>Ga0255356_1001610_pt1 | contig 14024 bp, 12 predicted proteins | sample HBST100metaG_FD_189944 | JGI IMG/M metagenome (GOLD analysis project Ga0255356, IMG submission 189944) | Peat soil microbial communities from Stordalen Mire, Sweden - H.B.S.T100 | ecosystem: Environmental > Terrestrial > Soil > Wetlands > Peat | place: Sweden: Norrbotten County, Stordalen Mire... | reverse complement strand
CCCATCGGCGGCGAGATAGTCGAACACCGCGGGCCCCACGCCCAGCGTCTCGGCCCGGTGGCTCGCTTCCATCGCAGCACCACGATTGATAAACATCTCGGTGCCCTTGCCAGGAATTTTCACGAAATACTCGCAGCTGTTGCCCTCGACCGTGACCCGCCAGTTGGTGTTGGTGATGCCGCCAGAGACCGGCCGATAGGTGATGCGCCGTCCCGCCCAGGGACCGACACGGCGCAGAGCTGACTCGATATCTTGCTCCGCGGCCGTCGCCGCTTCGCCCAGTGTCTTTTCCATACGCCGGTCCTTTACAAACGCCGGAGGCGTTCCTCGAAACGAGGGTCGCGCAATGCCATCCGACAGCGCAACCATCGCCAGGAGCCGTATTTCAGGAACTCGACGTCCCTCCTAGGCGAGATGGCCGCCAGGATGGCGCCCCAAAGACCCCAGTACAAATCGTCGGCAATGGCATAAACGCGGCAGCGCTGATAATCGGCTTCGTTTGCCGCGGGAAAGGCCGCCTTCAGCGCAGCTTGCATTTCTGTGTCGAACTGGAACACCTCATTGAGCAAGATGCCAATGTCATAGAGCGGATCGGCAAGACCTGAGGCATCGAAATCCACGAGCCGTACCGTGCCATTCGGGCCAAGCATGACGTTGGAGGCGGTGCCATCGCCATGACATGGCATCAGGTCGCGTGGGGCGACGCTGAGGGCGGCCTGGATATCGCGGACATTATCGAGCATCCAGCCGAAGTCTTCCGCCAACTCGGCGCCACACGTGGCGGCGAGGTGTACCGCGTTTTCGATGCGGGCGAAGACGTCGACCGGCCGGAGCGGACCCGATGCAGCATGAAGGGTTCGCTTGGCGGCAATCACCGCCTGCAAGGTAGCCGGGGTACGGAGATCGTCCACGCGGGCAGGGCGCCAGCCGTTGCCGAGGTAATCGAAGCCAATGGCATGCAACGTCGTGTTCAGAAAGCGCGCCGCCGGTGCCACCCCGGCGACTGCCGCCGCGCACGAAGCAGCATAGGCGGTCCCCATATCGACGAACGGCGCGGCGTCGGCATAACGAACCTTGACGAAAAGATGCGGTGCCGCGCCGGCGCGGCTGACCGCCCAGCAGGCGCTGTCCACGGCCTGCCGCGCCGGCGAAGCGACACTTGCGACCGCCGGCGCGTAGCACAAACCTGTCGTGTTGCCGGGGAACGCATCCTTCAGCACGCGCTCAAGCGCCTGTTCCTCGGGCGTTGTCGCCGCGCTGAACGTCCTCATGCAGTGCCACCTGGCAGACCATCACGGCACAGGCGCCATAACACACGCGCCAAAATGTCACCGCCAAGTATGATGTCCTCGGGCTTGGTGAACTCCGCCGGGTGGTGGCAAATGCCCCCGACACTCGGCACCACCAGTACCACTGAGGGACACCTCAACGCCATGGGAACGGCGTCATGACCAGCGATGGTGTCAAGCCGGCGCATGGGATAACCGAGTCCCGCCGCCTCCTGCTCGGCAAGCGCGACCAAAGCGGCATCGAACGGTCCGGCGGGGCGGCGATCGACGAAGCGGATTTCGCTTGTCACCTTCGCGGCCGTCTCAGCGGCGCGGACGCAGGCGGCAAATTCCGCATCGGCCCAGGCGAGAACCGCAGCATCGGGCGAGCGCAACTCGATGAATGCGACCGCTTCCCCAGGCACCACATTCGGTGAATTCGGCCGCACTTCAAGCCGACCGACCGAGGTGTGCAGGGTGCCCGGGGCACGGTCGGCCAGCGCACGCAGAGCACAGACGAGATGCGCCGCGCCAAGCAGAGCATCCTGCCGTTGGGCCATCGGCGTCGGCCCGGTGTGTGCCTGCCGGCCCAGGAAGGCAAGGCGATACTTCACGGCACCCCAGTGGCGCACGATGGCTCCGAAGTGTTGGTCCGCTCGCTCCAGTTCGGCCCCGCACTCGACATGCAATTCGACATAGGCTTGTGGGATCGGCGGTGGCGCATTACCCGCATACCCGATCGCTTGCAGGGCATCGGCGACACTGATGCCCTCGCCATCCCGCCGGCCCAGCGCATCGGCCAATGTCATTTGTCCCGTATAGACGCTGCTCCCCAGCAGGCTGGGCTGAAAGCGCGCGCCTTCCTCGTTGGTCCAGTTGACAACGACGAAGTTGCAGCGGGGCACGACGCCTTCGGTAGCGACGCGGGCACGCACCGCTGTCACCGCCTCGCACGCGGCGAGCACGCCATAGGCGCCGTCGAAGCGGCCCCCGCGCGGTTGGCTGTCGAGATGCGAGCCGGTCATCACCGTAGGCGCATCTGGACCAGCCCAGTCGAGGATACCGAACATGTTGCCGATGCCGTCTATCCGCACGGAGAGTCCGTGTTCGTGCATCCATGCGGACAGATGATCGCGCGCCTGCCCATCTTCCGCCGACAAGGTAAGGCGGTGCATGCCGCCGTTCGGCGTGCCGCCATAACGCTCCATCGCGGTCATGAGCGCAATGAGACGCTGCGCCGAAATCACTGTGGTTGCGGTCGAGTCTAGCATGGCGTTAGCCAAGGGGAATCCTCCGATTGCAAGCGTCGCCAGTGGCCTTCGCGTCAGGCAGCCTGCTCGTGCCGGGCCGGCGGATTGACCAGAAAGCAGGCAGCGAAGTTACGGTCGCCGCGGGCGACCAGAGCCGGACTCTCGTGCTGGCAACGGTCGAAGGCATGAGGGCAGCGCCCGGCGAAAGAGCATCCCGGCGGCAGGTCGATTGGGCTCGGTGGTTCGCCTTCCAGCAGGCAATCTTCCGGCCGATAGCGTCGCTCCTCCAGTGCCGGCACGGCACTCAGCAACGCCCGCGTGTAGGGGTGGCCGGGATCAAAGAACAGCCGCTCGTTATCGGCAACCTCGACCACCTCGCCCAGATACATCACCGCCACCCGATCACAGACGCGCCGCACCATCGCCAGATCGTGCGAGATGTAGACATACGTCAGCCCATATTGGGTCTGCAGTTGTTCGAACAGGTCAAGCAGACGCGACTGCTCTGTCTGGTCGAGCATCGACAGCGTCTCATCCATGATGAGCACGCGCGGACGCAGCACCATGGCGCGGGCCACGTTCACGCGCTGGCGCTGGCCGGTACTCAGCCCCAGCGGCAGTTCCTCGTAGAGGGACTGTGAGAGTCCGGTTTCCGCCATGACTTCCAGCACGCGGGCTCTAATGACAGAGCTGTCCTTCCAGCCGTGAATGCGCAGCGGCTCGGCCAGCATCGCGCCGATACTGGTGCGCGGCGGCAAGGCGTTGACGGGATCTTGCAGCACGAGCTGCACTTTTCGCCGCATGGCCAACATCTCGCGACGTGACAGCGTGTCGAGGTCGTGGCCATCGATCAGCACCTGGCCATCGTCAGGGACTTCGAGCCGGGTGAGCAGACGCATGAGCGTCGATTTGCCGCAGCCCGATTCACCGACGACGCCGAAATTCTCCCCCGTGTAGACGTCGAAGGTCACATTGCGGACCGCGCGCACCATGCTATGCGCGGCCAGGCTGCCGCGCCGACGTACGCGGTAGCTCCGCGTCACGTCGCGCAGACTGATGACTGGAACATCTGCCGGCTTCGGCGCTGGCCTCGTGCGTCCAGGGCCGGAGCCCGGCTGCCAGATGCGGGGGACTTCGGAAATCAAGGTGCGCGTGTAGGCGTGCTTCGGTGCGCTGATCAGCGTAGCGGTCGGCGCCCGTTCGACGATACACCCGTCGCTGAGCACCAGCATCTGGCCGGCAATGGTCGAAACCACCGGCAGGGACGACGAAATGAACGCGACCGCCGTGGCGAAGCGATCCCCCAGGTCACGCAGCAGGCGCAGGATCTGGGCCGCGATCGTGACATCCAGCGGCTGCGTGACGTTGTCAGCGACCAGCAGCGCCGGGTTGCCGACCAGGGCATCGACCAGCAACACGCGCTGCATCATGCCGCCGCTGAACTGCGAGGGATAGTCGTGGAAGCGCGCGGCGGCCGAGGGAATGCGGACCGCGGCGAGCAGGTCGATCACCCGCTTGCGGGCTTCGGCCGTAGGCAACGTCGGCATGACGCAGCGCAGTTTCTCGACGATCTGGTGGCCGACCGGCAGTGTCGGATCGAGTGCACCCATCGGATTGGCGCCGACGTAGGCAATCTCACGGCCACGCACACCGCGCAGACGGCGCTCCGTCATACCAAGCAGGCTCTCGCCCCGCCACAGCACGTCGCCCTCGATCACACGCAGACCGGACGGCAGCCAGTTCACCAGAGCCTGGCTCAGCACGGTCTTGCCGGCGCCGCTTGCGCCAATGATGCCCAGCACCTCACGCTCATCAAGGGCGAGGCTGACGTTGGAAAGCAACCGACGACCATTGGGTGCAGCCACGGACAGACCGCACACCTGGAGCAGCGGCATACTCATGATGCACCACCATAGACGGCGTTGCGCGCCCGTTCCAGCGCCGCTCCTACCAGGTTGATGCTGGTCAAGCTCAAGCACAGAAACACGCCTGGCATGGTCGCGATCCACCACGCGTTAATCAGGTATTTGCGCCCATCGGCGATGATGTTGCCAAAGGTGGGTGTGGGCGGCTGCACGCCCAGGCCGATGAACCCGAGGACGGATTCAAAGATCATCATGCGGGCGATGTCGAGCACCGAGATGAACAACACCGGCGGCAGCACGATCGGTGCCAGCAGCCTCACCATGATGCGCAGATCGCTGGCGCCGCTGACCTGGGCGGCCCGCACGAACTCGCGTCGGCGTTCGGTCATCGTCACGCTGCGTGTCACCCGCGCATAGATCGGCCAGCCTGATAGTCCGAGCACCAGCACGATGCCTGGAATGGTCGGCCGCGAAACACCGAGTACCGAAATTGCCAGGATGATCATGGGGATGGAAAGCTGGGCATCGGTCAGACGCATGATGACCATGTCGGTCTTGCGTCCGAAATAGCCGGCGACAATGCCGAACACGCAGCCGACGGCCAGCATCAGTGCCACCGAGGCAACACCGATCAGCAGCGAGTAGCGCAGGCCGATCAGACAGCGCAGCAGGATGTCGCGACCGATCTCATCGGTACCAAGTGGATGCTCCCAACTCCATTTGGCGCCAGCGAAGGCCGGGGCCAGGAGTCGCGCCCGGACGTTCATCCTTTCGGGGTCCAGGTTGCTCAACATAGGATAGAACACCGTCGCCAACAGCAACAGAAGCAACACCGCCAGGCCGATGCGCAGCTCGGTGGACGCGAGGGCATGACGCCAGATGCGACGGCCGAGCGTGACCGGGGGTGCCGCTGGGGTAGCGAGGGAGACAGCGAGAGCGAGGGTCAATATTCCATCCTCGGATCTATCATCGTGGCGGCGAGGTCCACGACGATGTTGATGAGAACGAAGATGCCACTGGTCAGTATGGCGATACCCTGGATCAGCGGGAAGTCGCGCTGCAGAACGGCGTTGATGGTAAGTTGTCCGAGGCCTGGGTAATCGAAGATGTACTCCACCACCAGCACCCCGCCCAGCAGGGTGCTGAACTGTACGCCGAGTAGATTGAGCAGTGGGATCGCGGCATTGCGCAAGGCGTGGTGATAGACGATGCGGTACCGCGAAAGCCCACGCACCTGTGCCACCGCGATGAATGGTTCCTGCATTATGGCGGCGACCGAGCCGGTCAGCGTGCGCACCATGAACGGAATCATCTCCACGGCGAGCACGATGGCCGGCAGGATCGTGTAGGCGAAATTCTCGTAGCCGATGGCCGGCAACCAGGCGAGCTTCACCGACAGCAGCAAAATGAGCACGATACCGAGCCAGAAATTCGGCAGCGAAACGCAAATCGAGCCGATATAGAAGGCAAGCCGGTCCTGCCAACCGCCCGGATGCAAGCCGCCCGCCACGCCGAGCACGAGGGAGGTCGCCAACGCCAGCGCAATGGCGACCCCAGCGAGCTGCAAAGTTCTCGGAAGAGTGGACAAAATCAGGCTCGTGACGTGCGCGCGCTCACCGCGCGTGCTGTCGTTGAATTGTGCACCGCCCACGGCTGCCCCATTGGCGGGTCGAACGAATGACTGGCCGAGATCCCCCTTCACCACCCCGCCCATGTAGCGAGCGAACTGCACGACGATCGGATCGCGCAGACCCATGTTCTTGGCGATCTGTTCGATCAATGCCTCAGGGGCCATCCCACCCGCCATGAGCCGCACCGGATCGCCAGGAACGACTCGCAGCAGCGTGAAGATCAGGAAGGACACCAGGAAGATGATCAAAACGCCCTGGAGAAGGCGGCGAATGAAGAAGGAGAGAACTTGCATCCCGGCCAGTACTCCTCAGGCCATCGTGGCCTGGGAGGCGTCGATCGAGCCATCGGGATAGATGAACAGGCCCTGCAGGTCCTTGTGCATGGCGTGGATCATCACCGAGGTGAACAGCGAGAGCGCCGGCACCTTGTTCGCCAGCAACGGCGTCGCATCGGTTTGCAGCAGGCGCTTGCGTTCCTCGAGACTCGGCGCGTTGCGCTCGCGGTCAAGCGCGGCGTCGATCTCGGCGTCCACGATCCCGGTAATGCGCTTGGAGCCGGAGTGGAAGTGTGTGCGGAGCACCAGATCGGGTTCCGGTGAGCCGGTGGACCAGCCGCAGTCGATCAGGTGACCGGGGCCGCCACCCGGTCGGTCATAAAGCCTCTCATTCCAGGCGGCGACCTCCATGACGTTGAGCTTGACCGGGAAACCCTGTTCCTGAAGCATCGCAGTGATGATTTCGCCGTACTCCTTGGTCTTGGGGTAGAAGCCGACCGAGGTGATGTATTCCAGTTCCGGCAGGCCCGCGCCCTTGGGGAAGCCGGCTTCCGCCAGCAGCTTCTGGCAGGCGTCAGGATCGTATTTCGGGTAATTGTCGAGATCGATGTAGCCGAACTTTATGGGCGAGATGAAGTTGGACGAGGCATGCCCGGCATCGCCTAGGATCTCCAGAATCTGCGAGCGGTCGATGGCGTGGCAGGCGGCAAGACGCAAACGAACGTCGTTGAACGGCGGCTTGGAACAGCGAAACCAGAGATACTTGTTTTCCACGGCCACCAGATGGCTGAGCGCGATCGCGCTGTTCTTCTGCAAGGTCGCCACCTGCTCGGGTTCGAGCCGCTCGATGATCGAGGCTTGGCCGTTGAGCAGGGAGAGCATGCGCGTGGTGGAATCACCGACGAAGGAGAAGGTGACGCCAGAAACCTTCGGTGCGCCGCGGAAATAGCCTGGGAAGGCTTCCATAATCGTATCGTTGCCGCGCTGGCCGACGAATTTGAACGGGCCGGTACCGTTCAGGCGTTGCGACAGCGGCCCGGCCGGGCCGGCGGCAACATCCTTGGCCGACATAATGGGAAGGTATTCGGCCAGGAACAGGAAGAGGTGGGCGGGATAGCCGCCCTTGCTCGTATCGAGGATAACGGTGTGGTCGTCGGGCGTCGTAACGGTGAAGCTGTCGGTCGGGCCAGGATACCATTGCGCCGGCCGATCGGGACGGGCCCCGTATTCGAAAGTCGCCTTCACGTCCGCCGCGGTGAAGGGAGTGCCGTCGTGGAAATGTACCCCCTCGCGCAATGTAATATGGAGCGTGTGCGTGTCGATCAGCTTGATGTCGGTCGCCAGTTCCATGTTGGTACGGCCAGGGTCCTCGGGGCGCATCGGCGCGCGGGCGAGGAAGCCCATGACGAAGCCCTCGATATTCTTCTGCGAGAGCGTAGTGTGTGCGGTTGGGTCCCAGTTACCGGTGATGTTCTCGGCAGACAGGAAGACGATTGGCTTGCCCGCCTGCGCATAGGCGGAAGAGATCAGAAAGTCGGGATTGATGCGCGCGGCGAGGCCGACCCCGAGGCCGCCGGCCAACCCTTTTAGTAAGCCCCTTCGAGCGATACCGTCCGTCATGCTGCCCCCAAATTCCACAAAAAGCCACATATCTGCTTAGTTGTGCACAGCAAGACGCATGCCATCAGCTCCAGATCGGCGCGGGCCCAGGTTCTGGCGGACTGGAAGCGCCTTTAGCATAGGCATTATTGGCGTCGATCTGCGGACATGCACAGAAAATAATCATAAAGATCGCCAGTTAAGCCAATTCTCTAGGCTCAAAGGTTTTTATGGCGGGTTTGTGGGCTAATCGAGGCCACATTGGCGATAGGGGCCCTGGGCCGGCAGACGCGCCCCCTATCGAAGGCGAAACATCGTCCAAGCCAAGCCGGCCAGCCCTCCGATCGCTTCTGGAGCCACCTTTGCCTTGAAATCCTATAGCGCGACAGAGTTGATGGCCGGTGTGCGACAGTCAGGCGTCCTGGGTGACGACCGGCGCCACAGGAACGTCGGGTTCCCTGGCTGCTTTGGTGCGGTTTGTGGCGGCCCGGCGGTGATAGCTCACGACGTTCATTTCAAAGATGACGGAGTGGTGGACAAGGCGGTCGATGGCGGCAATGGCCATCGCCTTGTCCGGAAAGACCTTGTCCCAGTCTCCGAAGAGCTGATTCGCTGTGATCATCAGGCCGCGCCGTTCGTATCTGGCGGCGACCAATTCGAACAATACGCTGATCTCTGCCCGGGTCTTGGAGAGATAGGTGAGATCGTCGAGAATCAGCAGGTGGCATTTGTCGAGTTTCTGAATGGCTGCGGCGAGGGCGAGGTCCTGATGGCCAAAGAGAGTCGAAGCACCGCAAAACCGGCTACTGTCCCCTCGTTCGATGAACTCATGTGGCCCGCACTGCAAGCACTCAAGACTATGGGTGGGTCAGCGACTAACGAAGAGATTCTAGCAAAGATCATCGAGTTAGAACCCATCCCTTTAGTGTCCGTCCGGAAACTTCCGTTGTCCATTCAACGAGCTGTACCTTCCTCGTCATTCCCGCGGAAGCGGGAATCCAGGCGCGCCGCACCATCTCGGGGTGGCCTGGACCCCCGCTTTCGCGGGGGTGACGCTATCGCATTGAAAATACTCGAATCCTTTTCGAACGGGCTCTTAGAGTCTGACTCGAATCGAGCGCCAAATGATGATAAACCCCTGAAAAGGCTAGATTAGGGACTTCGCGTCATCTGGGCGCACCGGCACGAAGTCCAAGGTTGAGGCCCGATTTCATCCGTTGCGATTGCATTCCGGGTCAGCCTCTACGTTTTGCCAGCCCGATAAGCCGCTTTATGGTAAGTTGGCTCAGCCGTTAGGTGCTCGGATGAATCTAGCTGGATACCCTCGCGCCAGAATTGCAAAATTACGATCACCATCAGTATAAATATTTAGTACGGTTGCAGGTCCGAGAGCCCGCGTCGAATACAAATCAAAGGCTGCCTTGTCGGGCTCGCAACCTAGCGTCTGCGCGAAGGTCGCCACCACAGCGCTCGCAGCCGCATAGGCCTTATTTGTCGCGTTAAGCGGAACCGCTATTTCAATAACGCGCGGCCTCCCAATGCCCTTGACCAACTCGATTAGATCGGCGTCTCGAAGCCAGAAATAAACCCCTTCGCCGCCCCAATGTTCTAACAATAGGGTTACCCCCCCATCGTCGATTGGAAGAGGTTGAGAGGTCATCCAAAATTTGTTGGAGCGTGCGTCATCTTGTTGGTGAAAGGGGCTGGCCGCATATAGCGCGGCGGCACTTTCGGCCGGGAGCAAGCCTTCGGAAATTTGCATATCGAGCCGCATACGGATTGTCTTCAGTGTCGAAATATATATGCCTCCGGTTCGTAGCAGCTCGGCCTCAGCGTCGGTTAGCCGTGTATAGTGCCATGCCCGGATAGTGCGGTTCTCCATTGCAGGCATGATGATTTGTTCAACAAAGTTCTGATAGGCAGGCGCATAAGAATTGCTTTGGCGGGGTTGCCATCTTTCCGCTGTTACGTATTCGAGGAAGTTCCTTTTTTCAGTGACCATGTAATGGCGGACCACGTCCGCCCTTGCATCCAATTCGGCAAGCAGGGCATCGTCAAATGTCTCGATATCCCAGACATCGATCAGCTTTTCGGTCATGGCAAAGCAATGGCTCTCTCGTGTAAACACCAAGTGCTACCCTAGCCTTTCGGAAAAGTGACTCTCATCGGCACAACCTTGAAATCGTCGCAAGGCCGACATCGTAGCTCTCGGCCAGCTCCCTCAGCGTAGCACCTTCCGCGCGGCGGCGGCGGGCCTCGGCCTTCTGCGCGTCGGTGAGCTTTGAGGGGCGGCCCATGTGCTGCCCGCGTGCCTTCGCCCGGCTCCGGCCCTCCGCCGTGCGGGTGCGGATTAGGTCGCGCTCTACGTCCGCCAGCCCGCCAAGGACGGCAATCATCAGCCGTCCGGTGCTGGTGGCGGTGTCGGCCCACGGCTCCGCCAGTGACCGGAATTGCCCGCCCGCATCCACGATCTGCTTGACGATGGCGAACAGGTCGAAGGTCGAGCGGGCGAGGCGGTCGATCCGCGTCACCGTCACCACGTCGCCGGGGGCGAGCGCCTTCAGAAGCTTCAGCAGCTCGCGCCGGTCTGGCCGCGCGCCGCTCGCCTTCTCGCGGTAGACCTTGGTGCATCCTTCGGCGCGCAATTGCTCAAGCTGCGCATCGAGCGTCTGTCCGTAGGTGCTGATGCGGGCGTAGCCGAGGCGGCGGTTTTGCATGTCTGTTTCGGTCATATGTTACGGAAAGCGTAACCCATTGACCAACAAGGCGCAAGCCAAGTTTCCGAAAGTCTTGAGTTCCGCGCCGCCAGTGAGCGGGGCGCATCCTGAACATGACTTCCTTCAGGACGGCATGGGGGGCCGTTTCGGGTCAGCCCGGTCTCCGGCCACCCGCGCCTGAATGTGGCAGAAAGATATTAAGTCGCTTCCAAACCAATCCAGTACCAAGCGATGCTGCGGCTGAGGCGGGTGAGGGGAGGGGCCGCGGCCCTGGACCTTGGCCGGGCTACTGCCTACATGCGCAGAAGCGCGCCGGCGGCCGGCGCCGGCACCGGGGTGGATGGATGATGCTTGCCTTGCATGACGCCGTGTTCCTGGCTCGGCTGCAGTTCGCCTTCACCATCGGCTTTCACATCGTCCTGCCGGCCTTCTCCATCGGACTCGCCAGCTACCTGATGGTGCTGGAGGGACTGTGGCTGGCCACCAAGCAACAGGTCTACCTCGACCTGTTCCAGTTCTGGCTGAAGGCCTTCAGCCTCGTCTTCGCCATGGGCGTGGTCTCCGGCATCGTCATGTCGTACGAGTTCGGCACCAATTGGGGCCGCTTCTCCGATCGCGCCGGCGCGATCATCGGCCCGCTGATGGGCTACGAGGTGCTCACCGCCTTTTTCCTGGAGGCCGGCTTCCTCGGCATCATGCTGTTCGGCCTGCGCCGGGTGGGGCCGGTGCCGCACTTTCTCGCCACCTGCATCGTCGCCCTCGGCACGCTGATCAGCGCCTTCTGGATTCTCTCGGCCAATTCCTGGATGCAGACGCCGCAAGGCTACACGGTCAGCCCGGATGGCCGCTTCCTGCCGGCCGACTGGGCCGCCGTCATCTTCAACCCCAGCTTCACCGTCCGGCTGCCGCACATGGTGCTGGCCAGCTACCTGTGCGTGGCCTTCTTCGTCGGCGCCGTCGGCGCCTGGCACCTGCTGCGCGACGCCACCAACAAGCCGGCGCGCACCATGTTCTCCATGGCCATGTGGATGGCGCTGCTGGCCGCGCCGCTGCAGATCGTCATGGGCGACATCCATGGTCTGAACACGCTGCACTACCAGCCGGAGAAGATCGCCGCCCTGGAAGGCGACTGGGACAGCGGGCGGGGCGTGCCGCTGGTTCTGTTCGGCTGGCCGAACATGCAGACCGAGCACACCGACTACGCCCTGGAACTGCCGCATCTCGGCAGCCTGATCCTCACCCACGAGTGGAACGGCGAGATCAAGGGCCTGAAGGACTGGAAAGCGGAGGACCGGCCGTACGCGCCGGTGGTGTTCTGGGCTTTCCGCATCATGGTCGGCCTGGGTTTCCTGATGGCGGCGACCGGCATTGCCGGCGTCGTGCTGCGGTGCCGCGGACGGCTCTACAGCACGCCCTGGCTGCTGCGCCTGATGGTGCTGCTGGCGCCGGTCGGCTTCGTCGCCCTGCTCGCCGGCTGGGTGGTCACCGAGGTCGGGCGGCAGCCCTACACCGTCTACGGCCTGCTGCGCACCGCCGAGAGCGTCTCGCCGATCGCCACCCCCGGCGTGGCGATCTCGCTGGCGGCCTTCGCCGTGGTCTACCTGATCGTGTTCGGCTCGGGCTTCGCCTATCTGGCACGGCTGGTGCTGCGCCGGCCGGCGGCGGGAGAGTAGGCCATGATGACGCTTCCCGGGCTCGATCTGCCGCTCATCTGGGCCGGCCTGATCGCCTTCGCGGTGCTCGCCTATGTGGTGCTGGACGGCTTCGACCTCGGCACCGCTATCCTGTTCGCGGTCGAGCACGACGCCGCCGACCGCGACCTGATGGTGAACACCATCGCTCCGGTGTGGGACGGCAACGAGACCTGGCTGGTCATGGGCGGCGGCGGGCTGCTGGCGGTGTTTCCGCTGGCCTATTCCATCATCCTGCCGGCGCTCTACCCGGTGATCATCGCCATGCTGCTGGCGCTGGTGTTCCGCGGCGTCGCCTTCGAGTTCCGCTTCCGTGCCGGCACGCCGCGCGGCCGCGCCACGTGGGACATCGCCTTCTGCGCCGGCTCCCTGGTCGCCGCGGCCTGTCAGGGGCTGGCGCTCGGCGGACTGCTGCAGGGTATCCACGTGGAGGGCCGCGTCTATGCCGGTGGCTGGTTCGACTGGCTGACCGGCTTCACCGTCCTGTGCGGCATCGCCACGGTGATCGGCTACGCGCTGCTGGGCGCCACTTGGCTGATCTGGCGCACCGAGGGCGAGCTGCAACGGCGTTGCCGGCGCCACGCCCATACGCTGGGCATCGCGACGCTGGCGCTGATCGGGGTGGTGAGCCTGTGGACGCCGATGCTGAACCCGGCCTTCGCGCACCGCTGGTTCGGCTGGCCCGGCATCCTGCTGACCAGCCCGGTGCCGGTGCTGGTGGTGCTGCTGGCCATGGGGTTCTGGCGCGGTCTGGCGCACCGCCACCACGTGACGCCGTTCCTGTGCGCGCTCGGCTGGTTCGTGCTGTGCTATGCCGGACTGGGCATCAGCCTGTTCCCCCTCATCGTGCCGCCCGGCCTGACCATCTGGCAGGCAGCGGCGCCGCCGGAGAGCCAGGCGTTCCTGCTGGTCGGCGCGGTGGTGCTGATTCCGATCGTTCTCATCTACACCGGGTATGCGTACTGGGTATTCCGCGGCAAGGTGCTGCCCGGCGCGCATTATCACTGATGGTGCGCCGGCTGCTCTGGTTCGTCGGTCTCTACCTCGCCGGCGTGGCGGTCACTGGCGCCGTCGCCTATGGGTTGCGCGCGGTGCTGCTCGGGCGATAGGTGGTGCCGACGCTCGCGGCGATGACGCACGCCATGCCGGCATACTGCGCCGGCGCCAGCCATTGGCCGAGCACGACCGCCCCCATCAGCGCGGCGACCGCCGGCTCCAGGCTCATCAGGATGCCGAAGCTGCGCGCGTCCAGCCGGCGCAGCGCCGCCATCTCCAGCGCGTACGGCAACAGCGGGTAGAGCAGCGCGACGCCGGCGGTGGCCAGCAGCATCCGCCCATCGAGCGCGGGCCAGGCACCGACCAGCCCCCACGGCAACGTCAGCAGGGCCGCGATGCCAACCGAGAGAGTCAGGCCCTGGAACCCGGCGAAGGCCGCGCCGACCGCGCGCGTCAGCAGAATGTAGGCGCCCCAGCCGACGGCACCGCCGAGCGCGAACGCATAGCCGGCGACGGTGCCGGCGTCGAAGGACACGTCTGTCAGCAGCACCACGCCGGCCGCCGCCAGCACCACCCAGAGCGCGTCCACCGGGCGACGGCTGCCGCCCACGGCGACGCCGAGCGGGCCGAGGAATTCGATCGCCGCCGTGGTACCCATGGGGATACGCGCCACGGACTCGAAGAAACACAGCGTCATCGCCGCGGTGACGACACCCAGCACCATGCCGCTGG
>Ga0255356_1001609_pt1 | contig 14043 bp, 19 predicted proteins | sample HBST100metaG_FD_189944 | JGI IMG/M metagenome (GOLD analysis project Ga0255356, IMG submission 189944) | Peat soil microbial communities from Stordalen Mire, Sweden - H.B.S.T100 | ecosystem: Environmental > Terrestrial > Soil > Wetlands > Peat | place: Sweden: Norrbotten County, Stordalen Mire... | reverse complement strand
CACGGATCTGGAGACCAGGCTCGGCGCCCCGCCCAAGACGCCGGACAACTCGAGCCTGCCGCCCTCGAAGGGCCAGAAGCCAAACCTTCCCAATCGCCCGAAGAAGTCCCGCCCCGGTCGCCCCGGCATTGCCCGCGCGCTGGCCGAACGCCCCGATAGGATCATCGAGGCGACATTGGCCACCTGTCTGCACTGCACCCACGCGCTCGTGCCCGCCGACCAGCCCGACATCCACGCCTGCGACCACATCGACCTGCCGCCGTTCAGCCCCGTCGTCACGCGCATCAACCGCCATCGCGGCGTCTGTCCCTGCTGGCACAAGCACGTCGCCGCCCTGGTGCCGGAAGGGTTCGAACCCGGCTCGCCATTCGGGCCTGGCCTGTGTGCGCTCATCATCCATCTCCACGTCACCCAGGCGATCGGCTTTCAGCGCCTCGCCCGGCTGATGGCGGAGGTGTTCGGCGTGACGATCAGCGAAGGGGCCATCGCCAACATCCTGGCCCGCGCCGAGGTACCGCTGCTGGCTGCCGCCACACCGATCGCCGCTTGCGTGCGCGCCAGCCCCGTGGTGGGCTCCGACGAGACCTCGGCGCGGGTCGGCGGCAAGACCGGGTGGCAATGGGTGCTGCTGAGTTCGGCGGCGATCCGCCACGTGATCGCCGATACGCGGGCGGCGTCCGTGGTGACCGCGTTCATGGATGGCGCGCGGCCGGAGGTGTGGGTGGCCGCTTCGTCACGCGCCGGGACGTGCCCTACACGAACAACGCCTGCGAGCGGGCGCTGCGGCCTTCGGTGATTTTCCGCAAGGTGACGGGCGGGTTCCGTGCCGAGTGGGGGGCGAAGGTCTACGCCGCAGCGGCGAGCGTGATCGCAACCGGGCGCCTGCATGGCCTGACGGCGCTCGCCGCGATGCGCGCGGCCCTCGCGGGCGGCAGTTATCCAGGCCGCCTGATCCCTACCGGCGGGTGAGTAATTACGACAATTCTATGCCTAGCGAATTCCAGAAAGATGTCCGGAAGGTGCGTCGCAGGAAAAGAGCGTGAGGGATCGAGATTCGCGACGCGGGGACGCCCTGTAAGCAGTCGACCCGACGGCGAGATCTCCCTCATCGATCGTAGATACGAAAATGGCGCTGATCCCGAGATTCTCGACATCATCCAAATCCCGATGGCGGCCCCATGCCCGCAGTCTTTCCAAACAGAGAATCATCTCATCGATGCCAACTTCATGGCTCCTCCCATTGGTTCCGGTAGCCACAACAGTTAGATTATGATACCGTAACGGACGTGGTGCGCGGGAGGTTCGCGTTGCGCTTCGTAGTGATGGTGGTGGTGGCCCTGGCGATGGCTGGCAGCGTTGCGCCTGCTCAGGCAGAGAAATGCGTGGACTATGAGCCCACCATCGTGACCTTGCACGGCAAGGTAAGGATGGTTTCGTCCTACGGGCCGCCGGGATTCGGTGAGGACCCCGTCCATGACCGACGAGAAGAGTTTGCGGTGCTGGATCTGGATACGCAGACCTGTCTAACGGCGGGTCGCCTCGACGAGGTCGCACGCTTTGGCGTGGTCAGCTTTCAGCTAGTCCCCTCCCCAGGCGCACGGTTCACTCGCCGATTGCTTGGCACCCGTGTAGCGGTTACGGGCAGCCTATGGACACGTGAAAGCGGTGAAGGCGTCACGAATGTTCTATTCGTTTACAGCAAGGTGCGCCCGTCGCCCTGACCTTTGGAAAATTAGATCCGCTGCTCCACAAACTCGCGTGCCGAAGCGTGGGTGAGTCTCATGGTCAGGCCGAGCAGCGTGTCGAAGGCGGTCCTGGTATGGCGCCGCCGATTCCAGCGGAATGTGAAGTCGGTGCGCTCGGCGGTGCCGGCATCGCTCAACACTAGATCGGAGAAGCGGCCGCGCGCCGGATCGAAGCGGGCGTGCAAGCGCCAGGATGCCCCGGCGTTGCCGGGAGCGCAGATAACCGAGCCATCCACCAGGGAGATGTTCAGGGCGTCGGCCTCGGCGATCCCCGTGCCGGTCCGCTCGGCCATCAGCACCGCCAGCATGTGGACCAGCCAGTCGCCCATGCGGCGTAGCCGGCCCATTACGCCTTTGTCGCTCAATTCCGGCAGGCCGGCGTCGGCGGCCAGCGCCGTCGTGCTACGCAGAGACATCTGCCCCGGACCATAGATCATCGCCAAACGAAGCAATTGCTCCGCCGAGCCGAGCTTGCGTACGCGACGCAGTGCGCCAAACTGACGTGCTGTCAGGTCAAGGTCGAGACGGGCCGAGAGGTAAGCGACAAGGGAATCCCACTGACCGTCGAGAAGCGAACAGGGCGGCATCCCAACGACGAATCACCCTCCCGAGCCGCATCAACCTCTTAGATTCGCGCTTATGGGGCCGAGCCCCGGCTACACTCAGGGTAGATCACATGTCGAATGTCCACCCAGCTAGCTACGGCGCTTCGATGAAGCTCCTCCGTCCTGCGCCCAATGTTCTCGGCTTCTACGATGGCCGGGAAGGGGCGAAGCGCCTCTATGCGGATACCCCGAACTGGCTAGACGACGGCGCGTACTCGCTCGGCGTCTGCACCTACGCTGTCGTCGATGGCGCCGATGCACTGGTCTACGATACCCACATCTCGCTGCGCCATGCCGCACTCATTCGCCAGTGGCTCACCGATCTCGGCGTCACGCGCATCCGGGTGGCTTTGAGCCATTGGCATGCAGACCACATAGCCGGCAATGGCGCCTTCACGGACTGTGAGATCATCGGCCACGCCCTGACAAAGCTGGCACTGGAAGCGCACCGCCTTGAGCTCGAGACAGGGTTTCCACCGATCCAGCCGCTGGTCTTGCCCACACGCGTCTACGAGGACCGGCTGCCGCTGACCGTCGGAGAAGTTCCGGTCGAGCTACGTCATGTCGACTGCCACAGCCAGGACGGGACGGTGCTCTTCATGCCGGGAACGGGTGTTCTGCTGGCCGGCGACACTATTGAGGACACCGCCACCTATATCGTTGAGCCCGATCGACTCGTGGAGCATCTGCGGGAGTTGGAGCGCATGACGGCGTGGCCAGTCGCGTCGATCCTGCCAAACCACGGCGATCCGGACATCATAGCGAGCGGCGGCTACGCCCGTTCGCTTATCGATGCGACGCACCGGTACGTGGAGAAGCTCCTGCTCTGCCGCCGCCAACCAGATCTGACGTTGCTGAGCCTGCGCGAATTCGTGGCGGATGACATCGCCGCCGGACATCTCACGTACTTCGAACCCTACGAGGCCGTGCATCGGCGCAATGTGGAACGGGTGTGCGCCAGCCGGCGAGAAACCTGACTTGCAGACGCAAGGCGCGCGACATCCACTCGCCTTCCCGCAGGTCAGCTGAGCGATCACCTAAGCGAAGGGCGCGTCACGACCGTCAGACTGCTGCTATGCCGGCCATCTCTCGTGCCGTTGCGCGCACATCAGGGACAGCGTCACTGCTGGAGCGCCACCAAGCGCGACGCCAAACCGTCAAGCGTCGGCACGTCCGCGTTGGCAAAGGCGACGCGGAGGAATTCCTCCTGGCCTGGCCCGAAATAGGAGCCCGGCACGGTGGTCACCCCGACGTCGCGGGCCAGGCGCTCCACGACGGCCGCTGATTTCTCCTGCCGGAAGGGATGGCGGACGAAGGCGAAATAGGCGCCGATCGCCGCCACTTCCCATCCCAGGCAGCCTGCCATCACCGACAACAGCTTAGCGGCGCGGGCATTGACCTCCACCCGGTTGGCCTCGCGCCACGCGGTGAGTGCGGGGAGCGCCTCGGTCAGCGCGATCTGCCCCGCCCGCGGCGCGCAGATCTGCAGGCCGTCCATGATCTTGACGAGCTCGGCCACCAGGGCCGGACTGCCGATGACGGCCCCGAGCCGATGGCCCGGGATGCAGAAACCCTTGGAGAAGGAATAGAGCGAGATCAGCGTTTCATCCCATCCCGGTCGGTCGAACAGGATATGCGGACGGCGCTGTTCGGGGGGCAGGAAATCGCGGTAGGTCTCGTCGAGGATCATGAAGATCCCCCGCGCCCGGCAGACCTCGAAGAGCGCGTCGAGCAGCTCGGGTGGATAGATGGCGCCCGTCGGGTTGTTGGGCGAGACCAGCGCCAGCGCCCGCACGTCCGGCCCGATCGCCGCGGCCACCGTGGCTGGATCGGGCAGGAAGCCGCCAGCGGCCGGGCAATTGACCAATCGGATGTTGACCCCGTACATCCTGAGCGAAGTCTCGTGGTTGAAGTAGAACGGATTGGTCAGCAGCACCCGGCTGCCCGGTTCGGCCACGGCGAGTGCTGTGACCATGAATGCCTGGTTGCAGCCGGCAGTGATGTGGATGTTCTCCGGGCGGAGCCGGGCACCGTACAACGCGTTCTGATACGTGGCGAACGCCTCACGCAGCGCCTGGTCGCCCTCAATCGGGCCATAGGCGGCGGTCGAGACTCGCGCCGCCGCCTGCCCTAGCCAGCGCAGCATGTCGGGATGCGGCGGATAGCCGGGCACGGCTTGCGACAGGTCGATTTCCGGACCGAGATGGCCGTCGTAGGCAAGCGCCCAGCCCTGGACGGCGGGTATGGGCGGAGGGGCCATCTCGGCCACCAGGGGATTGAAGCGCGGCATATGCAAAATCCTTCAGGCTTCCGGCCTGCGCTTGCGGGCGAGGCCGTCAGCGTGCAACCGCACATGGTACCGAAGATCACCAATCGAGCGGAATGGGCGGAAATTGAGCAGGCTCGGCGAGGCCACCTGGAACAACCGCGACTGGTTCCACAGCCGGGTCCAGGCGATGCGCATGTCACCGCGTCCGCAAAAGACCAGCATACCGAGGTACCGATCGGTAATCTGAGACGGGCTCCGGGGATCACTCACCACGTTTCTCGTGTGAATCCTTCTCACACAGCCAGATAAGCCTTTGTAAGGTGCATTTCAAAACGTTTTGCCGGCGAATATACGAAGGCAGGTCAATGCAGCGGGAATGTCGCCGCATCGACCGGCTGCGGGCTGGCACGCGCCTTGCCTGCTGGGAACAGCCGGCGGCGGCGAGGCGATGCCGCACCCGGAGAAGGACGCAAAGCGTATGGCTTGGGATACTGAACAGCTGTCGGCCCTGCGGAAGAAGTTCAGCGACGACAAGTTTCACGATCCGATTTTCGCGAAGGTGGCGGACAAGGTGTTCCGCGGCGGTAGCCGTGCAGCCCCGTACACGGGGATCCCGACCCTTCTTGCGGCGCCGATGCGCTCCGTTGACTATCAGGCGCCCGCTGTCGCCGACCTGCAGGTAGCCCTGATCGGCATCCCAATGGACCTCGGCGTCACCAACCGCTCGGGGGCCCGGTTCGGGCCGCGGGTGCTCCGCGGCATCGAGCGGATTGGCCCCTACAACGAAGTGCTCGGCTGCGCGCCAACGTTCGACATTGCCGTCGCCGATGTCGGCGATGTCCCGCTGTCCACCCGCTTTCACCTGGAGGCCGCTCACGCGGACATCGAGCGGACGATCGCGATGTATGTCGCTGCCGGGGTGCTGCCGCTGTCGGTGGGAGGTGACCACTCGATCAGCCATCCAATCCTGAAAGCGGTCGGCATGCACGGGCCGGTCGGCCTGATTCATATCGATGCTCATGCCGACACCGGTAGCCCCTTTGACGGCACGCGCTTCCACCACGGGGGACCGTTCCGCAATGCCGTGCTCGACGGCGTGCTCGATCCCACCCGCACGATCCAGATCGGCATCCGGGGCTCGTCCGACTATCTCTGGGAATTCTCGCGCGCGAGCGGCATGACGGTGATCCACGCCGATGAGGTGCAGCGGCGCGGCATCGAGGCTATTGCCGATCTTGCGCGGCAGGTCGTCGGCGACGGACCGACCTATCTTTCCTTCGATATCGACAGCCTCGATCCAGCCTTCGCGCCCGGAACCGGCACGCCGGAAATCGGTGGACTGACCACCCGGGAGGCGCTGGCTCTGCTGCGCAGCTTCAAAGGGCTCCGGCTCGTCGGGGGGGATTTGGTAGAGGTGGCGCCGCAATACGACGCCACCAGCAACACGGCTCAGGCGGGTGCTCAAATGCTGTTCGAAATCCTGAGCCTGATGGTGTTCAGTCCGGCGCTTAAGTGCCGGACCTGACCGAAGAATGATGCTTCACGTCGGCCGCCGCCCATGCCGCAGTGGCCCGGACAATACAGGGGACAGGCAATGAATGACGTTGTGAGCCCTAGGACGACCCGCCGGGCAGTCCTGGGCGCTGGCCTCGCCGGAGTTTCACTGCTGGCGATGCCGACAGTACTCCGCGCTGATGAATACTCGATCAAGATCGGCGTGTACGGCGGCTACTTCAAGAAGTCCTTCGACAAGAACATCTTTCCGGAATTCACCAGGGCCACTGGCATCGCCGTGGAATCGGTGGCCGAGCCGACCGGCGAGGCCTGGCTGGTACAGCTCAGCCAGGCTGCCAAGGCAGGGCAGGCGCCGGCCGACCTTTCGATGATGTCGCAGCTCGCTATGCTCAAGGGGCAGGCCGTGGACTTGTGGGCCCCGCTCGATCTCGCCAAGATCAAGACCAGCGGCAACCTGCTCGACCGCTTCCTCAACAAATACCCGGACGGCCGCGTTGCCGGTATCGGCGCCGTCGCGTGGTACATCACGCTGGTCTCCAATACCGACGTCTACAAGGAAGCCCCAGCCTCCTGGGCGGCCCTATGGGACAAGGCCAACGCCAACAAGCTCGGGCTGCTCGCGCTCGTCTCCAACTCTTTCCTGCTGGAAGTCACCGCCAAGACCTTCTTTGGCTCCACCAAGGCGCTCGACACGGAGGACGGCATCCTCAAGACGTTCAGTAAGCTTGCCGAGGTGAAGCCCAACGTGCGTCTGTGGTACCGCGACGAGGCGCAGTTCGAGCAGGCCCTGAAGTCGGGCGAGATCCCGATGGGCCAGTACTATCACGACGTCACCGGCCTTGCGATCGCCGACGGCTTCCATGTGCGTTCCACTTTCCCCAAGGAAGGTGGCATCCAGGATTCCGGCTGTTGGGCGCTGTCGACGGCTTCCAAGAAGAGCGAGGAAGCGCATATCTTCATCGATTACATGACACAGCCCATCGTTCAGGCGACGCTGTCGCGCAAGGTGGGCACGGCGCCAACCGTTAGGCGCGACCTCATGGATCTGTCCGACAAGGAATTCGCGGCCGTCTCTTCCGATATCGAACCAATCATCCCGCGCTACGATCTCTACCAAACCAAGGCCGACTGGCTGAACGAGAAGTGGACCGAAATGATCGTCGGCTGAGCGACATGCGCCTCGCGCTCTGGCGCGGGACGCGCTCCCATTTGCACGACTCATTCGGGCTCACCATGCCGGGATTGGAACTCAAGGGCGTCACGCGGGATTTTGGCTCCATCCGAGCTGTCAACGACGTCGATCTTACCGTACCCAACGCCCACTTCGTTTGCCTGCTCGGACCGTCCGGCTGCGGCAAGACGACACTTCTCAGGATGATCGCCGGTCTCGACCTGCCGACCGCCGGCAGCATTGTCCTTGACGGCGACGACATCACGCATGTGCCGCTTCATAAGCGGGACTTCGGCATGGTGTTCCAGTCGCTGGCGCTGTTCCCGCATCTTTCCGTGGGCGAGAATATCGCCTACCCGTTGCGCATCCGCCGGATGCCGCGTGCGGAGCAGAAGCGCCGCGTCGAGGAGCTGCTGACGATGGTGCATCTGTCCGGCTACGAGAGGCGCGCGGTGTCGCAGCTCTCCGGCGGTCAACGCCAGCGCGTCGCCATCGCCCGGGCGCTCAGCGTGTCGCCGCGCCTCTTCCTGCTGGACGAGCCGCTATCGGCGCTCGACGCCAAGCTGCGCGAGGCGATGCAGGTGGAGCTGCGGCAGCTCCAGCAGCGGCTCGGCATCACCACCATCGTCGTCACGCACGATCAGCGCGAAGCCATGACCATGGCCGACACGGTCATCGTCATGCAGGGCGGCGAGATCCGGCAGGCGGCCTCGCCGACCGACATCTACCGCCATCCCGCGGACAGCTTCGTCGCGGACTTCATCGGCTCGACCAACCTGCTTGAACTGGTGCGCGGCGACGGCGGCCCGATGTTGCTCGGCCGACCGTCGCGTCTGGCGCTGCCCTACGCCATGTCCAGGGCCATTGTGTCGATCCGCCCCGAGGACGTGCGGATCACGGCCCCTGCAGACGACGTGCCGGCCGGTACCGTGACCTTCATCCGCGACCTGGGCGGCACCGTGGAATACTTCATCGACGTCGCCGGGACGGAGGTGATCGCCGTGACGACGCCGCACGAACGCCGGCCGGTGAGCATCGGCGCCGCCGTTGGCCTGCTGCTCGATCCGGCGCACTGCGTCGTGCTGACACGATGAGACGCGAGGCGCCGCGTTCGTGGCGCGACTACCTGCCGCTCGCGTTTCCGGCGGCCATGCTGATCGTCTTCTTCGTGGTGCCGTTCGGGACCATGATCGTGGTCAGCTTTTTCCGGCGGCAGCAGGCCGGCTTCTATACGCCCGACTTCGTGTTCACCAACTATGCCCGCTTCCTGACGCCGTTCTTTGCCAACGTGCTGGGCTTCTCGCTGTGGCTCGCGATCGCGGTGGCCGCGCTGTCGATGATCATTGCCCTGCCGTTCACCTATCTGTTGACACGGGCGCCCCGGCGATCGCAGACCGCTTGGCTGGTGGCGCTACTGTCGATCCTGGCGCTGTCCGAGGTCATCATCGGTTTTGCCTGGTCCACGCTGTTGTCGCGCACTGCGGGCCTGACCAATCTGCTCGTCGCGGTCGGCCTGATGGACGCACCGCAGGCCCTGATGCCGGGGTTCGGCGCCGTGCTGACCGCCATAGTTTACCAGACGCTGCCTTATACCATACTGGTGCTTTACCCGACCATGGCACGGCTTGATCCGACGCTGGCGGAGTCGGCGCGCACGCTCGGTGCCTCGCCGATCCGGGCATTCTTCACCGTGGTGCTGCCGGTGCAACGGACGTCCATCATCGCCACGCTGATCATGGCGTTCATCTTCGCCCTTGGCTCCTATCTGCTGCCGCAGATCCTCGGCCGGCCGCAGAACTGGACCTTGTCCGTGCTAATTACCGATCAGGCGATCTACCAGTCCAACATGCCGTTCGCGGCCGCAATGGCGGTGTTCCTGGTGCTGGTCAGCCTGGGCCTGGTTGGCCTGACGCTGTTGCTCGGCCAGCAGCGGGAGAAGACGTCGTGATCTCGAGCCGCTTTCTTGCCCGTCTGTCTTTCGCCGTCGTCGCCGTTTTCCTGGCCGCGCCGCTGGTGGTGATCGGCGCCGTGTCGGTCAACAAAAAGCAGATGCTGAACTTCCCGCCTCAAGGCTTTTCCATAGACTGGTTCGCGCAGATCTTCACCGACCCCGAATGGTTCCGGGCGCTCATCGCCTCGCTGGTGCTGGCGGCGCTCTCGGCGGCGCTCGCCGTCGCTATCGCCCTGCCGCTCAGCTGGTTCCTGTGGCGCCGCGACGCGCCGTGGGCGCGCATCTTCCAGGTGCTGGGCGTCGCCCCCTTCACGCTGCCGCCGGTGATCACCGCTCTCGGCTTCCTGACCTTCTGGGCAGCGTCCGGCTTCTACGGCCAGCCATGGACGGCGGTGATCGCTCACGCCATCTTCTTCGTCACGTTGCCACTCGTCACGCTCTCATTGGGGTTCTCGTCGCTCGACCGTTCGCTAGTGGAAGCCGCGGCCGTGATGGGCGCCGACGACCGCGTGGTGTTCCGTACCGTGGTACTGCCGCTGATTCTTCCCTACGCGGTGTCCGGCTATGCCTTCGCGTTCGTGTTGTCGCTCAACGAATACATCGTCGCCTACATGACCATCGGCTTCGTGATGGAAACGTTGCCGATCAAGATCTTCAACGCTCTGCGTTATGGATACACACCGACCATGGCGGCGGTATCATTCCTGATCGTGACGCTGACGGCGCTGGTCTTCGCTGCCATTGCGCGCTTCAGCGACCTGCCGCAGCTGATGGGCGCCATGCCCGCCCAAAATGACGGTGATATCAAGGCAACACCTTCCCGGGATTGAGCAGTCCGTTTGGATCAAGCGCCGCCTTCAACCGGCGCATGAGAGCGATCTCGGCGGGCGATCGGCTGTGGCCAAGCCAGCCGCGCTTGATCGCGCCGATGCCGTGCTCGGCGGAGACCGAACCGGTAAAGTCGCGCGTCGTGCCATAGGCCGCCGCCTCTACGCGATGGCGGCCGGCCGGCGACGCATCCGGCACCGAGGCCATCACGTGGACGTTGCCGTCGGCAGCATGGCCGAAGAACACGGCCCGTGAGCCGGGCGCCTCGGCGGCCAGACGTGTCCGGCAGGCCGTGACGAAGCGGCCGATCGCCGGTGGCGGCAGACCGATATCGAAACTTTCGTGGGCGCCGAGCACTGGCTCGATCTCGGCGCTGGCGTCGCGAATCGCCCAGAAGGCGTCCATGTCGGCAAGCGAGCGGGCAAGCACGGCATCCTCGACACTGCCCGCCTCGAAAGCGCTGCCAAGCCAGTCCTCGAACAGCGTCGCGTCGGTGCCATGCCCCTCGGCCAGCACATAAAGGCCGTGTCGTTGGGCAAAGGGATCGCGCCGGCCGGGAACGTTGTCCGTGACCATGGTCCAGTAGTCCGGCCACATCACCTCGAAAGCAGAGAGGACCGGCCCGAGTTGCACGCGCGCTGATGCAAGCAGTGCCGCTGCGGCATCGAAATCGGCGAGACCGATGAGCGCGGCGCCGGTCCAGCGCGGCAGCGGCTCGAGCGCAAACGTCGCGCGCGTGACGATGCCGAGCGTTCCTTCCGAGCCGATAAATATCTGCTTGAGATCATAGCCGGCGTTATTCTTGACCATCTTAGTCAGTGACGAAAGGATGGTGCCATCCGCCAGCACAACCTCAAGGCCGAGCACCGCGCGTCGCGTCATGCCGTAGCGCAGCACGCGGTTACCGCCGGCATTGGTGGCGACAATGCCTCCGACCGAGCAGGAACCGCGGGCACCGAGATCAATCGGAAAGAAAAAGCCAGCCTCCTGGGCCGATTGCTGCACGGTTTCCAGCGGCGTTCCAGCGCGGGCGGTCAGTGTCATCGCGCCGGCGTCGATCTCCTCAATGCCGATGAGCCGTTCCAGCGACAGGGCCAACGATCCTGGCGCGGGCGTCGCCCCACCGACAAGACCCGTCAGGCCGCCCTGCACGGTGAGCGCCAGACGGTACCGGGCGCAGACGGCAACGGCGGCGGCGACCTCCACCGGAGTCGTAGGACGGATCATCACGTGTGATGGATACCCAGGCCTCCGCCACCCGCCTGCCATTGCCCGGTTCGCTGCGGGTCGGACACGCCGTCGCCGGCGAGTGGCGGAGGACGATCTGGCGACGTAGCCGGGCGCCGATGTCTCGGCGCGGCGGCACTATCGCCTCGGGACGGCAGCCAGTGGCATTCAGGCGTGCCATGCCTTATCTTCCCCGTCATGGACACCACGCCCTTCATGCAGGACGGCAACCACCCCGAACCCGGCCACGAGACGCCGGAGGCGCGTCGGCACCGGCTTGCCCGCGAGACCGAGCTGATCGCAGTGGCCCGTGCGCAACTGGCAGCCGGGCAGGGCCGCACGGGGGCCGATCTGGACGCCTGGCTTGACGCCTGGGAAGCCAACGACGCCCCGGCCACCCGCTCCACGCAATAGCCGCTTCTCCAGATGCCGCGATCTGTCATCCTCTCGCCTGCGGCGGAAGAGGACCTTGAGGCTATCCGGCTGTGGCTAGGCCAGCCCGGTTCCGGGCTGCGTGTCAGGGCGCGTCGACGGGCGATCGCCCAAGCTGTTCGCGACCTGAAGCGGCACCCCTGCCGCTACCCTGTCGGCGACCATGAAGGAGTCCGCGAGCGGCCGGTGGAGGAGCACCGCGTGCTGTATTCCGTCGAGCCGGATACCGGCCGTGACGCAACCGCGGGCGATGTAATGGTCCTGCGCGTGTTCGGGCCGGGGCAGGACCGCCAGTAGCGTTGGCGCGCCGCCGCCCCAAACCGTCCTGCCGCTGCTCCGCCAGGGCCTTCACCGGCACCACCGTGGCAGGCCGGCTGGGGGGGCCGCGTGCCAGGTCAGGTAGGGATCGGGTTCAACGCGTGTGCCTCGTGTTGAGGCGTCCTGTCGCCACGGACAGGCTGCGATGCAAAAAACGTTTTACACGGCGTGCAAAGGCACCCCTATGCTGGCCTCCAGCACGGCGGCGATCCCGCCCTGCTTTCTTGGACGTTTCCTCCCTAAACTTGGGGGCGCCTTCGGGCGCCCCCTTTTGTTTCCCGCCGATGAACAAAAGTCAATGCAAGACCGTGGCGGACTACCGCACCCGGCGCGGCCGCCCCGGCTTCTTTGGCTTGCCCGTCGTCGCGTCGGGCGCCGGTTCGGGTGGCGCAGCTTCCGCCTCCGCCAACGCGGCCTTCATCGGCACCGCCTCTGCGAGCACCACCTCCGCCAGCTCCGCGTCTGCGATCAGCGTCGCCGCCAGAAGCGCCCTCGTATCCTCGTCCTCGACGGCGGTGCCGTCGGCAGGTGGCTGCGGCTGCGAGAGCTTGGGGGTCGGCTTCGTCATGCCGGCAGCCTATCGCCGCCTGGGTGTCTTGTCCTCCACCTCAGTGACGGCCACTACAGCTACTCCGCCTTCACCGGATCAAGCAGCTTGGTGTCATTGTTCCTCGGCAAGTTGATGCGCGCGCTGATCGGCCAGCATTTCAGCACACCATCGGCCGGCGGATGGAGCAGGGCCTTCGGGTCGCCCTCGATCTCGCCGAACCAGCGCGACCAATCCTCGGGCTCGATTACGACCGGCATGCGGTTGTGGATAGGTTGCATCAGCTCGTTCGCCGCGGTGGTGATGATGGCGAAGGTCCGGCTCACCTCGCCGCCGTGGATCGCCTCGTCCATCACGCCACGATCTTCAAAATCAACGTCGACAGCTATCGGCGGCGCATCGCACTCGACCGCAAACACAAAGGTGCCGGACGGCCGCAGTCGCCAAGGTCCCGGTGCTGCGCATGCAGATCGTGAAGCGGACCGACGACATGAAGGGCTTCGTTATCCTGCCACGCCGCTGGGTGGTGGAGCGAACCTTCTCCTGGTTCGCCCGCAACCGCCGCCTCGCCAAGGACTTCGAGAACCTCGCCAAAACCCTCGCCGCCTTCGTCGCTATTGCCTCCATCCAGATCGCTCTCAGGCGGTTCGCAAGGCCTTAACCCCCTTTTGAGTCAGGCACTGAGCTTGAAGCGCAGGGACCACCTCACGCACAGGACGATGATCTCACGATCAAAGTGGCGACCCTCGAACAGTTCGTCCAAACCCAGGAATCCGGCCATCGCACCACCCTCAACTCACCAGAGGGCTGGACGATAGAGAGGACCCCAAATTGCACCAGAGCCGCTTGCTTGATGAGTTCCCATGTTCAGGGATTGCAGATCATGCCCTCGGCCGCAGTGGCCCCCGCCACGCCCGTCGGTCCCCCCGAGCAGAGGTCATACTCATGTCCGGGCCGACCGGATGGAGCACGGTAGGCGTAGGGATGGTTCCAGGCGTCGAGCGGCGCCTTGTCGCCCTTGAGATAAGGACCATTCCAGATGTCGATGCCGCCGGGCTTTTCCACCAGTGCCTGTAATCCTTGTTCCGTGCTCGGATAGCTGCCGACGTCGAGCTTGTAGAGATCCAGCACGGAGCCCAGCCGCTCGATCGACTGCTTCGTCACGTTCACCCGCGCCGAACCGAGCTGGCGCAGGGCGGCCGGCGCGACCAGACCAATCAGCAATCCCAGAATGGCGATGACCACCAGGATTTCGAGCAGGGTGAAGCCCGCCTCGCGCGTGTTCGGTGCCGCGGCGCTCCGTCGTCTCCGTGTCCACATTAGGAACGTCCTTTCAGGTGATCCTCTACCGCGCTTCGCCAGAACCGCCAAGCTATGCCGGTCCCATACCGAGGCATTCGGCAAAAGCCGGCGCAAGCACTTCATCGTTTCATTC
>Ga0255356_1001608_pt1 | contig 14053 bp, 9 predicted proteins | sample HBST100metaG_FD_189944 | JGI IMG/M metagenome (GOLD analysis project Ga0255356, IMG submission 189944) | Peat soil microbial communities from Stordalen Mire, Sweden - H.B.S.T100 | ecosystem: Environmental > Terrestrial > Soil > Wetlands > Peat | place: Sweden: Norrbotten County, Stordalen Mire... | reverse complement strand
GGATATATACATCCCCCTCTTCCGCCAGTTCCTCGGCATGGTCGATGGCAAGGTCCTGGTCCAACCCAAGCGCGCGGGCGGGCATATGGCCGCCCGCCTCCCCAGCGCGGCCATGCGGGCGCATCAGCGGCACCAGCTTTTTCGCGCGCAGCCGGTAGAGCTGGCAGGCACCGATTTGTACCAGCCCGATTCGGCGGTGGTGGAACAGCAGCGCCGAGAGCGAGACCGGGGCAAGATGCCGGGCAACATCGCCATGTATCTGCGCGGCAAGCCAACGGTTGAGCGAGGAAAGCGATTGCGAGGCAGCCCGCCGCGCGGAGAGCGTGCGCTGCGCGCCGTAATAGCCCTCGACGAAGGAATGCACGGCAATCTGCGCCGCGTCGCGCGCGCCGGCGGTGGAAACCTGTACATCCGCATGCGCGCGCGCGATCACCCCCACCAGCCCGCGCTCCGGTGAATTGAACCCCTCACCGCCATAAACCGCATAGAAATTATGCGAAAGCACGGCGCTGCTTTGCGCCGCGAACCCGGTCGCAACGCGCCAGGCGCCGCTGGCGATCGGCTCCACTTCAGCCATTGGCGTCACGCGCCGGGGCCCAGAGAACATCCGCCGTCCCATTGCCATTGACCACGCGCGCAAGCACGAACAACAGGTCGGAGAGCCGGTTGAGATACACCAGAACCAGCCGGTTCACCGCCTCGTCTGGGGTTTCCAGCAGATGCACCACCACGCGCTCCGCCCGGCGCACCACGGTGCGGGCCAGATGCAGGAATGCCGCCCCCGGCACACCTGCCGGCAATATAAAGGAGGTCAGCGGCGGCAAGCCCGCGTTCAGCCGGTCAATCTGCGCCTCCAGCCAGTCCACCTGCGCCTGCCTGATCCGCAGCGCCGGGGCTGCCCCCTCATGAATCGGCACGCAGAGATCTGCGCCTATATCGAACAGATCATTCTGAATCCGCGCCAGCAACGCATCCGCCGCCGCGTCCATGTGCAGCCGGGCCACGCCCAGTGCCGCATTCGCCTCGTCCACATCCCCAAGCGCCGCGATTCGTGCTGAGGATTTAGCCACACGCGCGCCATCGCCCAGCGACGTCTCGCCATGATCGCCGCCGCGTGTATAAATTTTATCCAACTTGACCATGCCTCAATGCACCACAAGCCCGGCCTGTGCCGCAAGGCGTCGGATTGCAATCCCGTAAGAAAGCGCCACCCTGGTTATGCCACGGCCACAGTCCCATGGCCGGCCAAGCGCGCCGGACGGTACGCCGGCGCCGGGTTGGCGGCGGCTAACCTGTCCCAATGCCGTAGAATCAGCCCGATTTTCTGGAACACCGTGCCAAGATCAGAGAATTCCCGATCAAGCCTGGCTTTCGGCGTCAGATCACGATGCGAGGGCTCACCCGAGAGGAGCCGCGCCCCGGCGGAGACACGCAACGCCCCCTGCGTCCCGGTGCCGCTGGGCTGCGCCAGCGGCACCGGCTGGCCGATATGGCATATCCGCGCGGCAATGACGGCCTCCTCCGGCAGCAACGCCGAGAGATCGGTATTGAGCCACATATAAACCAGCCGCGCCTCGGCGGGGTTGAGGCAACGCTCCGGCGCATGCGGCGCGCGCAGCGAGAAAGTGAAGATCGTCGGCAGGCGCTCCCACGCCTCATCCGCCGCCGTGCGTGCAATCCCCGGCGCTTCCATCAAGGACAACCCAGGTTGTCCAGCAATGGCAGCCCGCACCGTTTCGTCAAACCGGCGCAGGATTTCCGCGCGGCGCGGGGGGGGAACGCGCAGCAGCGCCCTGATCTCCGCCAGCGCCGCATGCCAGCGCAGGGAAAGCCCGTAATTCCCGCTCATCGGCAACACCCGCGCGGCGCGAGCGCCGACGGGGAATTCATCCTGGCCGAAATACGCGTCCAGCCCCGCCGGCAGCGCGCCGGTGGCCAGCCGCGCCGCCACTGTGCCGGGCAGAATTGCCGCCCCGGCGAAGGGCGGGCCCGTGAAAAATTTGGAGCCGGTGATGAGCACCACGGCATCCAGCGCCAGATAGACACGCAGGCTGGCCGGGGAAAACCGCGTCTGACAGGCATCCACCACGATATCGAACGCATCGCCATAACTGGCGCGGAGCTTGGCCAGAAACGCGGGTGACGGCGCCAGCAACCCGGTCTTGGAGAGGTCGAGTCCGTGCAAAATCACCCGCTTGCCTGCGGCAATGCCGCCCGCCAGCGTGGCCTCGATCTCGGCCTCCACCACCGCCGCCGGGCGCGGCGCGCCGGAAGGTTCGCGGAGCAGGATATTGGCCAGCGCGGTATCCGGGCGGAACCCGGCGATGGGCGCCTCGAAGGTGACATCATGGCCCAGCGCCGTATCCACAGCGAAATGCACCCCCCGCGCCGCCATCGGCACGCCGCGCCCGGTCTCCTCGGGGGCAATGAGAATATTCAGAATCGGCTTGTCTGTCCCGGCAAGGTGGGTAAGCGCCAGCGCCAGCAACTCGGTATCGGTGCCAGAGGCCGCGAAAACGATGCGCGCCTCAGACCCCAGGCCAAACGCCCGGGAAATGCCGCGTCGCGCCGCCTCGATACTGCCACGTATAGCCCGCCGCGGCGCCACACCGCGCAGCAGCGCGGCGGTGACCGCAAGGCGCACCCGATCCGCCGCGATATAGCCACGCTCGGAAGAAGAAGACGCCGTTGATGAGGCAAAGGTCACGGCCCAGGGGCGCGGGCGGTGACTACAGCCATAACCGTTCAGCGCCGTGCGCGGGTCACGCGCCAGGCGGATATCCCCACCCGTCTCCATCAACGCCTCCGCCGTGCCCAGGCATTGCCAGCTCGCATGCAGCAACTCCGCCTGCGGTATGGACAAGCCGAAAAACCAGGCAATCGTCCCCGGTCCGGGCGAAACCTCCGCCGCCATGGGGGCCACCCAGGCGGGCAGCGCCGCACGGTCCCCGGCGCTCAGAGATTCAGCTTCCGCCGCGATGAACTGTGCCGCGGCACGAGCGGCGGCGGCATGGGCCAAAGCCGGAGCAACACCGTGGCGGACAAGCCACTCGGCCTCCAATGCGTGGCGCAGATGCAACGCCGTCACGGCATCTGGCGGCACGGGCAAACCCGCGAAAGCGGCAAATTCCGGGGCTAGACGAATGGCGGCAACACGAAATTCGTGCTCGACGCCACGGGAGGTCGCAGGGGTCATTTCGTCTCCAGCGATGAATTTAGAATTGTTTACCTCGAAACCCCTCAGGAGCCAAGTTTTCTTCCCCCATGTCCGCTGCTGCCATCATTTCTTAACCGGCCATTGCGGCGTTTCAGCTTGGGCGCGCGGCCCAGCGCAACCCGCCGAAAATGGTTTTTTGCGTTGCACCGGGCTGAATTGTCAAAAACGAGGTTAACATTTGGCGCCAGCTTGTCTAAGCACGGCCGACGTTTTCTCAGCGGAGCAAAGACTTTGGCTACGATGTATACCGAGACGGTGAAGACCGTCCGGCACTGGACTGACCGGCTGTTCAGCTTCACCGCCACGCGCAACCCGGGATTCCGGTTCATCAGCGGGCAATTCACCATGATCGGCCTGCAGATCAACGGCCGCCCGTTGCTGCGCGCCTATTCCATGTGCAGTGCCAACCACGAGGAACAGCTGGAGTTCTTCTCCATCAAGGTGCCAGACGGCCCGCTGACCCAGCATCTGCAAAAGCTCCAGCCCGGCGACTCCCTCATCGTCGGCGGCAAGGCCACCGGCACGCTGATCCAGGACAATTTGCTGCCCGGCAAAACGCTGTATCTGCTCGGCACCGGCACCGGCCTTGCCCCCTTCATCAGCATCATCAAAGACCCGGACACCTATGAGCGCTACGATCATATCGTGCTCGCCCATGGCTGCCGCGAGATCGCCGAGCTGGGCTATGGCGAGATGGTGGTGAACAATCTGCTGGCCGACGAGTTCTTCGGCGAGCTGGCCCGCGAAAAGCTGCTGTACTACCCCACGGTCACGCGCGAGTCCTTCCGCAACACCGGGCGTATCACCACGCTGTTCGAAACCGGCAAGCTGGAAGCCGATCTTGGCCTGCCCCGGTTGAGCCGCGAGACTGACCGCGTGATGCTCTGCGGCAGCCCGCAGATGCTGACGGACCTGAACCGGATGCTCGAAGAACGCGGCTTTGCCGAGGGCAACCACTCCGAACCCGGCCATTTCGTCATCGAGAAAGCCTTCGTCGAAAAATAATCGCATGCGGCGCGGCCATCCCTTGGCCGCGCCGCCCTGTTTTGATCCAGCTCACGGCCGCGCCCATTAACTTCCGTTAAGCTCCGCCCATACTCACGCGACGGAGACGGGATTTTGGCCACCAATTTTTATACCGAGACAGTCGCCTCTGTCCGGCATTGGACTGATACGCTTTTCAGCTTCACCACCACACGCAATCCAGGCTTCCGCTTCCTGAGCGGGCAGTTCACCCCGCTTGGCATCGTCGTGGACGGGCAGCCCCTGATCCAAGGCGAACAGCCTTTAACAAAGCGTGCCTCCCTGTGCAGTGCGGTGCATGAGGAGCATCTTGAATTCTTCCTCAACAAAACCGAGGGCGACGAGCTGACCGAAAAGCTGCACGCGATGCAGGAAGGCGCCCAGGTCATCATTGGCGGCAAGCCCACCGGCGCGCTCACCCTCAACAACCTGTTGCCCGGCGCCAAGCAGCTCTACCTCTTCGCCACCACCAGCGGCGTGGCTCCTCTTCTCAGTGTTATCAAGGACATCGATACCTATGAGTTTTACGATTACATCGTGCTGGTGCATTGCGCGCGCAAACTTCCAGAGCTGAACTTCACGGAGGCCAGCGTCGCCAAGCTGCAGGGCGACGATTATTTTGGCGAGGCGGTACTGAAGAAACTTTTCTTCTACCCCACGGTCACGCGGGATTCCTTTCATACCACCGGGCGGATCACCACGCTACTGCAGGCCGGGAAGCTGGAAATGGACCTCGGCATGCCGCCTTTAGACATTGAGACCGACCGCGTCATCCTCTGCGGCAATCCGGACATGGTGGCGGATATGCGCAAACTCATCGAGGCGCGCGGCTTCACCGAGGGCAACCATGCCCATCAGGGGCATTATCTGGTCGAGAACGCCCTGTAGCAGATTTCAGCTGCAACCGCTCTGGCTGTGCCCAGGCGGTTGCACCGTGCAGTTTTCCACCAGATGAGCCGTGGCCGGGTCGAATAATGCGATGAAAATCCGGCTTCCAGCTGACTGCATAATCCGCGGCGTACCCAATACCTGGGCGTTGGCGTAAAATTTTTGCCTCTCCCCGGTGCCGCCGCTCTGCCCGGCATGGCCGTATACAGCCCAGACGCGCTTGCCCTCGCTCATCGCCAGCTGGGCGTGGGCCAGATTGCCGTCGGAATCGTTCAACACCACGGTTTGCGTGCCGGGAGGAAGATAAACCCGCAGAATCGGCAACGCGCCGAGATCGTAGAGATACACCACATCCCCCGGCTCCACCTCCTGCGCCAGCATCTTCGCGGCGATATCCCAGCGCGGCTTGGTCTCCGCGTGGTAATAAGGCGCCATGTTGAGCAGCAGCAGGGCAGTGGCCGCCGCCACAGTGGCAATACGCAGGCGCGGGGTGCAAGCATCCAGCAGTCCGGCAGCGCCAACACCCGCGAGAATGGCGAAGGGCGCGGCACTCCATAGAATGTAACGCGGCAGCAAAATCGGCCGCCAGAGCGAGATGATAATGAACAGCACTGGCAGAAAAACCAGTGAAATGCCGAGCAGCGCCAGAATCACCGGGCGGCGGCGCAAGCGCCAAGCGGCGGCGCCCACGGCGGCGAGCAAGGCAGCGTCGATCAGCCAGACAACCAACCCCGGGGTCGTCTCCTTCATAAAATGGAAGGTTACCGAATCCGCGAGCCGCATAAGGTAGACGGAGCCAAGATTATACCAGAGCCGGGAGATATTGAGCGGCGGTATCCACATTATCGCGTCCAGCGCTGCGCTGCTCTGGTAGTGCGACATCAGCATATAAAGCGGCGCGCTCAGCACCAGGACGGCGACATCCGCGCGCAGGAAGTTAACGGCCAAGCGCTTGCGGTCCGGCGCGAAGGGCAGCAAGCACAGGAAAATGATATTCGCGGTCAGCAGCCAGGGTAACCCGTCGCCCAGCACGTCCACCGCCCCAGCCGTGCCCAGGATGAAGGCCAGCCAACCCGCTTGCGCCTGTCCGCGCAGCATAGGCCCGGCTGCCGCCGGCAGATCCTGCGCCAGCCGGGTGAGCCCATACAGCCCCACGAGGATCAGCGCCATCTCCATTGTATAAGAGCGAGCTTCCTGGCTGAAGGCTAGCGCGGTGGGCGAAAGCCCGATGATGAGCGCCGCGAGCACGCCGGCCAGCCGCCCGCCGATGCGGCTTGCGATCATGAACACCAGCACGACCGAAAGCGCGCCGAACACGGCGGATGGAAAGCGCAGCCAGAACTCCGGGTGGCCCAGCTGGATCAGCGGCGAGAGCAGCAGAAAAAAGCTCGGCATATGGTGGTTCTGGAACGAATCCTGCACCAGTGCCGCTGGCGCCAGGGAGGCGCGGTTCAGCGTGAACACCTCATCCAGCCAGAATGGACGGGTGCCGAGGTCAATGAGCCGGGGCAGCAATGCCAGTAGAAAAATGCCGAGCGGCCACCCGCCCCGCCTCACTATGTTCATGCGGTTACCTGAGTTTGCTCCTGCAATTGCGCCGATTCGTCAGCCGGCGGACGCCAATCCCGGAAGAAGGCGCGGCCAATGGCGGCGGCGAGTTGTTGCAGATGAATTTGCACGATGTCCAGATAATCGTGCAGCCCGGTGGCGAGAATATGGCCAAGCGGTTTTTCCAGCAGCAAAGCCCTCAATAATTCCGCACGTTCTATGGCCTCCCCGGCGGAGAGCCCATAGAGCCGGCGCAGATCGTCCAAATGCGATTCAATGCGGCGCACGCAAAGCAGCGCGGAGCGCGGCGAGGACGGATCGCGCAGCAGGAAGTGCACCACATCCTCGGCCGAGAAGGCGGCGCGGGCATAACGCTTAAAGGCATGGTAACCGGCGGCGGCGCGCAGCACGGCATTCCACTGCGTTAGCTCAGCCACCCGCTTCTCCTCGCCGTCCCGCGGCAATAGGGCGGTGTATTTAATGTCGAGCATGCGCGTCGTCTGGTCGGCGCGCTCAATAAAGCGGCCCAGCTCATAGAAATACCAGCCCTGGTCTCGGTATAGCGTGCCCTGGGTGATGCCGGTATGCGCCTGTACCCCCTCCTTCAGCCGCGTGCACAGGCGCGAGAGCGCGTCGCCCTCCAGATCCTCCGGCGTGATCCGCCCGGCGAAGCGGTGGAACACATTGATCTGCCGCCACATCTCCGTGCTCATCAGCGGCCGCAACGTGCGGGCATTGGTGCGCGCGTCCTCCAGGCTGGCGGGGATAGAGGTCGGGTTGCCGCGATCCAGCAGATAGAAGCGCTTCACATGCGCGGCATCAGGCGAGAAGCCGCGCGCGGCGAAATTCTCCTCATCGGCATTGATGCGGATCAGCCCGAACCAGGCATCGGTTTCGAAGCCCGGGCTCTCGAAACTCTGGGTCACGTCGATCAGCCGCGCCAAATTCTCCACGCGCTCCAGATAACGCGCCATCCAGAACAGCCCTTCGGCGTCACGCGCCAGCAGGCCGGGGTCAAAACGCATCATGGTCATGCGGCGCTCCCGTTATTGAAGTTGTCGGCGAGCACCCACGTGTCCTTGGAGCCGCCGCCCTGGCTGGAATTGACGATCAGGCTACCGCGCTTCATCGCCACGCGGGAGAGGCCGCCGGGTAGCACCCAGCTCTCCTTGCCAGTGACGATGAATGGCCGCAGATCGAGATGGCGCGGGCCGATGCCCTCCTCCACCAGCGTCGGCGCCACGGACAGGCCGATCATCGGCTGGCTGATCCAGTTCTCCGGATTGGCGCGGATGGAATCGCGCGCCAGCTCCAGCTCCTCCCGCGAGGCGCGCGGCCCGATGGTGATGCCATAGCCGCCGGACTCGCCCACCGGCTTGGTCACCAGCTTGTCGAGATTATCCAGCGTGTATTTCAGCCCCGCCGCCTCGCGGCAGATATGCGTCTCCACATTGTGGATCAGCGGCTCTTCGCCCAGGTAATACTTAATAATGCGCGGCATATAGGCATATACCGCCTTATCATCCGCCACCCCGGTGCCAACGGCATTGGCGATGGCGACATTCCCCGCCTTCCAGGCGCCGATCAGCCCCGGCACGCCGAGCATGGAATCCGGACGGAACACTTTCGGGTCCAGAAAGTCGTCGTTCAGGCGCCGGTAGATGGTATGCACCGGCTTCAGCCCCGCCGTGGTACGCATATAGACGCGGTCATCCTCGACCACGAGATCAGCCCCCACCACCAGCGGCACGCCCATCTCGCGCGCCAGAAACACATGCTCGAAATAAGCAGAGTTGTAGATGCCGGGCGAGAGCAGCACGACCTGCGGGTCGTCCAGCCCGCCAGGGGCGATCTCGCTCATCGCCGCGCGCAGGCGCCGGCCATAATCGTCCACCGGGCGCAGGCGGATGCCGGACATGAGGTCGGGGAAGGTGCGCAGCATCAGATGCCGGTTCTCAATGACGTAAGAGACACCGGACGGCGTGCGGGCATTATCCTCCAGCACACGGAAATCACCCTTCTCGTCACGGATGATGTCGATGCCGCAGACATGCACATAAGTGCCGTGCGGCACGGGGAAGTCCTGCATCTCCGGGCGGTAGTTGGAATTACCGTAGACCAGATCAGCCGGGATCACGCCGTCACGCACGATATGCCCGGGACCGTAAATATCGCCCAGGAAGGCGTTAAGCGCCGCCACGCGCTGAATGCAGGCGCGTTCCAGCAAGTCCCATTCACCAGCGGTTAAAACACGCGGGATACAATCAAAGGGCAAAATGCGGTCGATGGCGGTGGCGTCCGAATACACCGTGAAGGTGACACCAAGGTCGATGAGGTCGGTTTCCGCGGCAGAGGCCCTGGCGCGCAATGCGTCCAGCCCGATTCGCCCCAGCCGCTGCGCCAGCCATTCCGGTACGGGGCCAGCATCTGGCCTGTCGGCGGTTAACTCGCAAAAGTAGCGGCCAGGATCATACTCAGGCCAGAGGTTGTGAAAAATCTCGTTCAAGCCAGCGCCTCCGGAAATGAGTCTTCGTTATGGAATACGTGAAGTGCCGTCAAAAAAACCTCTAATCGTTCTGGGGGTGCCGAAATCAGCGCCAGCAGCGCAAAAAACGCGAAGGAATTCATCACGCATGATCCATGTTATAGCGTCTGTCCGTCATGTATCGTTCTGAAGCTGCTCCTAAAACCGCCTTTCCCGCAAGTCCTGTTCCAAACCATGCAAGGACTGAACCATTTTGCCGCTCCTGTAGCCGGAACAAGAAAAAACAATTCCCGATAGGCACCCGCCGGGCAGTCTGTTAAGTCCGATCAAATGCATAGACCGGTTTCCTTCGACGAAATGATCGACTGGCAGGGGCGCATACGCAGCCCCTGGGTTCCGGTAATGACTGCCGTGCGGGAAATCGGGCCTGAAGAGCTGCAGCGCCGCACCACCGCGATGAACCGGCAGATGGGCCTCGCCGCCCCGTTCGGCACCGTGCCCCGGCATGCCTTCGACCCGCTGCCCATCCCGCTCACCGCCTCTGATTTCGCCGTGCTGGAAGCCGGGCTGCGGCAGCGCGCCACACTGCTCAACGCCGCCCTGACCGACCTTTACGGCCCGCAGACCTTGCTGCACGACGGCAGCCTGCCCCCCGCCCTCGTGCTCGGCGACTCGCATTTCCTGCGCAGCCTGCATACCCAGGCGCCATTGGCGCTTCCGCGCCTCTCGCTCTACGCGGCGGACCTGCTGCGCGGGCCAGATGGCCGCTTCCGCCTGCTGCGTGACCATACCGGTGTCATCCCCGGCCTCGGCCATGTGCTCTCCCTGCGCCGCGCCGCCGCCGGCACGGTGCCGGAGCTGTTCCGCTCGGGCGGCCTGCGCAGCCTGCGCCCCGCGCGGGAAATGCTGATTGACCATCTGCAGCGCAATGCCGAGGGCGGCTTGGTCGCGGTGCTCTCCGCCGGTGCCATGGCCGCCAGCGAGACGCAAAGCCTGGAGGACGACGCCCTGCTGGCGCGGGCGCTGGGCATATTGCTCATCGAACCCAGCGACCTCGCCACCCGCAACGGCGCGCTGCACATGAAGACCCTGAGCGGGTTGCTGCATGTCTCCACCCTCATCCGCTGCATCTCCGGCATTGACCTCGACCCGCTGGAACAAGGCGGCCGCCCCGGCTCAGGTATTCCCGGCGCGTTTGGCGCCATCCGCGCCGGGGTGCTCGCCATGCTCAACGCGCCGGGCAGCGCGCTGATGGAATCAACGGTGCTGCGCCCGTATATCGAGACTCTCTTTCCCACCATGCTGGGCGAGGCGCCGCTACTGTCCCTGGCGGCGGAGGACGACACCGCCTGCGCCTCTAAAGCCCCCTTCGCCAGCGGCGAGACTTTCACCGCGGCGCCGCTGTGCTTCCGCCTGTTCGCCTGGCATGACGGCGAGACGTGGCAGGTGCTGCCCGGCGGTCTCGGCCTGCCACTCACCCCGCCAGATTCCGATACCCCCGTCCTTGGTATCAAGGATGTCTGGGTTCTGGAGACCGAGGAGCCGCGCCGGATCTCCGGCGCCCCGCCGGCAGAACCGCCTGAACACGTAAAATTCCTTGCCGCCACGCATTTGCCCTCGCGGCTGGCGGATAATCTGTTCTGGCTCGGCCGCTCCGTGGAACGGCTGGAGGCCGCCTGCCGCCTGCTCATGCTGGCGCTGCCGCGCCTCGAATCCGGCACCTCCCTGCCGCGCGACATCGCCGAGCGGGCGCTCATCGCACGCTGCCTGGCCCAGGCCCGGCTGCTGCCCGCCGACATCGCCGGCGGCTCCGTCTCCGGCCGCCTGCTGCGCCAGACCTTAACGCGCCGCCGCCCCGTGGCCGGGCTGCTGAAGGAGGTCGCCCGGCTGGTAAACACCTCCAGCGAGCGGCTCTCCCCCTCCATGCTGGCCACCGTGCGCTTAGCCCTGCACCAAGCCGCCGAGGCTCTGCCCAATGAGGAAACCGCGCTGCCGACCATGCTGAGTTTCGCGGCCACCTTCGCCGGTATCGCGGCGGAGAATATGTCACGCGACGGCGGCTGGCTGTTCCTGGAAATGGGCCGCCGGCTGGAGCGTGGCGAGACCCTGGCCGAGACCCTGGCGATCTTGCTGGACGCCCCGGCGGAACGGCTGGAACCGGGTATGGCACTGGGCATCGAACTGGCCGATTCCGTGCTGAGTTACGATCTGCGCCATGCTGGCATCCTCGCCCCCGGCCCGGTGCTGGCCATGCTGCTGGCCGACACCAGCAACCCGCGCAGCCTGGCGTTTCAATGCACGGCCCTGCGCGCCTGCCTGGAGCGCCTGGGCGCGGATGACGACGCCGAAAGTGCCCGGCTGCTGTTGCAGGACGTGGTGAACCTGGCCGGTGCCGCCACTGGGCTGCGCGCCCCGCTCACCGCCATCGCCGCCAAGCTACGCCAGCTCTCCGACCACGTGCACCGCCGCTTCTTCACACTGCTGCCCGAAGCTCATACGCTGGAAGATGAGGAAGTCCTGGAAGCCGCTCTGTGATCTACCGTCTGCACCACGTCACCACCTACGACTATGCCGAGCCGGTGGTCATCGGCACGCATTTCATGCACCTGCTGCCGCGCGAACGGCCAGGGCAGTTTGTGCGCGAGGCGCAGCTCGATATCTCCCCCACCCCGGACAACCGCCGTGATGAGGTGGACCATTTCGGCAACCACACCACCACCGTGGCCCTTGCCGGCGTGCATAAGCAGTTCGTCGTCGCGCTAAGCGCGACCATGGAAGTAGAGCAGCCCGCCCCGCCGCCGCCGGAGGAAACTTTGCGCTGGGAGGCGATCGCCGCACGCGCCATCAACGACCCGGACGTAGCCGAATACTGCCTGCCCAGCCCGCTGGCCACACCGGAGGCGGAGATCGCGGCCTACGCCGCCGTCAGCTTCCTGCCGGGGCGCGATATCCTCTCCGCGCTGCTGGAACTGAATATGCGCATCTGGATGGAAATGTCCTACCGCCCGGGCGTGACGAACAATTGCACCACCGCCATGCATGTCCTGAAAACCCGCGCCGGCGTCTGCCAGGATTATGCGCATTTGATGATTGCCTGCCTGCGCGCTCTAGGGCTGCCGGGGCGCTATGTCTCGGGTTATCTGTGCACCTCGCCGCCGCCAGGGCAGGTCAAGCGCCGCGGGGCTGACCAATCTCACGCCTGGGTCGCCTGCTGGCTGGGGCCAGATGTGGGCTGGGTGGATTTCGACCCCACAAACAACCTGCTGGTTAAGAATGAGCACGTCACCCTCGCCTGGGGCCGGGATTTTCAGGACGTCTCACCCCTGCGCGGCATCATTCTGGGCGGTGGACGACACAGCCTGCGGGTGAATGTGGATCTAGACCCCATTCTGACATAGCCGCCATAAGGGTAACCCCGCTACCAGTTTCCGGAAATTTATGTTTGGTTCCGCAACAATCCGCACCCAAGCGCATCTCATCTGTAAGCCGCCAAAAGCGTCAGACGCCGTGCTTATGCCGCAATTCATCGCCCCAGAGAAAGCTGTTCGCATCGGCAATACATAGAAATGAATTTTTTAAACCAACTGAACATCTGATTGTCGCATGAAGAGATTTTACCCGGTCTAAAGTTAATCTCACGGGTAAATTAATATCAGAAATGTTCACTTATGCGCGCACAGCCTCAGGTGGCGGCGCCATGGTAATCCACCCGTTTTTAATGGGAACCTGCGGCGGAATTCACGCGGCCAGTTTAAGCTTCTGGGCCGAGTTTACCCTGCCAATGCCCATATTTTGCCGCTCGTTGCTATAAGTTTTGTCAGGCGCGGTCCACGCGAAGGATGAAAGCGCGGCCCGTCCCCCGGACCGTTCCGTGCTGGATGCCGCGCGAGAAATCGCCGTTGCCCCACGCTCTCGAGCCATTCGTGAAGCTCCACTGAGTCCCAAGGACTCTTGGCTGGCCTTTGATTTTAGCAAGGATGTTGGTGGGTGCTGTAGGGATCGAACCTACGACAAGCTGATTAAGAGTCAGCTGCTCTACCAACTGAGCTAAGCACCCGCCGTGTGGGCAGCCTCTACCAACTCTCCACGGAAAAGAAAAGCCCCTAGCCAGAAAAAAGTGTCATTGACCTTCACGCAGCGGTCATATCCTAATAACCCCACGGAAACCCCCGCCTGAAGGAGGCTCCCATGGCCTATGCCCTGCAGCAGCTCGTTAACGGCCTCACTCTGGGCATGATCTATGGCCTCATCGCCGTAGGCTACACCATGGTTTACGGCATTATCGGCATGATCAATTTTGCCCATGGCGATGTCTTCATGATCGGCGCCTTTATCGGCATTATCGTTATCACCGCCCTCTCAGGCATTACCGCCGTGCCGCTGGGGCTGCTCGCCGCGCTGATCATCTCGGCGGCTTTATGCGGGCTGTACGGGTTTTCCATTGAGCGCGTGGCCTACCGCCCGCTGCGCGGCTCCTTCCGGCTGGCACCGCTAATCTCAGCCATTGGCATGTCGATTCTGCTGGAGAATTACGTGCAGACCAGCCAGGGCGCGCTGGAGCGGGCGATTCCCAATCTCATTCCCGGCGGCATCACGCTCATGCGGCAGGACGGATTTGCCGTGCAGCTCACGTGGATGCAGATCGCCATCATGGCCGTCACCCTCGTGGTGCTGGCCGTGTTCACCTACATCGTTACCAAGACCCCGCTCGGGCGGGCCATGCGCGCCGTGGAGCAGGATGCGAAGATGGCGGCACTGCTCGGGATTGATACGAATCGCACCATCAGCACCACCTTCATCATCGGCTCCGCGCTCGCCGCCATGGCGGGGGTGATGTTCCTGCTTTATTACGGGGTCATCGATTTCTACATCGGCTTCAATGCGGGCATCAA
>Ga0255356_1001607_pt1 | contig 14053 bp, 17 predicted proteins | sample HBST100metaG_FD_189944 | JGI IMG/M metagenome (GOLD analysis project Ga0255356, IMG submission 189944) | Peat soil microbial communities from Stordalen Mire, Sweden - H.B.S.T100 | ecosystem: Environmental > Terrestrial > Soil > Wetlands > Peat | place: Sweden: Norrbotten County, Stordalen Mire... | reverse complement strand
GCTGAACTGACGGGACGGCCAGATATTCACCAACTCACGCTGCTCCCCTGGAAAGAACTTCTTCCTGCGCAGCTATTGACACGTGGCCTTGGAGCGTGGTGTCCAGCATGCATAAACGAATGGCGGGACGCTGGCCAAGCTGTGTATATCCCGTTACTGTGGACGCTTGAAATAGTGAAGTACTGCCCGCACCATCAGCAACCACTCCAGTTGCTGTGCCCTCACTGCAGGACGCCCCAGCCCTTGATTGCGCAACTTTCCCCAAACGGATACTGTGCACGCTGCAAAGGGTGGCTCGGAACGGCCACAAAGGAAAGCGGTCTCGAGAAGTTCTCTATAGTGAGACCCGAGTCAAGCGACTGGGAAATCTGGGTAGCAAGAGAAGTCGAAGGAATGATCAAAAGCTCCTTTGTTTCAGGGCCTCGGTTACAGAAGAAGGAACTTTCGAGACTCATTCATATTGGAGTCGCGGCGGAAGGGCTCTCGGGTTTTGCGCGCCTTTTGGGCGTGAGCGCAACAGGAGTTCAAGAGTGGAGATTAGGGACAACTTCGCCTATGCTTCCAGTCTATGTACGGTTAGCGCGGGTGTTTCATCTCTCGCTTTCCGATCTGCTATCGAACAGGGTCAAGTCGCGCCTGTCTGTCGATATGAGCGATGTCCCATACTGGAGATCCATACGAATATCAACGCCGATGGACTTTGATCCGGTCAAGGCTAAACGGCACCTCGAGAAGGCTCTTCGTGAATCACCGCCTCCCTCACTCGGCGTCTTCAGAACTCGCCATCGGTACCACGATTCGACATTAAAGAAGCGTTTTCCCGAAATGTGTGCTCAGTTGGTGAAACGTAATCACGACTACCGAGCAGCGGCGAGTGCTAAACGACACGCGGATCGGCTATCAGAGTTTCGAAGTATCGCATTTCAATTTCATGAGGACGGACGAGAACTCGTCTTGCATCACATCATGAAGAAACTCTCTGTGCCGAGGGGACTTGAGCATAAGCTCGCCAAGCAATTTCTCGCCACCGTCAAGGCGGAGATTGGCACGAAGTGAGATCCAATCAGGCCAACTTCCAGATTGCCGACCTTTTATCCAGAAAATGTATCGAACCGCCAGAAGCAAGTTCCGGGTTTCCAATATCCACTCGTTCTAATTTTCGTAATTTCGGGTCCATGGTTCGTATACCCGTCGTATGTTCGATTATGAGCTGACTTCGAGGGCGTTCATGGAAAGCGACACGCAACGAATCGCGCTTGGGTTGCGCCAGGGAGATGTCGTTGTCCTTGAGACGCTGGTCGAGCAATACCAATACCGGCTTGTTCGTTATCTCGTCTCCTTGTTGGGAAGACGCGACGGAGTTGATGATTTCGTGCAAGAGACGTGGCTTCGAGTCCTGGAGCGTGGTGGGTCATACGACGGGCACTCCCGCTTTGAACCCTGGCTCTTCAGGGTGGCACGCAATATTGCTCTCGATGCCATGCGTAAGCGACCGGTGTTCAGTCTGGACTCAAATGAGGGGGATGGTGTTCGCTCATCGCCTGCTTCCGGTGAGCCTTCGCCATACACGCTTGCGGCGCGGACACAAGATGCCGAGCGGCTTGCCCACTCGCTGCAAACTCTGGAGCCCGTCTATCGCGAAGCCCTCGTGCTGCGTTTTCAAGAAGATTTATCTCTACAGGAGATATCTGTGATTGTGGGAGCGCCGGTCTCTACGGTAGCTTCCAGAATTTATCGAGGACTGGCAACGCTGCGGCCGCAGTTCGAGGGAGAAACAGAATGAATATTTACCACCACGACACTTTCCAACGCATGATCGACGAGAGTCTGGCGGGCGTCCTCTCAGAGGAAAAGGAACAATCTCTTCGCGATCATCTCTCCACTTGCGCTACCTGCAGGGAGTATCTCAGCGCCAGCAACCGGGTTATCGCAGGCCTCAGCGGTTTTTCCTTCGAAGTAAATCCAACCCTCAATGACAGGGTTCTGGCAACCCTCAGGCTGCAGGCGGAAGAGGGCCGTGGGATTCTTGCGCGTGACACCGGGACAATGCGACAGCACAGTGTGCCATTCAAGAACTGGGCTGCATTTGCTGTAGCACTCTCGATGTCATTTGTCGGATCGGGACTCGTGTACCAGATGGCCGAGCGCCTGGCGGTCCCAATGCATTTTGTCTCTGCTCAAGTCCAGGCAGGCGTGCTCGTCTTTTGGCTGCTGCCATCTCTTTGCGCGGCCTTATGTCTGCTCGCGGCGCCTAGTGAGAATAGAGGTATTGCATGACACAGCAATCGGCGGTGCTTTTGATAGCGTTTTTGGCCGGAATTGTAGTTGCGGCTGTCTTATTGGGAACGGCAACGCGGAAGATTCTACCCCGATCTGCAATGGGCATCGCGGCACTGGCGATCCCGATTTGGGTGCTCTATTTTGCTTCCGGCCAGGGCCGTTCCCTACTTGCCAGCAAAGGAGTTCTCAGTGCGATGCCGGAAGCGCTTTGGTTTGGCTTAACGTTTGGCGTCTTCACCGCGGCTTTTTTTCTTGCACTCGGATATATCTACGGGGACGCAAAAAGGCGTCAAAAGCCTGCCTGGGCCTGGGTGATTGCCGCTCTCTTCATACCCAATTTCATTGGATTCATCCTTTATTTTCTGTTCCGAGGGCCTCTCCTTGGGCCTTGCAGCTCCTGTGGCAAGCCTATTCGCGGGGGAGAAGCATTCTGCAGCCACTGCGGATACGCGCAGGGTTCTTAGTATCGGCCGCATCACAGCTGACGATCACACAAAACGGAGGACGGTATGAAACGTGAACGCGCCTTACAGGTAGTGCTGGTGCTGGTGGGCTTGTTCTATTGCTTTTGGGGCTATCTCCTGTTTGACGATCTTTGGCACTCTAGGTGGCTTAGCGGGCATAGTGACGTAATGCCGATGTTCCTGAGCCTTAACACGGCGCTCGGACCCTGTCTGTTGCTGGCGGTTAAGCAGCCGGCTAATCATCGCTTGATGATCGCCTATGGGGCATGGTCAAGCCTTGCCCATGCGTTCACGATGACAATCATGTCGGCGCAGGCCGTGGCGCACGGGATGCACAGACAGGATAGTCCTCAGGATATTGTGATCTTTGTCGCGATTGGAGTCGCGCTGCTTGCACTCTTCCCGGCAAAACAAGCATCACCGGCCGTTCGTCCGGAGCGGATCGTCCGCCAAGCCGAAGCTGGGACCACCTCTTCTTAGGGCCGCTGGCGCGCTTGCAACAAGAATCGCCCAAAGGAGGTCAATGTGAAAAGAGAACGCCTGACACAGATCGTCCTGGTGATCGTGGGGCTGCTCAATCTCCCCCAAATTTATTTGCTATATAAGGACCTGTGGCATTCCAGCTGGCTTTTGGAGGGGAAGAACGAGAACGGGCCGATGTTTCTGAGTTTTTTTATTCCGGTCGGCGTCTTTCTACTCCTATCCGCGAGAAGACCATCTGAGTATCGCTCGGCGATTGCTCTAGCAGCTTGGTGGAACATCTCCCATGGCGCTGTGATGGCTATTCAAACCGTGGAAGCGTGGGTTCACGGCGTCCACCGGAACTTTGCCGATGTGATCGTAGTCCTTGTGATCGGAGTCGTCCTGTTGGCGATTCTGCCAGCAAAGCGACTGGCAGTCGCGCCGGGAGTTGCGTGAACGAGCAGCGGCCCCAATCGTCTTCGCTACTCCGCTGGGCGACAAAAACTGTCCGCCTTCCCACCGCCGGGACGTCATCAGTACGCAAAGCCGGATAGTGCGCGGTAATCTAGGCAGCTCGAATTTCAACTGCGATACCATCTTGATTCACTCAGCGAGACTTGTTCCATCTCAGCCAAGGTGGCATGCCCGTAGCTCGCCGGCCGATTCCCACCAGCGTGTCCCTCTGGCGCGGCCAAGTTATGCTTTATTTCACTGCTTTGGCCATATTATGCTTCCAATTCGGCCACTTTATGCTTCAAGTGACATTCGAACCAGGACCCACGGCGATGTGCGTGTGCTTGCATCCCAGGCAGGCGACAGCTCCGGTGATCTTGCGAATCGCTTCGACAAAGCGATCCGGCAGGTTGAGCATCTCGCCGGCTGCGGTCAAGAAGACCGGCGCAATAGTCCCGCGTAAGGACTTGCTCTCTGCATTCCAGAGTGCAACGGCGAGCGTTCCATGGCGGCCGCGGAAGAGTGGTGCCGTGGCGATGGCCGGGCGCGTGTGGCCTTCTTCGGACTTCAGCCAGAGCCGCGTGATGGCCAGTTCGTAGGTATGGCCGATGCGCAGCATTTCGATCCGCACCAGTTCCGGCGCAATCACAATGGCATGGCGGCCGTTGCCGGAGATCGAATCGATATGTTGCAGCCACAGTGCTGGGTTCCCTTCGCCATCGAGGTAGGCGCAGTAGCGGCCCATGTCGGCGACCGCGCCGCCGGACTCAACTCCGCGAAGCACATACCGCCGCGCCAGATGCTGGTGCTCGATCGAGACGCTTGGCTGGCAGTAGATGCCGCGCTTCTCCAAGGCGCGAAGGACCTGCTGAGAAAGCGACAGACCGTATCGCACATACCGGTTGGCGTTGCTTGTGGTTATGTTTGCTGGGTGCGTCATCGGTTTTGCCTCCTCAAACCGCAACCTTGCGGCGGATCGGCTGTCCCAGCGCTGCACGAATCTCTTCCTTCGTGCATCCGGCCCAGCACTTGTAGAGGCGGGGGGTACTGATCTGGATGGCGAGGTTGTCGCCCGATCGGTCGTGCCCTGCCTGGGCGCACGACGGGCAACGAGCCCACCAGTTGCGGCTGTCCTTCCGTGTCGTGCGCACATAGTCGAGAATCCGGAACTCGGTGCGCAATGACGATGAAGTCGGCGGTATATATGGGAGGGCCACGACCGGCCGGTAGGCTTCTGGCAGTGTCATGCCACCGATGTTGGTTCTCAGTTCCGCCTCTTTGAACTTCTTCAAGCTGTCGAGGTAATCGAGTTGCGCGTCGGGCGTGAGAGCGGCCTCGTAGAACCAGTAACGCTGATTTGTCTTGCGATGCACGCCGAGCGGCGCGCGGATGGCGTTGCCGTACTCGCCATCTTCGATCTGGTCCTGGCGCGGGAATACCTCAATGCCATCCTTGAGACCACCACCTTTGACCGGAACGCCGAGCCGCAGGGCGAGGTTGTAAATATAGATGCGACACTCCGACGCCAAGAGCGGCGTCTCGGCGAAGATCCATAGATGGCCGCCGCGGCGCGATTGTTCGAGCGCGGCCTCAACGCCATCCTGCTTCAACTCCCACTGCAACTGAAAGAGAGCCTCGACGGCACCGTCGAAGTCGGCATCGATAGCGACCCACTTCGAGCGTTGCGTCTCCGGGTTGATGGCATAGAGATTGATGGTGATGTCGCCGTTCAGGTGCATACGCACCACACCGGCATCGAGAGGCTTCGGTTTCTTGGTCTGCCAATCCCGTGCCAAGTAGTACGGGACCGACCCGTTGGGCAAGGGATGAGCAGCCTGCATCCCGTAGGCGCGCCGGTTGACGAAGAGTTGAATGAACCGGTCGGCCGTCTCGCGGCTTACACAGAAGGTGGCATACATAGGCCCACTCCTTTCTGAGGTTCTGTGGTTGTACCCCGGTTCCAGAACTCGGTCAAATCGGCGTAGAACTGGCAGGATGACTGCATTGGGCTGAGAAATGGAAGGCCCGGAGGAAGCCACCGGGCCTTCAAAGCGGGCATGGAGTCGGGCAGTTCGAGGGTGTTCAGAATTGGTGGGCGTAGCGCAGTCGGCCGTGCTTGAAGTCAGGCGCGGGTTTGCGGTTGGTGGCTAGGCCATTCGGTTCAGTGCGGATGCCGGGAAAGGCGGTGGCCTCGGCTAGGGCATAACGGATTGCAAGCGAGCGGATACGGCCAGCGGATAGGCGCATGGGATTCCTCCTGGTTGTAATTGGGATTTGGTGAGGTAGGTTGTCTGCGGAAGGGTGAGGCGGTCAGGCAACAGCTATCTGCATCTGAGAGAGCAGCAGGCCGGGCTGATCGACGTAGTTGAACAGCTTGTATTCGGAGAAGACACGGTCAAACAGATCGGGGGTGAACCGATCCTCGCAGCCTTCGAAAGAAAGCATGTACCAGTCGTCGCGCTGCCGGTCGAAGATGTAGATCGCGCCGGATGCGTTGTTATCTGGAACCATCTGTAGGAGCATGACGCCCTTGCGGGTCTGAATCCAGCGGGTGGCGACCGCCTCGCCAAGTTCGAGAAAGGCTTGGACGGTCTGTTGGATGGTGTTGGCGGCGCTGTCGCGCCAGTTGAACAGCTTGTAGACGGACATCTTTCCCAGGCTGCGGGTCATAGAAACTCTCCTCTCTTTGAGAATTGGGGTTGAGTGGTTTGGGGCGAACCTGCCCAGACAGGCGACGCAAGAGAATATTTGCGGAAAGACAATATGGGAGACTGAGGATCGCAGCTCAGGGAACGAAGTATTCTATACATGATGATCGAAACGCTCGCTATCTTCGGTTACCGATCCCTGCGCGATATCGTGTTGCCGATGAAGCCTCTCACCGTCGTGACTGGCGCGAATGGGAGTGGGAAGACCAGCTTGTACAGGGCGCTTCGGTTGCTTGGCGATGCTGCGCTCAACTCGGTCGTTTCTTCACTAGCCCGCGAAGGTGGGTTGCCTTCGACATTCTGGGCAGGCCCCGAGGAGATTGCTCGCAGCGTCAGGAAAGGTGAATACGAGGTCCAGGGACAGGTTCGCCAAAGACCATCAAGTCTCAGGCTCGGGTTCAGCAGCGATACCTTTGGCTATAGCATTGATCTCGGTTATCCTCCCCCACCGCCTCCGGAGACAATGTTCAACCTTGACCCAGCCATCAAGCGCGAATGCATTTGGCATGGTCCTCGATATCGCCGCTCGACTGTTCTCGCTGATCGGCGCAATTGCGTTGTGAGTCTGCCTAGCGACCATGATGAAGAGCCGACGATCCTGTCCAAAGACCTGAGTCCTGCAGATAGTATGTTGGCCACAATTGCCGACCCGCAGCGAGCGCCCGAGATGCTTGCCATCCGGGAGTCGATTCGGGGCTGGCGCTTCTACGACGGATTCCGAACGGACATCAATTCTCCAGTGCGCATTCCACAGATCGGCACATTCACGCCGGTTCTGAACAACGAAGGAACAGATCTTCCCGCCGCGCTTCAGACCATTCTCGAAATAGGTGACTCCGGAGCGCTGGTGCGAACTGTCGATGATGCTTTCCCTGGCAGTCATGTTATTGTTGACAACCATAGTGGCCGATTTGAGTTGCAACTACAGCAGCACGGGATTCTCAGACCGCTGTCGGCGTCTGAACTGTCAGATGGAACACTAAGGTTTCTACTCTTGACGGCGGCATTGCTTACGCCACGTCCTCCGGAACTGATGGTGCTCAACGAGCCGGAAACCAGCCTTCACCCAGACCTTCTTCCGGCGCTTGCCCGTCTGATTCTGGAAGCAACTAAGCACACGCAACTCGTGGTTGTATCTCATGCACACCAGCTACTCCAGATACTGGAGGGATCATCCTCGTGCAGCAGGATTCATCTCGAAAAGTCGTTCGGCGAAACAGTGGTCACCGGATCAACCATCATGAACAAGCCATCCTGGGAATGGCCACCACGCTGAATTGTTTCCCGATCCAGTCTTCTTATCCCCAACAAAAAGCATGATCGATCAAGCAGACATTCTGCCCAAAGATCTCTTTACAACGATTCTTCAATCCATCAATCCCACGTCACCTTTCCCAATCACAAAAACATCGACAAACAAGGGGATAGTCAGAATGCATCTTCCTGATCCGGCGCAAGATGCGACCCTGTGGATCTGTTCAATAGGAAGGTAAACGGAAGACAATAGGAAGGCAATCGGTATTCAATACTGATTCAACCGCAATTGACGCGCCAAAGATGCTCCGTCGTCGGCTCTGCGCACGAAACAGGCCATCTCATCCAAAAAGAAACTCGCGGAAGGTGACAACATCATTGGCCGATGCGTTGGTGAGGACGTTGGTCGAAAGCAGGCTGGATCGAAATGCCCGGCTCAAAGCAAAGCCGATTCGCTTATCAACTGCGCGCAACTCTGCGGCGAGAAGGTAGAGAATGGACGGGTCCGGCGTCAAATAGAGGATGGTATCGACGCTGTTGTCCGCGCTGAGCACCTTGCGCAGATCACCGTAGCGGGCCGATCCTTTGGCAGTCCGCTCGAACTCGATTGCGAAACCCCTCACACGATTGCCGTCGGAAACTTCGGCCAATGCGTCGAAATCTTTTGCGCATCTGCCGCCATAAACAAGGTTCTGCGAGAGGACTTCAAGCTCCCATTGCCACGATGTCAGCACATGGGCAGTGGTCAGTGCCGTGCAGACTCCTGCCAGCTCTACCGAGTGAAGCACCTGTGATCTGCGCACAATTTCCTTGGTTGTCGACGGTAAAGAGACAAGTGCGTGGCCACGCAGTTCGAGCAATTCAAGTCCTGAACGCGTAATTGCAAAGACAGGTTCTGGAAGCAACCGTCCACAATCAATGCGCTCGACGAGGCCATTCTGCTCCAACCGAGCGAGCCGCCAGTGCACAGAACGTCGGCTACTCTCCTGTCCATTGTTAAGCAATAGCGCGCAAATCTGGTCGCAGGTAGTGGCGCGAGCATTGCGAATCGTGACGAGCATCGGAATGTCCCGATCGTCCGAGAGTGCGATGAAGCCGCGCCGGTATCTCATGCGATGCGCTCCGTAGTTCCGGTTTCAAGTTCGATCCGTTTGCCATCCGACGACAGAATCCATCTGCCGAATTCTGTTTCGACCCAATCCGTGGCGCTGATCAGAACCATCGCTTCGTAGCGAGCGCCGCGCACGCTGACCGAAATGGGTTGGACGCTGGCCGATCTCCATGCGCTGGTTGCAAAAGAGATGCGCCCATGCGTGCGCTCGTTGAGCGTGACCAGAAAGCGATCGGGTGCATCGCAGTTGGCAGGAAGACGAATGAGAAGGTGCATTCTGCCGTTAAGGAAGTTAGGCTCCGAGCACTCGAATGTCCGGCCGATTGATCGCAATGGGCGATCAGGATCGAAGTTGCTCGTCAGATTGAAGCGGATTTGTCCAGGGAATGCCCAGCACATGCGCAGCCTGCGCCCATACATAAGGCCGGCTGAGTTGAACCATGCCGCGTGCCGGCGAAAGCAGAATGGATCATTCAGGTCGCGCGAGTGCGCGGCCCACCAATTGGTTCCACAACCAATTATGCGGACGCGCACGGCTTCATGGCCTCAATCAGTCCCTGCACTATGGCGCGCGCCTGGAGATTCCGTTCGGGTCCGCGCAGCCGGTCAAGGAACCAGATTCGTTCAAATGAGAGTGGCGGCAGAGGGTGATTGTTATCGCGATAATGCGCGAGCAACTGCCCCAACTGTCCTATCAACACCGCATATTCACCATCACGCTTCGCGCTTTGTGACGGATCAAGGCTATGAATTGTGGTGACGAACTCCTCCCAGGGAATCCGCCCAGCGCAATCAGCCGAACCTGTATAGTCACGCCAGTACCTGAAGTGAGGACTCGTTCGTGCGAGGTGATCGAGCAGTGTATCGAGCTGCTCACGCGGATCAATTTGATTGTCGGAGTGGTCGGCAATGACTGCGGCGGATTTACATTCCGACATCAACTGTATCGTTGCCGTTGCGAGCAGCGAGTCATTGAACGCTTCGAGCGCCTTAGTTCGCTCCGGCTCGTTGACCTTCGCGATGCGGTCAAGTTCCGCCTTGACTTCAACAGGCGGTTTCATTCCACGCAGTTTGTAGAAGCACAGAAAGAGTTGCGTGCGCTCGAACGCCAGCACATAATCAACGTCCTCATCCGGAACGAATGTGCGAACATATTCGCGCCACTCCGCTGGATCGGCGAAATCTCTGGATGATTTGATCTTCAACTTGTTTGCCATCGCTTTACCCATTGGCTCCTTTGAGGGTCCGATTGCGTCTCCGTTCCTCGTCCAGTTGCGTGGTCACCTGGTTAAGCCGCTCCCGCAAATTGTGTTCACTGTTTTGCGTTGCCTCCAGACGGCGCTGAAGAAGCAGCGTCTGTTGTTGCTGACTCATTGAGCTATTTCCGACGGGTGAAGGGGCAACCGAACTTGTATCTGGAACATCTGACGAAATCTTGGCAACGACCTTACCGCCTGTCTTTGTTCTTTGTTCGAGAACCTGAACCGTGCGCTTGAAATCCGATGTATCTGGTTCCGCCGCTTGATTTGGCTGCTGCTTTTCTATCAAGGCGCGCTCGACTTCGGCGTTATGCAGTTCGATCAGTTGGTTGAACTGCTCGGTGCGGCGCAGGATTTCGACTCTGTCGCTGACGCGGCCATTCCAGAGTTCGGCGATAATGGTGGCGGCAATGATCTCCTTCTTTGCCGCCGAACGCCACTCGAAATAGATAATCCCCGCAGCGCAAACAAGCAGGCCAAGCGTAACTATGTTCGACCAGAAGTAGAGATCGTCAACTGTATGACCGACAAGATTGCCTCGTCCGTCTGCCAACGTTGCGCCATAGTCGGTGTTCGAGGGGTTGATCTTGCCCAGAGCATAGTCGAATAATCCCTGGCGTTGGCGTAGGGTTTGTACGCTCTTCTCTGGCTGAACGGTTTGCGTTTGGGCGACCAAGGCCGGCGCAACTGCACAAATGAGCAGAAGGATTGCGGACAATTGAATGGCAGATAAGCGTCGCATCATCGACCTCCGTAAGGGGTGTCGAGCGAAATCCCGGCGATCCGTCTGCGCCGCTGGCGGCGATTAACGGCGTCCTTGAAACGGAGATTGACGCCGATCTCTGAATCCAATCGACTGTGCATCTTTGGATAGAGATACTGGTCGATTCCGTCCAAGTGGTAGCTCGGTGCGCGGCGGACGTGAAGATGGGAGTGGAGCGTTCCCTCGCGCGGATCTGTCATCAGAATTTCCATCTGACCCACGGGAAGGTTCTTGATGTGATCTTCCCGCGCCCGCGTCTCTTTCGCTTCGCTCTCGCTTCCCGTGCCGGTCTCGATATACTTGGATGTAAAAATGCCGGTCCGGCGCACAGACAAACTGCGCCGTTTCGTCGCAATCCTAGCCGATGCTTTCAGAAACCACTGCGCAGTATTTTCCTCGGAGACGTTCATGATCATCTTGGTTCCGGGCGCCGAGGAGACCTCATCGGAGAAGGATTGGCTGACGCGTTGCAACTGCGGCAAGCTCTGAAAGGAGAACAGGAACGACACCTTTGCGCCGCGCGCCGTCTGCAAAACCTGCGTGAATCCCGGATAAGCAAACGGCGCAAACTCGTCCAGAATCACGGAAAGCATCGGCTCATCCTTGGATCGCGATGCGGTTGTCTGCGAATACCGCTTGCCAACCATCAATTGAATGTTCTGGAGAAGGAGCTTTCCCAAGGCCTCGACAGCGCGCTGATTACGATTCGAATTCAACGAGACAAACAAGATCAGATCGTTTTCAAGCACATCGTCGAGCGTCAGTAAATCCTGGTAGGAACCGGTCACGACTGACAATTCGTCTTCGAGGAAGCTCAACAACTCATTCAAAAGCCCCTGAATTTTCTCCACGCGCTCGCGGTCCTGAAGCGACCGCTGGAGCATTTTGACCGACATCTCGAAGTTCAAACGCTTCTGCATTGAATGGCCAGTGAGCGTCGCAATGCGCGCTTTCGCCATTTTGATCTGATCTTGAAGTACATCCTCATCGAGCGCCATGACCAGCACATCGTAGACATTGAAAAGTTTTCCGGTGTACTGCAGGACGCGAACGAGATCGGAGAGGTAGGCTTCCTGGTGACCTTTGAAGAAGTCCTCGCGCAGGCCGAAAGAACGAAAGATGAAGTTCACGTGTTCCTGATAGGCGTCATCGAGCGAGTAGAAAGGATTGTACCGGCAGGATTCCGTGGGATGAGTCGGATCGAGAATCCGCAAATCCTGCAACCGTCCGGCTGCGGCAATGTGCGGCAGAAGATGATCCAGAAATTCGCGTTCGCCTTTGCCATCGAAGATAATCATTGGCATCTTGCGCTCGCCAAAGCGGCGCGTCAGATCCTGGGCAATGATGTTTTCAAGAAAGGTGGATTTGCCGGCGCCGGTGCCGCCGACAATCACGCCGTGCTTGATTCGCACAGCATCTGGCCAAAGCCAAGGCTCTTTGTGCACTTTGTAGCCGAGCAATGTAGCGCCATTGTTGTGCGCATCCGTGACGATTCGCGCATCCATTGCTGTAGGCACAACAACAGCAGGATGTGGCCAGTTCTCCTCGTGCTTCTGTCTTCGACCAGCAAAGTGGGCGACGATCAGGCCTCCGCCAAAGAACGAAATGGCGCAGTCAAGAAGGATTTCCAAGCATTGATCGTTGCGCAGATGCAGGCGGGAGACGGCGATATACCAGAGAAATCCGAATACAGCGCAGCCAAGCAGAACAACGATACCGGCAACATCTTCCGGTCCTGTCCGCCTGTATCCAGGCTGGTCATAGTAGTTACTCATAGGCTTCGACCCAGTGAGAAGTAGAGAAATACGCCCAGCAACGCAGAGACAATTGCGCTAACGAAAATCACCAGCGAGCTTGGCTTCCAGCGTCCCCGCTCATCGATGGGTTTCAGATCATCTGCAAACGCTTGGCGCAATGCCTTCTCAGGATTCGTCTCAATGTCCTCAGAGTGCAACTTTCGAAGCGTCAGGCGCACCTCTTCCGGCGTGACATAACCCGCGGCATCCATGACTAAAGCACCGCCTCGGCCGTAACTGGACGGTTTTGGCCTGGTCCAGAATTTATGAGGCCGAAGTTCAACTGGTAGAGTCGCGATTGATTCCCGTCCGTGCCCTTGATGGCAATGACGCCGGTCGCTTTCTCCCCTGGAGCTAGATCGCGTGGAGTAGACTCTGCCTGCGCAACATCCAGCAAAACTCCGCGCCGCGCTTTCAAAGATGCGTATGTTTTGCGCTTGAGTTGGTGATTGCGAAGACTCACCAGTGAGAAAGTGTTTTGACTTGGTGTCTGCGCGTAGACAGCCGGTGTTGTCACACGAAATGGTGCCTCGGTTCGATTCGTTATCGAATACCGAAGATAGATTTGGTCTTCAGAGCGGTAGATCTGATCAATCGCAACTTGTACGCGATTGCGCTCTGTCTTGGTCGAATCCTGCACAATATCTTCCGCGCCGGCGAGCGTCTGTGTGAGAACAAGAGTCGCAATCTTGCGAATCTTCTCTTCAGACAATTCCGCATTCGACTGCGCATTCGCGCGCGGACCGGGAGCAGGATCGGTGTGAATTGATACATCCATGGAAGCAAGTGAGCCAGACGGATCGAGTTCATAGCTCAGCTCGCGGGATGCTGTCCACACAAAGAGATTGGTCGCAACACCCTGCTGGAGAGGCTTGATGAAGACTTTGTCTTCGTGTCGTTCGATCTGAAAGCTGTCCGCATCGCCAATGGCGAGCGTCGTAACCGGCTCACCGAATTCAAGAACGGTGAGATGGTTCATCGAAGTTTCGACGTGCCGGATCTGGCCTTGGCCGGTCGTCTGCGCCTCTGCCGCGGCGACTGCAACAACAAATATCAATGACATGAGCGTCTTCATAGCGGCCTCCTCGGCGCAAAATGAAAGGAGAAGCCACGGCTCGCGCAGTGACTTCTCCTTGGGGTTATGAGCATTCGAGCGTAGCTGGAATACTCGTGTCTTCAAATGTCAGGTTCCGCTTTCCCTTGTATTGGAAGAGAAAAACCCGCTTCACGCCTTCCGGTCCATCGAGATTGGCGATCCGCTCGACGAGAAACGCGCGTTGCTGATCGTCAAACCAGACGTACCCGTTGATGGTCTTCGGTAGCCTAACCCTCACGCGCTGTCCGCCTGTTGCCTCCGCAAAGGCATCGACGATTTCCTGCGGGAAGGATTGGAAGAGAACCGCTCCGGAGCCTGTGCCATTCGAGACGATAGTGTTCATCGCCTGTGCCCATGCTCTGCGATTCTCCTGCTTGCCCTGCGCCCAGTAGTGCACAAACAGGTGG
>Ga0255356_1001602_pt1 | contig 14082 bp, 10 predicted proteins | sample HBST100metaG_FD_189944 | JGI IMG/M metagenome (GOLD analysis project Ga0255356, IMG submission 189944) | Peat soil microbial communities from Stordalen Mire, Sweden - H.B.S.T100 | ecosystem: Environmental > Terrestrial > Soil > Wetlands > Peat | place: Sweden: Norrbotten County, Stordalen Mire... | reverse complement strand
AGAACCGGCGAGCGCAAGCCGAGCTTCAATGCGATCGAAAGCCGTTTCAGCGCCTCGCTCAGCTTCCCGGTACGAACCAGGCACATCCCAGCATAGAGCCAGGCTTCGGAGTACTGCGGGGCAAGCGAACAGGCTTTCTCAAAATAGGCCAGCGCCTCAGCCGGCCTGCGATGGAGTTCAAATTCGCTCAGCCCCACCTCAAACCATGCCCGCGAATTTCCCGGCTCCGTCTCCAGCTTCCGGAGGCCCAGCTGATGGTAGAACTCATTCTTGCCCTCGCGAACCGGCTCGGCGTCCTCCACCATGCCGAAGTGGTGAATCACAAAATCCGCCTGTGCGCTCGACCTGCCCAGTGCCTGCAACCGTCCCGACACGGTTTCATGCACGCAATGTTCAAAGAAAACGCCGGGGTGACAGCGGAAGAGCCGTGTATTCAGTGTCAGCGTGTAGGCAGGATAGGGCCGCGACTCCTCAACCACAATAGGATTGGGAATCGCCGCCTGCTCCCCGCTCCGTATATATCCTCCGCGCACATAATTCCACCGCCAAATATCGTAAGCATCGACATCCCTGCGTGCAATCAGTTCCGGAATGCGCCGCCGTCCTTGCTCGTCGAGCATTTCGTCGGCATCCAGCACCAGTATCCAGTCACACTTGGCGCACTTGAGCATCCGGTTGCGCGCCCGCGCAAAATCCCGCTCCCAGGGAATTTGAACCACCGCCGCACCGCATTTTCGTGCGATCTCGGCGGTGGCATCTGTAGAGCCCGTATCGCCAACCACAACGCGATCGACGCAGGAGGCAACGCTGCGAATACAGCGCTCCAGGGTGGTTGCCCCGTCCTTCACAATCATCGAAAGCTCAATCGTCGGTTCAGCCATAAGCAGGCATCTGGAACCGAATATAACCGAGGTCCGCGACTCTGTTCGTCCGACCGCTTTCCCCAAGACACACAATTCGAACTGGTCCGCCCCAAAACGGAGCGTTCCTCAAATGGAACGCGTGCCCAGTAACACCGCGGCGATAGCATTTTCACTTTTGATACAGGATGGGGACCCCATGCTTCGCGGCTTTTCGAGGAAAAGATGCGAAGCATGGAAAGCAGGAATCTTCGTGCTGATTCCGCATCGCACCATTTTGAATTTGCTTTAGACCGCGCCCAGCGCCGTCAGAATCAGCGGCCCCAACTGGCTCACGCTCCCAGCCCCCAGCGTCAGGATCAAATCCCCTTCGTGGGCCTGCGCAACCACTGCCGCCACGGCGGTCGGAAAGTCCGGCGCGTATTGCACCTCCGGCCCTTCGATCCTGCTCGCCAGCAACTCTGCCGTCACGCCTGGAATCGGTTGTTCGCTGGCCGCATAGATGGGCAGCACAATCACCGAATCCGCATCTTTAAACGCTCCCCGAAACATGTCCAGAAGATCGCGCGTGCGCGAGTATCTGTGCGGCTGGAAAACGACATGAATTTTCTTGTAGCCGCACTCGCGCGCTGCAGCCAGAGTGGCGCGGATCTCCGTCGGGTGGTGCCCGTAGTCGTCCACAACTGTAATGTGCCGTACCTGGCCGCGCAGTTGGAAGCGCCGGTCCACGCCGCCAAAGTGGCTCAACCCCTCGGCAATCTTCTCTCCGGGAACCTCGAGCTGATGGGCAATGGCCACCGCCGCCGTGGCGTCCAACACGTTGTGGCGTCCCGGCACGTGCAGCTCGAAAGGCCCCAGCGGCCCCTGCGCCGTATGCACCATAAAGCGCGCGAAGCGTCCGCGCGGAATTTCCAGAAACTCCAGCCTGTAGTCGGCCTCCGCGTCCACGCCGTACGTAAACACGCGCCGCCGCGCACGCGGCAAAATGCCTTTCAGCAGCTCATTGTCGATGCAGACCGTCACCGCTCCGTAAAACGGCACACGGTCCATGAAGTCCAGAAAAGCCTGTTCCACATCTGCCATGTCGTGATAGCAGTCCATGTGTTCGCGGTCCAGATTCGTCACCACGGCCAGAATCGGAGAAAGCTTCAGGAACGAGCGATCGCTCTCGTCTGCCTCGGCCACCAGGTACTGCGTGCTGCCCAGTTTGGCGTTCGACCCCAGCGCATCCACCCGTCCGCCCACCACCACCGTCGGATCCAGTCCCCCGGCTGTCAGCACTGCGGCCACCATCGACGTCGTCGTGGTCTTGCCGTGCATGCCGGCAATGGCAATGCCATATTTCAGCCGCATCAGCTCCGCCAGCATCTCGGCCCGCTGAATCACGGGAATCTTGCGGGCATGCGCCTCCACCACCTCGGGATTGTCTTTGCTCACCGCCGAGCTGGTCACCACCACCGTGGCTCCAGCCACGTGTCCGGCCTCGTGGCCCTCATAGATGGTCGCGCCCAGGCGGGCAAGCCGGTCGGTCACCGGTCCCCGGCGCAGGTCAGAGCCGGAAACCTTCATATTCTGATTGAGCAGAATCTCGGCAATACCGCTCATGCCGATACCGCCGATACCGATGAAGTGTACGTGCTGGGAAGTCGCAAACATATTAGGCAAGATTCCACTTTAACATTCCACTCATCCCATGCGCGATGAACCCGGCTACAGCCAGATGCTCCATCCTTCGCGTTTTTCTGTGTCCGGTACCATGACATCCTTTACACCTCCGCGCCCGCTTGCGCTCGCGCGGAGGTGTAAAGGATCCATGGTACTGAGCACCAAGAACTGCGGAAGAATGCGCCCACCGGGCATTTGTGGAACGGTGGCGATTAGTGGCCGTAGTGCGTGGAGGCCTTCTCGGCAAAGTGTGCCCACTTCTCCGGCAGGTCGTCCTGCGCAAAGATGGCTGAGACCGGGCAGGCCGGGACACATGCGCCGCAGTCGATGCACTCAACCGGATCAATGAACAACTGGTCGATTGCTGCGAAGCCGTCTTCGTCCTTCTTGGGGTGGATGCAATCGACGGGACAGGCGTCTACACAGGCGGTGTCCTTGGTGCCGATACAGGGTTCTGCAATGACGTATGCCATCTCTGTTACCTCCGGGGATTAAACTTCTCGACGCTGATGGTAGCACAGGCCCCAATGGCTTGTGTTTACTGCCGTGCAGCCGAGTGATGCAACGCGGTTGCACGGGAAAATCATCTTCCCAGCGCTGCCCGTTGCGCAGCAAATTCCTGGGGTGTGAGAATGGGTGCCAAGTTGCGCCCGGCGAACATGTCTTTGAACAACACGACCAATTCCGCGTGAATCAGCCCGTTCGAGGCCAGAACTTCGCGGCTGTCGAGCCGGTAGTGACGGTCTTCAAAGTCCGTGACGCGCCCGTCGGCCTCTTCGACCAGCAGTATTCCGGCTGCGGTGTCCCAGGGATTCAGATTGAACTCCCAGAAGCCCTCCATGCGCCCGCAGGCCACGTAAGCCAAGTCCAGCGCGGCTGAGCCGGCACGACGAACCCCGTGCGAACGCAGAGTGAATTCCTGGTAGAAGTGAACGTTGGGGCTGGCGTGGCGCTTGCGGCTGGGAAAGCCTGTGGCGATGAGCGACTCAGCCAAGTCAGGCGTGGGTGAGACGTGCATCGGCTTGCCATTCAGAAGGGCTCCGCGGCCCCGCTCTGCGGTGAACAGTTCATCGAGCAGCGGGTCGTAGAGAACGGCCGCCACCAGGGTTCCATCTTCTTCCGGCTTGAGATTTGCGGGACGCTGCTCCAGTCCCATCGAAACGCAGAAATGCGGAAAGCCGTGGGCAAAGTTGGTGGTTCCATCCAGCGGGTCCACGTACCAGCGGAACTCGCTGGCCAGCCGCTCACGCGTGCCCTCTTCGCCGTAGATTCCGTGCGTTGGAAAGGCCGCGCTCAGGCGCTCGCGAATCAGCTTTTCCGAGGTGCGGTCGGCAACGGTCACCAGATCCACATCTCCCTTGTACTCGGTTTTTACGCCCTGGGCAAAAAACTCGCGCAGCTTCGCGCCAGCCTCGCGCGCAATCTCTGTTGCCTTGGGAACCCAAACAAATTCTGTTGCCGCCGTGCCGCTCATACGTCTGCCTCGATCGAGTCCGGTTCTTGCGCTGCCATGGGGCGCGGGGCGCGCTTCCGGCCCGCTTCGCTGATGGTGCGGATTTGGTGCTTGTAGATGAAGAGATTGGGCCGACCCTCGCGCGTCAGCCGCAGCATCCCGTCGTCGAAATACTCAATCCAGCCGCGCACGGTTTCTCCATCGCGCAGTTTGATGGAGACAACGATCTGGCGGTCACTGAGGGAGCGCAGATAGAGCGCCTCCTGGCCGGTTTCACCGGGGGGCGGCGTTTTGGAAGTGCGCCGCGTGGATAGAGGTGAAGTCATGACGCCATTTTAGATGCACGGGCAAGGCCTGCCGTCGCAGGGGTTTCACAGTGTCGAGTTCACTGGGCCGGAGCGTCGCCATAGTAACCGGTTTTGTAGCGGATATTAAAGTCTTCGGCGGAGGCTCTTGGAACGGTGACCCGCAGGCGGTGGAAGGATCTTCCGGGCTCCTGGTTTTTTGGATAGTAGCCCAGCAAATACTGGGTGCGCAGGTCGTCGCTGACACGCGCGAAGGCCTTGTCGAGGCCGCCGTCTGCCGCATAGAAATACTTGCCGCCGGTCTGCTCGGCAAGGGTAATCAGTGCATGTTCTCCGCCCAGGTCGCGGCCAGCGCTGGCCTCTATAGGCACGTCGATAATGCTGTAAATCATCACCTCGTTGCGCAATGCCTGTTCCAGAGCCTGGGCGTAGGTGGTGTTTTTCGCGGTGTCGCCGCCGTCTGTAATCAGCACCAGCACCTTGCGGCCATCTTTGCGGCCCAGGCGCTCGGAACCGATATAGATGGCGTCGTATAGCGCCGTAGCAAAATCGCTGCGCAAACGGTCCAGCCCGTGATCGATCTGGCTCACCTTGTTGGTGAAGGGCGTCAGCTCCCGCACTTGTGTGGCGAACTGGAGCAGGCTCATCTGGTCCTGCGGGCGCATCAGAGCGTGGGCAAAGCGACGGGCCGCGCTTGCCTCATCCACCAGATCCTTGTGCACGCTGCCGCTGGTGTCGATGGCCAGCGTCAGGTTCAGCGGCATCTCCGACTGCCGCTCAAAGACGGCAATCCGCTGCGGGCGGCCATCTTCTGAAATAGCGAAATCCTCGCGCGCAAGCCCGCCTACAAAGGCGCCGTTGCGGTCCGTCACGTTGGCAAAAACGGTGACCAGCTTCACGTCGAGGCGGAGGGTGGTTTCCTGCGACGCCAGCGGCAGAACGAACATGGCCGCCAGCGCAACAAAGAGCAATAGACGGGCACCCCAGGCCTTTCGTCCACGCGGGGACGCGGCTGGGGAGACGCCCAGCTTGGCTTTCGACACGGCAAAGGGAAGAACTTGCACCTGCATCACTTGTGAAAGCATACCGCCTGCTGGTTAGACGCATGGATCGAGCCAGCAGATAAATGCCGCCTTCGCGCCGCTCCATCCCAGCCACCAGAACAAAGGCATGGCGAGGGGGGAGCGCCCGTACGCGGGGGGATGCGGCAACATTCGTTGCGCGTTTTTGGCACCGACCCTCCCCCCCCGTATTCTGGGAATAAAATCTCTTCTTTCAATGGGTTACGGGGATGGCGTCTCCGCAAAATATTCATTACAAATGAGTTACATGCAGAATCTAGGCAGCAAAGGACTTACGGGCGTTTTGCCCCGTTTGCTACGGATTCTCCTCGAAATGAAATGAAAAATCGACCTGTATCCATTGTGCGCCGGGTGCGCTTAATGATCTGCAACCATCTGCGGTGGGGCGGACCAAAAACAGGGATCAGGGTCAGGGATCAGAGATCAGGGAACAGGGAACTCACGCTATGGAGGCAATCGAGAAGAGTTTCTCGCAAATGAAAAAGGCCGGCAGGTTCGCCGGCCTTTCCTCGTTGCTGCGTGGCGCGGATTATGCCACCCCGACTGCTTCCTGCGCGGTCAAGGCTGGTTGTGCCTCAGGCTGCGCCTTCTTCTGCCGGTCCTTGAGTTGCGGCAGAGCCACGGCCAGCACGTCTTCAATGCGGCTGGCATAGTGAATCGTGACATTGCCGATCAACTCCGGCGTCAGATCCTCTTCCACGTCCTGCTTGTTTTCCGCGGGCAGGATGATGGTTTGCACCCCGGCCCGGCGCGCGGCCAGGAACTTCTCCTTGATGCCGCCCACCGGCAGCACGTTGCCGCTGAGCGTGATTTCGCCGGTCATGGCCGTCAGCGGAAGCACCGGCGAATCGGTGAGCAGCGAGACCAGCACCGTGGCCATGGTGACTCCGGCGGAAGGGCCGTCCTTGGGAATGGCTCCCTCCGGCACGTGAATATGCAGGTCCATATCCTTGGTGAAGTCCTCGGCCAGCCCCAGCGCGGCAGCGTTGGAACGCACCCAGGTCAGCGCGGCCTGCATGGACTCCTGCATCACATCGCCGATCTGGCCGGTCATGGTGAATCCGCCCTTGCCCTTCATCTTGTTGGCTTCGATGAAGAGGATTTCGCCGCCCGCGGCGGTCCAGGCCAGGCCGACAGCCACGCCCGGACGCTTGACGCGTTCGGCGATTTCGGTTTCAACGCGCACCTTGATGCCGCCGAGAAACTCCTTGATCACCTCGGGCGTCACGACGAGCTTTTCCTTGTGCCCCTCAACCACGCGGCGCGCCTGCTTGCGGCAGACCGTACCTACGGCCTGTTCCAGCTTGCGCACGCCGGCTTCCCGCGTGTAGTGGCGGACAATCTGCTGCACCGCCTCCTGGGGAAACTCGATCTGCTCCGGTGTGATTCCGTTTTCCTTCGTCTGGCGCGGAATCAGGTAGCGGAAGGCGATCTGTATCTTCTCCTCTTCGCTGTAGCCCGGCAGGGAGATCAACTCCATGCGGTCCAACAGCGGCGGCGGCACCGTGTCCAGCATGTTGGCGGTGCAGATGAAAAGCACCTTCGACAGGTCAAACTCCACGTCGAGGTAGTTGTCGCGGAACGTGTTGTTCTGCTCCGGGTCCAACGCTTCCAACAGAGCCGCGGACGGATCGCCGCGGAAGTCGCGGCCCAGCTTGTCCACCTCGTCCAGCATCATCACCGGGTCGTTGGTTCCGGCGCGGCGAATGCTCTGGATGATCTGGCCCGGCATGGCGCCGATGTAGGTGCGGCGATGGCCGCGAATCTCTGCCTCATCATGCATGCCGCCCAGCGAGATGCGCTGGAACTTGCGGCCCAGGGCGCGGGCAATGGAACGGCCCAAGCTGGTTTTGCCCACTCCGGGAGGTCCAACAAAGCAGAGGATCGGTCCCTTCATGTCCGGCTTCAACTCCAGGACACTCAGATAGTCAAGGATGCGGTCCTTCACCTTTTTCAGTTCGTAGTGATCCTCGTCCAGAATTTCTTTTGCCTTGGCGATGTCGATCTTCGAACCGGAGCTTTTGGCCCACGGCAAAATGGCCAACCACTCAATGTAGTTGCGGGTGAGCGAGTAGTCGGCAGCCATGGGAGACATGCGGGAAAGGCGAGACAGCTCCTTCAGCGCTTCTGTCTTCACGTCCTCTGGCATGCCTGCTGCTTCAATTTTTTGGCGCAGCTCTTCGGTATCGCGCTGGCCTTCGTCCTGCTCGCCCAACTCCTTCTGGATGGCCTTCATCTGCTCGCGCAGATAGTAGTCGCGCTGCGACTGCTGCACCTGATCCTGCACCTCGGTCTGGATCTTGTTGCGCAACTGCTGCACCTCGATCTCCTTGGCCAAGTGCTGGTTCAACAGTTCCAGCCGCGTTTCAATTTCGGCTTTCTCCAGCAACTGCTGCTTGTCGTCGGTGGTGAGGAAGGGCAGCGAGGAGGCGACGAAATCCACCAGCCGGCTGGGCTCGTCGATATTGGCGGCAATGGTCCGCAGCTCGTCTGAAAGCGTTGGCGACTCGGCCACGATCTGCTGGAACTGCTCGATGACATTGCGCACCAGAGCTTCAAAACCCGACGTGGTGGCCGGCTTGATGTCTTCCAGCGGCTCCACTTCCGCCACCATGAAGGGCTCGGTCTGGGAGTAGCGCACCAGGCGCACGCGCTCAATTCCCTCGGTGAAGACGAAACGGCTCTGGTTGGGCATGCGCACAACCTTGTGCACCGTTGCCAGGGTTCCGACGGCGTGCAAATCGTCTGGTTTGGGCGAATCCAGCCGGGGATCCATCTGCGTTGCCACGATAATTGTTCGTTCATCGCCCAGCGACTCGATCAACTGGATGGAGCTTTCGCGGCCCACCGTCAAGGGGAGCACCGCGTGGGGGAACAGAACGGTGTCGCGGACCGGAAGAACGGGAATCCTGCGGCCAGCCGAAGAGGCAGCTACGGGAGGGGTCTGCTGGGGAAGAGGTGCGGGCTGTTCATTTGGCATTGAGTGTCCTCATATCAACTTTTCTTCATTAGACGCAGCAGATTTGGAAAAGCTTCAGAAATCATACTCCTTACCGGTCCCCTCTTCCATCCTCATCCTGCGCACACTCTTGCCGCTACGGTCCAGCGTTGGACGGAGTTCCACAAGGCAGGTCGGTCAAACACTCGCCCGGGCCACCGGCAGCGGATCAAGCCTATGCACAGGCAGCCGTTTCCCGCAGCTTCGTTGCCTGCAATGAAGCTCGAAAGGTGTATCGGCCAAAGCCGCTGGAAGGTGAGCCGCGTAGAGGGGAGAAAAGGGGCTAAATTCGGGGAGATCTGGTCGAAGTGAAACGGCACTCCCAAAGCGGAGAGCCGCGCCCATGCAGAAAGGATTTCCCAGGCTTTGTGACACATAAAATCGCTCTAGCTGTGCCGGAAAGATGTTTCCTCGTTTTTGATGGCTGTTTCGATATGTTCCCAGATCTCATCGGGGGGCTCCACGTTGGTGAACAACTGGCGGGCGGCTTCGGCGATGGTTTCCAAATCGGCCAGCAGGGTCCGGCAGAGTTCGCAACTCTGAATGTGGGGGTGGTCGGCCATGTTCTTGCCGGAGCCGATCAGGTCCGGCAGTTGAGCCTGGAACTCGGCACAACTCATCGTACTGGGGTCGTCCTTCATTTACCGTGCCTCCCTGTTCGGATGCAGGCGCAGGACATCCCGCAGCTTGAGGCGCGCCTTATGCAACTGGGATTTGCTGTTTCCGATGGAACAGTCAAGCATGGCGGCAATCTCATTGTGCTCAAAACCCTCCACATCATGAAGAATGAAGATGAGCCGGTAGCCGGGCGGCAGTGCGCCGACAGCGCTTTCCAGAGCCATGCGGTCGATGGCGCCGGTCAGGGTGGGATCGAGCGCGCCGAAGCTGCGGCCGGGGCCTTCGTCAGGAACGGGTTCCATGGCTTCATCCAGTGAAATCAGGGACAGTCCTTTTTTGCGCAGTTGCATCAAAACAACATTGATAGCCAAACGGTGCAGCCAAGTGGAAAAGGCCGAGTCGCCGCGGAAGGTGCCAATCTTGCGGTGCAGTTGGAGGAAGGCTTCCTGGGTCAGATCCTCTGCTTCCGCAACGTTGCCCACCATGCGCAGACATAAGGAATAGATGCGTCTTTTGTGCCGGGAGTAGAGTTCGGCAAAGGCAAAATGGTCGCCAGCCTGGGCGCGGGCCAGTATTCCCGCCTCAACAGGGTCGGAGGAAGCAGCGAACGTGGGAGGCGCGGAACCGGCCACTGGAGGCGGAGCAAAAGCCTCTCCGTCCCGTCCCGGGGGCGGTGAATCCGGTTGTGGCGTCTGAAACGGGGTCTGGGACATGCGCATCCTTCGGGATTGCTCCTGGAACCTGTTGCTGCATAAGGCTTGTATCCTCGTTAGTATAAGGTGAAGCGGTCGAGATGGCGGAGCTGCGATGGAAAATGATTCGTGGCCCCGCGCAAGATAATGTTCTTTTTTTTCGCGTTGAGGCGGCCGAGTACGCAACGGGTGCTATTCCCGCGGTTTTTTGGGTGAGATATGGTCGTGCGGACTAAGCCGGTAGAAAAGTGCGATAAAAGCGGGAGGAACTGGCAACAGCGTTTCGCCGCCTGGGTGCCTGGGCGTAGTGCTCTGCACACATGCGTACTTGTCTTCGGGCTCAGCGCCGGGCTTGCAGGCTGGAGCCAGAAGCCGCCCGTCGAGGCACCGCTTCCCGTGTCTGCCGCAAACTCTCCTCTACAGTGGGAAGGCCAGACGGTACGGGGCATTTCGTTCACCGGTGTTCTGACCGAAAAACTTGCCCCGCTGCCCAGCCATCTTCCCCAGGCCGAGGGAGCGCCACTCAGCCCTGAAGCCATGAAGGCAAGCCTGCGCCGGTTGTTTGCAACCGGCCTTTACGAAACCATCGCGGTGGAGGGAACACGCTCAAAAGATGGCGTGGATCTGGTTTTTCGCGGCACGCCGCGCACCTTCATCGGCACGGTAAGCGTGGGCGGGGCGAAGGGCGCTACGTTGAATACTCAACTGGAGCGCGCCAGCCAACTGGATGCAGGAACGCGCTTTACTCCGGCACGCCTGAGCAAGGCGCTGGAGCAGATGCGCAAAACGCTGGCCGATAACGGCTATCACGAGCCGGTGATTACACAAACCCTGACGCCTCACACCGCCGAGCAACTGGTGGACATCGCCTTCCTTGTGAACTCCGGAGTTCGGTCGCGGGTGGGCAAGGTCGAACTAAATGGCGACTCAGGAATGAGCGTGGACGAGTTCCGCCGTCACGCTCACCTGAAAGCCGGCACTCAGATGGACCACGACACAGGCAACCGCGCGCTGGCCGGGATGCTGAAGCATTACCGGAAGCAGGAGCGGCTGGAGGCCGAAATCAAGCTGGAATCTTCGAGCTACGACGCGGTTGGCAAGACAACGGATTTCCGCTTTTCCGCCAATCGCGGGCCGGTTGTGAAGGTGCTGGTCGAGGGAGCCAGCATTGGCCCGGAACGCGTCCGGCGGATCATTCCCGTCTTCGAGGAGGGGGCCGTCGACGAGGACCTGCTCAACGAAGGCAATCGCCGCCTCCGGGACTACTACCAGCGGATGGGTTACTTCGACGTGAAGGTGAGTCACGAGGAGCAAACCGCGAGTTCCGACGAGGTTGTGATTCATTTCCGTGTGCAACTGGGGCCGCGCCGCCGCGTGGAGCGGGTTTCAGTCGCAGGGAACCACTACTTCGACTCAGCGATGCTGAGAGATCTGCTGAGCGTGCGTGCCGCGGACGCCATCGACCGCCATGGTACCTATAGCCAGGCCCTGGTGACCGCCGACATCGGCGCACTACAGGCTGTTTACCATAACAACGGCTTTTCCCAGGTGAAAATCACCCCCGAAACCAACTCTGCTGAAAACCTTGCCGCTGAAACCGGCACGGCTGCCGAGAACCCGGCATCAGGAGCAAAGGCGGGCAAAGCTCACGGAATGGCGCCTCTCACCGTGATCTACCGGATTGACGAGAGCAAACAACAGCGGGTATCCACCGTGCGGATTGAAGGAAACGAGCACGTGGATGCGAGCAAGCTTGCTCCGTTGCTGAACACCATCCCGGGCCAGTTGCTTTCACCGCAGAACCTGGCCGGCGACCGGGACACGCTGTTAACCGAATACTTGAGCCGCGGATTCGAGCAGGTGACCGTGGACGTTGCCCAGCAGATGGATCCGACCAACCAGAACCAGGTTGGCGTTGTCTTCCGCGTTACCGAGGGACAGCAGATCTTCGTGCGCAATGTGCTGTTGACCGGGCTGCATTACACGCGTCCGGATACCGTGGCGCGGGCCATCACGCTGCATCCCGGCGACCCGTTGAACGAGACGGCTCTGATGGACACGCAGCGCAATTTGTATGAGTTTGCCCTCTTCAACGAGGTTGAAGCGGCGGTGGAGAACCCCTCCGGGGGTGAGACGAACAAAACGGTACTGCTCCAGACGACGGAGGCGCGTCGCTGGACTCTGACCTATGGCTTCGGGTTCGAGGCGCAGACCGGAACGCCGCAGAACAATTGCGGCAGCGCCATCATCAGTGGAACCAGTTGCAATCCCAACGGCAAGACGGGCGTAAGCCCCCGCGTCATCGCCGATATTACGCGCAACAATCTTTTCGGGCGGGAGCAGTCGGCATCGTTGCGCGGAACTTACGGTCTGCTCGAGCAGAAGATCAACCTGCTCTTTCAGAATCCGCACTTTAACGGCAACCGGAACTTGGGTCTCACTTTTTCCGGAGGCTACGCCAACAGCAAGGACGTCACGACTTATGTGGCTTCCAGGTTGCAGGCCGGAATGCGCTGGACTGAGAGTTTCCAAGCGCCGGGCTCGCTGCTGTCCAAGGCCAATACGCTTATCTACGAATACGATTTCCGCCGGGTCAAGGTGGCGGAAAGCAGCTTGCAGGTATGCCTCTGCGCGCTGACGAGACTCTCTTCGTCGCAGCGCGTGGCAGGGCCGGGAATCACGTGGATTCGCGATACCCGCGACTCACCTCTCGATGCGCACCGTGGCACTTACACCAGCTTCCAGGAGTTCCTTTCCTTGACGCCTTTCGGCGCCGAGGTGAATTTCAACCGCCTCGACCTGGAAAACTCCAGCTATTACGGCTTCAGCAAAGGCCGTTTTGTGCTGGCGCGCAACACGCGGTACGGCCAGGAGCGCTCGTTCGGCTCACCCATAAATGAACTGATCCCATTGCCCGAGCGCCTCTACGCCGGCGGAACCACTTCCCTGCGCGGCTTTTCCATGAATGCCGCCGGGCCACGCGATCCTGAGACGGGGTATCCGGTTGGCGGCGCCGGAGCGCTGATCAACAGCACCGAATTGCGCCTGCCGCCACCGACGCTTCCCTGGTTCGGCAACACCATCAGCTTTGTTCTTTTCCACGACATGGGCAATGTCTTCAGCAACGCCTCCGACGCATGGGGCAGCTTCCTGCACGTGCGCCAGCCGAATCGCAATACCTGCAGGAACCTGACAACGCCCTCATCGAATGTGCCGTGGAACTCGACCGGGCCGGAGAGTGCGTGCAGCTTCAACTACTTCTCGCACGCGCCGGGGTTGGGCTTGCGCTACCATACGCCGGTGGGGCCCATCCGCCTGGACTTCAGCTACAACCTGAATCCGCCCATCTATCCCGTGATTTACGACTATACGAATCCGTCGTCCGCGGCGCACGTCGGTGAGGCTCCGCACTTCAACTTCTTCTTCAGCCTGGGACATACTTTCTGATGCGCAACGGGTCTCCAATTCGGCTTTTGCACGTGTACGCCTGCCTGTGGGGTCTGGCCGCGTGCCTTGCCGTTCCGGGAGTCGTGGCTCAGGCGCCCCAGCCCGTGGTGCTGGACCGTGTGGTGGCCGTAGTGAACAATCACGCTATTCTGGCCAGCGACCTCGATGACGAAATTCAGTTGTCGGTTCTGGACACAAGCCGGGCCGGGCAGGGCGTTCTGACGCGGCAGCGGGCGTTGGAGCTATTGATCAGCCGTTCGCTTATCCGGCAGCAGATCCGCCGCGAGGACGCGCTGACTACCGAGCCCACACAGGAGGAAATCGATAGCCGCCTGACAGAAACGCGCCGGGAACTTCCCGCCTGCATTCGCCAGAATTGCGCGACGGACGCGGGATGGAAAACATTTTTGGCCCGCCACGGCCTGACGCCGCAGCGGGTGGACGCCTACATGCGCTACCGGCTGGAGATTCTCCGCTTCATTGAGCAGCGGTTCCGGCAGGGCATTCGCATCTCGCAGCCGGAGATCGAGAGCTACTACCGCGACACTCTGCTGCCGCAGTACGCTCCGGGAGAAGCGGTTCCGGCGCTGGATGCTGTGGCTCCGCGCATTGAGGAAATTCTGCTCCAGCAGCAGGTGAATGTGCTGTTCGACAACTGGCTGAAGAACCTGCGCGAGCAGGGCGATGTCGAGGTGCTTGATCCGGCTCTGGAAAGCCCGGAGAGCCCGAACGTCGTGGAAGGAGGAACCCGATGAGCGAGCCTGACTCCACGCCTCCTGTTCCTCCCGAGCCGCCAGTTTCTCCCGAAACGTCCGAGCCCTCCAAACCGCCACGGAAAAGCCGCCTGCGCCGTTTCTTCCTGCGTCATGTGCCTTTGGCCGCAGCCGCCGCGGCGGTTCTGCTGGCGGTTACGCTCGCCGGCCTGTATTTCTGGATGAGCTCCGCGCAATTTGAAAATCTGG
>Ga0255356_1001601_pt1 | contig 14085 bp, 10 predicted proteins | sample HBST100metaG_FD_189944 | JGI IMG/M metagenome (GOLD analysis project Ga0255356, IMG submission 189944) | Peat soil microbial communities from Stordalen Mire, Sweden - H.B.S.T100 | ecosystem: Environmental > Terrestrial > Soil > Wetlands > Peat | place: Sweden: Norrbotten County, Stordalen Mire... | reverse complement strand
TCCGGTCGTTGATGCGGGCAATGATGTCCTGGACCGTGGTACCGCCATACGGGCTCTGCGGCGCAACGTTCTGAGACAACGCCAAGGAGGAACTTGCGAGCAGCATCGTGCCAAACACGAACGCCGCGGGAATGCGAAGGAGTCTTAATGTCATAAGGTCAGCACACGGCAGGCAGGGTAGAACACCACCTGTAGCATAGACGCCATTGTAAATGGCTGGGCAGCAGGAATGCGATTCCCATATCGATTCCGGGCAGATTCCGGGCAATTTAGCCGGGTTACCCCGGACCGGACCGCCCATCAGCCCGGTATCGGCTACCGGAATGGACCTTATTGGAGTCAAATGGCACGGTGCTATACTTTAGCCCAAGACGGCTCTGTTGGGCCCAGATGTCAGGTTTCCAAATTTCCTTCGCCTTGCCGGCATCCGGCAAGGTCAATTTTTATCGAGTCCCCGCCGGTACGTTCGCGGAATTGGACCGGTGCTATTGGGAGACCGCCGTCAGGTGCCTGATGCAGTTGCTGTCCGGAGGTTCTGCCCGCATATGACTCCTCGCGCACGCCGCGCATTTTTCACTGTGGTTCTGTTTTTCGCCGTCTGCGCCGTCGCTGGCAGTGTGCTTCAGCGTACGGTCGGAGCAGAATCGTCGCAAAACGAGAGCCAGCTCCGCGACAGCCTCAAATCGTTCACCGACGTATACGCGCTGGTGGAGCAGAATTATGCCGAGCCGATCAACGGCGACAAGGCAGACACCGCGATTTACGACGGAGCGATTCCGGGTATGTTGCGGGTGCTGGACCCGCACTCGAATTTCTACGATCCGAAGGCCTACGCTCATCTGCGGGAAGAGCAGCGCGGACATTATTACGGCGTGGGAATGGTGATCCAGGAGCAGCGCGACGCGCAGGGCCACGGCAAAGTTTACGTGATTACGCCCTATGAGGGGACACCCTCGTTCCGCGCCGGCATTCATCCCGGGGATGTTATTTCCGCCGTGGACGGCAAAAGCACGGACGGGTGGACGTCGGACCAGGTGGCCAAGGCTCTGAAGGGCCCCAAAGGCACGCACGTTCAGGTGACGACAACCCGCGACGGGCAGGCAGCGCCGCTTATTTTCGATCTGGTGCGCGACGAGATTCCGCACCCCTCGGTGGACCTGAAATATGAGATTCGCCCCGGCATTGCGTACATTCATCTGACCCAGTTCCAGGAAACCACGGGCGCAGAGATGGTTGAGGCCATCAACAGCTTCGGCGACCTGAAGGGGCTGGTCCTGGACCTGCGCAACAATCCCGGTGGACTGCTGAGCCAGGCGGTTGATATGTGCGACCACCTGCTGACCAAGGGGCAGAACATCGTTTCGCAGCGCGGCCGCGCCTATCCTGACCAGAACTATACGGCCACCCACGGCAACGGGGGAAAGACCTTCCCGATCGTGGTGCTGGTGAATCGCGGTACGGCATCGGCGGCGGAGATTGTGTCAGGCGCTTTGCAGGATCACGACCGGGCGCTGATTGTGGGCGAAACCACCTTTGGCAAAGGATTGGTGCAGACGGTTTATAACCTGAGCGAGACCACAGGATTGGCGCTGACCACCTATCACTACTACACGCCGTCGGGGCGCTTGATTCAGCGGAACTACGCCGGAGTCTCGCTCTACGACTACTACTACAACCACGCCGGCGCGCAGCCCAACGACGCGACCAATCGCGAAGTCAAGCTGACCGACGCGGGCCGCACGGTGTACGGCGGCGGCGGCATTACGCCGGACGAGAAGATTGAGAGCCCGCAGAGCAGCCACTTCGAAGACGAGCTGCTGTACAAGGATGTGTTCTTCCACTTTGCGCCGGTGTATATGGCCAATCACACAGTGGACAAGAACTTCCAGGTGGACGACGCGGTGCTGGGCGAGTTCAAGAAGTACCTGACCAGCCAGGGACTCCCGTGGACTGAAGCGGACCTGAAGGGATCGACGGACTGGCTGAAGATGTCCATCAAGGACAAGATCATCACGATTCAGTTCGGGCAATTGCAGGGGCTGCGCACCCGAGCCGACTGGGACCCGATGATCCAGAAGGCTGTGACCTTCCTGCCCGAAGCCCAGGCGCTGCAAAATAACGCGCACAAGGTGCTGGCAGAAAAGGCCATGGCGCGGAATACGCCGCAATAGTTTCAATGTGACTGATACCAAAAGGCCGTCCTCGCGAGGACGGCCTTTTGGCTTGATTGCGAGGAAGATACTCTTTCAGCTTTTGGGTCTTTCTCCTGTAGCGTTTTTAAGCCGCAAACGTCTTCTTCGGAGTGCTCTGGTCGCCCAGACCGGCGAGCAGACCCGCGATGGAGATGTCCTCGTCCAAAGCATCCCAATGCAGCCCTCGGCTGCTGATTCGGAGTTGTTCGCGTTGTTCCGCAGTACTGTGCAGCAATCGCGGGAACCACGCCAGCGGTACACCCAGAGTTCGGCCGTCGCTCAGGTCAACCCAGAAGCTGTCCTCATCGAATCGAACACGCGTTGCGTTAACTGAAGAACTCATTCCATGCCCTCTCGATCCGGTCTCGATTTGACTCTACAAGTGTCAGCAACTACAGCGAAACCAGAGTCGATGTATCCCGAAGCTGCAGCGTTCAAGTCGACGCGACCCCCAGGGAGCGGCGACCTTGCACAATACTCAACAGGATATAGTTACTCTGGTTTCGCTCTAGCATGGCGCAATTCTATTGCATTTCTGCTGGGTATCCTGCTTGTTCAACATGAATAGATGCCAAAAGGCCGTCCTCGCGGGGACGGCCTTTTGGCTTTGCTGCTGCGATTGTCTTGCTTACTCGAAGGAGGGCAAACCCTCCAGGGCTTCCGCAATGTCTTCGGCGGGATAGTCGTAGTTCTCCAGCTTGCCGGCTTGGTAGTTGATGTAGCTCTGCATGTCGAAGTTGCCGTGGCCGCTCAGGTTGAAGAGGATGGTGCGCGGCTTTCCTTCCGCCTTGGCTTCCAGAGCCTGGCGGATGGTTTCTGCGATGGCGTGGTTGGATTCCGGCGCGGGGACGATTCCCTCGGCGCGGGCGAACTGAATGCCGGCGGCGAAGGCGTCCAACTGCTGAACGCTGACGGCGTCCGCCAGGCCCAGATCGATGACGTGCGAAACCAGCGGCGACATGCCGTGATAGCGCAGGCCACCGGCATGAATTCCGGGCGGGACAAAGGAGCTGCCCAGGGTGTGCATCTTGAGCAGCGGGGTCAGGTGGCTGGTGTCGCCAAAGTCGTAAGTAAAACGGCCTTTGGTAAGCGTGGGGCAGGCCGCGGGTTCAACGGCGACTATGCGCGCATGGCTCAGGCCTTTCAGGTTGCGGCCGATATACGGCATGGACATGCCGGCGAAGTTGGAACCGCCGCCCGCGCAGGCAATTACCACGTCGGGCTCTTCGCCGGTGAGGGCCATCTGCTCGATGGCTTCCTGGCCGATCACGGTCTGGTGGAGCATCACGTGATTCAGCACGCTGCCCAGCGTGTACTTGGTGTCGGGATCTTTGGCGGCCAATTCTACGGCCTCTGAGATCGCCATGCCCAGTGAGCCGCTCGTATTGGGATGCGCGGCCAGAATGGCGCGGCCCGCCTCGGTTGTGTTGCTGGGGCTGGGAGTGACGGAAGCGCCGAAGACCTCAATCAAAGCGCGGCGATAAGGCTTCTGATCGTAGCTCACGCGCACCATGTAGACCTTGCAATCGAGGCCGAAGAACGAGCAGGCCATGGCCAGGGCAGAGCCCCACTGGCCCGCGCCGGTCTCCGTGGTCAGATGCTTGGTGCCATCTATTTTATTGAAATAAACCTGCGGAATCGCGGTATTGAGCTTGTGCGAGCCTGCCGGGCTTGCGCCTTCATATTTGTAGTAAATATGTGCCGGCGTACCAAGAGCCTTTTCCAGGCGGCGTGCGCGCATCAGCGGCGAGGGACGCCACTGCGCGTAAAGCTGCCGCACCTCTTCAGGAATCTCGATCTCGCGCTCGGTGCTGAATTCCTGAAGGATCAGGCTCTTGGAAAACAGTGGGGCAAGGTCATCGGGACAAAGGGGTTTATGCGTGCCGGGGTGCAGAGCGTGCGCCATCGGCTTGGGGAGATCGGGAACGATGTTGTACCACACACGTGGAACGCGATCCTGCGGCAGGTTGTATTGAATTGTCTCCATGGAGAATATTCTAGCAGCGGCATTATGTGGATAAGATCAGGAAGCTCGCGGCGCGATGCAACTTGACTTTTGCGAGAGCAATTTTTCGGACAGCTATCTATTCAGCAGATGCCTCAGCGCGCCGGTGCGTACCGTTTCCAATGCTTGCTACCCGATATCCTTTGCCCTTTTGCGCGCTGTTTATGGCTCGTCGTTGTAGATGCCAATCTCCAGCTTGCCGCCTTCGGTTTGGCGGGCGCGATACATGCCGGGAGTGTTGAAGCTCCAGGCCATTTGTCCATCGGGTGCAATGGCGATGACGCCGCCGTCGCCGTGGATGGCGTCGAGTTCCTTGTGGATGACCTGGTCGGCGGCCTGTTGCAGGCTGAGGCCTTTGTATTGGACCAGGGCGCAAACTTCGCGTGCAACGGTGAGGCGGATGAAGTATTCGCCGGTGCCTGTTGCGGAGACGGCGCACGACTGGTTGGAAGCGTAGGTGCCAGCGCCGATCACAGGCGAGTCGCCCACGCGGCCCCATCTCTTTGCCGTTGTTCCGCCTGTGGATGTGCCTGCGGCGATGTTGCTCTTGCGGTCGAGCGCGACCACGCCGACGGTGCCGAACCTGTGCGCATTGGGCGGTTCAATTTCAGCCACGGGAACCACGGGCGGCGGCGGCGCGCCGACAGGGCGCGGTGGAATGGGCAGGCCTTCACGTTTCAATTGTTTGACGAGAGACTGCCAGCGGCGTTCGGTGAAAAAGAAGCTCGGGTCCACCTGCTCCAGGCCAGCATGGACAGAGAATTCATCTGCGCCTGAACCAACCAGAAAAACATGCGGCGATTTTTCCATCACAGCGCGCGCCAGCGAGATGGGATGACGGGTGCGTGTAACACCGGCAACAGCGCCAGCCTTGAGCGTGGCGCCGTCCATGATGGATGCGTCGAGTTCATTTCTGCCGTCGGCGGCAAAGACCGCGCCCCGGCCTGCGTTGAACAGCGGATCGTCTTCAAGGATTTGGATGGCGGCCTCGACGGCATCCAGCGACGAGCCGCCGCGTTCCAGCACCTGCGCCCCGGCCCGCGCGGCTTGGGCCAGTGAGGTGCGATAGGCTGCCTCGGTCTTTGGATTCATGGTGGCGCGTTCAATGACGCCCGCGCCGCCGTGCAGCACGATCGCCCAGCGGGCGGAGTGGTGGGACTGCGGCGTCTGCGCTGTAGCGCCGGTCATAGCGGCCAATGCCAACGCCGCACAAGTGAGTATTCTCTTTGACTGCTGCACACGCGAGACCTCCTGCTTTCCCTCATGGTATCGCGCCGGACGCGCGAATCGCATCGCCAGTATTCCCGCGGATATGTGAACGCTCAAAAACCAATTTCTGCTAACTCACATTCATTCTGCGCAACTTAAATCGGGGCTGATGTCTGTCGCCATCGAGCGGATATTTCTTCGCTATTCGCAGCCTGCGCGGGAACTTGGCGGAGTGGGGGCGGACAGTAGAGAATGCTTGAGTTCTACAAATTCAGTTCCAGGCTGCGCTCTGTTCTCCCATGAACCAAGGGACAGTCGTGCAACAGATAATTAAGGAATTCATAATGCATTCTTTATGGTTTGGCGAGTTTATGGGCACGCTGGTTCTGGTGCTGTTGGGCACGGGTGTGTGTGCCGGCGTGACCCTGCGCAAGTCGTATGCGGAAAAAGCGGGTTGGATGGCTGTCACCACCGGTTGGGCTCTTGCTGTGCTCTGCGGCGTTTTGACCGCGCAGGCGTTTGGCAGTCCGGGCGCGCATCTCAATCCGGCAATCTCACTGGCAATGGCGGTGGTAAGCGGAGATTATTCGCAGTTGCCGACGTACTGGTCGGCGCAGATGCTGGGCGCAATGGCCGGAGCAACGCTGATGGTGCTGCACTATGGTGCGCACTGGAAGCCGACAGAAAATCCGGCGGCGAAGCTGGGCATCTTCTGCACCAACGGCGCGGTGAACAGTCCGTTCTTCAACATCCTGGGCGAGGCCATCGGTACCATGGTGCTGGTCACCGTGTGCTGCGCCATCGGTTCGCACGGCGTTTCGATGACCGGCCCGGCGGCAGGGCTGGCGCCGTGGCTGGTGGCCAGTCTGATTTGGGGTATCGGCCTCTCCCTCGGCGGAACCACAGGGTATGCCATCAATCCGGCGCGCGATCTGGGGCCGCGTCTCATGCATGCGCTGCTGCCGATTCCCGGCAAGGGCGGCTCGAACTGGCGCTATGCGCCGATTCCGATTATTGGCGATCTAGCGGGCGGTGCTCTGGCCGGGCTGCTGGTACACTTCGCGCATTTTTAGGTTGAAGCAAAACAGGAAAGGCGAAGGATACGGGCGTCGCGGCAGAACTGCCGCTTTCCCCGTTTCCACCCAGTTGCAAAGTTGCAGAACACAAGAGCGGATTTTTCCCTCGGGGAAAATCCGCTCTTGTGTTCTGCTTTTAAATCCGCGTCGCAAACTCGATTGCTTTTTACTCCAGGCAGGAAGAGACAACGGCGAGCGCGGCGATGGCGGCGGTTTCCGCGCGGAGGATGCGCGGGCCGAGCGATGCGGCGCGCCAGCCGTTGGCGTCGAACAGCGCTTCTTCCGAGGGAGCCCATCCGCCTTCCGGGCCGATGGCGATTTCCAACGCCGGCATTTCTTCCTTTGCCTGTTCCATCGCTTCCTCGACCAGGCAGCGCAGAGTGGTGGTGCGCTCCTGCTCGGCGAGAACAATGCGCGTGGCCGTGGAAGCGGCGCGCACGCACGCGGACAACTGCACCGGATCGTGGACGATGGGTACGTCGGAGCGGCGGGATTGCTGTGCAGCCTCGTGCGCAATGCGGCGCCAACGTTCAATGCGTTTTTCGGCGGCCAGGGCAAGATGCTTTTCCGTGCGGCATGCGATGACGGGTGCCAGCGCGGTAACGCCCAGTTCGGTGGCCTTCTCGATGGCCCACTCCAGGTGATCGAACTTGTAGATGGAAACGACCAGCGTAACGGGAAGCGCGGGATCGGCTTCGAGTTCGGAGCCAAGGTTGAAGCGAACCTCGGTGGGCGCAACCGCGGCAACCTGCGCATGAAAGACGCGGCCACCGGCAACCACATCCGCCGCCATGCCGGCTTTGGCGCGCAGCACGCGCACCATGTGCTCGGCCTGCGCGCCAGTGATGGTGGCGGTAGCTTCGTCCCAATGTTCGGCAATCCAGCGGCGTTGAGTCATGCTTCACTCCCGGGTCTATCTATTTACAAAAAGTCTAATCCTTCCGCAAATACACCGAGGGGGACGCGTGAAGCGTCCCCCTGGAGTGTTGCCTTTCTGTTGGTAGAATCCGCTACTTCTTGGCTGCCTTCTTCACGGCCTTCTTGGCTGCCTTCTTCGCGGGTGCCTTCTTGGCTGCTTTCTTGGTTGCCATTTGTCTATTCTCCCTTTCGATGGGTTGCATCGATTCTGCAATAGTTACATGCAGATGAAGAATGTATAGATTCATGCATCATCGGTGTCAAGAGAAAAACGTAGTTAGAACGAAAAAAGATCAATATTTTTTCACCGCTCCATCGCGTGGTCGAAGTGCGAAATTGAATGCGAACGATACCGAAGCGCGAATTAGGAGAAAACAAAGTTGAAGCTACGCTGAAATCCCGTGTGGAATCGCGGAAGATATCTTCGCTTTAGCACTCGATCCGGTTTAGAGCGAGACCGGCGAGGCTGGTTTCCTTGTAGCGCGATTGCATGTCGAGGCCGGTCAGGTACATGGTGCGGATGATCTGGTCGAGCGAGATCTTGTGAGAGCCGGACTCGTTGAGCACGAGGCGCGAGGCCTGCACGGATTTGGCAGCGCCCATGGCATTGCGCTCGATGCAGGGAATCTGGACGAGGCCGCCGATGGGATCGCACGTCATGCCGAGGCTGTGCTCCATGGCGATTTCCGCGGAGTGTTCGATCTGCGCATTGGATCCGCCGAGCGCCGCTGTGAGTCCTGCGGCGGCCATGGAACAGGCCACGCCCACTTCCCCCTGGCAGCCCACCTCCGCGCCGCTGATGGACGCGTTCTCCTTATAAAGAATGCCGACAGCCGCCGAAGCGAGGAAGAAGCGCACGATGCCTTCGTGGTCTGACTCGGGGATGAAATGCTCATAGTAGTGGGCCACAGCGGGAACCACGCCGGCTGCGCCATTTGTCGGCGCGGTAACCACGCGTCCGCCGGCGGCGTTTTCTTCATTCACAGCCATGGCGTAAACCGTAACCCAATCGAGCGGAGCCAGCGGATCGCAACTCAAACCTGTGCCCTCTTTCTCGCGCAGGCGTTCGGCAAGATGGCGCGCGCGGCGGCGGACGTTGAGGCCTCCGGGCAAAATGCCTCCCGTGGCAATACCGCGCTGAACGCAGTCGCGCATGGTTTGCCATAGACGGTCAATGCCTTCCCGCACCAGCTCGACCGGGGCGCGTCCTTGCTCATCCGCGGCTGGCTTCAGAAGCGCGCACTCGTTTTCAAGCATGAGCTCGCTGATGGAGAGATCGTTGGCGTAAGCCGTTGAGAGCAACTCCTCGGCGCTGTGAAAGGGGAAGGGAATCGCTGCCTGGTGCTGCGCGGGGAATAGCGGGGCGGAATTGTCTTCAGTGATGAATCCGCCGCCGATCGAAAAGAATGTGCGCTGTGTGATAACCGCACCGGCCGCGTCGAATGCTGTCAGCCGCAGGCCGTTGGGATGCTGCGTGTGCGCGCCCGGAGGAAACATGATGTCGCGATGAAAGAGAAGATCGCTGGCTTCATTAAAAGGGATGGAACGGACTCCGGCAAGGTCAATGCGCTGTACGGTGCGAATTGCTCCGACCGTTGACTCAATGGCTGTTGGGTCGATGGTGGACGGCTCATTGCCGGTTAGTCCGAGCAGCACGGCGCGGTCGGTGGCGTGGCCCAGGCCGGTGAGCGCCAGGGAACCGTAGAGCTCCGCCTGTACGCGAGCGACGCGCTCCAGCAGTCCGCTCTCGCCGAGTTCGCGCGCAAAGCGGCAAGCGGCGTGCATCGGCCCGATGGTATGAGAACTGGAAGGGCCGACACCTATTTTGTAAAGATCGAAAAGGCTCGTGGTCACGGATGAAATTGTACAGTGAAGCAGTTATCGGTTGTCAGTTATCGACAGCAAGGCAAGGGCATGGCTGCGCGTAAAGAGCATTCGCTGAATGCTGTTCACATTTGCTCAATTGCCGATTCGTGACGCGGATAACTGAACACAGATAACTGTCATCTGTTAAACTCGCTGCAACTCAACAACATGCTATTCAAAGTTCTCAGCGCGGCTGTATATGGAATCGATGCGAACCTCATTGATGTCGAGGTGGACTATAGCGGCACGGTTTCCGATCAGGACCACTTTCACACCGTGGGCCTGCCTGACGCTGCCGTGCGCGAAAGCCGCGACCGCGTGCGCGCCGCCATCAAGAACTCCGGCTACCTGATTCCGCCCACGTTTATCACCATCAACCTTGCTCCGGCGGATCTGAAAAAAGAAGGCTCGGGCTTCGACCTGCCGATTGCTGTCGGCATCCTGGGTGCGTATGGCGCGTTGCGCGTGGACGACCTGAGCCAGTTTCTGTTGGTGGGAGAACTGGGACTGGACGGCAGCTTGCGGCCGATTCCCGGCATGTTGCCGGTGGCCATCTTGGCGCGGGAAAAGAAGATTCCCAACCTGATTCTGCCCGCGGCCAACGCCGCCGAGGCCGCAGTGGTGGAGGGCGTGAATGTTTATCCCGTCTCCTCGCTGCTGGATGTTCTGGAGTTGCTGAACAGCTCGGTGGTGGGCGTGATTCAGCGCGAACCATACCGCGTGAACACGCAGGAGCTTTTGGGAGAGCTGCAACATTTCTCCGTGGACTTCAGCGATGTGCGCGGTCAGCAGACGGCCAAGCGCGCGCTGGAAGTGGCCGCGGCTGGAAGCCACAACATTCTGATGATTGGCCCGCCGGGCTCAGGCAAGACCATGCTGGCCAAGCGGCTGCCCTCCATTCTGGCGCCGCTGACTTTTGAAGAAGCTCTGGAGACCACGAAGATTCACTCCGTGGCCGGAGTGCTGGATGCAGCGGCCGGGCTGGTTACGCAGCGGCCATTTCGCTCGCCGCACCACACCATCTCCGATGCGGGTCTCATCGGCGGAGGAGTTATACCGCGCCCGGGCGAGGTATCTCTGGCGCATAACGGGCTGCTGTTTCTCGATGAGCTGCCGGAGTTTCCGCGTAACGTGCTGGAGGTGCTGCGCCAGCCGCTTGAGGATCACACCGTGACCATCGCGCGCGCCTCCATGTCGCTGAGCTTCCCGGCGCGGTTCATGCTGGCTGCGGCCATGAATCCCTGCCCCTGCGGCTACTTCAATGACAAGTCGCGCGAGTGCACGTGTACCCCGCCGATGATTCAGCGCTACATTGCCAAGATCTCCGGCCCCCTTCTGGACCGCATCGATATACATATTGAAGTTCCCGCGGTTCAATACAAGGAGTTACGCGGCGGCGCGGCGGCAGAAGGTTCGGCGCAGATTCGCGACCGCGTGATGGCGGCGCGGGACCGGCAACAGACGCGCTTCAAAAAAGCCGGGGACAAGGTTTTTGCAAACGCGCAGATGACAACACGCCAGATTCGGAAGCATTGCGAACTGGACACCGACTCCGAACGGCTGCTGGAGCGGGCCATGCAGCAGCAGGGTCTCACCGCGCGCGCCCATGACCGCATTCTCAAAGTAGCGCGCACCATCGCCGACCTTGAGGGCGCCGAGCACCTGAGCGTGGCGCACCTGGCCGAGGCCATCCAGTACCGCACGCTAGACCGCAGTTACTGGGCGTAATGCATCGTGGTCGAGTGCGTTCGCATTCCCACCAGCTAAGAGTTATTTCAAGCTCTGAAAAAATCCAAATCTTGTGCCGATAAATAAACACACTGCGTGAAAAACCTCTCACGCGGAACGCGGAAAATCGCGGAGGCTATAGCGGAACCAGAGTCGATGTATCCCGAAGCCGCAGTGTTCAAGTCGACGCGACCTTGCACAATCCTCAATAGGATGTAGACAGTTCATACCTCCAGGCCTGAGAATTTTCCCTGCGATTCACTCAACTGCGAGGGACGCACATGCAGGATGAACTTCTCAAATCCGGTCGGGACACGCTGCTGATTGGAATTCCTCTTCTTCTGTTGTTGTTCATTGGCTTGTTTCGGTTGGATGAGCTGCTGTTCCGGTCCAGAAAAAAGAAGGCGCAAAAGCCATCCGCGGGCAATGCCGGACGGGGCGGCCGGTCGTTCTCCACGGACCCGGATGGCAAGCCTCTGGTCCCGGACAGCCGCGACAAGCAGCGCCATCCCAAGTAATGCCGGGGCGCTGCGAGCTTTTGCCCTGCATCGATGGCCTCCGGCAGCGTGCGAATCAGTGGCCGGAATCGCCTCCTTATTCCATTGATAATGAATGCGATATTATGCGGGCTTCGGGGACGGATGCGGGATGCGCGCAGAGAGGAAAATCCGCCCGAAAAAACAGTTGACCGAGATGACATCTGGGTATACATTCAAGAAAGCCATCCATAGATGGGCAGATCGCCCTATGTGAATTTCGTGCCCACATGTTCTTTCCCGCATCATATTTTGAGCTGAGGCTCAGCCGTTGATGCACCGGTGCGTTTTTTAAACTCTGCCGGAAAAGGGAAAACTGGAAGTATGGCTTCCCAAGGCTGCAATCTGTATCACCGATACGGCATAAGGCCTCTTTTCTTGCGTGCGGAAGTACGCCAAGATTGTTTGAACTGATGCTGATGTTTGCGCGTCTAAGACTTTGAAGAGAAATTTGGGGCAGCCCTCGACTGTAATGGCTTCCCCTGTTGCCTTCGCGGTGCCAGGCAAAATCCAGCCGGGCACGCTACTTAACAAGGAGAGAATAGCAATGCGTTCCGATTTGGTATTTGGGGCTCTTTCTCATGTGTCCAACCGTTACCAGCTCTGTCAACTGGCCAGCAAAGCCACCCGCATGCTTCACAAGCCGAATACACGTGTACAAGACACAACAAATGAAGTTCTGTCTCGCTTTCGTACGATCAATCCCGCATCCGCAACACAAGTAGAGGCAACTGCGGATCAGCCCGTCGAGCGGCGTCGCGCCGCCTGACGATGGCTCTCAAAAGGTATAGTTGAGTCAGACAGCAATTCCAAGGCAGATTCCCATCGAAACAGCTTCTCGCTTTCCGGCGTTTCGATACTCGATTTGAGCGCGGAAGATGCCTGGATACAGGTTTGCACCGGTTGTATTGTTGAATCCCAGCCACATTTTTCCTGGAGCACTTCCCCCTCCCTCCATTCCCTCACACACATCCCGCCTTGCAGGTAAATCATGACCATCGCTGAACTTAAAGAAAAAAACATTACTGAACTGAGCCGCATTGCGCGTTCCCTGGAAATTCCCGGGACCAGCGGCCTCCGCAAACAGGACCTGATCTTCAAAATTCTTCAGGCGCAGAGTGAAAAGGAAGGCCACATATTCGCCGAGGGAGTCCTTGAGATTCTTCCCGACGGCTACGGCTTCCTGCGTTCGCCGGACTACAACTATTTGCCCGGTCCGGACGATATTTATGTATCGCCGTCGCAGATTCGCAAGTTCGACCTGAAGACCGGAGACTCGATCAGCGGCAATGTGCGGCCGCCTCATGAGGGCGAGAAATACTTTGCGCTGGTCAAGATCGAGGCCATCAACTTCGAGTCGCCCGAGGAGACGCGGAACAAGATTCTCTTCGACAATCTGACTCCGCTCTATCCCCAGGAGCGCATCAAGCTGGAGACGGTGCGCGAGGCCATCAGCGGCCGGGTCATGGACCTGCTGACACCGGTAGGCAAGGGCCAGCGCGGATTGATCGTCGCTCCGCCCCGCACCGGCAAGACCATGCTGTTGCAGTCGCTGGCCAACTCCATTACCTCGAATCATCCAGAGGTGGTGCTTATCGTGTTGCTGATCGACGAGCGGCCCGAGGAAGTGACGGACATGCAGCGCTCTGTAAAGGGCGAGGTGATCAGTTCCACGTTCGATGAGCCGGCGGCGCGCCACGTACAGGTGGCCGAGATGGTCATCGAGAAGGCCAAGCGGCTGGTGGAGCACAAGCGCGACGTGGTGATTCTGCTGGATTCCATCACGCGTTTGGCGCGCGCTTACAACACCATCGTGCCGCCTTCGGGCAAGGTGCTGTCAGGCGGCGTGGATTCCAACGCCCTGCAGCGGCCCAAGCGCTTCTTCGGCGCGGCCCGCAACATTGAAGAGGGCGGTTCGCTCACGATTATCGCCACTGCGCTGGTCGACACCGGTTCGCGCATGGACGAAGTCATCTTTGAAGAGTTCAAGGGCACCGGCAACATGGAAATCATCCTGGACCGCAAGCTCGTCGACAAGCGCGTATTCCCGGCCATCGACATCCAGCGTTCCGGCACCCGCAAGGAAGAGCTGCTCATTCCCAAGGAAGACCTCCAGCGCATCTGGATTCTGCGCAAGGTGCTTAACCCGTTGTCGCCGGTCGAAGCCATGGAGCTGCTGATCAGCCGGCTGGAAAAGGTGCGCAACAACGCCGAATTCCTTGCCAACATGAACCAGTTGTAGCCGCTAGCCGGTACGCTTGTTGCGAACGCGAAGAGGCCGTCCTACTGGACGGCCTCTTGCTATTTCGGCACGCCACCGGCTTTCGTGGTTGCGGCTTTGCGTCTGTCCAATTCCGGACAACTTCCGCCGTTTGCGGACACTCAGCAGCGCCATATTTTTCAATAACTCCTTTGTTTTCTTTACGAACTTTTGGTCCGTCACGTGCTGGAATCTGAAGTGGCAGTTTCGCGTACAGGAAGGCTATGGAGATGCTCACGGATCTGAAACTCGCGCTGCGGCAGTTGCGCAAATCACCCGGCTTTGCTCTGACGGC
>Ga0255356_1001595_pt1 | contig 14108 bp, 10 predicted proteins | sample HBST100metaG_FD_189944 | JGI IMG/M metagenome (GOLD analysis project Ga0255356, IMG submission 189944) | Peat soil microbial communities from Stordalen Mire, Sweden - H.B.S.T100 | ecosystem: Environmental > Terrestrial > Soil > Wetlands > Peat | place: Sweden: Norrbotten County, Stordalen Mire... | reverse complement strand
AAATGCAACAAAATAAAGGTGGGCTTCAGCCCCTGCGGGATCTTTCCTTTCCACAACAACCGTCTTTTTATTTGCACCGTTCCCTATGCCGGAGCAAGCTTGATATTCATCTTCCGAAAATCCTCTAATATTCTTTCCTATAAGTAGTGTGATGGCTTCCCACCCTTTCGCCAGAATTGCAAGATGCAGGTTCTTCGACTCCGCTGCGCTTCGCTCCTGATGACACAAAACTTAAACCAAATAGAATCAGTGGGAATTCTGGTGTCATCTTCTCGCCGTAACTCGCACCGCGAGTCATGCTGCTCAGAATGACAGAAAGGATAGGGCACGGAAGGTATTTGCGAGCAGGATCAATAGAGCATCTTTGCTTCACGAAGTTACTGGCAAGTTACAAAAGCAGCCCAAACTGTCTCGTTTTAGGACACTCCATTACGTTTGTATCCCACATCGGTAATCTGGCGCATAATATAACTCTTTATTAATATCGGCACAGGTAAGAAAAGCATGAGGCCGAAATTGAAATATTTTTCAAAATATTTCTCAGCCTCAAAAATTTCTTCTATGAGGTGCCTGCCATGATGACAAAATCCGCCACTACAGATGGCTATGAAATCAGTCCCCACTTCCGCCAAACGCTTGAAGAGCGCATCGCCAAGCTTGAGTCGGACGCGGAAAGCGACGAAGCACAGGCGGCATTCCTCGTTGACGGAGACCATATTCGCCGCCACATGCGCCTGGTGGCTGTCGAGCGCGCCGAGGCCCTGCGCATGAGGCTCTTCCTGGACCGCGCCAACAACCGACTGCCCCACCCTTTTATCGCTCTCTGAATCACTCCGCGTCTGCTTTCCTTCCCAATCTGCAACGCCAAGGGCCGCGACCTCGCATCCGAGGCAGCGGCCCTTGAGCGTTTCTGAAAGTATCTGTTATTGCAGCGGCCCGTTGTGCGGAACGTTGGCTGGCCCTCCCGGCGGCACGCCCATCACAGAAACCGTGGTTGCGGTAAAGACGCCACCCTTCAGAGCCCCCTCGGCGCGGAGCATGTCACCCACCTGAATATCGGCCAGCGTGATCGGGTCGCGCCGCTTGCGGAAGGTTGTGTTTTCATCGGCCACAAAGCTGTGCGCGGCGTTGTCCACCGAGCCGTGCAGAGTGACCTTGACGCCGTCGATGGCCGTCACCTTGCCCATGATCCACGTTTTGCCATAGTTGGCCTGCATTTCGCGCATCTGCCTGGCGCGCTCCGGGTCCACCTGGACAATCACCACAGCGCCCACGGTTTTTGCGGCCGCGTCCACTTCGCCCATCGCCGTCACGTCGTCGCCAACCTTGATGTCTGTGGCTTTCAGCGCCTGCGGCGGATTGCCGGTCGCATCGCCGCGGCTTGTGCCCTGCCCGCCGCGCATGACCGCGCCCTGCTTGAGGATGCGTGTGTTGGCGCTGAAATGGACGGTATAGATCTCGCCCGTGTAGGTCTTCACGGTGTAGTGGTCGGCGGCAACCTCGGTGACGGCGCCCATCACGTTGCGTCCCGGCCCCATCATGCCCATGCCGCCCCGCTGTCCATGGCTACCGCCACCCGCGGCAACGGGGTTTGCATCCTGAGCCTGCGCAACAGCCAGCGCAAGCGCAAAAGTTGCGACGGAAAACAAACGCATCTTCATGGAAACTCCTTTTGATCCTGCCCATAAATTGTGTAATGGCTTTCCACCCTTTCGCCAGGAAAAAGGCGAAAGGATGGGGCACGGAAGGTCAATATTTGTGGGCCGCATCCCTTGATGCGAAAAACCAGCTCTGCGGTATAGACGCGGGAAACACCGTCAAAGACGATTTGCCGCGCGCAGCCATATTAGAACGGTCCCCACACCTGTGCCGCGGTACACTCTTGCAGAGCGGGAGACGGCGAATGAAGGCAAACGATAAATTGGAAGACCGATTCAGCGCGGTGCGGCGGCGGACGGTGGCTCTGTGCGAGCCCCTGACGCCCGAAGACATGATGGTGCAGTCCTGCCCGGAGGCGTCCCCGGCCAAGTGGCATCTAGCCCATACAGCATGGTTTTTCGAGTCGTTTGTGCTGCGGGATTTTTTGCCCGGCTACAGGTTTTTCAACCCCGATTTTCCCTGGCTCTTCAACAGCTACTACGCCAGCTTCGCGATTTTCCCGGAGAAGCGCCTGCGCTCGTCGTTTTCGCGGCCCGCGCTCGACGAAGTCCTGCGCTACCGTGAGCAGGTGGACGCAGCCGTTCTGCAACTGCTCCAGCAGAATCCCGCGCCGGAGGTGCTCAGGCGGCTCGATCTGGGCATCAACCACGAGGAGCAGCACCAGGAACTCCTTCTGACCGACATCCTGAACGCCTTCTTCACCAACCCGCTGCACCCCACATATCTCCCGGAAGCGGCTCACTTGGGAGAAGGCGCGGATTTGTGGCGAGGCACGCCGGAAAACCCATGCATCCCGGAGCAGATGGGCGCTCCGGCTCCGGCACTGGAGTTCAAGACCTACGAGGGTGGGTTGCGCGAAATCGGCCACGGTGGCGAGGGCTTCTGTTTCGACAACGAACGGCCGCGCCACCGAGTCTGGCTGGAGCCATTTTCACTGGCCCGGCGTCTGGTCACCTGCTCCGAGTTTGCGGAGTTTATCTCCGACGGCGGCTACAGCAAGCAGGAACTCTGGCTCTCCGCCGGGTGGGATGCCGCGCAGAAAAACGGCTGGAACGCCCCGCTCTACTGGACCGGCAAAGACGGCGACTGGAGCATCTTTACGCTGCGCGGCGCTTTGCCGCTGAACCGGCTTGCCTCCGCCCCGGTCAGCCACGTCAGCTTTTACGAGGCCGATGCCTATGCACGCTGGGCGGGGCATCGGCTGCCCACCGAGTTTGAGTGGGAAACCGCGGCCGAGGACCGGCCAATCGCCGGCAACCTGCTGGACGCGGGGCATCTGCGCCCCACGGGCGCTACGGCTGTTGTCAAAAACCTGCTCCCCACGCAGCAGTGGGGCGACTGCTGGGAGTGGACGGCAAGCGCTTATCTGGGCTATCCCGGCTTCAAACCGCTGCCCGGATCACTGGGCGAGTATAACGGAAAATTCATGAGCGGGCAGATGGTGCTGCGCGGCGGCTCGTGCGTCACCCCCGCCGCGCACATCCGCTCCAGCTATCGGAATTTCTTTGTCCCGGAGACACGCTGGCAATTTTCCGGAATCCGCTTGGCGTCGTAATCCGTTCTACAGCATCCAAGGAACAGCATGAACACTGTACCTCAACCCCTAGCAAAACTCGACGAGCGCGTCGCGGCGGCAGTTCTCGATGGCCTCAGCTACCATCCACGGCGACTGCCCCCGTGGCTGTTTTACGACGAGGCAGGTTCGCAACTGTTCGACGCCATCACGGAGCTGCCCGAGTACTACCTGACGCGAACCGAGCGTTCCATTTTTGCGGCGCATGGCGCGGAAATCATCGCCCAAGCTGCCGGGGACACGCGGCTGCGCATTGCGGAGTTGGGCGCAGGCTCGGCGGATAAAACGCGTCTGCTGCTCGCCGCCGCCGTCCAGCGACAGGAATCAGTCGTTTACGAGCCGGTCGACGTATCTGCCAGCGCGCTTGCGGCGGCGCAGACCCGCATCGAACGCGAAATTGCCGGGGTCCATGTCTCTCCGCAGGTGCTCGATTACACCCGCAGCTTTCAACTTGAGCCGATGCCCGAAGGCGAACGCAGGCTGGTGCTTTATATAGGCTCCAGCATTGGCAACTTCACGCCGCGCGAGGCGGAGCGGCTGTTGCGAAGGATTCGCGCGGGGCTCCGCACCGGCGACAGCCTGCTGCTAAGCGTGGATCTGGTCAAGGACGAAGCCACGCTGCTGGCGGCCTATAACGATGCGGCGGGCACCACAGCGGCCTTCAACCGCAACGTGCTTGTGCGTCTCAACCGCGAATTGAACGCCGACTTCGCGCCCGAGGCATTCGCGCACCGCGCGCTGTGGAACGCCGCCGAGTCGCGGATCGAGATGCACCTGGAAAGCCTTGTGCGCCAGACGGTGCATCTTGCGGCGCTCAATTTCGAGGTGCAGTTCACACCCGGCGAGCGGATTCACACGGAGAATAGCTACAAGTACCGCCCCGGCAAAGCGGAGCGCATGTTGGCAGAAGCCGGATTTGCCGCAGCGGCAACCTGGACCGATGCGCGCGGCTGGTTCGCCGTTTGCCTTGGCCGCGCAGGATAAGTCCGAAAAGCTGCCCCTCAAAACCGGCAAATACGCGCCAAAATCCGCCAAAAAAACGCCATTTTTGCGCCATTTGACGCTATTTTCGCGTTTTTTTGTCCGCTTCTTTTACGACATTTACCCAAAATGAGTCCGCCTATAAGCCCACAAAACGAAGGAAGAAAAACTTGCTTCCAACTTTTGTGGGCTTATAGGCGGACTTATTACTCGAAAAACTCCTGTTTTAACCGGACTCGCTTTCGTCCTATTTTATGCGGACATTTTCTATTTCGGCGAAGCGATTCTGACCAGCAGAATGTCGTGGCTCTGGAGTTCAACGGGCATGTTGTCGGTCAGCGTGACTTCCTTGCCGGTCCACAGGTCCTTGCCCTTCTGCGCGCCGCTCAGGCCGATCTTGCTCAGGCTCAGGTGGAAGGGGTGGCTGGCAACGCGGTTGCTGCCAGCGTTCAGCACAGCTACAGCCAGCGCACCGCCGGAGAGGTGACGGGTCCAGACTTCAACCTCGCCGTCGGCATAAGCGCGCGTTCCCTGCTTGCCCAAGCGGTCCTGATCGATGGCGATGACGTCGCGGTTGGTCAGGATGGCCTTGACCTCAGGCTTCATGTTGGGCAGGTCGTTGCCGGCCAGCAGAGGCGCGGCCAGCAGGGCCCACATCGAGAAGTGGCTGCGGTTCTCAGCCGTGCTCAGATGCCCGTTGCCCACTTCCAGCATGTCGGGGTCGTTCCAGTGACCGGGACCGGCGTACTTCGCCAAGCCAGCCTGCTGGCTGATGATGTCGTAGATGCTGCCCCAATTAGACTGAACGTCTCCGGTGGTGCGCCACAGGTTGCCGCCGACGGAAGGAGCCCACTCCCACACAGAGTCCCAACCGTACTGGCACAGCGAGTAGACGATCGGCCGTCCCGTGGACTTCAGGGCCTTGCCCATCTTGCCATAGGCGGCGATCATCAGGTGCATCTGCGCGGCCTCGTCATTCGGGACCTTCACGGCCATCGTGTCTTCGCGGAAGCTGCACAGGTCGTACTTGAGATAGTCGATGCCCCACGAGGCGTAAAGCTTGGCGTCCTGCTCCTCATGTCCGAGCGAGGCCGCATATCCGGCGCAGGTTTTCGACCCAGGGCCGGAGTAAATTCCGATTTTGAGGCCCTTCGAGTGGACATAATCGGCCAGAGCCTTCATGTCGGGGAACTTTTCGTTGGTCTGCAATACGCCATTTGCGTCCCGTTCGCCCTCCCATGTGTCGTCAATATTGACGTACACATAGCCAGCGTCCTTCATCCCGGTAGCCACAATCTGGTCCGCCGCGGCGCGAACGCCCTTGTCGTCCACCTTCCCGGCGAAGTAGTTCCAACTGTTCCAGCCCATCGGCGGAGTGAGCGCAACCTGCTGTGCGGCAGGCGCTTTTACTGCGATCTTGTGCGATGAGGGCGACGGCTTCTGTGCGGCGGGAGCTTGGGCGGTGGCGGCTACGGAGGCCAGAGCAAGAAGGACAACAGATAACGGAGCAAAAACACGCATGGTAATAATCTCCTGTAAACCTTTCCAAGGAATCTTATCCCGCCAACATGATTTCGGCAATATGGAAGAGTATTCAGCAGCAGTTCTAAGTGGGAGAAATAACGAGGCATTCAGCGCAGTTCTTCCCGGAGGGAAGAGACGAAAATAGCCCAGGGTGAAACCCTGGGGAAGGGTTCGACCAAGGGATTCCCGCCCCGGAGGGGCGGTGTGAAGGTCCAGCACCGTCATTGGATTCAGTAATCCGTGGCGCAAGCGTTCGATCCGCCCCTCCGGGGCGGATGCCCTCTGTTTGCCTCTTACCCAGGGCTGCGCTCCGCTTGCCCTGGGCTATTTTCGATGGCTCCCTACGGGAGCAGACCGATGCGCTGCTCATGAGATGGCCAATATGGAGGTCCATTTAGAATTGCTGAGTGTTCAGCAGCCTCCAGGTAGGATAGGCTAGGCTAGAGCATAACTAAAGTAACTGTATCCTGTTGAGCTTTGTGCAGTGCGGCCGCTCCGGGATGGAGCAAAAGATGGGGCAATTGATCCGGCCCATAAAGAGTGTGATGGCTTCCCACCCTTTCGCCAGAAAAAAGGCGAAAGGATGGGGCACGGAAGGTCAGTATGAACGGACCGGATCAAAAAGCGGATTTTCCGAGGGAAGGTACGCCTGGCAATATCGCCCGCCCCTGCGCCAGCTTTAAGCTTTTTCGGGCTCACAGATAAGAGGGACCATGGCAGACGCACACAATGGAGCGGAAAAGAACCGTCCAGGGACACTGACCCGCGTATGGCTGTGGCTCGACTCCGCGTTCGACCGGATCTTTTCGGAAGCGAACCAGGAAACACTGAAGCGGCTGGCGATCAAGCTGAGCATTGCCGGATTCGTGATCCATCTGCTGCTGATTTTCCTGGCCCGCACGCTGGCGCATCCGCCGCTGGCAATTGCCATTGCCGGGCAGAATTACCTGGCGGCGATTTCGACGCCGTTCAACTTCATCCTGTTCTATGAGGTTCTGGTCCTGATTGCGGCGCTGCCGACCTCGACCACGCGTTCCATCGCGAACCAGTTCGAGATTGTGTCGCTGATCTTTATCCGGGATGTTTTCCGCGACATTGCCAAGGCCAACGACCTGGTGGTTGGGCACCGGCTGACCATGGAAACACTGCCGCTGTTCATGGACATGTGGGCGGGGTTCCTGATGTTCCTGCTGGTGGCGGTGTTTCAGCATATTGCGCAGAAGCGCGCGGGCGTCTCCGTAACGGCGCTGCCATCGCCGGGAATGATGCGGTTCATCTCGCAGAAGAGAGTGGTTGCCGCAGGACTGGCCACGCTGCTGCTGGCGATGGCCGCCTACAGCCTGGGCGCCTTTGCGCTGGAACTGGGCCGGAACCTGATGACCGGGCACGGAGCAATCGAGATCACGACCACGTTTTACAACGACGTGTTTACGGCGATGATTTTTACCGATGTGCTGGTGCTGATTCTGTCGCTGGCGGTTTCAGGGCGATATGAAATGGTGTTCCGCAATGCCGCGTTTGTCGTGTCGATCATCCTGATCCGTTTTTCGTTGACGGAGGGTTACCCGTACGGAGCGCCGCTGGCGGTTCTGGCGATGGTCTTCGGAGTTCTGACGCTCGCGGTGTTCAACTACCACGTGCGCATCAACGCTCCGCAGGGCTGATAGAACGATTCCGCAGATGTGCCGGCGCTCAACCGAAGAGGCTGTCGATCTTTTCGCGCAGCGCGGCGAATTCCTGCCGGAGTTCGGCCACCGTGGTTTCCAACTGGGCGATGCGCTCTTCGTGCGCGGCGCGTCCGGTTTCAGCAGGCGCATCGGAGACCGATGCGGCGGGGAGGGCTTCCACAGCCCCTGAAAGCAAATGGGCGTAGCGCACCTCTTTGGCGCCGGGCTGGCGGGGAAGCACGACAGCCAGTGACGGCTCACGCTCCATCAGCTTTTGCAGCCCGGCCAGCACTTCACTGATTTCGTCAAAGCGATGCAGGCGCTCCGTGCGGCTGCGCAGTTCGCCGGGGGTTTGCGGGCCGCGCAAGAGCAGAACGCAGAGCAACGCCACTTCCGCGCGGCTGAAGTTGAAGACCTCGCCCAGCCGGTGTTCGTACTTGGTCACGCGGCCTTCCGAGCCGCGCGCCGGGCCCCCGAGCCCCATCTCTTCCAACCCGTTCAGGGCCTGACGCACGTCGTCCTCGCCCAGATTCATCACAGGCTCACGGTTCGAGCGCTGATTGCATGCATTGATGAGCGCGTTGAGCGAGAGCGGATAGTACTCCGGCGTGGTGATTTCTTTTTCGACCAGTGCGCCCAGAACGCGGGCTTCGGCGACGGTGAGCAGGATAGGCTCGGTTGATGGCATAGGTTAATTCTTACACCAGCGCTGCGCGAACCCGCTCCTTTTCAGTGAAATACGCGGGAAGAATGAGTCGCCCAGCCGCCCACGTTTTTCAACCGTTCCGGCACAACAAAAGTCGTGGTCTGTCAGCACGTGACAGTGTAATTCCACTACCGATAAAAGCCGACAAAAAAGTGAATTATGTCCGGTTATAAGCCGACGGATTCGGGACAGGAAAACTTGCGCTCGAAAATGTCCTAATTTATGCGGACAAAAAAGCTCAAAATTAACGCTTTTTAAGCGATTTTTCGCCATTTTTCGCGCATAAATCAGGGTCGTTTTGGCAGGGGCCAGGAGGACGGAGTTTGTCGGACAGCCACTACGGGATGGGACCGTTGGGATGAACAGAGATTGGCGGATTGAGGGGCGTGCTATCCCACCCTTCCGCCAAAAGCTGCGGAAGGATGGGGCACGGAAGGGTTGTAGGAAAACAAACTGTGGGAAAATCCAGAACATTTTCGATTCACAAGCCTCGGCGAGTCGAGTAGGTCAGGACGTTATACGGCGTCCTCTGGAACCGTCTCCCGACGCCGGGTCAGCAGGTAATAGACCAGAGGCGTAATCACCAGGCTGAGCACCATGGAGATAGTAAGACCGCCGATGACTGCGATGGCCAGCGGTTGCAGCATCTGCGAACCCGCGCCCAGAGCGAAGGCCAGTGGCAACATGCCGCAGACCGCCGCGATAGCCGTCATCACGATGGGCCGCAGACGGCGCTGCGCCGCGTGCAGCATGGCTTCCTTGGCCGAAGCGCCCTGAGCGCGGAACTTTTCATCCGCATCCAAAAGCAGGATGCCGTTCTTGGCCACAATGCCGATGACCATGATCAAGCCCATGAACGAGGCGACGTTAAAGGTGGTGTGGGTGACCAGCAGGGCCAGGATGACACCGGAGATCGACAGCACAGACGAGGTCAGAATCGCGATGGGCGCGGGAAAGTTGCGGAACTCGGCCAGCAGCACGCCGAAGACCAGCGCCAACGCAAAAATGAGGACGCGCAGCAGGTCGTGGAAGGACTTTTGCTGCTCCTCGTAGGTGCCACCGTACTGCACGCGCACGGAGGCGGGCAGGTGCAGGCCGGAGACGGTGTCGCGCACTTTCGTCATGGCGGAGCCCAGGTCGGAGCCCTCCAGACGGCCGGTAACAACGACGAGCCGCTGCAGATTTTCGCGCCGGATTTCATTCTGCGGCGGCAACTGCTCAATGGAAGCCAGCGAGCCGAGGGTTGCCGTGTGGCCGGAGGTGCTGTTGAAGACGGTGTTCTGGATGGCGTCGAGCGAGGCGCGATGTTCGTCGCCGAGACGGACGCGAATGGTATAAGGGCGGCCGTTCGCGATGATGGGGTCGGTGGTGGTGACGCCGTCCAGAATTGCGGTTGCGTCTTCAGAAACTTCAAGGGGCGTAAAACCGAAGCGAGCAGCCATGACGGGATCGATCTGGAAGTTGGTCGCCGGGCCGCTGACGGTGTTCTCAATGCCGTCCTGCACATCGACGACGCCGGGGATTTTGCCGATGGCCGAGCCGACTCTGGGGGCAAGTTCACCCAGGAGCGCCTGATCGTCGGAAAAGATTTTGATCTGAATTGGCTCAGGCGCGTTGGACAGGTCGCCGATCATGTCTTGCAACACCTGCGTGAACTCGACATCGAGCGCCGGCTCCGTGGCTTTGATCTGCGCGCGCACGTCGGCCATCACGTCGTCGATGGCGCGGCTGCGCTTGGCCTTGAGCTTCACGGTAAAGTCGCCGTAGTTGGCCTCCGTGACCGCGGCCAGGCCCATCTGCAAGCCGGTGCGGCGCGAGGTGACTTCAACTTCCGGCGTGGCGCGGAGGATGCGCTCGACGTGCTCCAGGACGCGGTTGGTTTCCGCCAGCGAACTGCCGGCCGGCATGATGTAGTCCAGGATGAAGCCGCCCTCGTCCATCTCCGGCAGCAGGTCGGAGCCAAGAAGCTGATACCCGCCCCAGGTGCCGGCGACCAGCAGCAGGCACGCGCCGCCGACCATGAGCGGCTTGGCCAGAGCCCAGTCCAGGACGCACCTGTGGAGTTGGAGCACACGGCTGAGCAGACGGCCGGCAGCGTGATCGCTGTACGCCGTGTGATTGCGCCCGTCGCGCAACAGCACAAGACTCAGTCCCGGCGTCCAGGTGAGCGCCAGCGCCAACGAGGTGAGCAGCGCCGCAGCCATGGTGATGGCCAGAGCCCGGAAAAAGCTGCCGGTTACGCCGCTGACCGCAACCAGGGGCAAAAACACGACGACCGGCGTGATGGTGGAACCGATCAGCGGGGTCTTGATTTCCTTGAGAGCCTTGCGCACAGCCTCACTGCGGCTCTGGCCCGCGTCGCGGTGCACCACAATGTTTTCAACCACCACAATGGCGTCGTCGATGACTAATCCGATGGCCGCGGCAAGCCCCCCGAGCGTCATCAGATTGAAGCTCTGCCCGATGAGCCAGAGCACCAAGACGGTCACCGCGATGGTTACGGGAATCACCAGCCCGGCAATGAGCGATGAGGTCCAGTCGCGCAGGAAAAGGAACAGGATGATGCAAGCCAGGACGAGCCCGATGAAGATGGCGTCGCGCACGCTGGAGATGCTGTCGCGCACCAGTTGCGACTGATCGTAGAAGAGATCGAGCTTTACGCCCGGGGGCAGCTTGCGGCGAAGCTCCGTAACCTGCGCGGCTACGGCGTCGGCCACGGCAACCGTGTTGCTGGTGGGCTGGCGCGCAATGGTCAAGAGCACCGCGTCCTTGCCGTTGGCGGTCACCGTGGTATAGACCGGCATGGTGGCCGGCTCCACGGTGGCCACGTCCGCCACACGCACGGGAGCGCCTGCCACGGTGGTCTTCACCACCAGTTGGCGCAACTGGTCGGCGTCGTGCGCCTGCGCTCCTACCAGCCCCAGAATCAGTTGGTGATTGGCCTCGTACAAGCCGGGCGACTCCACGATGTTCGAGGCCTGGATCGCGCTCACGAGGTCGGGAATCGTGACGCCCGCGAACTGCATCAGCGCGAGGTTGGGAACCACGTGGAACTCCGGCACCTTGCCGCCCTGCACAAGCGCGGTGCTCACGCCCGGCACGCGATTCAAGGGCGGCTTCAGGTCATAGGTGGCGATTTCCCACAGCCGCGTCTGCGGAACGGTGTCGGAGGTGAGGCTGTATCCGAGGATGGGAAAGGTGGCGAAGGTAAGCCGGTTGGTGGTGATCCGCGCCGTGGCGGGCAGCGTCTGCGCCACCTTGGCAAGCGCCGCATCCACCAATTGCAGCGAGTGGAACATGTCCTGGTTCCACCCGAAAAAGAGGCTGATTTCCGCCGAGCCGCGGCTGGTGGTGGAGCGCACCGTAACCAGCCCGGGCACGGAGTTCACCGCGTCCTCGATCGGCTTGGTGATGGTCACCTGCATCTGCTCGACCGGCATTACACCGTTGTCGACGCCGATGACCACGCGGGGAAAATTGGTCTCCGGAAAGACGGAGATGGGCACCTGAAAAGCCAGGTAGATGCCGGCCACGGTGAGCATGACCACAAAAAAGAAAATCGTGCGCGTGGAGCGAACCAGCCAGAAAGACTTGTGGCTGGCAGGAGCGTCGGAAACTTCGCCGGGCATCAGTTGCCTCCACCCTTGCTGTCGCTTGCCGCAGCGCCCACTTTTACCTTTGCGCCTTCATCCAGCCCGTAGGCTCCGCCGGTGATGACCAGATCCGACGGCGCGAGACCGCTGAGAATTTGCACGTCTGCGCTGTCCGCGATGCCCAGCGTCACCGTCTTGCGATGCGCCGCACCGTCCGCGCCCACAACCATTACAGATTTACCACCGTCCTGCGCGGTGAGAATCGACGAGGCGGGAATCTTCCATGCCTGCGCGATGGTTCGTCCCGTGATGGACGCCTTGACCGGCGTGCCGACCTTGAGCTTCCCTGCTTTGTTGTCGATCTTGAGCCAGACCTCGACCGTGGTGCTGCCCGGGTCGAGAGCCGGACTGATGAGCGAAACCTTTGCCGCAACCGGCTCTGCCACGCCCGGCGCCTGCACAGACGCGTCGTCACCCACCTTCAACTGCTGGGCCAGACTCTGCGCAATGTGCGTTTTGGCCAGCAGACTCGACGTATCCATCACCGTCAGCAGCGGCGCTCCGGCGGCTGCGGTTTCTCCGGCGAACAGCGGCCGGTCGGTAACCACTCCGCTGATGGGGCTGCGAATTTCCGAGTAACTTACCTGGGCGGCTGCGCCCTTGTACTTGCCCTCGGCCGAGGTCAACTGGCCCTGCGCCGACTTCAGCGCCGCCTCACGACTGACCTTGCGCACTGACTCCAGATGCAATTCAGCCGCATGATAAGCGGCCTGCGCAGCAACCAGCGCGGCCTCCGCAGTATCCAGATCGCGGCCCGGGATGGCCCCTTCCGCAAAAAGCTGCTTGCGGCTCTTCACGATGTTCAGGTTCAGATTCAGATTGGCCTTGGCCTGCGCCAGGTCCGACTCGGCCTTCTGCGTGTCTTCCGGCACCTGCGCCTTGGTGGCCGTGGCATAAGCTGCCTGGGCCGCCATGTAGGAACCCTTGTTGTCCATTGCCGCCGCGGCCAAGTCACTGTTTTCCAGAGTCGCCAGCAACTGGCCCGCGCGCACCTTCGCCCCGCGCTGGACGTAGAACTTGCGCACCGGCGCGCTGATTTTGGGCGCGATGGCCGCCTGCGCCAGCGGAGCCAGAACCGCGTCTGCCGTGATGTGCTCGGAAATTGCGCCCTGCTCCGGATGCGCGGCCTGCACGGTGACTTCCGCCTGAGGCGCGGCCTCTTTTTTGCAGCCCGGCAAGAACACAAGTGGAAGCGCCACAACGCCCAGCAAAACACAGCGCACATTGAAAGAACGCGTTCCCCGGGTTGAATTTCTGCTTATCTTTCTGCTCATTCTCGGCTCACATGGTCCCAGTGATCGTTTCCAAATCCGCCTGTGCGGCCTGATAGCGCACCCGTCCGTCCTCGCGCGCATTTTCCGCACCGACAAAGGCGGTTTGCGCGTCCACCACTTCCAGCACGGTGGCCTCACCCTCGGTATAGCGCAGCCGGGTGAGGCGCAAACTTTCTGCCGCCGTCGCCACGCTGGTATCGAGCGAAGCCAGTTGATTGCGCGCCGCCACGGTTTCGGAATACGCCTCGTCCAACCGCGCAATCAGCCGTCTTTGCGTCGCGCTGAGCACCACACGCGCCGCGTCACGCCGAATCTCGCTCTGCTTCACCTTGTGCTGAGTTTGAAGCCAGTCCCAGACCGGAATGTCGAGCGTCACGCTGGCCGAGTAGCCCAGGTTGTGGATGCCGCCGGGTCCGTTCACGGCCACCTGCGCGGCATCGATGCCGTAGGTCACATTCAACCCCAGATCAGGCAGGTAGGCGGCCCGCGCAGACAGCACATCGGCATTGCTTATGCCGAGCGCAGACAGCGCGCTTTTCAGTTCCGGATTGTTTCTGGACGCGGCCTGCTCGACTTCTACACGCGTGGCCAGCTGCGCTATTTCCTCGGCAGCCTTCAGCGCATACGGAGTCCGCGGATCAGGAAACAGCAGCACGCCCAGCTCCAGACGCGCCTTTTCTGCGGCCACTTTGGCGTTTTCCAGTTCGCGCTCCCGCTGCTGGGCAACAAGCTGCGCCTTCACCACGTCGGCATGGGCAGCCTCGCGCGCCTGTTCGCGTCGGGACGTAAGCACGGTAAAGTCGTCGGCTTCCTGGCGGGCCCGGCCAGCCACCAACAGCTTGTGGTCCGCCGCCAGCGAGCCGTAAAACAGGCCGGTCACCGCCGCCGTCAGGCCACGCCGCGCAACTTCAAGCTCCGCCGCAGCCTGCGCCGAGGCCGCATCGGCCCGACGCACACCTGCCAGTTGACCCAGCCCCAGCGTCTCATTGACCGAGGCCTGACTGGAGTACTCCCGCGCGGCGTTGTTGGCGATAAATCGCGGCGTGGTTTCCCCGCGGTTGGACTGCGTGT
>Ga0255356_1001593_pt1 | contig 14121 bp, 7 predicted proteins | sample HBST100metaG_FD_189944 | JGI IMG/M metagenome (GOLD analysis project Ga0255356, IMG submission 189944) | Peat soil microbial communities from Stordalen Mire, Sweden - H.B.S.T100 | ecosystem: Environmental > Terrestrial > Soil > Wetlands > Peat | place: Sweden: Norrbotten County, Stordalen Mire... | reverse complement strand
CGCGCTAGGAGTCTGTCGGTCATAGATTACCCGAGAGTGGCTTCATTTCTTTCAGTTTCACGGTTTACGATTTTGTCATGGGTCAGAAGTTTCTGCCGGACACAGTCAACCAGACTCTCTTGTTCCCGCCTTCTCTTCACGACTGGCTTCCCGACGGCCATCTGGCGCGATTTTTGGTCGATGCCGTCTCTGCGCTGGACCTGGATGCGATCTACGCCTCGTATCGCGAGAAGGATGGCCGTGGTCAGGCGGCCTATGCGCCGGAGATGGTGGTTCGTCTGCTGCTGTATGGCTATGCGACCGGCGTCTACAGTTCGCGCAAGATTGAGACCCGCACCTATGAAGACGTGGCCTTCCGTTATCTTTCTGGCGACCAGCACCCTGACCATGCCACGCTGGCCGAGTTCCGCAAGCGGCATCTGAAGGCGCTTGCCGGGCTGTTTACGCAGGCGTTGTTGCTGTGCGCCAAGGCGGGTCTGGTCAAGCTGGGCCATGTGGCCATCGACGGAACCAAGATCAAGGCCAACGCGAGTAAGCACAAGGCGATGAGTTACAAGCGCATGACCGAGACCGAGGCGCGTCTGGAATCTGCTGAAGCTGTTCCGATCTGGATGGATACCGCAAACCGCATAAAATCGGCGGAAAACCGATCATCCGAACCGAAAGCGCGGCTCAAAGCCATGGATTCGTAGAGGACATCCGACTCCGAAAAACAGATCCTGTGCCGCCCCGATGAACCGACAGGGTCTCCAGACCTCCCAGAATCTCTATGACCGACAGACTCCTAGCGAGTGCGATTGCCCTAAAATTGCCCTGCAAACTTATCGCCGTGCTTTCATTTTCTTCTAAGTTGCTGATTTAATTGGCGTCCCCGACGGGATTTGAACCCGTGTTATCGCCGTGAAAGCGTCGCTCTAAACCGCAACACTAACGAACGGCTGAGAATCAGAATGCATCGGAAAGAACCGCAGCAACCGCAACGAATCGCTTATCTGCTCCGCAGTTGTCCGCAGGCTCTGAAATCATGCCTGCGGACAACTGCGGAGCATTTAAGAAAATGAAAGCAGTAATGTCAAGTTTTCTTGCAATAAAACTTGACATTACGACACCGTTGAAGGATACTGATACCGTGAGAACGCAATCAAAACAGCCAACGGAATCGAGTCCGATCATGGGTCTTGTCCGCCGCCGGATCGGGTGCGCGGGCGAACGCCTATGGCGACTTGAAGATTTCGGCGACCTGCCGTTTTCGGCTGTTGCGCAATCACTGTCACGCCTCACGCGCGAAGGGACTATCGAACGCCTAAGCAAAGGCGTCTACTATAGTGCCCGACAAACGGCGTTCGGGAAGAGCTTGCCAAGTCCAACTGCCATCCAGGAACTCGCGTCCCGCCGCAAGACAGTCTATCCCGCCGGTATCGCCGCCGCCAATCTTCTCGGCTTCACCACGCAGACCGCACGGCGCAGTGAGGTCTCTACCAGCGCCCTCAGCCTGCCCCGAAAACTCATTGGGAGTGAGACCGTGGTTCACACCCGGCGGCCGGAGGCATGGACCAAGTTGTCCGAGGTCGATGCTGCTCTGCTTGACTTCCTGAGACGGGGCGGAAAGAACAGCGAACTGTCGCCGTCAGAAACCATTGACCGTGCCGTGGCGCTGCTCTCTGAAAGTGGCCGCTTTGAGCGTCTTCTCAAAGTGGCGGACTCTGAACCCCCAAGGGTGCGCGCCATTTTTGGAGCTATCGGCGAACAGATCGGCAAACCGGCTGATATGACGCAGCGTCTACGGGCTTCTTTGAATCCGTTTTCCAAGTTCGACTTTGGGCTTCTGGCCGGCCTGCCAAGCGCGAAGCACTGGCAGGCCAAGGGAATCACGGACGAGAAAGAGAACCTCGGCGAGACCGGGAAAACTGAATTCGAGCGGGACGGCAACACCGCTGGAGGAGTGAAATGAAGTTGTACGAACATCCCGACTTCGAGCAGGCGATACTTCGCGCGGCGGAGCATTTTCGCGGGCGCGGATTGCGCCCCGCAGTCATTGAGAAGGATTACTACGTCACCGAGGCGCTACGGATCATCTCCGTCACCGCTGGCGACAAAGTCATTTTCAAAGGTGGCACGAGCCTGTCGAAAGGTTGGAACCTGATCCAAAGATTTTCTGAAGACATCGACATCTTTCTCGATCCGCTCGCGTTCAAACCAGCCCTGGGAAAGAACGGCATTGATCGTGAACTCAAGAAACTCCGTGATGCTGTCGGAGCGCATCCTGCGCTCGCGTTTGTAGAGAAGGAGAGCCAGACCATTGGCGGATTCGGTCGCAACGATCGCTTCTCCTATGCGCAGCGTTTTGGCGGACCGGGTGAAGTCGCCGGTCGCGTCTTTCTCGAAGCTGGGACGGCAAGTGGCCGCGAACCTACAAGCGTTGTTGACCTGCGTTCCTATATTGGTCAGTTCCTGGAGGAAACCGGCGCCTCACTCGGCGCAGAGGATGAGGGAAGATTCCCATTGCGGCTGTTGCACTTCCGGCGGACATTCGTCGAGAAGATGTTTGCCATCCACGCGAAGGTGGAATTGCTCAAGCGCGACCGGCAACCGATTGGAACATACGCAAGGCACTATTACGATCTGTTCCAATTGGCTGGGCAGGACGAAGTGATCGTCATGCTGAAATCTGCCGAATTCTCTGCAATCAAGGCTGACTACGATCAGATCAGCAGCAGGCATTTTGCGAAAAGCTACTTTCATCCCGACGACATGAGCTTCGCGAAGAGCGACGCTCTCTTCCCGCCTACCGAGCTTGCCGCAATCATCGGGGTGGAATATGACCGGCAATGCAAGGTGCTTTGTTATGGGCAGTATCCATCCTGGGAAGAAGTTCAGGCTCGTTTACTGAACCTGCGATCTCTTCTATAGCAACTGAAATGCAGAGCGCGCCCACGTCGCGTCGAAGTTTAGCGCCCTCGATCAACTGATTGCCTTCTCCTGAAGCGCGGAGCCTGCTTCGTGGGCACTTCTGGGGCTTCGCCTGGGGCATCATCGACGGCGACCTGGGCTGGGGATTTGTCTTCGAGGGTCTCAGCGCGAACGATTTCGTTGTTGTCTGTGGTTTCTTGATCGACCGAGAGGGCCTTTGCCGACGAAAGCTCCTCAGTTTCAGCATCGACAAGCTCCTCGACCTCTTCCGTCTTGCCGAGCAGTTCCTTGTCGATCACGGCCAGACGCTGCTCGTACTCTTTGAGCTTGGCTTCGTAGGGGCTTTCATAGTCCAAGGCGGTGTGCAGGCGGGCCAGCGTTGCCGCGTTTCCCTGAATGGTGGCTTCCGTTTCGAGGATCTTCGACGGCAGGTCGCCGCCACGGCGCAGAACGGAAGTAAGCAGGGATTGGGCTGAAGGCAGCCCCATGTGGGCTTCCGGGCGCGGCACGTCGAACCATTCGCCGGCCAGGTTGTAGCGGACGGCCGTGATGTCCGTGATGGTGCCGAGTTCATCCTTGATGAGCGCGTCGCTGACCGCGAGGGGAATGTCGAGGCCGTTGACGGTGAGTTGCGTTGTGCTGTCGAGGGTGACTGTGCGCAGGTATTCATTGGCGTCTTTGAGCTTGGAGAATTCGAGGCCATTGAAGCGGACCTGGAGACTGAGGAGCTTGCCTTCGTCGTCCCGCTTTTCGTGCGACTTGAATGTTTCACTGGCCTTCTTGAGTTGGGGTAGCCTGTCTTGAAGATGTGCGATACGGTACTCGACGTTGAGCAGTTGCTGACGGTTGTTGTAGTGGTCGAGCCGGTTGGAGCGGGCAAGCAGGGTCAGGTTCTTGATCTCGTACTCCAGTTTGATCTTTTCTAGCGCAAGAGGGTTGCCGGTGGCTTGGGCCTTGGCTAGTGCGAATAACTGAGGACTCAACCGTGTCTCGCCGGCAATGTCTTCGATCTTTCGGCCCATGCGGCCGCCAGATTTGAACTGCGACAGAAAGGTCTGCTTGCGCTCCAGAAGCTGGGCGCGTTGAAGATCGTGCGCTTTGGGCGACGCCACGTCACGCGGCTCTGAGATCATCCGATAGAACTCGACTTCGGAGAATGTGTTGCCGGAACGGCGTATTCGTCCGTGACGTTGCTCCAACTGATCGGGCCGCTGGGGAAGGTCGAGGTCGATCAGCGCCTTGAGGCGAGTCTGAATGTTGACGCCGATGCCGCATTTTTCCGTGGTGCCGAGCAGGACGCGGACGCGGCCCGCGCGCATAGCCTGTTGAAGGCCGAAGAATTCCTTGCCCTTCTTGTAATCGTGAACGATGGCGACCTGTTCTCTGGGCACTCCGGCGGCGATGAGTTTCTTCTTCATGTCCTCGAAGAGATTGAAGTCGCCACGCTGGTAACGGTCCGCAAAGATGATGACGGTCCCACGCTCGGCTTCCGTGCGGCGCAAGACATCGAGCGTGGTGCGCACGGCGGTATTGGCTTTGCTGTCGGGATCGTCTGGGCAGGTTGGATCGTAAAGGCGCGCATCGAGCGAGATGGCGCAGGCATCGGAGTCGAGTTTGAGCCAGTTGTCTTCTGTTGGGTCAGGCCGCTCTGGATCGCTCATTGGAAGGCTCAGCAGTTCGCCTCGCTCGGCGATGCTCTGGAGCAATGGCTCCTGGGCCGGAGTCACTTTGACCAGCATGTCTTTGCGGACAGCTTTGGGCAGAGTGATGTATCCGGCTTCCTCGGCCTCGTCCTGCATCATTACGTCGGCAAACTGGGACCAGATGGACTGGAGTTCCGGGACGTTGACGTAGTTTGCCAGCGCGGTCTTCGGCTTGATGGTGACGCCATCGGTGGCGTACTCCATGCGCGTGACAGGCTCGGCGAAGTTGGCCGCCCAGTCATCGAAATTGTTGATGGCGCATTTATTGAGGATGTCGCGGGCCAGGTAGCGCGTCATCACAAACTGTTCGCCGAGGGTATTTGTGATCGGCGTGGCGGTGGTGAAGATGACGCCTGCGCCGTTGTGGGTCTCCTGCATGAACTCGATCTTGGCGAGAATGCGTTGTGCCCGTTGGGACTCGCGGGTGCTGATACCGGCGATGTTCCCCATCTTTGTGACGATGGCCAGTGCCTTGTATGCGTGGGCCTCATCGACAAAGAGGCGATCCACTCCCAAATCGTCGAAGTAGATGGTGTCGTCTTTCCGGCCCTGGGAAAGCTCCTTCAGCTTCTCCTTGTACTTTTGAATCTTGTTCTCGATCTGCCGTGTGGTCCGCTTCTCCGCTCTGGTCTTGGTGCGACCGTTTTCAGAACCTTCGCGCAGCAGGTCTTTCATCTCTTGCATCTGAGCGTTGACGGTCTTCGCTTCCCGCTCCGGCGAGATGGGCAGCATATCAAACTGTGAATGGGGAACGATAACGGCGTCCCATTCGTTGGTGGCGACCCGGCTGAAGAGGCGCTTCCGGCTGAGTGGCGAATCGAAGTCGCGTTCGGTAACAGCAAGGACGTTGGCGGAAGGATAGGCTTTCTTGAACTCCTCGCGCCATTGCTGAATCATGTTGTTAGGGACGACATAGAGATTCTTGCGAGAGATTCCAATTCGCCGCGATTCCATGCCGGCGATAATCACAGTGAGAGATTTCCCTGAGCCAACGAAGTGGTCGAGTAGGGCGCGACCTTCGACCATAGCGCGCCATGCTCCCCGCATTTGATATGGCCGCGGAACGATGGTTGGATTCAGCCCTGGGAAGGACAGGTGGCCGCCGTCGTAGATGCGGAGGCGGTTGGCATTGAAGGTTTCGTTGTAGATGTGCTCGATCTGCGGATGTATGTCGGCCTGCTTGTCGTCTTTGATCCATTCGGAAAAAGCATCCTTGATTTCGCGCAGTCTGGCGCGCGCAGCGATGGTGCGTACCGTGTCGATAACGGGTTTGTTATCGGCATTGTTCTCATAGAGCGTCGGCTCCTGAAGGTTGAGACCGTATTCGAGGAGCTTATGCCCTGACATTCCTCCGCCTGCCCATTTGTGTGTCAGCTCGAACGTGTTGTAGCAGGAAGGCAGATCGACGCTCCAGCGGCCATTGATGTCTCTGGTGATGGACGGTGCGCGGTCGCCGGATGCTGGGCGTTGCTCGGCCAGATGCCGGTTGAGAAACGCGATGTACACCTCGGTGGGAACCCAGGTCTGCCCAAGGCGCACGTCAATGTCGATGAAGGGTACGATCTCGGGCTGGACAGCTTCGAGCGCCTTCACGTTCCGTTCATACGCCGGGTCGAGAAGCGTGGCTCCTTGAGCGTCCCTCAGTTTCTGGCGAACATTGCCGGATAGGTACTCGTCGGCTGTCTGGTATTGCTGTGAGTTCGGCTCCTTGTAGATCAGGTCGGCGGTGACAAGCTGGGCAATGACTTCTTGCTCCGGTTTGTCGAGGAGGCGAGACATCAGGCCGGTGTCCAATCGACCACATTCGGCCAGCACCTGGAGCATGGCGGCTTTTGGATCGCTGGGAAGCTCACGCAGCGGTTCGTAGGGACGGATCGTGCGCTTGGTAAAGATGTCGGCGAGCGAGATTCTCGAAGTCTCTGGATCGACGTTTTCGAGCGCCGTCAAGAGCGGATACTCAGGGTCATCTTCAAAGACTTTGGCAGTGCTGACATTGTTGAGCGGGCCAAAGTTCGCGCGATAGCTTTCGTAGTGCTGTAGGAGTTGCTCCTGGCATTCGGCGAGCTGGCCTTCATTCGCGGATTGGAGTTGAAGCCGGATCACTTCCTTCAACGAGTCCCTGAGCGCAACGAGCGATTTCAGTTGAAAGAGGACGCGCCCACTCGACAATGCGCGTGGGAGCGGTGTCCGTGCGCCGTTGTCGTTGAACCAGACGGCGCCTTCGTCGATGAAGTACGAATGATTCTTGATCGTGTTAGGAGCGGGAACAAGCGAGGATGCACTTCGGCTGTTCCGCGAATCCTTGGAGACAGACGGATCGTAAGGAGTGAAGATGTTTTCCGGTAAGGTGTCGATAGCTTTTTGAAGGCGATCCGTGATGCTGAGATCGTCTTCAAAGGGCTTGAGCGTGTAGTCCTTCCGCCCGTACATCCGGCTTTCCGCACTGTGAACTCCGAGAACCATCTCAGGATGCTCATCGAAGTAGGCGTTGTAGTTGACCGATGCGGGATCGCCATAGCCCGGAACCACATGCGGAACGCTGTCGATCCAGACCGGATGCTCCGGTTGGGGTTCGTTGGGAAGCCGCTTGCGGAAGAACAGGATGTCGGTGGTAACCGCCGTGTTGGCGTTTTTCTGGAAGGTGTCGTCGGGCAGGCGAATTGCAGCAACGAGATCGGCCCTGGCGGCCATCGCGCGGCGGGCGCGCACGTCCAGAGAATCGAGCGTGTAGTGCGAGCTGATGCAGACGGCGATGCCGCCCGGCTTGAGTTTGTCGAGCGACTTGACGAGAAAGTAATTGTGAAGCGATAGCTTGGGGTCTGAGTATTCAGGATCGGCGATCTTGATGTCGGCGAATGGAGGATTGCCGATCACCATGTCGAAGGAGTTGTTTGGTAGACGGGTGTCTTCAAACGGCTGAACGAGAATTTTTGCATCTGGATACAGCATGGAAGCGAGCGCTCCGCTGAGTGGGTTCTTCTCGACTCCGAAGAGTTCTGTCTCGTGGAGAAGCTGGTCGGGAATGCGGGCAAAGAAATTGCCCACTCCCATGCCCGGTTCGAGGATGCGACCGCCGGCGAAGCCGAGACGGTCTGCCGCCGCCCACATCTGGTCTACGACCTCAATGGCTGTGTAGTGGGTGTTGAGGGATGTCTCCTTGACCGCATCGATTTCGTCCTCGGTGAGGATCTCGGCAAGACGGTTGCGCTCCTCGTAATAGCGGTATCCTTGATCCCACAACTCGCGGAGTCCGCCGAAGTCGATGTATTGAGCGATGCGATTCTGCTCGTCGGTGGTCGCGGTGCGCTGCTCGGCTTGGATGGACTTGAGCAACTCAAGGATGTCGAGGTTGTGCTGTATGCGCGCTTTTGAGCCGCCCTCGGCAATATGCGCGGCCACATCGTCGCCGAGGCGGAAATTCCGGCTGTTGCGGAGTGGATTGGGCGGAAGAATCGGTTTTGGTGTTGCGGGTTCGGTGGAGTCGTCGGAGGCGATACCAAAGTCCAACTGGGTGGCTTTGGTATCGCCTTCGAGTATCAGTTTTCGTCCGACTCCAGCGGTGGGTAGACCAGTTCGGAGATCAGTTCCTGGGCTTGATCCATCGGCAGGCCCGACGAACGGGCTTCCTTGAGAATCTCCCAAGCCTGGGCTGCTCGCTCCTGTAGCGTAAAGCGGATCGTCCCCTCCAATTCCAGTTCCGCCGCTTCCTTGGGGCGGTTCCGGTAGAAGTTCGTCTCCACCTTGGCGAGCAGGTTCTGAAAGGCTGGGAGCTGCATCAACTCCAAAATGGAGTCGGGGTTGGCGGGGATGGTGCTCGATGCGTCGATGGGAGTCATGTCGTGTCTCCTGGTTCAGTGTAGCGAAGGATTCGGATTCCCGGAAGGTGCCGGACAACTCCGGGAACAGGGACTGCTGAATTGGACGAACTTGTGGCATTTCCACCTCGCGATAGAGAGGGTACACGCAGATATAATATACTAATTGGCGTAGTCGTGTATTATTTACGATTTATTCTGGCATTTGTTTCTGCGCAACTGGCCATCTAAGAGAGGCGGAAGGACAGTGCGGGCAGAAACAGGCTCGTACGGTCGGGTGCCGGGGCGCAGTAAACGGCTACCGTTTTCTGCCCACGCTGCCGTTCTCCAGAGCCTCAAGTTTGCCATTCGGTGGCACCTGGGGAGTGTCCAGTTGAACGGGAGGCACCAGCCATGTCGTTTACCAGACTCAAATCTGAGACTCTATACTAAGTAGCAGGCAGACAGGAACTTGCATGTCCGTTTTGCGAAGTGTGGTCGAACTCGCACTGGATGAACTCGTGTCCAACCAGGAAGGGATGCGATTTCAGGGACTCGCTGTGGTTCTGGCAAAGCTCCGTTGGCCCGAATTCATCGCGTGCGAACGCCAGAAAGATCTTGGTTTGGATGCCTATGCTCCGTCCAGTCTCTCTCCCGGACAACTGGGCAAGGGACTTGCCTGTTCGATCACGCCGACCTTGAACAAGATTCAGACGGACGCGCGCCGTGCCAAGGAACACTACCGCGACGTGCAGGTTCTTGTGTTCGCAACCGCAGGCAAAGTCAGCAAGCAGTTGGAGGAGAGCTGGCAGAAAGAAATTGCGAAGGAGTTTGGTTGGGAACTCCATGTAATGTCCCGTGAGGACATCATCACGTCTCTCCAACTGCCGGAGAATGCAAGCCTGTGCAATGCGCATCTGGGAATTCCCGTGCCTGCGCCCGAACCCGTTGTGGCCGCACTGCTCGATACCATCCTTGCGGCTAACCGTGACGTGATAAATGGCTGGTCGCGGTGGACAGAGGGAAAGCCGGTGATCGACCTGCGTTTAGTGCTACTTGATGACAAGGGGGCGGAGACGCAGGAAACGGTTCAACTCGCTGGTCTCGATCTATTGCTGCGAGAGAATCGGCGAGTCGTCATCGAAGCACCAGCAGGACGAGGAAAGACAACGACCCTGATTCAATTGGCACGGCAGAACCAAGAGACCGGACGACTCGCCTTTCTGGTGGATTTGCCCGCATGGGTGGGACGAAAAGTGGGCATCTTCGATTTCCTGGCCGGAATGCCAGAATTTCAATTGCGCGGCATCTCCGCCCAGGCGCTGGCCAGTCTCTACCGGTCGCAGCAATTGACGTTCCTGTTGAACGGATGGAACGAACTGGCGCCAGCCGAGTCCGCAGACGCCGCAAGCCGGATTCGAGAACTAGAGCGTTCGTTTGTGAAGTCGGGTATTGCCATTGCGACCCGAGCGCATCCACTGACTCCGCGCCTGCCTGGAAGTTCTCGATTCAAGATTCTGACACTAACCTCCGGAGAGCGCGATGCGTATCTCACCATGCGCCTCGGGGACCGGGCACACAAGCTGCTGGGCCAGTTGAGGGCTAGCTCAGTTTTGAAGGAACTGACCACTACTCCGCTCGTACTTGCGGAGGTCGCATCGCTCTTTGAAGCCAACAAACACATCCCACCAAGCAAGCTCGGAGTCCTTGATGCCGTAACGCGGCTGATGGAAGAAACCGGAGTACACCCGGAGGCGCTGGCTAGCCCGCCGCTTCGGGGCCTGGGCTGGCGGTACCTGGAGGGACTTGGAAGCTGGCTGGTCGCTAGCGGCGGCGTGCAGATTCCCGAGGCACAGGCACGTACTGTTGTTGGCAGGATAGCGCGCGATTTAGAGAATGAAGGGCAACTCACCGCAGTCCCTGAGCCCGCCGACCTCCTTGCGGCTCTCACTGCGCACGATGTTCTCGAACGCTCGACTTATCCCGATGTAAACTTCTCGTTCTTTCATCAGCAGTTTCAGGAGCTGTTTGCCGCGCTGCGATTACAGCGGGAACTGGTCGCAGTAGTTGCCACAGGAAACGGACGCGCGGAGTTTACAGCGAAATATTTGAACGAACCGGCGTGGTCGGAACCACTATACATGCTGGCTGGTTTTATCGGGCAGGAGTCCAACGAGAAACCGACACTGAACGCTACGGCTATTGGGGCTGCACTGGTGGAAATGGCTCTCCCTGTAGACCCGGTCTTCGCATCGGAGTTGGCAAGGCTCTGCGGTTCGGCGGTGTGGAACTCTGTGCGGACTCCTGTCAGCACCCGGCTGCGGCAGCTCTATTTGAGTTCCAGCAAGTTCTGCCGCAGCGTAGGATTTACAGGCATGGTGGCGACTGGCTCGCTGGACTTCAGAGATGTAATCGTTCCTCTTCTCTCGTCCGAGAATCAGTCCATCCGACTAGATGTATATCGGACCTTGGAGCCATTTCCCATCTCGATTCTCGGCCCAGACTGGAAGCAGACTGTACGACAGTGGAACGAGGGGGCGCGAGCTGAATTCATATCCACGTTCCTGGAGCAGGATGCGCTGCGTGATGAAGTGATGTCCTTCGCCTTCGCCGATCCGAGCGCGAACATACGTGAAATGCCGCTCTCGGCGCTTTGGCATGTCATGCCAGCAGAGGAATTCGCCCGCTTTGCGATGACACTTGACGATGACCGTTTCTTCTCGCTATTGGACGATGTACCCATCGGCTTCATACCCCTAGCAATGCGTCCGCGAGCTGCGGCCATCTACATGAAGCGCGCAGAACAAATCGCTGACGCTAGTGTGCGCTTCAACGCCTGGACAAAGGCTGCCGAGTTGGGGGAGAGCAAAGCCCTAGAAGGACTGAAGCAAGAACTTCCCTTGTCGAACGCGGAGCATCTTGCCCGTCTGGAGCGTGGAGAACCCGGATCGGCGTTGAATCTACTTCGCAATGCAGATGCAGAGTGGGTATCGGCATGGGTGACAGAAACGATTTTGTCGGGAACTGTGCATGGAGATGTTTGGTTGCGCATGGTAACCAACATCCCTGCGACCCTGAAGGAGACCCTTTTAGACCGCGTCACTGCAGAAGAATTGCGAACCAAGAATGCTCCAGGGATCATTCCTCTTTTGAAGAAGTTTGCCGATGAGGATATCGTCAAGCGGTTGTTTAGGCGCATTTGTGAACTAAAGCCGATCATCGCGCAAAGCCGTCCCGGAGATGACAAGCGCGCGGAATCTGACCTATCTCGTCAACTGGAAACCATGCTCCGGGAGATCCCAACTACTTTAGTCATCGCGTCCATTCTCGAAGAGGTCGCAGACAAGGCCGATGCCGGACAACTAGAGATCATTATCGATCTCTTTCATATTGCAGGCCGGGAGGGGCCACCGTTGCGGGAAGCGCTTGCGCCGGAATTACGTGAGAGATTCCGGACATATCTCAAGTCAGTGCTAGGGATTGTACTCTCCCAGGACGATTTCAGCGGCCAATTGAAAGGCTACTTTGCGACGGTGCTTGCTCAGATAGGAGACCCTGCGGATTTACAGGTATTAGAGCAACTCATTCAAGCCGATATCGAACGACTGCGCACGGGACGCATTGCGCGTGCGGCGGATATTGAAGCGGCTCGCAAGGGGCGACCTTACCGTCAGAGTAAGCAAGGAAATGGCGCATTTATGAGTTGGGCGGTGTGGCACACCCAAGCGGTTCTCTATCTTGCGCGGGACGATGCACGGGGTCTTCTGGCTCGCCTGCTGAGCGCACCAGGTTATGAGCTGGATGCAGCGTGGGCGCTGTTTCAGTTAGCGCGGAAAGAGCCTCCATCCCTAGAGCAATGGCCGCGAAATTGGCCCATGCGCAATAAGGGCTTCGAACTGATCTGGGCTGCAAGAGCAGGTGAATCGGGATCGATCTTTGTCGAATCGCGGAGAACCGAGCTTGCTTCCGTGCTGAGAGCGCGTATCGAGTCTCTTCTGGCCTTGCGTTCGCAAGAGCAGCAGCCCCAGGGCTTCACTTGGTGGTTGAAGGAATTTGCCGTTGTTCTAGCGGAGTTGGACGGAAAGGCATCGTCCGATCTTGTGCTGGAAATACTGTGCCTCACGGAAACCGCAAAGACCCTTTATGACGGGTGGACTAAGATCAACGCATTAGAAGCACTTTTGATGCGTGGCGTCGTACTTCCCGACGAGAAGACCTGGGAAATCCTAGCACCGATTGTCGATCACGTTCGAGCGCATCGTTGGGACACGCAGCAATGGAATTTGCTGACACATACACTTTGCATCCTGGTCTTTACTGACAGACCAACAATGGAGATCGCACGGGTACGAGAAATCTTGCAGCAGGATCGCCTATCTGGAGAAGGAATCGGACGGCTAGTAAGCGCCTTGGGGCAAAGCCGCGCCGATGGGGCCGTTGGGTTACTGCGCGAGTTTGCCGATGGAACGATACAAGTGCCCAATCTCGGTGACACCTGGGTGGATGCCATCGCTCAGTTCGATACCGAGGAAGGGCATGACCTCCTTTGGGGCTTCGTTGATCCCACTCTGCCCCAACTTCCTCAAGAGATGCTTGGCAGACGAGAGGACCGTTTGGTGCTTCGGTTGGCGGAATTGGTCCGCCACGATGCAACAGCGGAGCGAAAACTGTTTGCCTTGGTTCATTCGCAGCTCAACCCGACGCAGATTTCCCTGCTGGGCAAGGTGCTGTTGGAACTGGGAAGCACAGACGCTCTGCTTCATGCCTTAGATTTGTTGAGCGATGACGGACCAAGCTCGGCGTCGTATGAGTTACACCGCAGTATTGAAGACGCCTTCCTGGAGCGACGGGCATATCGGGAGTTTGCCAATATGTTTACTGTAGTTCCGCGCAGTTCCAATGCCATTCGCAATAAATTACTTGCAATGGTGCAGCATGATCCGAAGCGTAGGAAATCAGCATATGGGCTTCTGATGCAGATTGAGTCATGGAGGGATCAGCACGGTAGGCCGAATGGAGAACCCCGTAGCCCTGGTTTGACGGAAGGGCTATCCTGGCCGCCAGAATTGCCTACTCTGTGAGGGATCAGTTTACCCTTTATTGGTTGTTGGGAAGCGCCTGTTCTGCCCTCTGGAAACACGAGTGGAGTAGCCTTAGAATGTTGGCGAGCCTGTCGGCTCTCTCAGGAGCACGGCGCGGCATCTTTAATCAGGAGGAAGTATGACGGATGGAAAGATCAGCAGAGTCCCCATTAGCGAGCTTCATTCCGAAGACGGTGCCCAGGAACTGGTTCGTTCTGAAAAGATGAAGCCGTATCTCGCTATCTTGAAGGCGCAGATGTCCGGGCAGGATACCGAACCGTATTTGGCTGCGTTAGCCGCGCTGCCGCTGGAAGAGAGATATGTCTGGCGAGTGATCTCTGCCTTGAAATGGGCTTTCTGTGATCTTGATACGGAAACTGCGATTGCCGATCTTCACACTCTGTCGGAAGCGGACCTCAAGAAAGTAGTGGAACCTCTATCATTGAGAGCCATTCAATTCTGCATGTTTGTGAACTCGCTGATTGGAGAGGACGCTACGGAGCGAATCGTGCAACACGCGCTGCGGTGCGCAAAGGGATCGTCCGAGCCGACTTCGGGCGAGTAGCTGGTCCCGTGGTGGGAGACTGGAACCCTTCGCCATCTCGCCCTGTACCAGGAGCCGGTTAGTTGCAG
>Ga0255356_1001589_pt1 | contig 14132 bp, 11 predicted proteins | sample HBST100metaG_FD_189944 | JGI IMG/M metagenome (GOLD analysis project Ga0255356, IMG submission 189944) | Peat soil microbial communities from Stordalen Mire, Sweden - H.B.S.T100 | ecosystem: Environmental > Terrestrial > Soil > Wetlands > Peat | place: Sweden: Norrbotten County, Stordalen Mire... | reverse complement strand
CGCTTCCTCGCCGACCAGAACTCCGGCCGCAAGGAGTTCCAGGCCTTCCGCGACGCCGAAGCCAAGCTTCCGGTCGAGATCGTCGGCAAAAAGCTCCGCGCCGCCATGCCATTCCTTGACCCGGTCACCGTGGAAGAAGTGGCCAAGAACCGGTAAGTAAGTGCGCAAGTCCTCTATTTAGCAAGTCAGCCGGTCCGTATCGCCAAATGATACGGGCCGGCTTTCTGCGTTCCGCGAAGAGTTAACAAACATGATCTAGTTAAAAGTCTCTGCACGAGAGAGTTATGAGATTGAAATCGCTTGGGGCGGAGTAATGCTCGGTAATTTTCTGCACGTTTTTGGGGGTTAAAAAAATATCGTAGCCGGGGGAGGGGGTAGGCGTATTTTTTGCATATTATTTCTCCACCAGTGATATGGGCAGAGTTTGCGCGCTGTGAGGTTCGTGCTCTCCAGCGGCTCTGCTCATTGTTCATTCTTTGATTGTGCGCCGATGTGAAGTAATTATCTGTATCGACAGAGACTTCCTACCCGGCCGGCTGCCCCCGCTCGGCCTCCAGTCTCTCCACCAGAGAAACCTTGAGTAACGACTAAAACACTAACACGGCGATGAGGTGGCTAAGTAAATCTCCAGTTCGTTCACGCGGTTTTGGGCAAAAATTCGCCCCCGAAGGATCACTTCTCTTCGGAGGCGCTTGCGTTTACACAAGATAGACGGGGGACCAGTAGCCGGCGCTGGAGGTCGGTAGCACACAGCTACTGGTGATCCCTATACAAACGAAGTTAGCAGCGGCTTCCCCTTTCCACGGCCACTTCGTGTCGCCCGGCTCTAAGAGGACTTTCTTACACGCCCTCCGAACCATGTTGACAAATGGAGTGTCTCGCATGCGCGCAAGGCATTCCGTGACGGCCGTCACAGAACAGCTTGGCGATCATAGAAACTAAAGTACGAACGACGGTACCTAAGTCATAAAATCACGTGCTGAAACAGCTTGGCTGCTCAATTTTGAACACCTTTCGCAGGTGATCCGCAGGCTTCGATCGGACAAATCATTGTCCGGAGAAAAGAGAATGGCAATCTACACGTCGAAGAAGGATTGACAAAGCGGGCCTGGACTTTGAAAATCGAAGCTTCAGTTCCCTCCGAGGTAGACCTTCCATTGAACGCTCTCTTGACGACGAATCTGGGCAATACGCCCTTGCTGGGCAGGGGTAAAGTGCGCGACCTGTATGCGGTGGACGACGCGCTGCTGCTGGTGGCAACCGACCGCATCTCTGCCTTCGACCATGTGCTGGGTACAGGTATACCCGGCAAAGGCAAGATCCTGACCCAGATCTCCCTGTTCTGGTTCGACCTAGTGTCGAATTTGGTTCCCAACCACCTAATCACAGCCGAGGTCAGCGAGTTTCCCGCCTCCTTGCAGCCCTATGCCGATCAACTGGCCGGCCGCTCCATGCTGGTGAAACGGGCGAAGATGTTTCCCGTGGAGTGCGTGGTGCGCGGCTACCTGACCGGCTCCGGCTGGAAGGAGTACAAGGCCAGCAAGACGGTCTGCGGAATTCCCTTGCCCGCGGGGCTGCTGGATGGTTCGCGCCTTCCAGAGCCGCTCTACACCCCCTCCACCAAGGGCGAGGCGGGCACCCACGATGAAAACATCAGCTTTGCCGCGACCGAGGCGGCGATTGGCGCGGCCGATGCGGCGGAACTGCGCCGGCTGACGCTGGCCATCTATACCAGAGCGGCCGAGCACGCTCAAATGCGTGGCCTGATTCTGGCGGACACAAAATTCGAGTTTGGCAGAACGGCGGAAGGAATCATTCTGGCCGATGAGGTATTGACGCCCGATTCGTCGCGTTTTTGGGAGGCTTCGGCGTGGAAACCGGGCGGCGCACAACCCTCATTCGACAAACAGTTCGTACGCGACTATCTTGAATCGATCCACTGGAACAAGCAGGCGCCCGCGCCAGAACTTCCGGACGAGGTAGTGGAGCGCACACAGGCCAAGTATCTTGAAGCCTTTCGCCGCTTGACCGGGCAAGAATTGAGTTTATAGCGCGAAGGCAGGGCTCGCAGTACGGGCATGGAGTACGGCATGGGGTTGGTGGACTGGGCTATCGTGATCGTCATGGCGATGGCCGTGCTTGGAGGGTTCTCCCAGGGATTCTTCCGCTCCGCCTGCTCGCTGCTTGGCCTGATCATGGGCCTGGCGTTGGCGGCCTGGAACTACGGTCGGATTGCAGCTTTGCTGTTGCCTTTGTTGCGCATCGGGGCATTAGCCAATGCGATTGGGTTTCTGTTGATTGCGTTGTTGGTGATGGGACTAGCCAACATCGCCGGTAATATTCTGTCCCATGTCTTTCACCAGATCGGTCTGGGTTGTCTGGACAAGCTGGCGGGAGCGGCCTTTGGCTTTTTTCAGGGCGCACTGATGGTGACATTGGTGATTCTGGTGACCTTGGCTTTTTTTCCAAGGGCGCACTGGCTGGCCGAAGCTAAATTGCCCAGATTGTTTTTCGGGGCATGTCACTTGAGCACGCACGTGAGCCCAAGAGAGCTGTCCGAGCGCGTACGGCACGGGCTTAAGGTCTTTGAAGGGGAGTCGCCGCGGTGGCTGCACCCTGACAGCGGCAGATTGTGATTTGAAGCAGGGCACAGCACACAAAAATATGTCAATCTAGTAGAGCAATCAGAGGTGAACGTGAAACGAGAACTGGACAGCCTGGTGACGCAAATGCATTCAAGCGGTATTCGCTATGAGGACGCTGTGCGCGAGTTCAAGAAGCAGTATTTGCGCGAAGTGTTGGTGGCGAGCCGGGGCAACCAGTGTAAGGCGGCCGAAGAGTTGGGGATGCATCGCAACACGCTGAGCCGCACCATGGCGGAGCTGGGGCTAAATCTGGCCGAAGTGCGCGCCGGCCTCAAGCGTCCACCGCGCAGCGAACGTCCTGTCTATAGCGCAGTACGCCAGGTCTTTCGCCAGGGCTGACGCGCTCCTCAAGGGACATGCAGACAACTTCACAGACCAACGACGCACGAATTCAAGACGCGCGCGTGCATATCGAGCCGGGCTTTGTGTGGGATGGGCAAGATGCTTATCTCTTCGACATCGACGGCACGCTGCTGCGCAGCCGCGACCGCATCCACATGGACTCCTTTGCCCCCAGTGTTCGGCGGGTTACGGGATTTGAGGTCTCGCTGGACGGCGTTCCGGTCCAAGGCAGCACGGATACCGGAATCCTGGCCGAGGCTTGCCGCCGGGCAGGCATTCCCAACGAGGTTCTGAAACCACAGCTTGAAGCAATCCTTGAGGCCATGTGCGAGTCGGTTGCCGAGCAGCGGCATGAGATGGACCTCAGACTGATGCCGGGCATCGAAGACGCACTGCGCCACCTGGCGCGGAAGGGCGCGCTACTGGGCGTGGCGACCGGCAACCTGGAGGCGATTGGCTGGATCAAGATAGAAGAAGCCGGACTACGCGAGTGGTTCCGCTTCGGCGGCTTCAGCGACGATTTTCCAATCCGTGCCGAACTGATAGGGCACGCGGCACGCAAGGCAAGAGCATTGGCCGGGGCAGATGCGCGGATTTGCGTGGTCGGCGATACTCCCCGCGATATTGAGGCGGCACGCGCCAATCAACTGCCGGTGATTGCCGTCGCTACGGGCAACTCTACATTTGACACGCTGTTAGCGGACCGGCCGGAGGTTTGCGCTTCGTCGCTGGCTGATCTGCTGGCGCACACGCAGGGCACGCTGTGATGACGCGGCGATTGCTGGTGAGCCGCAAATCGTTCAAGCGATGGACGAGCTTCTGGACGGCCGCGCTGCTGCTTGCGGTCTTTCCTGGTGCCGTTGAGGCCCAGGCTGTTGCTCCCCTTGCGCAGAGTTCGACAGCGCAGAGCCCCGCCCAGAGCCGCGCTTCCGCTTCAAGGTCAACTCAAAGCGCCGTACAGACGAAGCCGGTGCGAACCTCCGACCGCAGGCGAGCAGCGAAACTCTACCTTGCAGGCAGCAAACTCTTCGAGAAATCGCTGTTTGAAGAGGCGATGCACGACTATGAGCGAGCGGTCGCCCTTGATTCTGAAAACCCCGACTACCCGCTGGCGGCAAGTGTGGCGCGGAGCCATGCGGTGACAGCGCTGATTCAGGCCGCAGCCAAAGACCGGCTGCGTGGTGAAACTTCGGCCGAGCGAGCGGTCCTGGCCCATGCGCTCGAACTGGCCCCCCAAAACGCTCAGGTGAGCGAGCACTTGCACGAGTTGGGAGACGATGCCCTGCTGGGACAGTCAGCGCCCATCTACGAGCAGGGAGCGGAGACGGCAGGTGATGCAGTAAAACTGGCGCCCCAAGCGGGTGTACGCAGTTTTCATCTGCGCACCAATCAGCGCCAGATCATCCAACTGGTCTTCAAGTCCTACGGGATTGAAACCACTGTAGACGAAAGCGTCCACAGCGCCCAAGCCCGCCTGGACGTGGACAACGTGAGCTTCGAGGAGGCAGCACAAATCGTGGGAATGACGACGAATTCGTTCTATGTTCCTCTGGATGCGCACCGCGCCCTGGTGGCCAGCGACACGAAGAGCAACCGCGATGAGTTTCTGCGTCAGGATCTCGAAACGGTCTATCTGTCGGGTTTGAGCGCCACCGAACTGACTGACGTGGCCAACTTGGCAAAGAACGTCTTCGACGTGCAGCAAGCCACGGCGGAGCCTACCTCTGGAACGATCACTCTGCGCGCGCCGGTACGGACGCTGAACGCCTTCAACGCCACCATGCGCGAGTTGCTCGATGGACGGAGCCAGGTATTGCTGGAGGTGCGCATGATTCAACTGGCGCATACCAACCAACGCAACACCGGAGTCCAACCGCCACAGAGCATTTCAGCATTCAATGTCTATACCGAAGAACAGTCCATACTGACCGCAAACGCGAGCACGGTGCAGGAGATCATCTCCTCCGGCTTGGCCTCCGCTGGCGACACCACGGCGATTCTGGGAATTCTGCTGGCTTCCGGTTTGGTCTCCAGTTCCCTCTTCACCAATGGCGTTGCCCTCTTTGGCGGCGGCCTGACGGCATCCGCGCTGTCTCCTGGTTCGGTTTCGGGCAACCTGAACCTGAACTCCTCAGACTCGCGTGAATTGGACGATATGCAGCTGCGCCTGGGTGACGGCGAGGCCGCAACCCTGCGCTCCGGCTCGCGCTATCCTATCCAGACCTCTTCGTTTTCGAGCTTGGGCACCAGCGCCTCAACCATTGCCGGGCTGACCGCCGCGGGAAGTTCCAGCAGCCTCTCTTCGCTGCTGGCTTCTTACGGCAGCAGCGTGACGAATGTTCCTCAGGTTGAGTATCAGGATTTGGGCCTTACGCTGAAGGCAACTCCCAAGGTAATGCGCAATAACGAGGTCGCACTCACCATCGATTTGAAGATCAATGCCCTGTCCGGCACCTCCCTTAACGGCAACCCTATACTCAACAATCGCGTCTATTCCGGGGTGGTGACACTGAGGCAGGGCGAGGGCGTGGCAGTGGTGAGCGAACTGGACAAGTCAGAGAGCCGCGCCGTCAGCGGTACACCGGGAATCAGCGAGATTCCCGGACTGAACAACCTCACAGGCAACGACAATCAGAAGGACTATGCATCCCTGCTGATCGTCATGACTCCCCACGTGATCCGTGGCACGCAAGCAGCCGGACACTCGCCGATGATGCGGGTGGAACGCGGACAACAGGGCCGATAGAGTCATGACTGCATAAGTTGGTAATTCGGCATGGGCAAGCGCGGGCGGGGACGCCCGCACTACAGCCGGCCGGGAGGCCGGCGCTACATTCATGCAATTACCAAATCACGCAGTCACAGTACTAGGCTTCATCCCGACAATCGGAACACAAAACGAAAGCCCAGGCCAGTGCAATTCCATTGATCGGAATCGCACAGGCCTGGGCTTTCTTATCTTCCTTGCATTGGCTCGAAGCAGAACCAATCTTACTGGGTCACGCCATCCAGCTTGGCTTGGTATTGGATGAGTTGCTTGATGGTGTCATAAGGAGCGTTGGCGGGAATCGGGCGGCCATTGACCACCAGCGTGGGAGTCTGATTGATGTCAAGCGCCTTGGCCAGCTTCACTGATGCATCAATGGCCGCAGTGGTCGCCGGAGTTGATGCGCAGGCCGCAATCTTCGCCGGGTCCAGGCCGGCCTTGGTCACGGCGCTGTTCAATGTCAGAGTGGCACCATCTGTAGTTGCCAAACCGTCCTGGCCCTCAAAGACGGCAGAGGCAAAGGTGAAGAAGGCGTTGCTGCCGCCCTGCTTGGCCACGCAGACTCCGTAGGCGGCCGCGTGGGCAGCAGCGGGATGCTGAGGCAATGGGTAGTTCTCAAAGACGATGCGGGCCTTGGGGAAATCTACCGCCAGCTTGTCCATGTTGGCTTGCGCCTCTTTGCAATGGGGGCATTGGAAATCAGCGAACTCAACAATCTCCAAATCCTTCAGAGCCGAGCCGCGATAAGGGCCATCCGCGCTCTTCTGCACCTCAGCGCGGCCCTCCGCATAGGGATGCTCACCATAAGGAAGAATCTCGTCCTGGGAAATAAGGTGCTTTTGGTCAGGAAGAACAAAGAACTGAAGCGCAGCGGGCTTCTGCTTGCCAGTCTTATCGCCAATGACGATGATTACTTTGCTGATGCCTTCCACGGGCGTCTTCAGAATGGCCTGAACCTGCCACACACGGGTGTCGTCGTAGCCCCAGCTCATCTGCAGAAAGGCGTTGACGGCATCTTTGGTGGGCGTCGTAGCGGTAAAGTTTGCCGGATCGGGTTTAGGAAACACGGGCGCTGCCGAGGGGGCCGGCGCGGATGGATCTTGCGCGGGCGCCGCAGGCACATCCTGCTGGGCAGCGGCCTGCAGCACGGGCAGGGACAGGGCGACCAGAGTTAGAGCACTGGCAAAACGAATCGACAGACGAATCAAGCGGTTTCTCCTTAGAACTGCGGAAAAGCTAAACTGCGGGAAGGCTCCCAGATATTAGCTTAATACCTGAGCCTTAACGTTAAACCTCAACCTTGGCCTTAAACCTGAACTTTAACGGCAATGGGAAACCTGCGGCCCATGCCGAACGACTTGGATGTTACCTTCAGAACCGGAGCGGCCTGCTGCCGTTTGTACTCGGAACGCTCGACCAGGCGCACCACTTGTTGGACGAGTTCCAGGGGAAATCCGTTTGCCTGAGCAATCTGCTCGGGAGTCTCATAGCGCTCGACGTAGGCTTCGAGAATCGGATCCAAAACTTCGTAGGCCGGCAACGAGTCCGTGTCCTTCTGGTCCGGGCGCAACTCGGCCGATGGCGGCTTTTCCAGAATGACCCAGGGAATCACTTCGCTCGAACGGTTGAGCCAGCGGCAAACCGCGTAGACGCGAGTCTTCACCAGGTCGCCGATCACCGCCAGGGCGCCGACCATGTCGCCGTAAAGAGTGCAGTAGCCCACGGCCATCTCCGACTTGTTGCCGGTGGTCAGCACCAACGCGGAAAACTTGTTGGAGAGAGCCATGAGGAGGCCACCACGAATCCGGGACTGAATATTCTCCTCGGTGGTGTCCGGCTTGGTTCCTGCAAAGAGCGGCTCCAGGCTGTGAGTGAACTCCGCAAAAAGGCCGCTGATGCCGATGACTTCAAAACGAATGCCGAGGTTGGCGGCCAACTGCCGGCTGTCGTCGATGGAGCCCGCAGATGAGTAGGGGCTGGGCATGCCGATGCCGATGACGTTTTCCGCCCCCAGGGCGTCTTTTGCCACTGCAGCCACCAGCGCGGAGTCGATGCCGCCGCTGAGGCCTACCAGCACCTTGCGGAAGCCGCACTTGCGCACGTAATCGCGAGTGCCCAGCACCAGAGCGCGGTAGGCGGCCTCGGTGTCGTCGTCCTCCGGGTCGGGCACGACCGGCGCATTAAACGGATCGACCAGAATCAGATCCTCTTCAAACGAGGCAGCCTGCGCAATCAGTTCGCCACGCGCATTGAGGACCAGCGAGGAGCCGTCGAAGATCAGACTGTCATTGCCGCCCACCTGGTTTGAAAGCAACACCGGCACGCCATCCCGCCGCGCAATGGCAGCCAGCATCTGGCGGCGAATCGCGCGCTTTCCGTGCCAAAAGGGTGACGAAGACAAGTTGATATGCACCGCCGGTTGCTGGCGCGTCAGCTCTTCCATCGGATCGACGGTGTACAAGCGGCGCGGCCAGAAATTCTTATCGTTCCACGCATCCTCGCAGATGGTGACGGCCAGCCGCAGACCGTCCAGTTCCACCACCTGCTGGGACCGTGAGGGCGCAAAGTAACGCTGTTCGTCGAAGACATCATAGAAAGGCAGCAGCCGCTTGTGCTGTTCGTGTATTAGGCGGCCACCATCCAGCAGGACTGCGGCGTTGACGGCGGGCTTGCCACTCTCAGGCGGAGCCGGCAGAGCCACGCCGACGAGCACGGCGGTAGACAAATCGCTGGTGGCTGCGGCCAGTTCATCGACAGCCGCGCGGCAACGGGCCAGGAAGCTCGGCTTCTCTAAAAAGTCAGCGGGAGGGTAACCGCAGAGGACCAGCTCGGAAAAAACAGTGAGCCGCGCGCCACCGGCGGCTGCGCGGCGACTTGCTGTGACAATCTTCTCAAGGTTACCGGTAAAATCCCCGACAGTTGGGTTGATCTGGGCCAGTGCGATCTTCACATCTTTATTTTAATTCACCAAGAGACGAACAGACTGCCTGGTACTGTGACCGTGTGATTTTGTACCGATGTGGGCCCCATCCATGTCGCAGCTTCATCGCGGCATGGGCGGGAAAGCACAAAGTCACACGGTCAAAGACCTAGTCGTGAAAGCCGCCCCTCCAGATCGAAGGTAGAGCGTAGCTCTAGGTTCCAGTGCCGGCAAGGACAACGCCCATGGTGCGCAAGAGAATCTTCATGTCCAGCCAGATGCTCCAGTTTTCGATATAAGTCACGTCGAGCGAGATATAGCTGTCAAAGGATGGATCTTGACGGGCCTGCACCTGCCAGAGACCGGTGATACCGGGAGTTACATCAAGCCGGCGCAGGTGACTCAGCTTGTACTCGCGCACCTCGCTGCCAATAGGCGGCCGCGGACCAACCACGCTCATATCACCGCGCAGCACATTGAAAAACTGGGGTAACTCATCCAGCGAATACTTGCGCAGAAAGCGGCCCATCCTCGTTATGCGGGGATCTTTGGCAACCTTGAACAACACGCCTTCGCGCTCGTTCATATGCATTACGTCGGCGCGCCGCTCCTCAGCGTCATAGACCATGGTTCGGAATTTGATGCAAGGGAAGACCCGGCCCTTCTTGCCGATGCGCTCTGAAAGATAGAAGACAGGACCGGGGGAATCCAGCTTGACGGCAATAGCAACAATCAGCAGCACCGGAAAAAAGAGGATTAGCATTGCGCTGGAGAAGAGAATGTCGAATGCGCGCTTGAGCACTAGCCCAATCTCATGCGCCTCTCTGCGATGCAGCGGAATCGTCGGGAATTGGCCGATGTATTCGATGGAGCTCTTCCATGTAAGGCCATCGTATAAGTCGGGGACGATGCGCACGTCCACGCCACGTATGCGAGCCTGCGCAAGGACGTTCTTGACGACGCTTCGATCGCAGGGCGTGGTAAGGAATATCTCATCCACAAACTGTTTGCGGGCGTTCTGGAAGAGCGTATCGAGAGTGCCGACCACGTCGCCGGAGGCTTCTGATAAACCAGCATCGGAGTTGGGAAATTCAATGAAGCCCTGAAATGTGTACCCCAGGCGGCGGATCGTTTCGAGGTGGTAGCGCAGTGCATGCGCCTCCTTCCCCGTGCCGACGATCAGCACATTGCGTGTTCCCACCCCGCGCTCGAAGCCACGGTAGAGCGTGATGCGGTAAACCAGGCGGCGCAGACTGATAGCTATGGTGACCAGCCCCACCGTGAGCAGAACGATCAGCCGAGAAATATCCTGGGCGTGGACCAGATAGAGAGTTCCGGTAAGTAGCAATCCGGACGTCAGGCAAGCTTGTACGCTGAGACGCTGTTCTCGAAGGATGTTATAAGGCCGGTTGGAGGAATACAGATTCAATCTTCGGCTAGTGATGATCAGCGAAAAGGTAAACACGCACACGAGAGCCAGCAGCATCCCCATAGAGCGACCATGGATAAGTGTGCCGTGCCAAAACGCGTGTGCGCCACCCACCAGACTTATATGCTTTTCATCGAGGGTGGCAATCATTGCGGACACAAGAATCGTAAGTGCGTCCAGAGCCATCCAGAGTCTGGCCTTGCCCCGCGCCCCGCGCGCAGTACCCCCTGTCGACCTTCCCGCCCATTCCTGCGAGAAAGACATAGAGGAAGATACTCTCTGCCAAAAGCTCGATGTCCCCATTCCTGTTCCTACGTCTCAAACGGACAAGACGCCAGGAGGAGTGGGCATGCCGTCTGACCAGAAAATACATCAAAAACAGAAATCCTAGCGCGACAGCTTATCGTCATTGATCCAGAGGAACTGGATTGACAGCAATCGCACTAACTCAACAGCAAACTGCCCTATAAATCTGGAAGCAGTACGGCTGAAGTGATAACTCAAATGAAAACTTAATGTTGAGAATGAGTATACAGCACTTCTATGGCACTGTTATTTCTTCGGTCAAGAATTCCTCTCAAATAACTCCGCTAACTGACTCTTCGCCAAAGGTAGTTAGATAACATTGACGGGTGTGCCAATTCGCGACAACAAAGTCCTTGTACCGCCGAGTTACTGTATGCGAGATGAGTTATGCCGAAGGTAACACGTAGGCATCCAAAGCTAGAAACTGCTGAATATTTGGATCGGGGAACTCCATAAAATCCTTGAGCGGACCGAAGAACAGCGCGCGCCCTTGATGGAGGAAGAGCACCAGGTCGGCGAGCCGTTCGGCAAAGCGCATGTCGTGGGTGACGACGATGCTGGTGAATCCGAGCTGGCGCTTGAGGCGCTGGATGAGATCGCCAAGGCGGCGGGCAATGATGGGATCGACCATGGTGGTTGGCTCGTCGTAGAGCACCACCTCAGGCTGCGCGGCAAGGGCACGGGCGATAGCCACTGCGCGCCGCCGCCCTGTCGAGAGACTGGCAGGCAGGGCATCCACTACGTCGTCGGCCCCGACCAAGCCGATCAGCCGGTCCACTAGCTCCTGCACTTGGTCCTCGGCCAAGCCACCGCGCTCGCGAAGCGGGAAGGCCACGTTTTCGCGCACACTCAAAGAATCGAAGAGCGCGCCGTTCTGGAAGACCATGGTGACGCGCTTGCGGATCGCCCGCATTCCCTCTTCTCTGAGGCCGGTGATCTCTTGACCCTCAACGCGAATGGAACCCGAATCCGGCTTGAGAAAACCCATCAGCATACGCAGCGCCACCGACTTGCCCACGCCGCTGCGACCCAAAATGCAGAGGGTTTGGCCGCGATTCATCGAGAAGCTCAGGTCCTCCAACACGGACCGGCCGTCGAAAGAAATGCTCACATGGCTAAAGGCAATGATTGGCTCCGGCGGCGAGGAGAGCGCCTCGGCCGGCTGTTCCAGCTCGTTGGCGCCCGCTTGAGTCAGCACCTCGGATAGCTCCGCATTGGTCGGAAAATCAGACATGGGCCTGGATTCACTTTACGCGAATGGGGGCGTGGGCGAGCCACGTCAAGGCAAATGCGTCTTGATCTTCATGAAGGCTGCAGCCTTTGCTGCTTCTGCTGCGGCCACCGCTGCCGTCTGCAAGGCCTCAACGGCCAGCTTCTTCCAGAAAGCGCACGATCGATTCAATCCCCAGTTCGAAGTTCTTCAGATGAAATTTCTCGTTCGGAGCGTGGATGTTGTCGTCAGGCAGGCCGAAGCCCATCATCACGCTGGGCACGCCCAGATAGCGGTCAAAATCGCCAACGATGGGGATGGAGCCGCCGGAGCGGATAAAAACCGTTTCCTTACCCCAGACCTCTTTGAGTGCACGCGTTGCCGCCTGGATGTAGGGGTTGTCGACACGAACGAGGCAGGGGTCTCCAGCGTGGATCAGCCGCACCTCAACGCTGACGCCGGCGGGGGCGATCTTCTCGACATACGATTTGTAGAGGGCAAAGCTCTTGGCCGGAGTCATGCCGGGAACCAAGCGCATTGAAACCTTGGCCAGCGCCTTGGCTGGGATCACCGTCTTTGCGCCCGCGCCGATGAAGCCACCGGGGATTCCATGCACGTCGAGGGTTGGCCGGGCCCAGGTGCGTTCGAGCACCGTGTAGCCGGTCTCGCCCACTAGCGAGCATGAGCCAACTTCGGCGATGCGATAGTGCTCCTCGTCAAAGGGCAGGCTGCGCCAGGCGGCCAGTTCCGCGGGACTAGGGGGGATAATATCGTCGTAGAAGCCGGGAATGAGGATGTGGCCCTCTTCGTCCTTGAGCCGGGCAAGCATCAGCGCCAGAGCCATAAAGGGATTAGGCGCCGCACCGCCATACATGCCGGAGTGCAGATCGGTCTTTGCGCCGCGAACCTCAAGCTCGGTGTAGATCATGCCGCGCAGCCCCACGCAAAGGGTCGGCAGGCCCGGCGCGAACAGCTCGGTATCGGAGATCAGGGCAAAGTCCGCCTTCAGCTCGGGCGGTTTGGAAGCAACAAAGGCCGCAATTCCCTCCCCTCCGACCTCTTCGTCGCCCTCCAGAATGACGCGCACATTCAAGGGCAATTTGCCGTTGGCCGCCAGCAGCGACTCTAGCGCCTTTACCTGCGCCCACACCTGGCCCTTGTCGTCCGCAGCGCCGCGCGCGTAGAGATTGCCGTCGCGCTCAATCGGCTCGAAGGGCGGTGAGAGCCACTCGTCCAGCGGGTCGGTTGGTTGCACATCGTAGTGGCCGTAAAAAAGCGCGGTGGGCTTCCCCTCGGCATGGAGCCATTCGGCATAGACCAGCGGATTGCCGACAGTCTCAATGAGCCGTACGTTCTCCATCCCGATGCGCGTCAGTTCAGCCACCAGCACTTCAGCGGCGCGACGGCAGTCGCCCTTGTGCTCAGGCAGCGTGGAGACCGAAGGAACGCGCAGCAGGTCTTTCAGCTCATTCAAAAAGCGGGGGTGATTCTGGCGTGCATAGGCAACAGCAGATGAAGACATGAAAGGCTCCTTCAAAAGAATTCGACAGAGAAAAGTATAGGCCGCAGACCTTCCGCTGCCGTAATCGCGAAGATCTTAGAAGCGTTGAACAGCTCTCAGTATCGGCTGATGGACGGATCGACCTCGGCCGACCAGGCATCGATGCCGCCGCGCACGGACTGCGCCTGCTCAAAGCCCTGATTGCGCAGCCAAACGGTCGTGTTCATTGACCGAATGCCGTGATGGCAGAGAATCACCAGCCGCTCATCAGGGTCGAGTTCCTGGTGCGCGCGCGCCGGGACATCGCCCATCGGCATCGGCAGGCTTCCCGCGACGCGCGCCGTTTCGAACTCCCACGTCTCTCGCACGTCGATCAGTCGGGCCTTGTTTTCTCTCAGCAGCTGTGCTGCCTCGGCAGGGGAAACTTCAAACTCCAACATGCCCTCAGTGTAGAGCATTTCCACATTGCCAGGGTGCCGACAACCCGCGCCGAAGCACAACAAATTACTCTTAGAAGAGATGCCTCCTATTCTCAACGCGCAATCAGTGACCAAACAGTTCGGCGCCAAGCCGCTCTTCCTCAACATTTCACTCACCGTCGACGACGGCGACCGCATCGGCCTGATCGGCCCCAATGGCGCAGGCAAGTCCACGCTGCTGGCCATTCTTGCGGGGCAAGTCGAACCGGACACAGGCGAGGTGGCCGTGCGCAAGCGTGCCCGCGCCGCCTATGTGCCTCAGGACTCGCGCTTTAACCCCGGCCTCAGCATCCGGCAAGTACTGGAGAAGGCGCTGGCTGCCGCCCACGTCAACGAAAACGACCGCGAGGGCCGGTTGCGCGAGCTCTCTGGGCGCGCCGGTTTCACAGACCTCAACGCCGAGGCGGCCTCTCTCTCCGGCGGATGGCGCAAGCGGCTGGCGATCACCGAGGCTCTGGTAAGCGAGCCGGAGGTGCTGCTGCTGGACGAGCCCACGAACCACCTCGATCTGGCCGGCATCGAGTGGCTGGAGG
>Ga0255356_1001586_pt1 | contig 14151 bp, 8 predicted proteins | sample HBST100metaG_FD_189944 | JGI IMG/M metagenome (GOLD analysis project Ga0255356, IMG submission 189944) | Peat soil microbial communities from Stordalen Mire, Sweden - H.B.S.T100 | ecosystem: Environmental > Terrestrial > Soil > Wetlands > Peat | place: Sweden: Norrbotten County, Stordalen Mire... | reverse complement strand
ACCTACGGCATCGAGGACTGCCGGGTGGCGAAGATCGGCGAAACCTACTGCCTCACCTATACGCAGGTTTCGAGCCACGGCGTGGGCGTGGGCCTCAGGACCACCCGGAACTGGACTGAATTTGTCCACGAAGGGATGATTTTTCCACCGCACAACAAGGATTGCGCCCTCTTCGAGGAGAAGATCGGCGGAAGGTATTATGCCTTCCACCGTCCCAGCAGCCCCGAACTTGGCGGCAACTACATATGGCTGGCCGAGTCGCCGGACTTGGTTCACTGGGGCCGGCATCGCTGCATCGCCCATAGCCGTGAGGGGTATTGGGACAGCGCGCGGGTCGGCGCCGGAGCCGCGCCGATCAAAACCGCCGAAGGGTGGCTGGAAATCTATCACGGGGCGACCAAAGAGAACCGCTACTGCTTGGGCGCGTTGCTGCTCGACCTCGATGAGCCATGGCGGGTGCTGGCGCGCTCCGAGACGCCGATCATGGAGCCGCAGGCACCCTACGAACTGGAGGGCTTCTTCGGCCAAGTCATCTTCACCAACGGTCACCTGGTGGATGGCGACCGCATCACGCTCTACTATGGCGCCGCCGACAGCGTGATCTGCGCCGCGTATCTTTCCATCCAGGCCATCCTTGACAGCCTGGCTCCGGCGCGGGCGGTGAAGCCATGAACCATCTGCGCAAGGAGTTTGACGTCTTCCTTCGCTGTTCGCACTCCATGCAAGTGCTGATGGTGTCGAACATGATCTACGGCCTGGTCCTGCCGGTCATCGAGATCTTCGTGGCGGCTTATGTCATGCGGAACTCGCACGCCGTCGCCCGGGTGGTTACCTACCAGCTTTCGATTTACGCGGCCACGCCGTTGGCCTTCTATTTGAACGGCAAGCTGCTGCATCGCGTCGGCGCCAAGCACTTGTATGCTGCCGGAATGCTGCTGTCGGGCGTGGCCATGATGCTGATGATGCAGTTGAGCATCCTGACGCCCATCGGCGTGGCCACCTCAGGATTCACCATGGGCCTGGCCACCGGCATCTTCTGGGCCAACCGCGGGTTCCTCGCGTTGACGGCAACCAATGACGCCAACCGCAACTACTACTATGGCGTGGAGAACTTCATCGCCAGCCTGGCCTCGGTCGTGGTTCCCGCGATGATCGGCTGGTTCATCAGCGGTACATCTCTTTACGGCTGGCTGGGCGGCATCGCCAACCGCGCCTACCACATTGTTGCGATGGTGGTCTTCGGTTTGACCATTTTGGCCGCGGGCATCCTCGAACGCGGCACGTTCCGCACCCCGGAGCGCGCACCCTTCGTGTTCTTCAAGTTTCATCCGCTGTGGCGGCGGATGCTCCAGTTGGCCCTGCTCAAGGGTCTCGCCCAGGGATACATCGTCACCGCGCCCGCCATGCTGATTATGCTGCTGGTGGGCCAGGAGGGAACGCTGGGAGCCACGCAGGCCATCGGCGGCGTGTTCTCCGCATTCCTCATGTATATGGCCGGCCGCATCGCGGAGCCGAAGCACCGCATCATCGTCTTTTCCGCCGGGCTTTTGCTTTTCCTGCTGGGCGCGCTCACCAACACATTGCTCTTCAACGCAGTCGGCGTGCTGATCTTCATCGCGTGCCTTCTGCTGGCCAAGCCGCTTCTGGATCTTGCTTATTATCCGATCCAGTTGCAGGTGATCGATGTCGTTTCCCGCCTCGAGGGACGCAACGAGTACGCCTACATCTTTAACCACGAATTCGGACTGTTCGTCGGACGCTGCCTGGGTTGCGGATTGTTTCTGGGTATCGCTTACGGATGGTCGGGAAATGCAGCACTCAAATACGCTTTGCCGGTAATTGCGATGTTGCAGTTGTTATCTATCCGGGTAGCTGGCCAGATCTTTCGCGGTCTGGCCGCAGCGGGCACCACCTCCCCCGCTGAAAGCTTCGCCGTGCACACTTCGGAGGCTTGAAAACAATGATCAACAGGAGACACATCATGATCCAAAAAAATAGAACGGCGCAAATGACCTGGCGCCTGGCAGCCTGGCTGTTAGTGGCCCTCTGTCTGGCAGCCGGAATTCCCGGTCTCGCCCAATCGGGCAGAGGCACGCTGACCGGCACAGTCAAGGACTCAACCGGCGCAAACATATCCGGTGCCTCCCTCGATCTGAAGGAGACAAACACCGGCAGCCGCTATGCCGCTGTAGCGAACGGCCAAGGCCAGTTTACGTTCCCAGAGCTACAGCCGGGTACTTATACCCTTGCGGTAACTTCTCCAGGGTTTCAGTCATACACGCAAAACGGCATCACGGTGTATGTGGGCAGCACGGCTACCATCACTCCTACGTTGCAAGTAGGCGCGGCTACGCAGTCTATCACTGTAACTACCGATGCCTCGCAGTTGCAGAGCGAGTCTTCCGACATCGGCACAACCGTGCCCACCGAACTGATCGAAGACCTTCCGCTCCAATACGCGGGCTCTCCGCGCAATCCCCTGGCATTCGTGATGTTGACGCCAGGCTTTTCAGGCGTCAACACCAACTCCCCTACAGATCAGGGTGGTTTCAAGCTGAATGGCGGCCAGCAGGCCGGCACAGACATTCTGGTGGACGGCGCAACCATTGAACTGGCCTCGGCTAATTTGCAGATGAATTACGGAGTCAGCGTCGAGGCTGTGCAGGAGTTCAAGGTGATGACCAACACCTTTGACGCCGAGTACGGAAGAATGAGCGGAGGTCTAGTCAACCTGGTAACCAAATCGGGGACCAATGGCCTGCATGGAGACGTGTACGACATTCTGAAAAACCGGGTGCTGGATGCCAATAGCTGGGCCAGTGGGTTGTCGACCCCGGCGCAGACAAAACCGATCGACACGCAGAACGATTTCGGCGCCATTATCTCCGGCCCCATCTACTTTCCCAAGCTTTACAACGGACGCGATAAGTCCTTCTTTATGTTCAACTATGAAGGTTATCGCTGGAATACGGGAGGTGTCGGACTAAACGGGGCGCCCACGGAAGATATGACCAAGGGCGATTTCTCCGCTCTGCTTACGCCGGTCACAGTCTATGGGACGACTTACCCGGCGCACCTTATCTACGATTACAGCACCTGCACAGGTGCCAATCAGGGGAAAGAATGCACGGCTTATCCCGGGAACATCATCACCACGGCTCCCGATCCGGTCTACAAGGCATCGATCCCATATATGCCCATGGCGCCCGCTGGCGTGACATCGCCCTACCAGAATCTCTCTCAGACGTCGCTCAATGTAACCAACGCCAATATGTACGAGGTTCGCATTGATCAGAACATCGGAGCGAGACAGAAGATCAATGGCAGCTACGACTACGATTGGCGTCCCACCGGCTACGTCGTCAACGGTTATCCTCTGGATGCCAGCTCGACCAATCAGAGAACTCACTACGCGCGCTTCGGTTACGACTACATTTTCAAGCCCAATCTCCTCAATCACTTCAATGCCGGCTTCAGCCGCCGCTATCGCCAGGAATTCAGCGGCATCGGAAGCTACGGCGGGAACTACCCCAGCAAACTCGGGCTGAAGGGCGTCTCCGACACGACGTTCCCAGTTTTCAACTATGACTATCCGAATCGGGCAGCCATCCCCAGCAATGGAGCCGATCAGTTTTACGACAACACTTACCAGTATGACGACAATGTGTCGTGGCAGCATGGCCGGAATAGCTTCACCTTCGGTGTTGAAGCGCGTTTGCAGGAATTCAACATCGACATCCTGACCAACACCTCAGGCAATTTCAACTTTGGCTCCGGCCAAACCAGCACATGGGATGGGGCTATCCCGGGACAGAGCAACTCTGGATTCGGATATGCGAGCTTCTATCTGGGAGCTGCTTCTGGCGGAGGAATCTCACTGCCCGAGGAACTCGGATGGCGCGTGAAATACTATGCGGGCTTTGTTCAGGATGACTGGAAGGTCTCTCCCAAGCTAACCGCCAATCTTGGCTTCCGCTACGAGATACCCTCGCCGGTTACCGAGGCCCATGGCCAGCAGTCGTTCATGAATCCCACGCTCGCCAATCCCGGAGCGGGCGGCCTTCCCGGCGCCTATGAATTCCTGGGCAAAGGCACCGGCAGGACAGGTTCCAATAGCTATCAGGATACCTTTCACGATTCCTACGGCCCACGTATCGGATTTGCCTATCAGGTGCACCCCGATACAGTGATTCGTGCGGGATACGGAATCTACTATCAGAACTTGAAGATCGGCGGGTTTGGCGAAAATGACTCTCAAGGCTTCTTTGGGAGTTATAGCTATCCCGGTTCCTCCAGCGCCCAGACTCCGGCGGTGGTCCTCTCGGCGATTACAGCCTATCCCGGACCCACGCCTCCATTCATCGATCCCACGGTCATGAACAATCAGGCAAATGCGGTGGTTATTCTGTCCAAAACAGCGCGTCCAGGCACAACCCAGACCTGGACGATGGATATCGAGCAGCAGCTTCCGGGAAATGTGATGGTGGCCTTGGCATACGTCGGCGACCATGGCGATCACCTGCAGGCCTTCATGCACGATCCCAACCAGGGACTTCCAGCCAATATGGCGCGCGGCGCTTGCCTGGGCCAGGACATCACGGCGCAAGGACCCAGTACGCCCTGCGCTGGTCAAGCTCCCGTTGCAGCTCCCTACGCGGGTTTCACAGGCTCGGTTTCTCAGGCCCTGAGGCCGTTCCCGCAGTACAACAATGTTTCAGTGGATTCTGTCACCATGTCCGACCCGTTCGGCGTATACACTTACAACGCCCTGCAGGTCAGGGCAGAGAAGCGCATTTCTGCGGGCCTTACGCTTCTCGCCAACTACACATGGTCCAAGACCCTCACCAATGCCGACTCGGAGTACCCGGCCCAGGCAAACTGGAACGGCAACGGCAACGGCGGCGCGCTGAACACCTACAACCTCAAGGTTGAAAAGGGGCTCAGCCAATACGACGTTCCGCAGCGATTGATTCTGAGTTACACCTATCAACTGCCTTTCGGCAGGGGCAAGCAATTTGCCGATGTGGGAGGCATTGCAAACGCACTGGTAGGAGGCTGGCAGTTTGCCGGCGTCCAGAGTTATCAGAGTGGAACTCCTCTCGCGGTGAATGAAGGAGGCTGGAACTCCGGAATCTTCGCGGGCAATCTCGGTGCCAGCGCTCGTCCGAACTACGTCGCAGGGCAGCCGATGAATGGATTCCACGGCGGCGGTTGGGTCGGGGGACAAAGCCGCAGATTGAATCCTGCTGCTTTCACCTATGCACCCAGCTATACCTTCGGCAACGCACCGCGAGCACTTACCGTTCGCGAATTCGCCAGCCACAATGAAGACTTGAGCCTGTCGAAACAAATTCCCATGTACACGGAAAGACTCAAGACCGTCCTCAGGGTGGAGTTCTTCAACGCATTCAACCGACCGGGGCAATTCACGGGCTTCAATACGACTGTTTCGGACGACAACGTAGGAAATGGTTTTGGCGAAGCCAACAGCAAGCAGAACGGTCCACGCAGCATTCAAGCTAACCTTCGAGTAGCGTTCTAAAAACAGAAATCTCCCGGGCCTCTTCATCGAGGTCCGGGAGATAGGATGTATTTATGTTTTGCACGCCCTTTGGACGAAACCTACTTCTTTCTATCCTCATAGCGATTTCTCCCTTCACGCCGCCTCTCAGCAGCGCACAGGAAAGCATTTCACAGGTGCAGGAACATTTCATCGCAGCTCAGCAGGCACAGCAGCAGGGCCGGCTTGATGAGGCGGCACATGAATACCAGGCCGTCCTGCGGATTCAGCCGGGACTGCCGGAAGCCTATATCAATCTTGGACTGGTTTATTACGCACAAGCGAAATACGAGAAGTCAGCCAAAGCACTGACCGCAGCCAGCAAATTGAAGCCCGGCATGCGCGGCGTAAGCCTCTGGCTTGGAATCGACAATGTGAAGTTACACCGGCCGGAGCAGGCCGCTTCGCTTTTGCGCGCAGCCATTCGACAAGATCCGGCAAACAAACTGGCGCAGTCATGGCTGGGAACGGCGCTGTGGGATGCGGGACAGATGGATGCGGCCTTACTCCAGTTCGGCAAGGCTTGCGCGCAATTCCCCGACGATCCGGATCTGTTGTTTGCGCGCGGTGAGGCATACGGCAAGGCCGCCACGCAGCAAACAGAGCGATTGCTGGAAGAGTCCTCGGGCACAGCGCTCTCCGATTTGATATATGGAACCCATTACGCCCGGGAGCGCGATTGGACCAAGGCCGAGGGCCATCTTCGCCGCGCCATCGAGCGCGACCCGCGTCTATTGGACGCTCGCCTGGAATTGGCCGATGTCTTTCTCCAGCAGGCCGACTTTCCTGCTGCCCAGGAGCAGTTGGATGCAGCCCTGGCTCAGTCGCCGCGCTCAGTCGCTGCGCTGGCTCGCAGTGGGGTGTTGTTGCTGCTGACACGGCGGCAGGCCGAAGGCCTGACGCGCATCGCCGCAGCCCTCGACGTCGACGGAAGCGCAGCGCTCGATGCGCTGGGGTTGCCTGTCGAAGATCGATTCGATCAAGTCGATCGCAGCAGCGCTGACGCAAAAATCATATCTCTCAGTCGCGAAGCCGCGCAGTCCCTGCAATCAGAGGCAAATACGAACCGCGCCAAAGACGCGGCCCTCGCGGCCTTGTATGTACTGGCTGGGGACGAGGACGCCGCCGCCCAAGCGTACCGTAAGAGTGGTCTCGCCCCGAAAGATACGAGTAAGTCCGCCAGCCTCTTTGCGCAGGCCGTGATGGCCGTTCACGATCACCGGTATGACGATGCCGAGCCGCTCCTGCTGCGCTGGCTTGCGGCCAATCCTAACGACCGCATGGCGCGCTACAATCTGATCGTTGTGCGCCGGCACATCTCCCAGTTGCAGGTGGCGCGTCTGCTTGCAATCGCGCCAGATTCTTATCATGTGCATCAATTACTCGGCCAGACCTACGCCAGCAACGAAGAGGACGGCAAAGCGCTCGCAGAATACCTTGCGGTTGCTTCCGCGCAGCCCGACCTGCCCGGCATTCATTTCTGGATTGGCCACCTTTATTGGAAGCATGGCGACGCGGATCATGCGCTCAAGGAATTGGCGCGCGAGTTGGAACTGAGTCCCGGCCATCCGGAAGCCAATGCCGAGTTAGGGACCGTCTTAGTGGCTCAAGAGCGAGCCGCCGAGGCGATTCCGCATTTGGAGTCGGCGATTCACAGTAAGCCCGACCTTTGGCCCGCGTACACGCAACTGGGCCACGCGTATGCGATCGAAAAGAACTACGCCCGCGCCGAAGAGGTGCTGAACCACGCCCTGGCGCATGACATGGACGGCTCCATGCACTATCAGCTTGGGATGGTTCTTCGCGCCGAGGGCAAGACTGCACAAGCGGCCCGGATGTTTGCCCAGGTGCGCGCCATCAAGACCGAGAAGACGGCCACGACGTCCACTGACGACGCTGCGAATTCGGGAGCAAGGCAATGAATCAACGCTGGATGATCGCATGTCAGTTGGCCTTCGTCGCTTGGGCCGCATTGTTGAGCGCGCAATCCACAACGCTGGATCAGGGTGTCAGTCTTATGCGCGCTGGGAGATTCGATGAGGCTCTCGTAAAGCTCGAGCAGGCGCATCGCATTGCGCCCCGCAACGCCACCATCGAGAACCTGCTGGGCATTGCGGAGACCAAACTCGGCCATATCGACGCGGCCGACAATCACTATCGCAACGCGATTCGGCTCGACCCATCGCAGCCTGCGCCGCACAGAAATCTGGGCTTCAATCTACTCAACTTGAAGGACTATCGCGGGGCCGAGCCTGAGTTGCGCGAAGCATCACGGCTCGACTCGAAAGATGAGTTTGCTCATTACTATCTGTTCTTGCTGGCCCTTGCCACCAACCGCGACACTGAAGCCACGGAACAGGCATCCCATGCAGGCCAGTTGATCGACAACGATCCGGACGCCGCCGTCGGATTGATCGAAGCGGAAATCCGCATCGGCCGTGCTGAGGACGCGGTCAACCGCATCAAGCATCTGGAAGATGCCAACCAACTTTCGTCCGCACGCGAGTATTCAATTGCTGCGCTCCTGAGCCAACGCGGTTTTCACGGACAGGCGGTCCATTGCTTTCGACACATCGCTGCGCTCGATCCGTCGTGGGAAAGCCGCTATAACTTTGCGCTCGCACTTCTCTACGACGGGCAGGCAGTCGAGGCATCCGCACTGCTGACCACTCTTCACACCGAGCGGCCCACGAATGCGGATGTGCTGATGTTTCTCGGCTCCGCATTCGAGAGGCAGGAAAAGATGCCGGAAGCGCTCGAAGCCTACCGCGCCGCCTTGGTTGCCGACCCCGCCAACCCTGATCGTACGCTCGATTACACGCGCCTGCTCATGGACATGGATCGCTACGACGAGGCCATCCAGGTGGTGCAGACAGGCATGGCAGAGACCTCTTCGACGCTGCCCCTGCAACTGCGCCTGGGCGCGGTCGAGATGATCAAGGGAAACTATGCGGCAGCCCGCGACGCCTTCCATGCTGCGCTCGCCGCCGATCCAGCACTCGATGCTGGCTATGTAGGCTTGGCGCAGACTTTTGCCCGCGAAGGCAATGATGCCGAGGCCATTCACATCCTTGAAGCAGCGCGCAACAAACTCCCCGGCCATTATCTGCTGGAGTACTATTTTGGGCTACTGGCAAGTCGCCTTGGCCGCGAGCAGGACGCGATCGCTGCCCTTGAATCTGCTGCACGACTGCAGCCTGACTCGGTCGATCCATTCTATGAATTGGGAAAGCTCTACGGTGCGCAACAGAATTGGTCGCAGGCCCAAAAGGCCCTTGAGCAGGTCGTCAAGCTGAACCCCAAGTTTGCGCCTGCACACTACCAATTGAGCCGTATCTATGCGCACTTGGGGCTTAGTTCAAAGGCCGAAGCAGAGGCGCGGCTTACTCACACTCTGGTGGATGCGCAGCGCGACGATGCGCTCGGCAAGCAGCGCGCGCGCTCCGCCAGTTTCCAGCCACAACAGCTCGCAACTCCTTCGCCTCAGCCCTGAGTTGAGTCCGCTTCTTCTTTCGATCGTTAACCGGAGCTTCCATCCGAAGGCCCCTAGCACTGCGAGGAACTGCAGAATATGACATGTATTGGACGTCTCGATCGCCGCGGATTCATTGCTCTTTCGGCACTTACGACCACGGCGGCGCTGCTGCCGCGGAGTTTGCACGCAACCGGTGCCTCTGAACCTGATGCAGTGACTCTTCAGGTGGCAGGTGATGCCCACAGAGGATATGGAGTCACGATTGTTCATCGCGGCCAGACCATCGCGCGGCACCATCAAGGCGGAGAGTTTTCGGCCGTCTTCCAAAACAGCGAGCGCAGCCTTGAAGACCGGACAGACGACTGGAAAGCCACTTCCTGGAGCGGAGACCGCGCGCACGTCACGCTCAGCGGAGAGATTCAACTTCCGAACCTGCGCACCACCGTATTTGTTGAGGTAAGTTATGAAGTTACCCCATTGCAGGTGGTGAAAAAGACCATCACGCTGCGCCAGGCAGATATGCTCGCGCTTTTCTATCAACTTACCAATCGTCTGGAGCCGGCGGCTTCGCCTGCAAAGCTGTGGAGCTTCGACCACGCGGATTGCAAGGGGGGCGCGCTGCATGAATATTTTCCAGCGGCCGGTTTTCGCACGCGCGATGGAGTCACCGTAGGTCTGCTGACCGATTCCGGATATCGCAATCAATGGAGCCGCATCATACGGCGCGACGGCATACCCGTGAAGCCCGCGCCCGCCATCATCCCCGATCTGAATCTCTATTACCTTCCACGAACCGGCGAACGTGCGCAGCAAGGTTCATTTGTCCAGCAGACGTTCGGAGAGTCCACGGTTCAGTTGGTTGGCGAAGGGGCTCGCATCCCCGTTGATTTGCCGGCCGCGCCGCTGTGGAAGCGAAGCGGAGAGATTCACGTAAAGGAGCAAGACGGTGTCGTCAAGCTATCTTCTGCGAGCAGGAAGGATTTTGTTCTCCTTCCTTTCCATGCAGCGGGAGGCGAGGTCTTTTCCGTGCGGCTGAAGTATCGTTCCGCAAGTTCAATCTCGGTTCACGCATGGGACGTGGACGACCAGTTTAACAAGCTCGGCGATATCACGTTATTCAATGACACCGCACCGGCCTCTCCCGCAAACTTTGTTGAGTTTCAGCATTCCTTCGTTGTGCCCGCGCTGCAGGGAACGGGCGCAGCTCTTGCCCTGTCGCTCACTGATTTCTCGGATGAGGGCGACGAGGGCGGCAAGCAGCCATGGATCGAGATACGGGACATTGAGCTATCGCGCATCGTAACTCGCAACGAGCCATACCATCGCCTGGAGATGGGGCACCCTCAAGCCCGTACAATGTTCATCTTCGCGAGCGATGCAGTTCCCGACACGCTTCGTGGTTACCGGCTCGCGAGCCAGCTTTACCTGGCGGATGGCCTGGGCTTCAAGGGAGGAGAGACAGAGAAAGTACTCTACGCGGACGTGATGATGCTCAGTTGGAATGCCGAGATGGATAGCGCTCGGCCCATGCTGGCGCCGAGCATCTGGTACTCAGCCGCTGGCGAGATGTATCTGCGCGACAGTTTCTATGCTCTCAACGGCATCCACAATCGCGAATTGAACGAAGGGGTGTTTAATCTCTGGGCCGACAACCAGGGCGCGGACGGCGCCATCAACACTCTCGTGGAGCCGAACATCGCCAACCTCGAACGCAAGTCCAATGACTCCACACCGCTGTGGCTGATGTGGGCGCTTCTCAACCGCAGGCGTTTCGGCACGGAGTTGCCGATGGACAAGGTGCGCCGCGCCGCGGAATACTGTCTCGCCGCATACGATCCCAGACGAGAAGCCATCTGCACTGCGCAGTTTGTCGTCGGTCAACTGGACGTGATCAACTACCCGAAGGGCACCAGCATTCTATGTGAAAATCAAGGGATTCTGGCGGTGCTGCTGCGCGTGATCCGCGAACTTCAGATTCCGCAACTGAGCGCAACCATTTCAGAGGCTTACATCGCCAAGGCCGAAGACGGATATCGCAGTTACTATGACAAGGGCCGCGGATTTCTTCTTCCTGCAAGAGATATAAACGATGCGATAGGCTTTCCCGACATCTTCCCCGAGTTTCTGTCGCTCTGGCTTTTCAAAAGGAAGATACTCACGGATGAAATGGTCGTAAGTCACCTCGACCGCTTCCCCGTCATGTTGTCCAACAAGGACTGCCCTTATCCGGGCGAGGGCGGCACGGTAAGGCCCATCTTTATCGGCCTTCCTGGCGGGGGGGCAAAGTGGAGCTACTTCACCGAGCAGTGGCATCCGATGGTGAGCGATTCTTACGCGACGAGTTATGCGAACAAGGCGATGGACGGCGTTTACTACAATGGTGGCAGCTGGATGAGGCTTGAGATCTGCGGCTATGTGACGGGAAAACTCCATGGTTGGCACAAGGCCGAGGCAGCAATCGCGAATCGCCTGTGGGCCGAAATTCATACCGATGAGGATTTCCCGACGAGCCAGGAGTATTTGCCAACGGAAGTGAAGAATCCGTTCTTCGGCTATCATCGCGTCTTCGCATGGAACTCCTTTGTGCTTCAAACCATGGAATTGGCGGGTTCGCGGAAGCCGGAGATGGATCCCGGTTACACTGATCGGGCGAAAATGAAAGAGAATAGCCAGTCGTAAACCTGCCGGTTCAAGAGGATGCGCGAGGCAGTTACGGACGCCGGTCAATGCCTTTGTGGCCCTGCCGGAGCGGCTTCGCGCGGTTGGCGCGCAAGCCTGACAAAATTGCGGACAAGTGGGTCCGACTGGTCAAGCTTGCGCCACGCTAGCCCGATCTTCCATCTCGCCTCAGCCAAACCTGTGTCCATCAAGCGGACGCCTGGTACGCGCATAAGGCTGACAGAACGCGGCACCAAGCTTACCCCTATGCCCGCTCGCACAAGATTGAGAACCGTAAGCAACTCGCCGACTTCCTGAACGATCCGAGGGCTGAAGCCGGCAGCTCTGCATGTCTGGACGAGGTGATCGAAGAGGTTGGCGGAGACACTACGAGGTATGACGACAAACGGCTCTTTGTGAAGACCGGAGAGTCCTCCGCGATAGGCCATGCCTCTGGGGATCGCCGCCACAAGCATCTCTTCGAGTACGGGCACGGAGACTAATTCAGCACGCTCGACTGGAAGCCGGACGAAACCGACATCGATGCTGCCATCCTCGAGAGCCTCGACCTGATCCTGTGTGGACATGTCACGCATCGACACATGCACCTCCGGAAAACGCTCTCCAAATCGAGTGAGGATTTCGGGCAGACCGGCAGCCAGGGATGTGATGCCGAAGCCGACCCGCAATAAGCCGGCTTTTCCATTCACTGCCATGCGAGTCATATGTTCTGCGATCTCGGATTCTCGCAACAGGTTCTGCGCACGATCTCGAAGGATCTCTCCTGCCGGAGTCAGGGTTACTTGCCGATATCCGCGGATGAGCAGTGCCCCGCCCACTTTGGCTTCCAACCTCTGTATCTGTTTGGTGAGCGCCGGTTGGCTGACGCGCAACTCTTCCGCAGCCTGACCGAAGTGGAGATGGTTGGTCAGCACCAGGAAGGAATGCAATTCAGACAGTTCGAATGCCATGCCAGCAGGTTATCAGAAATGGACAAACTACATATTGGACAGAATGATGCGGAACCTGCAGCCTAGTAGCAGGCGTGAAGAGCGATGAGGGGCATCATGCTTGCCGAGGTCGTCGCAATAGGTAGCGCTGAGAAGGAGAGTCCATGAAACGAAATGTGGAAGTTGGACTGTTAATGATGCTTTTGTCTGTCCCCCTGTTTGGAGCAAAGAATTACCAGGTATTCCTGCTGCCTGCGGACGTCCGCGTTGGCAACGTTCAATTGCCGATGGGACAGTGCAGCGTGGCCTGGTCACAAACAGTGGGATCAAAAGTGCAGTTGACCATCAAAACGAGAGACAAGAAGACGATAACCATCGACGCTCGCGAGATTGAGGGGAAGCCGGGCAGTATTGGGGTAGTGACCTTCGTTGATAGCGGAATCACGTATCTGGAGGAGTTCGATACTGCGACCGCGAGATTCATCGTGCAGAATCCGCCGAATGAGCAAAAGTGAGTTCCAAGGCTCACTTCAAAACTCAGATCTCGGATGGCGCAGGCACTCGACAAACTGCTGTTTTGCCGGTCTGCGTCGTCCGTGAGACTCCGGTGCGGAGGAGCCTTGTTACGCACGGTAGCCGGATCGCGACGTTTGCGCGACCTTCGTACTCGTTTTCGCATGCGGGAAAGGTGGGCCATTCCCGAACAGCTTACTGTAGGGATAAAGCAAGTGCCCTTCGGAACCGAGCCTTCAAGATCGAGAAGACGGCGCGGGAATGTGCGGCGCCGTTCTAGCCGAGGTCTTGAATCACCGCTAAGGAGTTGAACGACCGGCAAGCTACGGAATGATTATGCATAGAACTGAAGCGGCGGACGATCATGAGCGGTTCAAGGAGTTTTGTGCTCTGGCACAGGCCGGCTCGCTGGGAGTGGTAGACCAACGTGAAGTCAGGGAGCATTTGAAGAACTGTGATACGTGCCGGAGAATCTACAATCAATACGCCGCGATTGGCTCGGAGGGCATGGCGTTCCTATCGGGATGCCATGAAGTGAGTGAGGAAGCCGCAAGATGGGATGATCGCGAGGTACGGCAAAAGCTGCTCGCCGCAATCCAACAAGAGCAAGCGTACAAAATCCGATCATAGGCCGCTGCGCACGTGATCCTCGATTGAGGATGTGCCAAGCGCGGGCGGCCTTTCCCCGGAAAGCGTTCCGAACATGGTCAACGTTCTGCTCGAGAAACGCGGGAATCGTGGCTTTGAATACCTCGACTATTTGGGCAGGACTGTGCCTTGGCAGCGTATCCAACGGCTCTCAAGTGATTCGACGCGTAGAACTCGCCTGGCATGAGCAGGACTGCCTTCAAGTGCCATGCGCATAATTATCCGCACGGATGTTCTGTGACAAGTTCACAGACATGGGCTCTGTGTATTTGTCGCCTCAGCACAGAAAAGTGGGACTCGGCGCGCCGCCCAGGCGAAGGGTCCGTTGCGACTTTCTACTCCAGATA
>Ga0255356_1001579_pt1 | contig 14167 bp, 13 predicted proteins | sample HBST100metaG_FD_189944 | JGI IMG/M metagenome (GOLD analysis project Ga0255356, IMG submission 189944) | Peat soil microbial communities from Stordalen Mire, Sweden - H.B.S.T100 | ecosystem: Environmental > Terrestrial > Soil > Wetlands > Peat | place: Sweden: Norrbotten County, Stordalen Mire... | reverse complement strand
CTTCTTATTTATTATACCAAAGAAGCGAACAATAAGCGCATTTCATTTTGGGAGGTCGTCTAATGGTAGGACAGGGGCCTTTGAAGCCCTCAATCTTGGTCCGATTCCAAGCCTCCCAGCATTGTGTTCAAATCACCCTTTTTGGGTGCTTTTGCGATGACATCAAACGGCGTTTTGTACTGTAATGACCGCACTACTTTGTTTTCAAGCGAAAGGTTCCAAAGTAGCTCAGAAACGATAATGCGCTTCTTTGCGTCTCCTGCGGCGAGAAACTCTTTTTTAGCCGTATTCGCTTGCTTAAATAGCTTTTTTGTCGGTTCCAAAGTAGAAACCCCCTGCTTTTTTTCGGCCTCTCTGATCTGATTATTCAAAGCGATCCGTTCAAACTGAATGTCCGATACTTTTCGATCATATAATTCCTTCGTAATCTGCTCCGCAAGAAACGCATCAAGCAGTTTAGATTCCTTCTCTAAAAGAGAAGCGAGAATTTTATTTAGCTGAGAAAGCGTTGCGATCTGTTCCCCGCCGTTCTTTTCGGTATCCTCTTTTGCGGCACGATACATCAGTTCGATTTTGCGATCAGTGAAAATGAGATCGTCAAAAAGATTGGCAACTAATTTATACGCATCTTCTTCGCGGAGATAAACTTTATGCTGAGTGCAATTCCCTTTTCCATTTGTACAGTAATAATACTGATGTCCCTTATGGACAGATGCCGTGAGCAAGCATCCGCATGAGGCGCACGTTAAAAATCCCCGAAGCGGGAAAAACAATCTGCTGGGGCGAGGACGAGAATTACCTTCCATAACCCGTTGCGCGTCGTCAAAAAGCTGCTTAGAGATAAGCGGCTCATGGTTGCCTTGATAATACTTTCCGTCGCGTTCCATGATGCCCGTATAAAATACGCATTTCAGAATACGCTGAATATGGCTCTTCAAAACTTTCTTTCCCGTGCGAGTTCGCAAGCCTCTTTCATACATCAGCTCACGCATAGCATTGAAGCCGTAATTTCCCGTTGCATACAGCTCGAAAATCTGAGGAACATATCTGCCCCGATCAGGATCAATGACAATGCGTTTCGTCGCCTTATCGTTTAGATAACCGAAAGGGGCATGGTTTGGCCATTCGCCGCGATCCAACTTCGCCCGATTGCCGCGTTTCACATTCACGCTCAAATCTCGGATATATTGATTAGCCATACCAAAATGAACGGCAAGCATAAGGACGTTATCCGACGGCACATGGACGGATTCGTAAGTTCGAATTTCTTGAATGACTGATTTTTGAAGTAAGTCCATGACCTGCCCGCCGTCCACCATGTTGCGGGCAAGACGATCAAGCTTCCAACAGATAATGGCATCTGCCTTGCCGGAAGCGATCATTTTGAGCATCCGATTGAATACGGGGCGGCCAACGGACTTTGCGGACATACTCTCCCGCAGGATGCCCGCGACATTGAGCTTATTTGCCTCTGCAAGGCGTTTCAGCTCACTCTCTTGGGATTCCAAGGACAAGACCTGTCTATCCTCCGTATCGGTGGATTTTCGGCAATAGATGAGATATTTCATGGTTCTTCGTGATACGTTTTCTTAGTGATCTTACCGAGAAAAGGGTTTTGTCCTTCCCACTTTGCAACAGGCTTTTTATCAGCATACTCACGGGCATATTCTTCTGCAACCTCTCCACTCAATTCGATCTGTTTCGGGAACCCGTGCGAGATACGCAAAATCCTCATGGCGTTAAAGAGGACTTGTCCGGCTCCCTTTGTGATGTACTTGCTGATATAATATCCCAACTTTGGAGAACCGTCAGTCTTTCGCGCATCAACGTAACCTTCTCCCCATAACTTAGCGAGGATTCGGGTTTTCCGCTCATCACCATAAGAAATGATCCGTCTACCTTTGCGCGTATCTCCGAGAGACAACGGCACGCCAAAGATAAGACCATGAAAGTGGATGCGTCCGTGCGGGGATAATTCGGGAACAAGGATGGATTGAGCCTCAGAATACTTATTTCGCAACCGCACTTGGAACGTGCGAAGGGCATCGTTTGCATAGGCGGCATCTGAGGCATCTCCGGAGAAGGTAAGAGTAACCAGAAGCGGGCATCCATATTTTTCAATAGCAGCAAGCACGCGCCACAGACATATTTTTCTGGTCTTTCGAATATTATCGGATCGCCGAGGATGGTACACATCGTCCCTTTCTCGCGGAGTGTATACGCGTACTTTGGACGGCTCTTTTTCGATTTCCGTGATTTCAATGACTTTTCCATATTTTCGATAATGTAACGACATGAATTTAACAATAGATAGGAGTTATCAAGTCATCGGAAGATCGCGCTGGTCTTTCGCGGGATGGTACGGCTTACCCGTATCCGCTTCCAATCCGGGACATTCATCGGTATAGAACTCATCGCAATAGTGCATACCGCATCTCTTACAGATTTTTTTATGGCATCTCCTTCCGTGGAGGATGCAATCAACGTAATAGCCTGTTTTCTTCTTTTTCATAGATAGTTAGTTTGTTAATGGTTTATGTTTGCGAGGAAGAACGGGCGCGCCGCCTACGGCGGGCGCGCCCTTTCTTCTCCCTCCGCAAATGCCAAAAACAAGCCGGATAAGGCACGCAATACGGCAATGGCTTGATCCTCAGACAGCACAATGCCGTCCTCCTCTCGGAAGCAGGCAATCGTCTCGGCGATAAGTTCCTCGCTAAAAGAAAAATGACCCTTCATGGGGCCATCTTTTCAAAGCTGCATTCCGCGATCTTACGGAGAAATTTCCGGGGAACGCTACCTTTCTCCTGAATACTTAGGATTTATCTGTACCCATCCCGTAATGCCGGACTTAAAAATCAAAAAGTCTTCGATCCGTTCCGGGGTACCTTTCCGAACCTTTTCTTGAACATCTTCACAGGCACGATAATAAAGTTTCCATGAATATTGTTTTTCTGTATCACCCAAGGCCCCATGGATCTCTGAATAATTGCTTTTTGCATAGAGGCCGTCAGGATTTTCGAAAATGTATTTCAAAACATAATGAGCGTTCGCCTTATCAGTCTTTTTGGAAATCAATATCTCTCGCCCATCAAAGCTTAAAACACTTCGATCTGAATCAAAAGCCAATTTATTATCTACGGGAACCTTTGTTACGGTATGTTCCATTGGTGATTTTTCGCCAGTCGGAAGTTGTTTGTAAAATTCAAAAAATTTTTCCCTAGAAGCGAGCTCAAACACATACTTACGTATAGTTTTGCCTTCTTTCTTGCCGAGAGGCCACCACCAACTAAAAGTTCTTGCTTTGTCCTCCCGCCTACTTGGTAAGGGGTTGTTTGGATCGCCATCCCAATCGGTGAAGCGAGCTATCACGCCATTCATAACGAGATAATCCTTCACCCTTTCAACGTCGGAAATAGAAAATCCTTTTTTCTTAAATTCTGGCTCACCAAAAGAAACAAAATTATCATCCTTCGCAGTGAGTTCAAATTGCTCATCGATCATTTCCAGAAACTGCCTAAGTTTCGAAGTCATGGTTGTTAATATACCATTTTTATGGTATAATTTCAATATGACCGAGATCGGAAGAAGAACAACCATCGCTGATTTTTTTAAGTTAAATAGGACCCAATACGATCTTGATTTTTTTGATGCTTTTATAAAAAGAGATACTCCCTTGTTTATCGATCCATGGGCAATTAGATGTGGAGATGACGAGTTTTCTGTAAGCTGTTATCAAAAAATACAATCTGTATTTGAAAAATTAATTTCACTCATACAGGCAGGAGATAAAGAAAACGCACTAGATTTACTAGATAATTTACATGAACCAAGAGAAACCGGTTTGGGATACTCTAAAAAAACGAAAGACGGAAGTTCTGTTGGCCCAGAAAAATCCGAAGATATTTATAATGCGCTCTTGCGCAGCAAAGCCGTTGCATCAGGGCTTTTGACCGATCTTGAAGATACAGCCCTCCATATTGAAAATCTTGGGAGCGATAACGTCTCAGATATCGTTACGAATATTATAAGGTACGACTTAATAAAATATACCCAAGAGCAATGTGATCTGTACGGAATAGAAATGACTCAAACCCAAACTAAGGTATTCTGGGATGAAAGCGCAAAAGATTTTATACAAAAGAATAATGAAAGATTGTTAGTGGTCGAGGGGAAAAAACTACTGCTAGTTCCAAAAAAGATTTTGAGAAGAAACCTATTAATAAGCTATTCTGATTTTTATCAGAAAAAAATTCTTGAATTTGAACAAGCCAGACATTTAGATGCGAGAACATCTCTATGTAGGACTTTAAAAGACAAAAAACATAATGGAGAAGTAATTTTTGCTAAACCGTTTAAAAAAACATTAGAAAAAGATAGACGTTATACATTATCGAGAGATTTAGTTTTTAACTATATAGAAAACTATCCAAAACTCTTAAGAGAATACAAAAGCGATAAAAGCGGAGAAGCTCTCAATCTCGTTGGAAATGAAGGTATCCTGCGAAAACAACATCGTGCAAACAATTTAGAAGAATCAGTAAAGAAGAAAATAAAATTGTTTCAAGAAATAAAACCAGGAAACGAATATGCGGATGGCTACCATAATCATATATTAAACTGTCTGAATACAATTTTTAACGATCCCGAAAGCGAAAATTATTTATCTGGTCCTAAAAAAGAAGACCCTCAGAATGGGGGTAGGAAAAAAATTGATATCACTTTTTCTAATTCAAGCAATAAAGGATTTTTCTCGAACTTAGCTAAATATGGAAATGCTATTTGCGCCAAAATATTTTTTGAATGCAAAAATTATACCGACGATATTAAGAACCCGGAGTATGATCAAATGGCGGGAAGATTTAATAATCGTGAGTCATCCGTTGGATATATCGTATGCCGAGACATAGAGGATAAAGAAAAATCATTAAAAACCCGCAAAGATTATCTTCTGACACAAAAAGGTTATATATTTGTCCTTACCGACGAAGATATAATAACTTTATTAAATGCAACCTATGATCAAAGTAGAGATACGATTATTAACACATTTTTACAAAAGAAAATGAATGAACTAGTAAATCTTGAAGTTAAGTAATCAAAATTAAATCTTTCGGATAAGTCCACTTGTTAAGAAAGGTTCCGTATCTAGGACCCTTCTTAAGAAGCTAGCTACGGTTCTAACTATATACCAGACGGCCAATTAATGCCTTGCCCTGACGACGTCAGCTATGGCGTCCGCAATGTCGTTGAGATGCTTTTTTAAGTCTTCATTGTGAACATGGAGAGTGAAAATACCATCTCTCTCGGAATAATAATCTCGCTTAAAATCCGTAATGATTTGTTCTGGATTATTAAGATGATGAACACCATCGACCTCGACATAAAGTCCTGCAGACAAAATGGCTAGATCGACGGTCTTATGACCATCAAAATACTCAGTAATAGAATCTACGCCACGCTGCTTTAAAGCTCCGTAAAGAAGTCTCGCAAATCTCGTTTGTCCGACGACAATCTTTTCCATTAATTGCTAGAGTTCGATTCTAGAATTTATTTAAATTCCCTCAATTTAAAATCTACCTCGTACAGAAATACTTCAGTATTCGGAACCATCTTTAATGCATATGCTAATTTTTGATCATACTGGCCGGCAATGATAATGCCCCTCACGCCAAGATCCTTCTTTTTATCTTTGACCCAGCCCATATAGCGAGCAAGCTGACCAATAGTGTCGTCGCTCGTTTGATTTCTTTTTAACTCGATTACCACAAAATTTCCCGTTTTTTTATCTTTTGCCAAGATATCTATCGGACCAATATCAGTCCGATATTGCTGACTCAGGAGCTCTCCCTCTTCGATGATTAAATCGTATTTCTTTCCGAGTTCTGTGCTATCCCAATTACGAATAATAAAATTTTCCAGTTCCTTTTCCATATAGAAAAGTCCTTGTCCTAAATCTGATTTCGGTGAAGAAACCTCGATAGAAACAGCCTTCTTGTAAAAATCTATGATCGTATTCAGATCTGCCTCAATATCCTTTCCTGAGGCTACCTCATGCGTATCCCAATAAGCACATTTTACACTATCGCCATTCAATTCAATTCGATACGCCTTAAAAACAAATGAATCGCCATAACGAGGAACATCCTTATCAAAATATGCGGCGATTTTAGTAGCCGAACTCAAGATTTCTGGCGGCCAACTTTGTCCAAATTCTTCTGTCTCGCTTACGCCGTAGGCGAGGACTAATGCGCCAAGATCTTTGTAATACAAATAGACCGGATAAAAACCACGGCTCACCTGCATCTCGGGAGCTATAAAAGCAATCCAGGGAACTCGGGCCGGAGCTCCCATCCCAAAAGAAATTCGTAACCGCATATCATCCCATTGCTTGGGATACGAGGCGGTCTTTAAATCTCCTTTATGAGACTGAATTAAAAAAAGATTAAGAATTTCTGGCCACTTCATAAATCAAAAAAATTATTTTCTCTTCATAAAGAGTGCTGGGATCATTAAAACGACACAAGCCACGTCGAGATATGCAAAAAATGTATTAGGTGCAGCATTAGGATTTGAGCCCGCCACATACACATTTAGCCAAAAACTCGGACTGATCAAAAGATTCACTGCTAAAATAATGAAAACTGTTATACCCAATTTCCGATCGCCTCCTGCCAATGCAATAAAACCAAGAATTGCTGCGGGGATGGTTATGAAAATGACGCCGACAAAAGGAACTAGGAAGGCAACGATTGCTCCTACCAAAGCTAGAACTCCAAACGCCCTTGCCCAGGCAGGAACCTTATCAACAATCCGAATGTCTTGAACGGATCCCTCGGTCATCGTATTAATATCAAGTATAACACCGGCGCGTGGCTTTGCAATCAATTCCTACAGGAACTGCCAGGCCTATTAAAGCAGTCCCGACTTCGTACCAGACGGCCAGCCAAGTCGAGATAGGTTATCCCGCTCGAGGAGCGTCGATTTATGTTAAAATCAAAATCAATATGGAACAGCAAAACAAGAATCAAAACCCAGGAATTGTTTATATTTTAACTAATGAGGCGATGCCCGGTTATGTCAAAATCGGGAAAACAACCACATCAGTAGAACAACGCATGTTGGAATTATCCCGATCCACTGCAGTTCCGCTTCCTTTTGATTGTTACTATGCCGCTCGCGTTGCCGACGTGGATCAGGTAGAAAGGGCATTTCATGACGCATTCGGAGATCACCGCGTCAATCCCAAGCGTGAATTTTTTAATATCTCCCCCGCTCGGGTACTGGCCATTCTTAAAATTCTTGCTCTTGAGGAGGTTACTCCAGGCCATGGTGCGGGCATTGAAAACAAAGATGATGCCGTTGCTATTGATCAAAGCAGAAAGAAGAAATCCGCTTTCAATTTTCAAATGGTAAATATTCCCGCAGGAGCCGAACTCAAGTTTATTCGCGACGAAAAAATCACCTGCATCGTTGCACCCGACCAAAAGCATGTCATTTTCAAAGGTGAGGAAATGTCATCTTCACAAGCCGCAGGAGAAGCCCTTGGAAGTAAGTGGTGGATGCAGGGACCTATTTATTGGACTTATGAAGGCGAAACGCTCGACGATCGACGAATTCGGATGGAAGAAGACGAGGAATCCGACGATCCAACCTCTTAACCCTTATTTCCGTGTTTTGCCATCCTTCTTTTTCGAGAAGAGAGTTTCATCCGTAATGTCCGTGAATCCTTCAAGTTCTAATCCGTCATTCCGCAACTCATCAAAGCCCTCGAAATCACCTACGCTAGCGATATTCGCAGCATTAAATCCCTTACCGTCCATCACTTTATCAACCAAGAAGAAAGTTTTAATGCCGCCTTCTTTTTCGAGAAGTTTTAATGCTTTTTTACGATCATCAATTTGCTTTGCTTCGGCAAGATGCTTCCCCTTTACATCCACAATTACCCAACCCCCATTCACGAATGCAAGAAAATCGGGATAAAATGGGGCTGGCCGAACCTCAACGGGATATTCCGTCTTAGGTTCATTTCTTATCCAAAAACTTTTCCTTTTTTTATCTAGAGAACAAAGATGCTCAAGCGCATCTGCAACTATTTTTTCTGGCGGTGAATCGAATTTGACATAGGGCCGAATGGAATACTCATAGCCGTCAACCACAACTCCCTTTTGTTGAAGATGGGAGGACATTGGTTGATGAGAGGAAATAAGATTAAGAGTAAGACCATCCCGTTTTCTTATCGTAACCTTACTGTCTATAAAAATATCTTTCGCCTTTTTCTTGCGAATCGCAAAGCGACGCCTAAACATCAACTCATACGCATGGCGACTATAAAATTCAATAATACTTTTCTCCAACCCTTTTAGGGCGCGCCTATAATCGTATTGATACGCAGTGTCTACCCGTATCCCAGATTTCAATATCCCGTCGATTAATTCCTTAATAGAGTCAAAGGAATTACTCCCGATAAAAGCACCAGTCTGTTCTATGAAATCCAATGCCCAACGAGCAATTTCATCCTGGGATAACGTTAAGGTTCGACGGGTTGTAATGGGTTTTTCTGTCTGTAGGATAATTTTCTCTGGAGTAATTTCGGCATAATCAACCATCGCTAAAACCTCTGGCTTTAATACTTTTTCCCCGCGCGAAATTCCGCATACCTCGTCCACAAACGATTTGATGCTTAGTGATTTATCTTTTAAAATATCTTGAAAACTTTTACCAGTAGCTACCGACTTAATTTGCAAAATCGGAATTTCGTAATCATCGACAATTTTTTTATTTATCTTATTCTCAATATCCGTTTCTTCGGCTGGCGTTTCCACGCTTCCAGGCAAAAGCTCAAGTCTTTCGCGGATTTCCTCAACTATTTGATCAAAGCGACGGCCCCGCTCACAAACAACATGCAGAATCTCGCTTTGCTCCTTAAGCTCTCCACCTAAGACATCAAATTCACGCTTTTCTTTATAAAGTCTCAATCCACGTCCAATAAGCTGTGCCGCTGCAAAACCAACATTTTCGGTCGCATCACCCAAAACAACGATAGTATAAAAATTGTCATAATCGACACCTTCTGTGAATATGCGAACTTGGTTAACAATTTCAACATCGTTGTGATCGAGCGCATGGTAATCCGCCCAAACCTCTTCATCGGTTTTATTTTCACTGTGGATTGTGAATACCGATTTTGCAACCAGCGATAATTTTTTAACTAATTCTGTTTTGTTTTTGGGTATATATTTCCGTATGATTTTTGCAATATCAGTCCCCTCCCTCCTTACCTGCTCTAAAACCTCATCGAGTTCATTTAATGCAGAACTTGGCCAATTTTTTAAATACGCGTCGATCGCTTCAGCGTGCTTGATCGTTCGTGCCCTAGTTAATAGCATTGCCTTTTTAATAGGGGCATTCGCGGCAATTAATGACTCCGTCTTAAGCAGATGAATCAACATGCCCCATACCAACTTCTGTTTATCGCTATCCGTCACGTCATCCGAAATTTTCTCTGTACTTGTTCCACAGCCAACCGCGAAGATTCTCTTACCGTATCCTTCGCTGATATATCTCTGCATTGGATATTTATATAAGTTATCTTGGCCAAAACCTTCGCTTCCGCCCTTTTCAAGGGAGGTCGCGGTAAATTCAAGTACAATCCTAGGAAGCAATTCGAAAATAACCTCTTTGGTTTTATTCTGTTGATAGTGGTGGGCTTCATCAGAAATAATAACCGGACGTCGCTGGCGTAGAAACTCTACAAACGATATTGTATTTCCACTTTCATCGTGCCACAACGAGTCCTCAAGTGGCCTGCGAACATACGGAACACCCTTCATAGTATCTTCGCCATTGGTTTTTCCTGGGGTCGTTACCTTGTCATAAAATTTTTGCACATTAAAAACATATAGTGAAATATCCTGATTATCTTCGTAGTGACAAGTTTTATCTCGATACGAGTTTCCCGTCACAAGATTATAGGTCAAATTCCATCCGTCACCGAAAATACTTTTTACTTCACGGGGCGTAAAATTTTCTATCGTTTTATCGAATAAAATTGTATTGGGAGTCAAAATAAGAAAATCCCTGTACCCTCTATTATATAAATCTGAAATAATAGCGCCCATGAGAAGGGTTTTTCCAGATCCGGTGGCCATTTCAAACCCTATCTTATGCCACTCTATTGTCTCACCTTCGTCATTTTTGCCCTGCTGTAATGTCCTCTGCTTTAGGCTGCGACTGTCAAAATTATTTTTCCAAAATAATTGAAATGCGGCTAACGCTTCCATCTGATAGGGACGCAAAGAAAATTTAAGTAAATGCTGTATCTCATCATATTTTTCTATATTTTTTGAAGATGCCGAACTAACAACAGAATCATACTGTGAATCACGACTCACTAAATCATAAAATGTTTGTTGTTTTGCCTTCATAGCAAGTTATATTCCCTTAAAATAGCCGGCGGTATTTTTTTAATCATTATACGATCATCAAATATTTCCAAGGGAACCGCGACGGCAACATTGGTAAAAATTGTTAAATGTTTGAATTTTTCTTTCTCTAGTGTAATGATGATTTTTTCATACATATCCTCTGTCAAAACGTCTAATTCTCTGGTCGCGAATATCGCCGCAAAGTGATAACGAGTGGATTGATGCTTGCCAAGAAAAATATTATTATCCTCTAACTCCTGAATATCGGTCAATCTATATTGGAAATGCAAGAAAACTGCCTCAGCCATTTCGGCCGCTTTCAGTGACCAATTCATATCTCGTTCATATAAAACGCTTTCTCCCAATCCGTAATATTTGAAACCACCGCCTCCTCGCCAATTAATATCCTTACTTATCCCGGATTTATCTCCTCCAGCTACCACCTTTTGCATGCGAGGAATAATCAATTCGTCAGCGTGCCGGCCCATTTCCACCATGATCCAGCGACGTTCCATTTTATGAGCTACCGCTCCGGTGGTTCCAGACCCAGCAAAAGAATCAAGGACCAAATCATTTTTCTCAGTTGAAATTGAAATGATGCGTTGGATTAGTTTCTCGGGCTTTTTTGATTTAGGAAAATCAACACCACCTTCACTCGCTATTCCTTCCCAGGAAATGTCATCCCAAATATCAGTTATTGCCTCTACTGGCAAAATAGATCCATCTATTTCTTGCAGTCTCTCCTTATAAAACAAAACTCTTTCCCCGCCAATAAATAGGTAATCCATATCATCATTGGGATGTCTTACAATTTTATTCTTGAGCTTGCGCGATTTTTCAAGAGTGTCCATTCTCTTGAGACGGGCCCCTCCGGTTACTGATGCAGTACGAAAAACTCTATCCGCATTTTTAATGGCGAAAATCCCAATTTCTGCATTAAATTCTTCTTCCCCTAATTTCTGCTTTGCCTCTTTAATATTGGAAAATCCGAGTTCTAAAGCAACAACTTCGTCTATATTTTTCCATGACCATTTCCCTTCTGGCTTTTTAATATCATCAAAAACCCAGCGATATGCTTGATCATATCCTTTTTCTATAAAAGTTTTTTTGAATTTTAAATGAGCGGCATCTTTGGCAAAAATTAAAAGACTATTTGCCGATTTAAAAAGCTGATTGGAGGTGTGCTTGAAGCCGAAAGGGCTATTAGCTTTTATAGTAACCGTGTTTAAATAATTCTGCCTTCCAAATATTTCATCCAAAAGGACACGACAATATGCCACTTCTTTGTCGTCCAAGTGAACAAAAAGAACCCCGTCTTTTCTTAGCAGTTTGCGTAATAGAAACAATCTATCCCGCATCATCGTTAACCATTCAGAATGCTCAAGATTATCATCGTAGCGCGTGAATGCGTTTCCCGTATTAAAGGGTGGATCGATGTAGATACACTTTACCTTTTTCTCATCAGGTTGCCCCTTAAACATCTCTACTAAATTTCGCAAAACCAAAAGATTATCGCCCCTTATGAGCATATTTTCACTCGTAGGATCGCCATAAAGTTTTTGAAACTTTAAAATGCGAGGTTCGGCAATACGAATATCATTTTTCTGTACCCAAACCGGCCGGACGCCTCGGCCCTCTTTTTCGTCGATTTCATAATAAAGCGACTGGTCTTTATTGATCCAATCAAGTTGAAGTGCACCTTTATAGCGACCCTTACTCATAGCAATATGCCTTAATATTAACCCAATTTTCTTTGATTTCCTAATCATACTGTTCTCTAAATGAAACTATCTTGTTTTTTAAAATAATTCTGTTTTTAATCGTTGATAGCAACTCTCGCTTTTCGACTGGACTTCCATCTTGTAATATTTATTTTGCATAATTTCGGATATCTATATCCTTTATTTGAATTTTTACCACTAGTACGCCAATTGCTATATTTTGAAATCGTTTAAACCTTTCAACTTCGCGTTGTATCTTTTCCTTTATCCCAATTTCATCTATATCTTTCTCGATAAGGCCTTCGAGCTGTTTTATGAGATCATCTTCTGTGATGTACCCGCATTTACATTCTTTGTCCCTGACCTTCGTACATCCATAGTGGACGTGACGGTGGAAGTTTCCGTTCTTCTGTTTTTTAAAATTCTCGTTCGCCGTGATTCCCGAACCGCATAGCCCACACGTCATCAATTTCGTAAAGGCGAACTCCTTGGTTTCAGATCTTACGAATTGGCTTTTCACCTGCGCCTGAACCATATCGAATAGCTCTTTTGTGATAATTGGCTCATGCTTCCCTTGATACCAATTACCGCTATTCTTTGGATATTCGAATACTCCATAATAGAAGTGATTTTGGAGAATCGTATAAACATTGCTTATGGTGAGATTCTTATTCCCCGTTGCAGTTTTGAAATTAAGATCGAATTTGAGCCAATGATAGAGTTTTCGGCCGCTCCATTTTTCATACGCAACTTTTTCAAACATTTGTTTTATGATTGGCGCTCGTTCGGAGTCGATCAGCGTTTCACATTTTCGATCCATTCGCTTTTCTTTAAAATATCCTGTCGGGGCTGGAGCGGGCCATAGCCCCATCTCAAGTCTCGTCCGCAATCCTCTTTTGACGTTTATCGATTTATTATCATTCTCAAGTTTCGCCTGCGAACAAAGAATCATGAGGAGAAATTTCTCATTTGGATTGTCGGTGAATCGCTGACCAAATGTTCGTATTTCCGTCAGAAGCTTTTGATCCATGAGATCGACGAGTGAGCCGAGATCGCCAGCATTGCGGCTTAACCGATCTGGAGCCCATGTAAGAATCCCCGTGTATCGTCCACTTCGTATATCTTTCAGGATCTCAGCGAAGACAGGACGCTGGCCTGAGTCTTTTGCTGAATGCGATTCCCGGCGAATATCAACAATTTCCAATCCTCCACGTTCGGCTATTTGAAGCATCTCCTTTACTTGGCTATCAATGCTCAAAACCTGCCGCTCCTCACTCTCGGTGCTCTTACGAGCATAAAGCACGTATTTGACCCGAATTTGGGCCTGAATCTGTGTCTGGGTCGCAGGCCCTACCGACCCGATAGGCTGGCTATTCATACCCTAATGGATGACGCAACCCTCTTAAGCAGTCCAGACCTGCTAAACCATTGGAAATTCTTGTGGATTCTTCCTTAATTTAGTGTAGGATTTAGATATGATTGTAGATTTTCCCGAGGCAAAAAGGGCGGCTCAAAAGGTATTGGACTCGATCTTGCGCCAACAAATAAAGCAAAAAACGCCGACGCTTAATCTTGTTGCCCGAAAAAAATTATTTGAAGGAAACAGTATGTCGGTAACTCGGCCAGATGGAACGAGAGAGAAAAACGAATTTCGGATCGCCGAAAGTCGCTTTTCAATTCCACAAAAGGAAATTCCAAACACGACCGCAACCGATATGATTGAAAAAATATCTGCCGCCGCAGAAGATATGGCAGGACAGATGGAACGTGGTTTTTTTCAGGATCTCGAAAAATCTATGGCTGAAACTAACCGACAAATACCCGGCAACCCAGGGCTCACTCCGGATGGGATTTTAAAGGGACTGGAAAATATCTGGATTGACTTTGAGGATGACGACAGATCGAAACCAGTTAAGCCTAGTATTATTGCCTCTCCCGAAGCCGTGGATCAACTTAAAAAAATCGCTGCAGAAACGACCCCAGAAGAAAAACATCGGTACGAGGAAAAAGAAAAGGTAATTT
>Ga0255356_1001577_pt1 | contig 14175 bp, 11 predicted proteins | sample HBST100metaG_FD_189944 | JGI IMG/M metagenome (GOLD analysis project Ga0255356, IMG submission 189944) | Peat soil microbial communities from Stordalen Mire, Sweden - H.B.S.T100 | ecosystem: Environmental > Terrestrial > Soil > Wetlands > Peat | place: Sweden: Norrbotten County, Stordalen Mire... | reverse complement strand
TAATTGGAGTGGGGCCGCCGTGCCAGTTGCCCAAATCAGCGTCGTTCCAGCGCGGATCGGTATCGCCAACGACACTGAAGTTGCTCCCATTGTCCGCCAGGATCAATCCGTAAGTCTTCATGGCGGTGAGGATGACCTGATTGATGGGTGAGAAGCTGGAAATGTCGACGTTCGCCCTTAAGCGCAGGCGCGCCCCCATGGGGAGCAAATTGGCGGTCGTGTTCCTGCTCGCGGCATGACTGGCAGGCAGCACAAAATACCCGCCATTGCTATCTCCCTCCGTATGTTGCATCGTAAAGCGCAATGCGTGATTGATTACCCCCGAAGCTGCTTCGTCGTAACGCACCAACCCGGCAAATATCGACATTCCGGCGGCATCTCCCGAGGTCCACCCCCACGGCCGCGAGACGGACTGATTTTGCGTCATGTCAAAAATCGTCTCGCTTGAAGCATTGAATAAGCCATTGCAACGATTTGTGTTGAATGTCTCGTAGAGCCAACATGTGGAGCGGTCAAGCACAAGTGTGTGTGCATCGCTGATGTAAGTGTCCGGCCACCCCGCGCAGTCGGTTGCATCACCTTCGATGGGGACGATATTTCCTCCAGGATACGGCGCTACAACCACATCGCTTTCAGTTGCATAGTCAATCACATTGATTGGCACTAAAGGGGTCTGCCTGGAATCTACGACGATGTATGGAATGCCACCATCGGCTGGCGACGCCCCAAACGTGGGATGCAGTTTATAGCCGCCAGCGGCGGCCCACACTGCGGCGAGTTTGGCCGAATTGGGGTCAATTGGAGCGTTTGCGATGTTAGTGTTCCAGAGATTCGTTTTTACAAATGGAAGAAATCCATTCAGCGCTCCACCGTTTGGGCCGTATGTAGGGCTACCAACTTGCATGGCGTGGCAGGCTGTGGGTGAGCCGTACTGCGGATTGTCCTGTGCCCACCCGCAAGATGCGAACAAAGACAGGACGAAACAGGTTACAAGGGACAGTGCCTCGAGTGGAAGACCGGCGCCAATAGGGGAAGTTTGGAACCGCGCAGATGTCATAATGCTCCTCTCAGCATTGCTTTGGGCTGCGAGCAGGTTGAATGCTCAACATAACGATGCAAAACGTACTCCGCACCAATGCTCTTTGTCAAGAAATTCTAATTTCTTTTCATTTGACTTGATTCTTTTTATATGAACCGTTTTGATTTCTGTGTAAGCGCCAGTTTCCGGATACAGGAGGAGAATCGATGGAAATCGATAAAGAGTATATTCGCTCGCATATTCCGCGTACTCAATATCTACATTGAAAGCGATCATTATCACGCGACTCCGCGATCTGTTTATGCGTGTGCCAAGGGCGCTTCTCTCCTGGGCAAATATGAGCAGACTTACACGTACTGAAGGGGCGAGGTTCTCGCGGGCTCGCACGCTATAGCGCCTCCGTGTAAGAGCGGATGGCATTGCTCAGATTAAGTCCGTAAAGTTGTGTAGAAGCATCTGAGTAGCGAGAGCATCGAGCCACCGTTTCGATTCCTTAGAATGTTGTTTACCAAGACGACATTCCGAGGATGATTGAGCTGGCTCGCAAGGGACTGGGTATTGAGATTCTGTCAGGATGGCAAGGTGGGTTAGGCGGAGAGGATTTCCTCCGCGAACTGGTTCAACGCACGATGCAGCATGTTCTGGAAGCTGAGATGACCCGTTTTCTTGGTGCCGAGAACTACGAGCGCAGCGGAGAGCGGCGCGGTTGGCGCAACGGCTAGAAGCCGCGCACCTTGAAGACGCGGGTGGGTGAACAGGAACTGCTGGCCCCCAAAGACCGCGATGGCCAGTTCCAGACCGAGTTGTTCGATCGCTACCAGCGCAGCGAAAAGGCATTTGTTCTGGATATGCACCCGCAACAACTCAGGCTTCCATCCCGATAGCCATTTCTCCATGGCCAACGCCGGAGAACCACAGCCCAGAGCAAACTCAGATTGTCACTATCTACAACTGTGGTACTAGATAGGTCGCGCATTGCCAGCTGGAACTGTTTGGACGCTTGTAGACGTGAACCTCCCCACCAAGGATGGTGTAGTGTTCGGGCATGCGCGGGGACCTCCTCGCTCACCATAAAACACCCCGAAAACGTGTAAGAGTCGTGTAAATATGTCGCCTGCAAATAGTGTCTGCTGACTTGCGGTAAGCCATTGATTTTTATGGTGCCCGGAGGGGGACTTGAACCCCCACGACCTTGCGGTCTGCGGATTTTAAGTCCGCTGCGTCTGCCAATTTCGCCATCCGGGCAAAGTGAAAGGAAAGGACGGCTGCGTTGTGCCGCATTCGTTCATATGACACGCATTGAGTGCTGCAATATTCCTTAATCCAAGGCATGACAGCGCCGACCGTGCACAAGTTGTACACTTTAGGCAAAGGGCCTTCGTACTAATTTTAACAGTCCGTCGTGCAACCCCTGACACATTTCAGGCCTTGTCCCGCAAAACGTATCCTAATAGGGAGCTGTAATAACGCGATAGTGTTGCAATGATTTTGAGGTCGAAGCGGGGATGTCACCCGCTCGAGTTCAAGCAAGAGCAATGCATCGTGTTGAACCGTGCCTGCAACATCTTTTTTCTACTGCACGCAGTCTGGAAGTGGGCCAGAGCGGGGCCGCTGGCGGCAAGAGTGCGTGGACATGATGATGAAACTGCAATCACTGGTTCCAACTGTCCTCTGTTCCTACACAGGTCTCCGCCAACAATTTCCCTCCGTCGGCGCACACTGGTAGTGAAGAAAAGTGCGCAAAACTCCGTCCTCTGGAGAAACCACGCGCAACATCCTCGTAACCAGGCCGGACAATGTGGGTGCCCATCCGTGCCGCTCACCGAGGTGGTAGAAAGTCGAAGTGGTAGTTCGCCCGCCGCAGGTGTTTTTGCGTTTTGGACTGTGAACCAGCGTAGCTCGGCACTCTACCAGGCCAGTAGTTCGTCCTCGGAGGTTGAGGTAAGAAAGGCGACTGGTGCAGCGTTGGATTGCGGGCAGTCGCCGGCGCACTGGATCGACTCAGGACCAAGAGCCTTGGCCACCAAGAGAGCCTGCTCGGCCTCACGCAAGACCACTACCGGGGAGCGTCCCAGGCTGGATGCAATGCCGAAACAAGCCGATAGGCGGATGACGTCGCCGTTCACATGAAAAGGCTCGGAGAAGACATGGATTCGAAGGCGCTCTGCCATCAGGACTGCGTTAATTTTGCTGCAGCCGGGCAGTGCCATCAAAAACTCGTCCATGCCGGGACGGCCGAGCAGGTCGTAGCTACGTAGCAGGCGGGCAGAGCGGTTTACCACCTGACAGAGCAGGTCATCACATGCTTCGGTGCCCAGTCGAGAATTCCAATGACCGAAGTCGTCGATATCGAAGAGGATCATACATAGTGAACTCTTCATGCGCTGCACGCGGTCGGTCTCGCGAAAGAGCATCGAGAGCATGGTTTCGCGGTTGTAGACTCCTGTCAGACGGTCCATCTGCGCGTTCAGCGCCGCTGCTTCCCGCAGTTGTTCGAGTTCACGGAACATGCGATGTTCGCGCAGCACCGCTTCTAGCCGGAGCCGTAGGAAGGCAGGTGCAATGTTGCGTGGCGCCAGGTCGTCGATGACGCCCTCGGCCAGCCCATCGATCCACTCCTGGGTAACAGTGTCCGAAATAAGGACAATTGGGAAGTGCCTGCCGGTTGTCTCAGCACGCGCTGAGGCCAGCAACTGCCCCGTATTCATCCAAGGCTCCACGCCGGGCAGGTTAGCGTCAATCACAGCTAAAGTGGGTGCCTGGGCCGCAGTCAGCGCTGGCAGGGCCGCTTCGGCCGAAAGAAAGATTTCAACGCGCACCCCATCGGCGGAAAGTACGGGTTCAAGCACAGCCAGCAAAGCAGGCTCTGCTGACGCGAGCAGAAACGTGAATGTGCTTTGGGTGAGCATCCTCAAAACCTCATTAGAGGATGCATCGGCGCAGATTAGGAATTATTTAGAAAGCAGCTGTGGATTATTGGATGTTTTCTATAACCCTTGAATCAATTGAGAATGCCGAAGGGCCTAGCCGCTCCGACACTGCGCCCTGCAGTCGCAACAGCGGCTCCAGGGCGCAAACAAGCCGGAATTTCACTCTTAATCTACAAAGTCCACCTTTGGAACGATCGGGATGATGCCGCGCTCGTGGCCCAGGTCCAGAAGCTTGCGGATGGCCTCGCGGCCGTCGGCACCATAGTCCAGTGTGCGCTCGTTGACGTACATGCTGACGAAGCGACTGGCCAGCCGGGAGTCCAGGTCGCGGGCAAACTGCATGGCGTATTCAAGAGCCTGTTCGCGGTGGTCCAGGGCATGCTGGATGCTGTCGCGCACGGCCTTGGTGACGATCTTGAGGGTCTTGTCGCCCAGGGAACGGCGAACTGCGTTGCCGCCCAAAGGCAGCACCAAGCCGGTGGTCTCGCGCCACCAGACGCCCAAGTCGAGGACCTTGTAGAGTCCGCTGGAGCTGTAGGTGAGTTGGCCTTCATGGATAATGAGCCCGGCATCGTAAGTCCCGGCCAGGATGGCGGGGATGATCTGGTCGAAGGGCACGGTCTCAGTTTTAAGCTCTGGATTGAAGATTTTGAGAGCGAGATAGGCGGTAGTCAAGGTGCCCGGGACGGCGATCTTGATGCGGCCCAGATCTTCAGGCGTTAGAGGCTTGCTGGAGACGATCATGGGGCCATAGCCCTCGCCGACGCTGCCGCCGCAGCCCATCAGCGTGTAGTTCTGCTGCAGGTAGGGGTATGCGTGGAAGCTGATGGCGGTGACGTCGAAGAAGGCTTCCTTCTGGGCGCGGAGGTTGAGGGTCTCTATGTCGCACAAAGTGTGGGAGAACCTGTAACCAGGAACGCGGACCTTGCCGGTGGCAAGGCCATAGAACATGAAGGCGTCATCAGAATCAGGACTGTGTGCGATAGAGATATCGATCGTCTCTGCCGGACTAGCGACTGGGGAATTAGGGTTACTCACGGGCAACTGTGGTCCTTTCGACGAAAAAATGCAGGTAAAAACTGTGATCCCTGTTTAGATACGGTGAACGGGCTTGGCGCTCACCGCTAGCACGATACCGGCCGAGCGCAGCCAGAGTGCAGCGGCGGCGGAAGGCAATTGTACTGAGAGCGCGTTACTCATAGAGGGTTCCTCGGGCCGGTTGGAGGCCCTAAATCTCTGTTTCAACATTGGCTTTCTTCCCCGTACCCGGCCTCGGATTGCGGGTCGAATCGAGGGGTTGTCCGTCGCTTCCGGAAGGTTCCGAGCGGGTTCGGTCGCGCTGGAGCCAGATGTGAAGCGCCAGCCCTGCGCCTGCGATCAGCAGGACGACGAGCGAAACGAGAAGGGCGATCAGTAGCCAGCGCATGATAAGCAAACTAGGCCAGAATACCAGACGAACCAGTGTTTGCGGTCAGCGCCAAAGTCTGCCTTGATGGCGGAAGGCAGTCGGGTGCCAAGGGCCACAGTCTCACAGAATAAAGTCTCTTGTGTTCCTGTGAAGCTACTCTTGGCAGGCTGTTGATTCAGGATGGTTTAGGTCGGTCTCCACGATATCACCGAAGCAGCGTTTATGTGTTTCAGTGAGGTGAGATACTGAAAACCATTGATTCTGCTTTGGTTAGGGGTGACTCCACAGTTTCACAGCCAAAAACGCGAAAAAACTAACTGCGGTGGATTCAACTGACAGCTTTGACGTGAAGAGCGAGGGGAATGGACAAGCACCCGCATTGTCGGGGCTGGTAACGGTTTTGTTGCGCATGGCTTCTCCGGTCGATGAAAGATGCTGTCTATCTATTAGTCTGCGCCTACAGAGGATTATTTTCGGCAAGCTCCTGCGGTGGGACCAACGGCCTTCGGCGAGGCGGACGAATCAGCGCTAGCCTTCCTTCACCGGAAAAGAGGTGCGTGGTTGATGGGATAAGGACGAAGGCGGGAGACGAACGATTGGGATCGTGGTATCCCACGCTTTCGCCAAGTGCGCGAAAGCATGGGGCACCAACTTTCTGTGGGCGGATCAAAGTAGGACCGTCCGCCGTTTGGCGCATCAGTTCTATCCCGAATTATGGGTTGGTCAAGTCTGGGCCACCTACCGGAGTGCACATAAACACCTCTCGTGCGATTGGCGGTGGGCATTCGGCGTCGCAAGCACGAATCAATCCGAAGTCATTCCGATTGTACCCAGCCACGTCTCCACTAATTGAGGCCATTTCGTCACCGGGAACTTTGTGCGCCGCAGCCCAAACGCGTGCCCACCCTGCGCATACAAATGCATCTCCACCGGAACCCCAGCCTTCTTCAGCGCGATGTAATAGACCAGCGAGTCGTTAACATTGTCCACGTGGTCATCCTCATCCTGAAGTAAAAACGTGGGGGGCGTTTTGCCGCTGACGGGGACATTCGGATTCAGCTCAAACTTCTTATCGTCAATCCAAAGATGCCCCGGATAGATTGCCACCGCAAAATCCGGCCGACAGCTTTCCTTGTCGGCCGCGTCGACAGCCGGATACAAACGGTGCTCAAAATGAGTGCTCATCGCTGCCACCAGATGCCCGCCCGCCGAAAACCCAAGCACTCCGATTTTGTGTGGATCGATGTGCCACTCTGCTGCGTGAAAGCGCACCAGCCCCACTGCCCTCTGCGCATCTTCCAATGCTATCGGTGATTGCGGATACGCACCCCAATACGGCGACGACCTCGGCGCGGGCACGCGGTACTTCAGGAGCACGCACGTGACGCCCTTGGAGGTCAGCCAATCACAGACCTCCGTGCCTTCAAGATCGATGGCCAGCCCCTCATAGCCCCCACCAGGAAAGACGACGACCGCAGCGCCCGTATTCTTTCCCGTTGGCGCATAGACAGTCATCGTAGGCCGCGATACGTTTTCCACCCAAACCACCGGCTTGCCGGCAACCAGCGATTCCTTGCCAGTCGTCGTCACGGTCTCCGGCCCCTTGACAGGCCGCGAATCAGGAACCGCACCCGGCCAGATCGGCAGTTGGGTATGTCCCGGCGATGGATGCCAGGCTATTGTCTGCGCACCGAGACTGCCAAACGCAAACACAGTACAGAAAGCAGAGATCGAAAGCTTCATCACAATCCTCACAGCTAAATATAACCAGTCACCGCTGCAAACCCGCGATCGGAAAAGTGCCACGCACTCTGCCAGTGGAAGACAGAAGCGGAAGAAAGAGCAGTTCTGCTCAGACTACTCAAATCAAAAAGTGCCATTTTTAAGAAAGTCCAATGCTGTCGCCATTTTCACCGATTCCGCACGATGATGAGCGTTGGGCACCGTACCACCACAGTTGGATGAGAGGTTACAAATGCGTAAATTCAGGATTGGTACCACGTGTTCCTTGGCATTGCTATGGATCGTTTTTATCGTCGGTTGCGGCCAAGAAACAATCACCATTCCCGCTGTGGTGTCTACGACTCCGACTCAGGGCGCTACCGACGTCCTAATTAACGCGACCATTAGTGCTGACTTCAGCACCGCGATGAACCCAGCCACGATCAGCGCCACGACCTTTACGGTGACGGCCCCGGGCGGAATTGCTGTGGCCGGAGTTGTTACTTATGCTGGCACTGTTGCGACATTCACTCCATCTGTAAACCTCGCCTATAGCACTCTCTATACAGCCACAATTACCACTGGAGCTACAAGCCCTGGCGGTACTCCGCTGATTGCTAATTACACGTGGACTTTTACCTCGATTACCCCTCTGTCAACAACTAGCCTAGCTCCAACTGTAAGTTTTACCAGCCCTGTAAGTTCACCAGAAAACATAAATGTACCTCTCAATCAGATCGTCAGCGCGACGTTCAGTGAGCCGATGAACTCTGCCACGATCATCTCGGCGAACTTCACACTAAAGGGACCGGGCACAACTTCCGTCTCCGGTCTGGTTAGTTATGGGGCAGCTGGAAATGAACTGGTGTTCGAGCCGTCAGGGAATTTGCTGGCCAGCACTACATATACAGCCACAATCACGACCGGGGTTCAGAATCAAGCAGGACAAGCACTGGCTAACAGCTACGCCTGGACGTTCATGACCGGTACGACTTTGAACACCACCCAGCCTGAGTTAGTTTCGACGGTCCCAGGAGATTCGGCTCCAGGCGTGCGGGCCACTAACGTGCCTTTGAACCAGGCAGTCAGCGCAACCTTCAGTGAAGCGATGAATCCGCTAACACTTAGTGCGACCACATTCTTGCTTTATCCCGGTACTACACTGAGCGGAACTCCGATAGCTGGAACGGTGTCCTATAACGCGACCACATTCATTGCCACTCTCACGCCAGCGGCCCCGCTTACTGCGAGCACCACCTATACCGCGACAGTGACTAATGGAGCAACGGACCTGGCGAACAATACGTTGGGGACCACCGTTCCTTCACCTTTCTCCAATCCATGGAGCTTCACGACCGGCACAGCAGCTGTTCTGCCACCGGTTGTTCTCGGGCCAACCATATTGCCCTTTGGAGGTTTTGGCGGCAACGCAGGGATGACCAATCAAGGAATCCACACGGTGATCAATGGAAGTATCGGGACCACAGCCGCCTCTTCGCTGATCACCGGATTTCACGATACCAGCCTTCCAATTGTTGGTGCCGTCTGGCCATGCAGGTATACGGAGACGCCACTCAACGTTGGACAAGTGAATGGAATCATCAACACCGCTGCACCACCGCCTACTGTCGATTGCCCCGATGAAGGAACAGCCCATACGATGGCCATTGCAACCGAAGCTGCGTTGGAAGCTCGCGCCGCCTACAACACTCTTCAAGGACTTCCCTCAAACGGCGTTCTGGCAGCGGAGTTAGGTGGTACAACAATTTATCCTGGCGTCTATAAAAATGCAAGCTCGGTTGGGATAACGATTGGAGATCTAACTCTCGACGCTCAAGGCAATCCCAATGCGTACTGGGTCTTCCAGATCGGATCATCTCTGACGGTAGGCGACCCGGTTGGACCTCACACTCGAAGCGTCATTCTGACTAACGGCGCCAAGGCCAGTAATATCTTCTGGGCAGTCGGCGGCCTTCCCGGCGCGATCATCAATTACGGGGGGGGCGGAACGATGGTAGGTACTATCATCTCTCAACCTGGAATCACAGTTTCCAGTCCCGCACAATCCACCTCGTCGACGGTAACAACAATCAACGGCAGAGTGATCGCTTTGGGCGCGTCAGTCACGATGGTGAACACCGTAGTCAATGTGCCATAACTAGCAGAGACTCTTCCAAGAGAGGTCTGCTAATGAGTGCCCGAAAGATTCTGTTCGCGTTGAGTTAACTCGTCTCGGTGATGTTTAGATTATCGCGACGTGCTGTGCAGGAGGCGACAATGAGACTAAGTATAAAGATGATCGCGACCGCGGCATTTGCCGCACTTCTAATGCCTGCGCTCCTGGTTCATGCGCAAGATGCGGCCACGCCTAAGGCTGAATTATTTGTAGGCTACTCATATCTGCGTGCAGTACCCACGCTGGCCGACGGAAATCGCTTAGTGTGGCTCAACGGCGGCAGTACCTCCCTGGCTTACAACTTCAGTCGCCACTTGGGAATTGTGGGCGACTTTGGCGGCTTCGATGACTCGGAGATCCGGCTTGCAGGAGCAAGCGGCGCTCCTTCCAGAGTGGTGGATTCAAGCGCAACGGCCTACACCTATCTTCTTGGTCCTCGCTTTTCCTTTCGGAACCACGAGAGAATCACGCCTTTTGTGCAGGTTCTCTTTGGGGGCATTCATGCCAGTGATGTGACACTCTCATCGGGTTGCACGGGCGCTGGTTGCACGCCCCTGCCAGCAGAGAACGCGTTTGCCATGACCGCCGGCGGGGGCTTGGACCTGAGGATCCATCGCCATTTCGCGATTCGTATGATTCAAGCCGAGTACCTGATGACTCGGTTCGAGAATTTCTCCGCTAGCGAAACTGAGTCGCAGAATGACATGCGCCTTTCTTCGGGAATTGTCTTCCGCTTTGGTGGCAATTTCGCGCCTCCCGCAGCAGTGACATTGGGCTGCTTGGCGAGCCCGGCGACGATCTTCCCCGGCGACCCGGTCACGGTGACTGCGACGGCCGGCGAGCTGAACCCAAAGCTGAATACGATTTACAGTTTTTCAGGAGATGGCGTGACGGTGAACGGGGCGACGGCCACGGTGGCTACAGCCTCGCTTGCGCCGGGCAGTTATACGGTGAAGTGCGGTGTGAAGGAAGGCAAGCCCGGTAAGGAAGGCCTCAAGCCGTGGGAGTCTGCCGACACAACGGCCACTTATACGGTGAAGGCTTTTGAGCCGCCGACGATCGGTTGTTCAGCCAGTCCCAGCACGATCAAGCCGGGAGAAACCAGCATGATAGCAGCGAGCGGAGTTAGCCCGCAGAACCGTCCGTTGACTTACACTTACTCGGCCGCCTCGGGAACGATCAGCGGCAGTGGCGCGACGGCGGCGTTCAATTCTGCCGGCGCTCCGACCGGCACTGTGGCGGTTACTTGTACTGTGACCGACGACAAGGGGCAGGCGGCAAACGCGAATGCCAGTGTAATGATCGAGGCTCCGTATGTGGCCCCTGTGGAGCCTGCGGAGGTAAAGCAACTCGAGACTCGCCTGGCGCTGCACAGTGTCTTTTTCCCGACAGCTCAGCCCAGAGCTGAGCATCCCAATGGCGGCCTGGTGGCCAGCCAGGAAGGAACTCTGACCACCCTCGCGTCGGACTTCAAGAAGTACCTCGGATACAAACCGGAAGCCCACCTGACGCTGAGCGGACATGCGGATGTGCGCGGATCGGTCGAGTACAACCAGGCGCTTTCCGAACGCCGCGTTGCACGTACAAAGCAGTATCTGGTTGAGCAAGGCGTTCCGGAAGGCAGCATTGAAACGCGCGGCCTGGGCAAGGAAGAGAACCTCACCGCCGACCAGGTGAAAGATATGGTTGAACAGAATCCCGACCTGAGCGCCACGGAGCGGGAGAAGGTTCTGCACAATCTTGGCGTTATTGTCTGGGCTCAAAACCGCCGAGTAGATGTTACGCTGAGCACCACGGGCCAAGAATCGGTGCGTCAGTTCCCGTTCAACGCTGCCGATTCCCTGACACTACTGGATAAGAAGAGTCTAGCGAAGAAGAAGGCGGCGGCAAAGAAGTAGCCGCATGAACCGCTGCCAGCAGATATGTTTGGCGGTAGAACAATTGGTTGTCCGGGCACATGACCAAGAACGAAGGCCGGACGAATACCAGATTGAAGGATAATTCGAGCAGTCTTTTGAGGTTGACCGGCGAATCGGTCAACCTCTTTCGTTTTTGCGCCTCTTCTTTTGCGCCTCTCTTCAGAGACTTTCGCATAACTCGGACCGCGAATACAGAGGTTACTGAAGAACAGTATACGAAGTCTCTTTGGTTTCTCGCTCAAGAGAGATTGTGGCGAATTGTGCGAAGCTCAATAGCTCTTTGGTGCAGTTAGGTAACTTAACGCAGTCGGCGATAACATCTTGTCCGTTACCCTAATCCGTGAAGAGGGAGCCAAAAAGTTAACATCTGAGGTCGTAAGATATTGAAAAACATGCCCAACCGCAAACCTGCCTATGATATTTTATAAGTACCTTCAAACGCACTTCTGAGTCGTTCTTTGTGTTACAAGAACGTCGCTCGATTCTTCGATTGTGAAGAACCGTGTCAGCTTGAGCTGTGTTTTTGTTCCCAAGCCGCTTTTATGCGTTTGTCGTTCAAATTGATTGCGGAGGGGAAACGCATGTTTTCTTGTGTTACAAAGCCTGGAGGGCGGTTGCTCGTCTTGGCTACTGCGGTATTGTTGCCTGTCGTTCTTACTGCCCAGGTCGTTCCGTCTGCGAAGGGATCTCTTGCGGATGATTCCGCGTCTAAGTGGGACATCTTTGGAGGCTATAGCTTTTTTGCTCCCAACTCGACAGTCGATGGTTATTCTGAAACGAAAAAACAAACTCCAGGCCCGATTAAACCAGTCGCATTCAATGTGGAAAAGATCGGATCTGTAGAAAGCCTTGCTTACTTCTTTAACAAGCATACGGGACTTGAATTCAGTTCAGGCCAGCACGACCTTTATAACAACACTAACAACGCAAAAGGGCAAGAAGTTGGCTCCAGTAACAGCGGTTTGTTCACCATGCAGATGGGCATGATCTACCGCTGGAGGGAAGGAAGATGGACCCGCTGGGTTCACGGTCTGGCAGGTGGAGTAAGCCAGCAAGGTCCGGATTCTCAGAGTTACACGCCGGGAGAGACGTTTACCGCTGGTGGTGGCTTGGATTATGAGCTAACTCGTCATTGGGCTCTCCGGATGGCGGAGGGCGACTATGAGTATGTGCATGTGAATCACGGAAAACCTTATTTGGGCTCAGATCATATGGATTGGGAGGCTGGCGGTGTCGCTAACATGCAGGGTCTTCGGTTAGCGGCAGGTATCGTCTATCATATCGGCTCAAGGGCACAGAGCGAGGCGGTGGCCATGTCGTGTTCGCCCAGCTCCACTTTGGTCTATCCCGGCGAACCAGTGACGGTGAAGGCGGAGGCCGAAGGCCTGAACCCCAAACTGAATACTGCTTACCTGTGGTCCGGCCCCGGTGTTACGGGCAGCAGCGATACTGCCACAGTGGCTACGGCGTCGCTGGCTCCCGGCAGCTACACGGTGAGGGGCGAGGTGATGGAAGGCAAAGCCGGCAAGGATGGCCTGAAGCCCCGGAAGACGGCCGACTGCTCGTCTAGTTTTACGGTGAGAGCGTATGAGCCGCCGACGATCACTTGCTTGCCCAATCCCAGCACGATCAAGCCGGGCGAGACCAGCATCATTACGGCGACCGGCGTCAGCCCGCAGAACCTTCCGCTGACTTATAACTACTCGGCTGCCTCTGGCACGGTCAGCGGCAGTGGCGCCACAGCGACCTTCTCTTCGACTGGCGCACCGACCGGCACGGTGGGGATCATCTGCAACGTGACCGATGAGACGGGGCAGACAGCAACCGCGAAGACCAACGTGACGATCACTGTCCCATACGTGCCTCCAGTTCAGCACAGCCAGGCTTTATGCTCAATCGGCTTTGCGACCGACAAGAAGCGCCCGACGCGGGTGAGCAACGAAGCCAAGGCCTGCCTGGACGAAGTTGCCCTCGACCTGCAGAAGCAGCCCGATGCCAAGGCCGTAGTGGTGGGTGAATCGGATACGAAAGAGAAGGCAAAGGCTACGCAGGAAGAACTGCCAACAAAGAAGCACAAGCAACTTAAAGTTGAGCAGTTGGCTGCCGAGCGTGCTGTGAATGCTAAGGACTACCTAGTGACCGAGAAGGGCATTGACGCTTCCCGCATCAGTGTGGCGACCGGTAAGGTGGATGGTCAGACGGCGGAAGACTACCTGGTACCCTCCGGCGCAAGCTTTACGGCCGATGTGGCCGGAACAAGCCAGGTGGACGAGAGCGCGATAAAGGCGCAGGCGCGCAAGCCGCTGGCGACCAAACCGGCACACAAGAAGGGCACTTCCAAATAGCGTGTTCACCCTCTTTGCGGCAGGCCCCCTCCGGTCTGCCGCAAGGGGGAGTCCTGGCGGGTGACAGCGCAGGAGCAAACCCTGCGGTGCGAGCTGCTGGTGGCACCGGAGCAGCCGTCCATACATTCTTTGTATACTCGATATATGAGTTTAAGGAGTTGTTTGTCTGCATGAATCGTTTGCGAATTTGGTTTGGTTTTTCCCCTTGGTCCGGACGATTCGCGCAGGTATCGCTCCTGGTTTTTCTATTGATCGGAACCTCGCGCTTTGCGGCGCAGCCGCTTTGGAGCACGATTGGCCCCGCGGGCGGTGATGCACGAGCCTTTGCGGCGGTTCCCGGCCAGCCCCATCATTTGTACCTCGGTACCACCAACAGTTGGCTCTACGAGTCAGTGGATGGGGGCGCGTCGTGGCATCGGCTCTCTAAACTTGACACCTCGGACGACCTGATTCTGGACCACATCATTGTGGATCCGGCCAATCCTGGCACTGTTTTTGTCGCCGCGTGGAAGTTGGATCGCGCCGATGGCGGACTTTGGGTGAGCCGCGACGGGGGCCGGAGTTGGAGTGTTGTCGCGGGGCTGCGCGGCCAATCGATTCGTGCCTTTGCTCAGGCGCCATCGGACCCCAGGATGC
>Ga0255356_1001570_pt1 | contig 14225 bp, 13 predicted proteins | sample HBST100metaG_FD_189944 | JGI IMG/M metagenome (GOLD analysis project Ga0255356, IMG submission 189944) | Peat soil microbial communities from Stordalen Mire, Sweden - H.B.S.T100 | ecosystem: Environmental > Terrestrial > Soil > Wetlands > Peat | place: Sweden: Norrbotten County, Stordalen Mire... | reverse complement strand
GATCGCGCAACTCAGCAAAATACTTCAGGGGATTTTCCATATCCCCTTCTCGCCCATCTACAGATCCGTTGCATATAGCAATTTATATGCGTCGCCCCTGCTTGAGGACGGCCTCTATTGTCGCTAACTGCCTTAACCGTCGTATAATTGCCCGCGAATAACATCGGTCTGCTATGTCGCATTCAGACCATTGACACGGTAGGTAGCGAAACCAATTCAGGGTACTGCGCGGGGAGAGAACGAAACGCTTCATGCCTGCGCTGAAGGGGTGAGATCCATGTCTCGATTTCCTTTTCTGGCTTCATTGATCCTGCTGCCGGCAGTCGCCTTTGCTCAACAGGCGAGCCCTGCCTCAGAGCCTGAGACAACGCTGCATGTCACGTCGCGCCTGGTGTATGTCGATGTGGTCGCGCGAGACTTACACGGAAATGTGATGAAGGGCCTTACCCAACAGGACTTCAAAGTTCTGGAAGATGGCCGTCCGGTGTCAATCGAATCCTTCACCGCGCATATTCCTGCGCCAGCTGCTTCAGCAGCAACTGCCGAGATTACGCCAGAAACACCCAAGACGGAATTCACAAACGTCTCTTCAGGCGCAAGTGCGAAGCCAGTCACGATGGTGCTCTGCGACCTGCTCAATACGCCCAATGATGATCAGCTTACCGCGCGCCAACAGATGCTCAAGTTTATTGATGCCCTGCCCGCGGGCGACCGCATTATGGTCTTTACACTGACCTACGGGCTGCACATGACGCAAGGGATCACAGGCAGCGCATCGTTACGTTCGGCTGTCTCAACGATGCTGAAACCACGAAATGTCGGGGTTGACGATTCGAAGACCGAATCCATGATGGACACTCAGATTGCGGCGAACTTTACTGCCCAGTTCAGTGGCAAGCCCCAGGCCGTGCCCACAGGGGCTGTAGCACATGGACCGATCATCGCGCAGAATCAGAGCTATGATGAGCGTGCTCGAACAACGATCTCTGCGCTGAGCGAACTGGCGCGCGCCATGGAAGGCTACCCTGGGCGCAAGAGTCTCTACTGGCTGGCGGAGAGTTTTCCGCTTTCGGTAGATATTGTTGGCGTCCCTGTCTACAGTGAAGGATCCGCATCTACCAGCTATGTATCCACCGAATATGTGTCGCGGTCTACGTCGAGCACAACGGAACAGCAAGGCCACTTTAGCCAGACCTCGGCCCAGGAGATGCGCACGACGCTTAACCTGGTGGCCAGCGCGCGCATCGCAGTTTACCCCACCAGCGTTTTTGGGCTGGCAACTCAGTCCTCCTCGGCAGCCGTTGGAGCAGGTGTTGCGGCTGCAAAGAACCCCGGCGACCCGCGCGGTGGCTTCTTCACGCTGGGCAACCTGAAGAGTGAGATGGAAGACCTGGCTCGGGAGACCGGCGGCGAGGCGATCTTTGGCACCAATGACATTGCCGGAGCGATGGAGCGCACCCGCAACGATGGCGCCAGCTATTACACGCTTGTTTACAAGCCAAGCAATGGCAAGTGGAATGGTAACTTCCGCGAGATTCACGTTGAAGCGGCGGGAAGCGGTTCGTTGATCTACCGGCGTGGATACTTTGCTACTCCCGACAGCGCAGTCGCCGATTCCGGCGACGATCTCACGCGTGCCATGCAACTTGGCGCCCCTGAAGAGACCTCTCTGCGCCTTCACTCGAAGCTGCTTCCAAGCGATCCACAGCATCCGGGCCTGCTCGTCGAGAACACCGTTACTACCGAGGATATCTCCTTCACCAGCACACCCGACGGCCATCGCCACGCCAAGATCTTCGTCCAGCTTGTGGCCTTCAACGACGGCACGCAGCAACCAAAAAGCCTTCCGCAAGCCGCAGGCACTCTGAATATCGATCTCGATCCGGAACACTATGAGTTCATCCGATCAGCAGGGATCGCATTTCGCCAGCACCTGGATATCAAGCCAGGAAAGTACCGTGTGGTTCTGGGCGTAAACGACGAGTCAAGCCACAAGCTGGGCACAGTTGAGATGCCGATTGTTATACCAGCCAGCTAGGGCGCGTTCTGACAAAACCTCTCAGTTGTCCTGCGAAAGGATGACACAGCTATACGGCGCGATGCCGATGTTGCCGCTGAAGGGCATCTCATTCAGTGGCGGCCCATCGGCCTCGGTGTCGAAGCTGTTCCAGTTTCCGAAGTAAGCATCATAGGATGCCGAGTCGCTATTGAAGCGCACACGCCACATGCCGCCGCGAGGAAGGCCGATTGCATAACTCGAATAGCCTTGGTCGGCGAAGTTACATACGACGATCACATCGTCTCCCTCGCCGCCCTGATCCCAGCGATGGTAAACGAGAACATTGTCAGAGAAGACCGGCAGCAGATGGGTGTTTGCTCCACGCAGCCCGCGGGTATTGTTGAACCAATTTCTGCGCAGGTGAATCAGGTCGCGATACAGGTTTCTGATCCCAGAGAATTGTTGGCGTAGTTGCCAGTCGATCGGCTGCGGAGCGGCGCCACCGTTGGGAAAGGGAGCCCACTCGAGGAACTCTTGCCCTTCAAAGATCATTGGTATGCCAGGGATGGTAAGGACGACTGCGGCTGCAAGCGTGGACCGCTTCTTCGAGGCCCAGCTGTCAGAAAACCCTGGACAGATTAGATCCGGAATACGGCCACCGCCTTGGCCAGGATCGTCCCGATCATGATTTTCACTGTAGATCACTGACTGAAACGCGGCGCTGCCCGAGATGGCTGAGATTGAATCAGCGATGCCGCCAACTTGACGATCCGCATCGTCGATCGGAAGCACTGCGTTGCGCAGGCTGAAGCAAAGCGCATTATCCCACTGCACGCCGAAGCCAAAGCCTCCTGAATCTATCGGCTCGGTAATGGCATCCAGCCCCTGAATATCCTCGGCGATCGCGACCTTCCAGCCTTGCGTACTCTGAAGCTCCCGATTGATGCGGCACAACAATGCCTTGCCGTCCGGCAGATCCGCTTTGATCTCTCCGTTCACTTGGACTGCGCGAATGTTCACCACAGAATCAAAGCGGAGCCCATCAATGAAGCAGTTCTCAAGCCAGTACCTGGCATTGTCAACGAGGTATTGCTGGACCTCTGGCCTGCCGAAGTCGAAACGTGTGTGCGCGAAATCCGTATGGGCCCGATAGTCCTCGTAGAAATAGATACCTCCCTGAGTCGAGGAGCCGTCGCCAAAAGGACATAATGTGCTGGGCGTATACCAGCCATCAAGTTGCCAGAGATCGGTGTCGCCGAGGTGGTTATAGACAACGTCGAGAATGACAGCCAAACCGAGTGAGTGAGCCTGGTTAACAAAATCTCGTAAAGCATCCGGACCGCCGTAAGTATCTTCCACGGCGAAGATGTAGCCGGGGTTATAGCCACTCGATGTGAGCGTCTCGAACTCGCCAAGCGGCATGATCTCAATTGCATTCACGCCAAGGTCGGCCAGGTCTGGGAGTTTGGACAACGCTGTCTCTAACGTACCCGGAGTGCCACCGGGGCCTGTCGAAAATGTCGGGACATGAAGCTCATAGATCACCGCCTCATTCCAGTTGGGCGTCGTATAACCGATTGGCAGGTGAAGCGTATTGCAGGAGGAGACAAGAGCATTCATGCCGAGGCTGCTGCGCGTGATGGAAGTGGCGTAAGGATCGACACGGTGGCCGTTATTGGGTGCGCCTGGAATGTAGAACTGGTATGCCTGTCCGGCGGTGGCACCAGGCACATCGACCGACCAGTAGCCGCTGTCGCCGTCGGGCGCGAGTGGATTCGCTGTTTGGTCCCAGCCGTTGAAGTCTCCAACAACCGAGACAGAGGGTGCGAACTTTGCCCAGACTCGAAAGGTCACTCCTCCTGGATAACAAATGGCGCCCATGCCGAGCCTGGAGGATGAGATCGGGGGGACGTGTGGCTGCACAGGGGGAACAGTGCCCATGATGGCTTCTCCTTATCAACGAGATTATGCACGAGGACGGCTCGCCTTGGATGGATTTTTGTCAATGTTTGTTAACTAATCTCTGAACAAAACACTGCCGACCAGCGTCGTCCTTAGGGCATTCTCGATTTCAACTTGATGAGTTTCCCGTCGACGGCGAAGTTGCCGTGTCCGCGATGATGGATAGTTTTTGGGTGCTTCTGTGCCGGATCGGTCCAGGCCTTGAGGACTTCGAGGACGAAGAGGTTGAACTTGTTGACGAGGTGGGTGTCGACCACGCGACATTCGAGATTGGCGAAGCACTCGGCGATGAGAGGCGGCGCTACACGCTCGGCCGGCAGTGGTGTTAGAGAGAATCTCTCAAATTTGTCCACATCGCGACCCGAGCAGTTACCGATGCCGACGACTTTTGATGCCAGTTTCATGGCCGGGAGAGCAATGACGCACTCTTTTGCGGCTTGCAGCGCGGCAAAGCTGTAATCGGCGTTGCTGACGATACAGGCAATCTGCGGCGGTTCAAACTCAACCATCATGTGCCAAGACATTGCCATGATGTTTGCGCGGCCTTTGCGGGCGGTGGTGAGCAGTACGACCGGCCCCGGTTCGAGCAACTGGTAGACCTTCGACAGTGGCAGATCTCTCATCGCGACAGAGCCTCCCACTGGCCTGATTTGGCAGAGTTGAAGATTGCCTCAATGACAGCCATGTTCTTGATGGCGTCTCCGACAGAGACGGGCACGTCGGTGTCTTCAAGAACGGCCCTGGAGAAGGCATCGCCCTGAAGAGTGTATTGGTCAACGACCGGGAAAGTCTCCGGAGTGATGCCGCTGCCGGACAGGTCACCAGTCGCGTCGATGAAGAGGCGAGTTGGGCGGTCCGGCGGCGCGTTGAAGGGGATTTCAAGCTCGATGCGCCCACGGGTACCGATGAATTGTAGGCGCTGGTAGGGGAGCAGCTGCGTACTGCAGGTGAAGATGGAGTGGCCCTCGGGGAAGTCGAGAATGGCAGAGGTGAGGCGGTCGGTATGCATTTGGGGATCGCGGTCGATGGTGGCTACGACGCGCGTGGGCTCATGCATGAAAGCGTAGCGCGAGGCGTGGATGAGATAGCAGCCTATGTCCATGAGTGCTCCGCCGCCACACTCGACCTGGTTGCGGATGTTGGTTGGATCGGCGTTGAAGTAGCTGAATGTGCCAATGATGGAACGGAGTTGGCCAATGCGGCCTTCGGCGAGCAACTCGCGGAGGCGGAGCCACTGAGGATGGCAGTTGACCATGAAGGCTTCGCCGATTTTGACTCCAGTGCGAGCGCGAACGGCAAGCAGCGCTTCGGCCTCTGCAACCGTGAGGCTGAGGGGTTTTTCACAAAGAACATGCTTACCAGCTTCGGCGGCCTTGATGGTCCAGGGAACGTGGAGGTGGTTGGGAAGCGGGTTGTAGATGGCGTCGATGTTTGGATCAGCGAGAAGTTCTTCGTAGGAGCCGTAGGCTGTGGGAACGCCGAGAGCGGCGGCTGCCTGCTGCGCTTTGGCAAGATCGCGAGAGGCGATGGCGACGACGCTGGTGAACTGACCCCGCATCATGCCGGGGAGAACTTTTTTGAGGCCGATGTTGGCTGTGCTGAGAACTCCCCAGCGGAGTTTGGTTTGCATGGAGATCATGATAAGCGCCAGGTCCAGAGGATGGCGTGCATTCTTGAACTCAGAAGCAAGACTTGGGGCAGGCAGCTATCTGCTCAGGGAATTCTTGTCCACGTCTCGGTTCGACCCAGCAGGGAGATGCCGATGAAGCCTCGCATTTGCAGGCTGTCTTTGCCGACTGCCCAAATCTTACCTTTGTATTCCTTGCCGTTCTCCGGGTCCACGACGGTTCCCTCCACCCAGTCATCTCCGTTGGGGTGGAAGTTGCGCATGAAGACCATGCCAAGAATCGGCTGATTCTTGTATTCGCCGGAACACTTGTCGCAGAGATCGTGCGGAGTTCGGCCGGGGCGAAGCTGCGTGACCTTCCCAAAGAGTCTGCCGTTCTCCAGATAGGTTTCCGCCTGACCTCCGGGTTTGCCATCGTTATCTACAATCTGCCAGTGGCCAATGGCGTTCTGGAGTTTTGGGGTGGGTTGCTGGGCGCGGGCTCCGGCGACCGAAACCAGTGTGAAGAGAACGAGGGCGAGAGACATGAGGCGTTTGTGGTAAGTCGTGTTCAAAATGACCTCCCTGTGGCTTGGATTGTAGAGCGAAGACGTGATAAGTGATTAGTGTCGGCTAGCCGGGAGCGAGTGGAAAGGTCTCAGGTGCGGAACCTGGCCACATTGCCGACAGCCGTTCGGCTAACAAAAGAGCCATCATGTTCCGTTAGAACACGCGACTTTCAGTTTCAAAACGCCTCGTTTTTGTCCTGAAAGGAGCATGCTTCGTCAGCAAGCGGGGAGCAGGCGCTGAACTCACCAGGCACACCAACTCCGGTCTCGCTCCAAAGTCGTACCCTTTCAAAACACGGGAATGGAACAACTTCTAATCTCTGCCGTATGGCCCGTGCTTCACCCCATCACAACTACGGGTTGAAAGAGCGTCCCTGCTATCCGCTTAGCTATCCCTACCAGCTCGCGCTGATCGGCAAAAACCTTCACTAATGGCGCATGCGAAAACTCCGGCAGATTGGCCTGTGCGCCATTGCGCAGGCGTCCGAGAGCCATTGCATCGGCGGTGACAGCCGGCATCTCTGGCAAGAGGCTGCGCGGGTGCACGCAAAGCTCCTCGATAGCTTCGACATTCCCGGCCAGCGGTGCCAGTTCATCCAGCGTGTGCACGCAGATCAGAGTGAAGACACCAGCTTGAGTGCGCCGCAAGCTGCTCAGATGCGCCCCGCAACCCAGATCCTGACCTAATTCATGAGCCACAGAGCGCACATAGCCCCCGGCACTGATGCTCATGATAAAACTGGCCTCGGCCCCGTCGAGCGCAGTGATCTCGAATGAAGCAATGCGAACCGCTGCGGTCTTGAGCTCCACAGGCTTGCCCTCGCGAGCCAGCTTGTAGGCGGGCGTGCCGGCAATCTTCTTTGCGGAGTAAGGCGGCGGCATCTGTTGCATCTCGCCGTGGAAGCGTGCAGACGCAGCGCGCACACGGTCAAGGGTCAAGGGCGGATTCGCGGTAGAATTCGAGTCGTTCCAGAAGTCTGGCCCGGCAGGCTGACCTTCGGCATCATAGGTGTCTGTGGCAAAACCGAAACGAATCGTTCCGGTATAGCTCTTTTCAGCGGATGAAAAATACTGGGCCAAGCGGGTGAACTTGCCCAGCAGAAGCGGCAAAACACCTGTGGCCATGGGGTCAAGCGTGCCAAGATGGCCGATGGAGCGTTCGCCGGTAATTTTGCGAAGACGCCCCACCACATCGTGGCTGGTCATGCCGGCCGGTTTGTCGATAACGATAAGCCCGTTCACTTATTTACTTTAGCTGACCGGGCTTCGGCTCCATCAGTTCGCTCATACCTCGCCGGCTCACAGTTCGCCAGCACCTTGGCGCCTCACCAGCGAGAGGAACTCTGAGCGCGTCTCCTTTTGTTGGAAGCAGCCCACCATGGCGGAGGTCACCGTGGATGAGTTCTGTTTCTCTATGCCGCGCATCATCATGCACATGTGGCGCGCCTCGATCACCACGCCCACGCCCTGTGGAGCAATCGCGAGTTGAATGGCGTCGGCAATTTGCCGTGTGAGCCGCTCCTGCACCTGTAGACGTCGCGCAAAGACCTCTACGAGGCGTGGAATCTTGCTCAGCCCGATAACCTTCCCCTTGGGGATATAAGCCACATGGACCTTTCCGAAGAAGGGGAGCAGGTGATGTTCACAGAGCGAGAAGATTTCGATGTCCTTGACGATGACCATTTCGTCGTAGTCCTCGTCGAAGAGGGCGCCGCGCAAAATGCCAGTGGGGTCTTCATCGTAGCCCTTGGTAAGGTAGGCCATCGACTTCTCTACACGGCCGGGTGTGGCCAAAAGCCCCTGGCGGGCGGGGTCCTCGCCCAACCGGCTCAGAATCTCGCGATACAACTCCTGTGTGGTGAACTCGCTTAAACCTTCGTCCATCCCCGCCCGGTGATTCGTCTTGCTTACTGCAATCGGCTGCGCCATTTTCTTCATCCTCATCCTGAGCGAAGCAGCTCCGCATTTTTTCGGCCTGCACAGGCGAAGAATCTGCGTTCAATCCTCGCCCCGCCAGCAATCTTGAACAAACTACTCGCCACGGTACTCAAAGAAGTTGTTCTCGGTCTCTTCTACCCGGACATTTTCCAACTCGCCAGCGGGCAAAGCATCCTTCAACAATTCAAAGACCGCTCTACAAAGATTCTCTGTCGTCGGTACGCGATTCACAAAATAAGAGTCCAGATTGAGGTTGGTGTGATCGAAACGGCCAATCACTTTTGTTCGTACAACTTCATCGAGCACGGCCATGTTGACCACCATGCCAGTCTCAGGGTCCACCGCTCCGCTCACCATGACTTCCACAATGTAATTGTGTCCGTGGCCGTAAGGATTGTTGCACTTGCCGTAGGTGGTCCGATTCTCTTCAGCCGAAAGGACGTCAGAATGCAAACGGTGACTTGCACTGATGAGGTAGCGGCGGCCGAAGAAAGCTCTCATGCCTCGCCTCGAAACTCAGCGAAGATTTCTGGTGTCTCATAGACGCGGACCCGGCTCAACTGCGCTCCACCAGCAGCCAGTACCGCAGGCTCCAGCCGATTCCACGCGGCAATTGCGATGTTCTCCGTCGTCGGAATTGCGCTGGCAAATTCAGGCGTTTCGAGGTTCAGGTGGCGATGATCCCAGGCGGCAAGCACATCGCGCTCGATTACATCCCTGAGCCACTTCAGATCGGCAACAAAACCAGTGACCGGATCAACGTCTCCGGCCACCGTCACCTCAAGCGTATAGTTGTGCCCATGTCCATTGCGATTGGCACACCGGCCAAAGACCTGCTTGTTCTGCTCCTCGGACCAGGCCGCGTTCCAGTAGTAGTGCGAAGCTGAGAATGTAGCCCGCCGCGTCAGAAAAATCATTCTGATTCCTCACTAGAGAAGATGCTACAACTCTCGCAAAGGCTTCACTTTAAGCGGCGTAGCTCCTGCCTTTCCAGCTTACGCGCTTCAGGATGCGGTGCTGGAACCAACTGCGGTAAAGCAGCACGACAAACAGCGGCAGCCCCAGCGGCGCGATCGCGCAATCGAGAAACGGAAAGTTGGACTTGGCTACACGGCCGTAGAAGCGAAAGAGATTGCGCACCCACAGCAATGCCAGCACCCAACCAACACCCAGCCACTGTAACGAATGGGGACCAAGACGCGCACTCCACAGCTCAAACGCCAGCAGCGGCAACACCACGAGCAGTGCGATGTCGAGGACGCGCCAGAGGGCGAGCGCGAGGCAGTTGTCGAAGAGCAGCGCCAGATTTTTGGTCCAGCCGTCGATCATTGCCGTGGTCGAGCGGTACATGTGCGTGGAGACCGCGTCCTCGGCATAGCGGAAGCGCAGACCCACTTTGCGCCGCTTGGCCAAGAAGGCCAGTTCCACGTCTTCGAGCACCTTATCTGCCACTGCGACGTGGCCGCCGAGCCGCTGGTATGCCTGACGCTCAACCAGCAAGAATTGCCCGTTGGCTGCGGCGATCCGCTGCTTTGGATCGGAGACCTTGGCTGGCGGATAAGCCAGCGCCAGTTCGCAGAAGACTAACGGCATCAGTGACCGTTGCCAAAACCCGTGGACGATCTGTCGCGGCGAATAGCTCAACATACCCACTTGATGCTTGGCGGCCTCGTGCATTGCACGGTGCAGATCTCCCAACTCATGGATCGTATCAGCGTCAGTGAAGAGCAGCCACCGCCCGCGTGCCCGCCTGGCCGCCGTCCAAACGGCGTTGTTCTTGCCAGTCCAACCCGGCCGCAGTTTCTCCGCCTCGATCACCGTAACCCCGGCAAAGCTGCGAGCAATCTCGGCTGTGCGATCGGTTGAGTGGTCGTCCACCACGATCAGTTCCCAGTCCTGGCCCAGCTTGAAGACCTCTTCGGATTGGCTCACAAGCGACTGAAGACACGCTGCCAGACAGTCTTCCTCGTCGCGCGCCGGGATGATGACAGTCAGTTCAAGCAACTCCTCGGGAGCTGGCTCGGGCTGGTCGAAGATTGTCTCTAAGTGCACCGGCAGCGCCACTGGCGCATCGGAAAGCCCAAGCACCGACTTGAATCCGCTCTCCCCAACCGAACCGCTTTCCTCTTGACTCTCGTTCTCCATGCGTCCTCACCCTTTCGTTGGGGGTCTATCGCTCGTTATTATAAAGATGTGCGGCTTCTACGGTCCCTCTCTCTCGCTTTGCTACTGCCTTTGGCCCTTACGCCCGGCTGCGACCGCGGTGCGCACCCGGCTCAGACTGGCCAAGTTGCCCCGGACTTCACTGTCTCTGACGGCGCAACAACTGTGCACTTGGCCAGCTACCGAGGCCGCGTTGTGTTGCTCAATTTCTGGGCCACATGGTGCCCACCGTGCATTCAAGAGATGCCGGCGCTGATCGAACTTCACCACGAGCGCCCGGACCTGACCATATTGGCTGTCAGCGTTGATGAAGATCCTGACGCATATAGCCGCTTTCTTATCCGCCGTCACGTGGACCTAATCACCGTCCGCGACCCTGCCCAGAAGGCCGCACAGCTCTACCACACGGATGGATGGCCGGAGACCTACATCATCGACCGCCAAGGCGTTATTCGCCGCAAGATCGTCGGCGACCCGGATTGGTCCAACCCTGAGATCCGTACCTACCTGAAGAGCTTGTAGATTCTTGCTATGATTCCCCTATGACAACGGTGGAAATTCTCTTTCGCTATGCCACGCCGCCGACGGAAGCGGTGACTTTTGCGCTGGCCAATACTCGCGAAGTCTATGGGATTCGCCGGCTCAAGTTTGATCGCACTGCCCACACGCTTAGCGTGGAGTATGACGCCACTCGACTCAGCGCAGCTTCCGTCACAAGCCTCCTCCTCCAAGCTGGCTTGGAGATCACCAGCGAGCCACCACGGGTTTCCCCGCAACCGCTTCCCGAGCAGGCTTCGGCGGCTTGAGATTCTGTGATTGCGCAGGCTGAAAAACCCTGATATTCTGTCTATGGTTTCGCTTGAGACCAAACATGTGCGCCCGTAGCTCAGTTGGATAGAGCGACTGGCTACGAACCAGTAGGTCGGGAGTTCGACTCTCTCCGGGCGCACCATTTAATCCCCTCCTAGTCCCCCTCCATAGCAAAAGGATTCGTTGACAATCGCAGAATCTCGGCCCTTTTTGCGTGCTGCGAAAGCCTGCATGGGAGTTTGTTGCTCTGACCAGCCTTGATGGAATCGATTGAAGAAATTTTGCAACGGAAATGAAAAAGGCGAAGCGCATCAGCGCTTCGCCTTTTTCTCAGACCATCAGAAGTTCTTAATACAGCCGGAAGTTGATTTCGACGTTGATCATGACCGGCACTGGAGTCTTGCCGTCCTTCATGGCGGGCTTGAACTTGTACTTGCGAACCGCCTCCAAGGCCTTCTCGTCCAATCCCATTCCGAGCGGACGCACGACGCGCGGATTCTGCGGATTGCCCTGCGCATCCACAATCAATGAGACTATGCAAACACCCTGATACTTTGCCCGGCGCGCTTCGTCAGAAAACTCTGCTTCCACCTGGTTCAGAGGAACCGGCTGGGATACGCCACCGCCAACGCGATACAGGCCACCGCCAGCATTGCCGCCAGAACCCGGTCCGTAGCCGTTTCCGTTGCCTGAACCCAAACCACCACCATATCCCGTTCCCATGCCGCTTCCACCGCCCTCGCCATTCGAGGCTAGCTTGACGTTGACAGAGTTCTTGACGCCGATATTCGTCATCAGCGGGTTGTCTGGCAGGGTGATTTCCTTCTGCACATTGATGGCAGCTTCCATCGCCAGCTTGGGATGATCAATCGCCTGCACCTGGGGAGGCGTGATTGGGTTCTTCTCGATCTTGGGCAACTTGCCCTTGGTGGGATCGACAACGCTGTGGTCTCCGCCACCACCGCCGCCACCGGCCAACTTGTCGGCCTGGGGCGCCTTGAATTCACCCACGTCAATGTCGGTCAATGTCAGGGGCGGCTTTCCATGATTGATGTAGGTTTTGACTCCGAGAAAGAGCAACGCCGCAACAATCCCAACATTCAATGTGGTCGCAATGCCCCAGGCCCAGGGATTGCGCTTGACTGCCATGCGGTCCGGCACCGGAATCGGCGTCGAGGTCAGTTTCAGCGGGGGTAGCTTGGGCGGGAAAAAAACATCCCGAATGCTCTCGTAGAGATCGGCCCAAATGGGCTTTTCTTCCAAGGGGATGCCGAAAGTGAGATCAAGCTCGACACCGCCCATGATGGCTGCGGCAGCTTGGGATTCCGAGTCTGGCTGTGTGAGCAGGTCGTTTGCCATATGTGCGGCTGCTTCTGTTGCCTCTGAGCTCCTGGCTTGCCGTCCGGACGATAGGTCCTCCGTCTCCAGGCCCATGTCCCTATTATGCTTGACTCCGCCCGTTTGTGTCTCGTCCGGCAGGGTCCTGCTATCCAGACTCTCATATTCGGGCGTGGAGAGGTTTCCCATAAACAATAGACGGAGATCCTCCGCAGTCGTTACCTTGGTCAACAGCAGAGAAAAGGAAGATGGCGGATTTCTCGGCTTCGCGCTGCAGTCTCAGCCGTTGCAGTCGATTTTCTTTCTTCGCCGTTTACACTATTAGTTGAACCAAATCGGAAGATCCCAGGGAGTAACGATGTCCCCAGCACCGGAGTTGAAGGCGACCCTTACCTTGCCGCAAACCGCCTTCCAGATGAAAGCGAATCTGCCACAGAATGAACCACTTCGGCTCTCCCGCTGGGCCTCACTCGGGCTTTATGAAGAACTGCGCAAGGCTGGCCGCGGTCGCCCGGCGTACATTCTGCACGACGGCCCTCCCTACGCTAACGGTCCCATCCACCTGGGCCATGCGCTCAACAAGGGACTGAAGGATTTTGTTGTCAAGTCGAAGACGATGGCCGGCTTCGACGCGCCTTACATTCCTGGCTTTGACTGCCACGGCCTGCCCATCGAAATCAAAGTGGACGAGCAGTTGGGCCGCAAGAAGCTGGAGATGCCCGCGCCTGAGGTCTTGGAGGCCTGCCGCAAATACGCACAAAAGTACGTTGACCTGCAAACCTCGCAATTTGAACGCATTGGCTGCTTCGGGCGCTGGGATAACCCCTACAAGACCATGGCTCGCGAGTACGAAGCCCGGACGCTTGAGGCTTTCTATGGCTTCCTCGAAAAAGGCTTCGTCTATCGCGGCCTCAAGCCGGTTTACTGGTGCATTCACGACCGCACCGCTCTAGCCGAGGCCGAGGTGGAGTATGCAATGCACACCAGTCCCTCCATCTACGTGCGCTACCGGCTAACCTCAGATCCGGCTGCGATCGACTCGGCGCTGGCGGGCAAGCAGGTTTCGACCATCATCTGGACGACGACTCCCTGGACGCTGCCCGCGTCGATGGCCGTGGCTTTCCATCCCGACTTTGAATATGTGGCACTACAGGCGGGCGAAGAGGTCTACATTGTCGCCGCTGAACTGGCCGCCGCAGTGATTGCAGCCTGCAACCTGGGCGAAACCACCGAGTTGGCCCACTTCAAAGGCAGCAAACTGGAGCGCGTCACCTTCCAGCATCCGTTTTTAGAGCGCAGCATTCTGGGCGTTCTGGCCACGTACGTCACCGCGGACACGGGCACCGGTGCAGTCCACACAGCACCCGCGCACGGAGCGGACGATTTCTATACCGGCGTTCGCTATGACATCGACCCCACCTGCCGCGTCGATGCTGTGGGCCGTGTCCACGTGGACCCGAGCGCCTGGAACCAAGCGTCTCCGCCCGCCTTCGAGGGCTTGAAGGTGTGGGCCGCAAATCCGGTTATTTTGGCCATGCTTGAGGAGCGAGGAGCGCTGCTGGGCAGCCGTGACCTGGAACATTCCTATCCGCACTGCTGGCGCTGCCACAAGCCCGTCATCTATCGCGCCACCGAGCAGTGGTTCATTGGCATGGAAACTCCGGTGAAGCGCGCCGACGGCTCCGAAGCCACTTTTCGTCAGTTGGCGATCGAAGAGATTGACAAGGTTGTATGGGACCCGGCCTGGGGCAAAGAGCGTATCACCAACATGATCGCAACCCGGCCCGATTGGTGCATCAGCCGCCAGCGCATCTGGGGTGTGCCCATCGCCGTCTTTATG
>Ga0255356_1001568_pt1 | contig 14248 bp, 9 predicted proteins | sample HBST100metaG_FD_189944 | JGI IMG/M metagenome (GOLD analysis project Ga0255356, IMG submission 189944) | Peat soil microbial communities from Stordalen Mire, Sweden - H.B.S.T100 | ecosystem: Environmental > Terrestrial > Soil > Wetlands > Peat | place: Sweden: Norrbotten County, Stordalen Mire... | reverse complement strand
GCGTAGCGGAATCGAAGGATCTGCGGTTGCTCGCGCTCCGCTCCGTGTCAATTCAATCGGGCCGGATCCACAAGCGCGGCCCAGGTATATGCTTCTAGCGTCGAAAAAACAACGCTGGAGTCTTAGCCAAATGAGACGATCCTTCCGCGCCTGTGCAGCCCTGGCCTTCTTTCTCGCAACCCTCGGGATGGCGCAACAGGGCGTCAGTCTTGCTCCAGAAAAAGCCCAAGCCGCGCCGCCCCTCACGCGCGATCAACCCGGTGGCCTCATCCATCTCGACGCCCTGGTCACGGATCCATCCGGAAAACCGGTCTCCGGCCTGCGCCCCGAGGACTTTACCCTTCTCGAAAATGGAAAGCCGGATCATCTTCTCTCCTTCCATGCATCCGACCCAGCCCGCGCCAACCCGGATGCTGCTTCCCGCCTCATCCTGTTCATCGATCTGTTCAATGCGAATACGGACCAGATTCGAGACGAAAACGTCGCCGTCGAGCATTACCTGCGCAGCAATGGCGGGCATCTGTCGCGTCCTGTATCCATCTATCTGATCTCCGGGATTGGCCTTTGGACCGTTGCCCATCCCGAAGGCGACGGCAACGTCCTCGCCGACGACCTCGTCCACAGTCGCCTGAAATCGCTGCACACCTTTGCGACCGCTCAGATGAGCGCCTCCGGCAGTGTGGTCCCGGACACCTCGGCAATCTCCGCTTTGAAGTCCATCGGCCGCATCGCAGCGGAAGAGCGGCGCAGGCCGGGCCGCAAAATCCTCATCTGGGTAGGTCCGAATGTGAGCATCGGACGAGGCCTATTCGACCAGGGCAAAAAGAAAGGGCAGGAAACAATCGCAACGCGCGTCTGGTTTTCAACCCTCCTGCGAGAGGCGCGCATCGTTCTTTATAGCTTCTCCGTTCCCCTTGGCGTCAACGACCCGCGCTCACAAACGTCCGACCAATTCTCCAGCGGGATAGGCGCTTTGCCTCCCAGCGTGATGTACATGAGTTGGGACAGGAAGGAGCTCGCTGTCCAAAGCGGCGGCCTCGCCTTCGACTCCAGCTTTGACATCGTCAAGCAAATCGAAAGTTCCGTGCAAGACGCCGACACCTACTACACCCTCACCTTTGACCCGGCTCATGCCGATTCGCTGAACGAATTTCACGACCTGAAGATCGTGCTCAACAAACCCGGACTGACCGCTCGCACAAATTCCGGCTACTACGACCAGCCGTGGTACGCCGTGGAGCGGAATCCTCCCGCGCGCTCTGTAACGGTGAAGCAGGTGGAGCAGATGCTCGCCGAGAACCGTTCCCAACCGGATGAAGAGATCGCCCGGCAGCTCGCCGGGATGGAATTGACGGAACGCCTCAGCGAAACCAGGCTCTCTGCCTCAATGGCAACCGTGCGGGGCAAACGCTCACGGGAGGCGCTGAAAATCCTGGCCGACGCTTCCCTCTTCCTCGATCCGCCGCAAGAAGAAGTCCTGCCCACGGCGCCGCCTGAACCCGAGGCACAACGCCGCATGTTGGCCTTGACGGCTGAGTATTTGACCACGGCCCTTCACAAAATGCCGGATTATCTTGCCCGGCGAACTGCCACGCGCTATCAGGAGACGCCCCAGCTTAAGTGGGGTCCAGTTGAATTCCAATATCAGCCACTCCATCTCGCAAACACCCTGACCGCGACCACCTATTACCGGCATGGCGTCGAGGTCACCGATCTGGAGAAGCCACGAGACCGCAAGAAGACTGCAGACGATACGCAGTTGGTCACCTACGGCACCTTTGGGCCCATTCTCGATGGAGTGCGGGATGCGATTTCACGGCACTCAGGCCTCACCTGGAGCCGCTGGGAAAAGGGCATCACCGGTCCGGTTGCCGTCTTTCGTTATGCCGTCTCTGCGGATCGAAAGCAATTCGAGGTCAAGGTCTGCTGTCTTCCCGACGGCTATGGCAAGGATGCTTTCTGGCATCATGTCGACTATCACGGGGAGGTGGCCATCGATCCGCAAAACGGATCGATCCTTCGCCTGGAATGGTCGGCCGATCTCAAATCCACCACGCCCGTTGCGCAGTCAAACATCATGATCGAATACGGTCAGGTGGAGATCGGTGGAATCAAGTACATCTGCCCGGTTCGAAGCGTCGCCTTGGTTCGAGCGCGGTCTGTGATCGAGGCTTCAGAGTGGGATGAGAGTTTTTTGACCTACGGGCCGTATACGACCAAGCTCAACGAAATTCAATTCTCAAACTATCGCCAGTTCCGTTCGACCGTGCGCATCCTTCCCGGATTCACCCCCGCACCTGAGGATAAGTGACAGCCTCGTTGTGCAATGGGCCGGTGGCTCCTACCTTTCCCCACCACTGCAAGTAGAGTCCGGCCTTTCCGCTTCCCTCGGCGGAAAGGCCGGGAAGCCCCCTTCGGACTCTTATCTCCCATTCGTGGCCATTCCTCCCACAAGTCCAGCCAACCTGCCAACTCGCCAACCCCGCGCAAGCGGGTGCCAACCTGCCACGATTTCAAACCCTCCCCGCACCAACGCCCGCCGGCGGCCGAAGGCAGTTGGCCGCACCGTCATCGCCGCTGTCATCCTGACGCGCAGCGGAAGGATCTGCGGCTGCTTTTCGGGCGTTCCTTCGATCCGAAGCTCCCCGGTGATTGGCAGGCTCGGCGGTTGGCCCACCCCAGGTGGAAGATTCAGGAACGCACCACCTTTGCCCAACCGAATCTCAGGCTGAACGCTGACTGCTGAAAGCTGACGGCTGTTTTGCAGATCATTACCCTCCCCGCGCGCACAATGAAAACATGCTGATCGATCCCGGCTCCGGCCGGGAAAGAGAAAGACCAAGGGGGTTACCCCATCCCCGGGGGTGCGTTCCCTTTTCTTTCGCTTTTCTGGCAAACGCATGGAGATATCTATTTTATTTTCTGCTGTTTACAGTTCTTGAAAAGCCGCACTTCTGTCGAAAACACGCCTTGATCCACCTCTTAAATCCAATGGAATCAACGCGAGCACTTGCGGAAAATGGGCAAATAGACGGCCCTTTCGCTTCAATTCGGGGTCTTTTTTCAAAAAAATCGACAGTTCTTCCCCTTCCTCATGCCTCTTTTTGCTTGAAGAAAGGAAATCGCCAACCTCCAGGGCCGCAGCAGAGAATTCTCCGGCAGCCCTCTTTGCAAGGGAGGTGAAAGACCTTCACGACAACCCAGATTCGATGGAACCAGAAAGCAAGGCGCGCAAGAGCCGTTCTTACTCGTTGGCCTCGATCCGCCGTCCATGCGTGTCCTGCAGAGGCCGGCTATTCACCTTGTACATCGTCGCGAAGGTGCGCAGCTGGTCGCGGCTGATGCTCAAGTCCTGCTCAAAGACAAACCAGCGCACGCCTTCGGTGCAGGGCGGAACGGTCAGCGAGCCCATGTAGGTCCAGTAGCCGCGATCCGCAGGCAGCAGACCGCCGGGATTCACCACCTCCGTGCTCTTGGTCGTGGTGCCGGCCGTCTTGGGAAGGTTCTGCCACAGCGTGGCCAGCACGGCATTCGGGAATCCGCGGTCTTCGCTGAGCCGCACCGCAATCACGGCCAGTTTGCCGTCGGCGCTCTTGTGCACCAGGTGCACCACCATGTCGGAGAGCTTGCCCTTCACCGCTTCCTCGCTGGGATGGTGGAAGTGGAACCGCTCCAGATCGTAGCGCACGCCTCCGGCCACAATGTAGCTCCCTGGGGCCACATGCGCCTCGATAGTGTGCCCGGTATTCTCCAGCGTCACCGTCCCGGCCATGTAGTGAAATTCGATCGGCTGCAGCGCCTTGTTCATGTGAGCGCCGCGAATGTCGATGGGCGACTGCTCGTGCCCGGCCGAACATGCTTTGTAGGCCGGGTCCAGTTTGCCCCATGCCAGAGCGCCTCGTTTGCCCTCGTAATCCCAGGGTGCAGTGGTCGGGGCAAGAGTCTGGGCGGCAGCCATCGTGGCCAGGCCAAGCGCAAGAGCGGCAAGTGCAGGAAAACGCATCGTTCTCTCCTCGAACTTCTTGATGAATCGACGGGTAGGTATCCCGGAGAATTCTAGTTCATTGACGCACGCCACCGAAAAAAGAATGGGACTTCTCTTGGCGAGAAGTCCCATCAGTGAAACACTCACGAACCTGCTCCGTCCGCGAACGGTCGGGGCGTTTGGCTTACTTGGCTGCGGACAGCTGTGCTGCCTGCTCGGCCAGGGTGGCGGCCTTGTCGGTCGCTTCCCAGGTGAACTCCGGCTCGGTGCGGCCAAAATGGCCGTACGCCGCGGTCAACTGGTAAATCGGCCGGCGCAGATTCAGGCTCTCGATAATCCCCTTGGGATTGAGCGAGAAATTTTTCCGAACCAGCTCGGTGAGCTTGCCGGAGCTGAGCTTGCCGGTGCCAAAGGTATCCACCAGCACGCTCACCGGCTCGGCCACGCCGATCGCATAGGCCAACTGCACCTCGGCACGCTCGGCCAGGCCGGCAGCCACGATGTTCTTGGCGATGTAGCGCGCCATGTAGGCCGCGGAACGATCCACCTTCGTCGGGTCCTTGCCACTGAAGGCGCCGCCGCCGTGACGGCCCGCGCCACCGTAGGTGTCCACGATGATCTTGCGCCCGGTCAGGCCCGTGTCGCCCATGGGTCCGCCAATCACAAAGCGGCCAGTGGGATTGATGTGGTACTTGGTGTGCTCGTCGAGCCACTCGGAGGGAAGAACCGCCTGGATGACGTGCTTCAGAATGTCGGCGTGCAGTTCCTCGTTGGAGACGTAGTCCGCATGCTGGCTGCTGATCACTACCGCATCGATGCGCGCCGGCTTGCCGTTCTCGTCGTACTCCACCGTGACCTGGCTCTTGCCGTCGGGGCGAAGATAGGGCAGCTTGCCGCTCTTGCGCACTTCGGTCAGCTTGCGGCAGAGCTTGTGCGCCAGCGAGATGGGGGCCGGCATCAGCTCCGGCGTCTCGTTCGAAGCGTAGCCGAACATCATGCCCTGATCGCCGGCGCCGCCCGTGTCAACGCCCTGCGCAATGTCGCCGGACTGCTTGTTGATGGTGGAGATCACGGCACAGGTGTTCGAGTCAAAGCCGTAGAGAGCGTTGTCGTAACCGATCGAGGCCACGACGCCGCGCACCAGGCTCTGGAAATCCACGTAGGCCTTGGTTGTGATCTCGCCGGCAATGACCACCAAACCTGTGGCCGTCAGAGTTTCGGCGGCTACGCGGCTATAGGGGTCCTGCTCCAGGCAGGCGTCCAGAATGGCATCGGAAACCTGGTCGGCAATCTTGTCGGGATGGCCTTCGGTGACGGATTCGGAGGTAAACAAAAAACGGTCGCTCAACTTTGTATTCCTCCCCACTTAAGGGATTTTCAGTTGGTGGCTTGCCGCGATGGGTGCGTTACCCAGGATGAACCGGCGCAGGGGTGAAATCTTCCTCTTCACGATCGGCCATTCATCGCTATCGGTGAGACACGCCGCACCGCGAGGCCAAAAGCCCAAGGGTGCATCCTTACATGGTAATTGCCGCGGCACCCGGGGGCAAACACTCGCAGCGAATGGGGATAACTGGGCGTTCAAGCGGGTTCCTGGAGGGGTGAACCGCTTCTGCACTTCTCAAAAGGGACGAGATACCGACTGGCAATCAGCTCTTCAGCCAGGAGATGCCACGCTCCAACAACGCATGGGCCGAGTTCAGGAGATGATGTGCAAAGGCAAAGACACCGTCGGCAGGCAGCAAAACGGACCACCACCCGGCTCGCACTCCGTAGTAGCGCACGGTCAGATAGGCGGCGGCGGCCACAACCAGCAACAGCAGAATCGCGCCTAGCCAGCGCAGGCGGAGTTCAACGGCATCGCGACGCTGAATGCGGGCTTTGCCCACATTGGATGCGAAAGTCATCCAGCTGCGGTCGTCGTCTTCGGCCTGGCCGATTTCGCCGGAGGCGCGGAGAAAGCGCTCTGTCCAATCTTGCGGGTCGAGACCGAGTGCGCCGACATATCCGCGCACAATGCCCTTGCTCAGGATGCCACCGGGGAGCAGGCGAAACTTCTCCTGCTCCAGCGCCAACAGGTTGCGCCGGCTGATCTTGGTAACCTCGGTAATTTGCTCCAGCGCAATCCCGCGAGACAACCGCTCCATGCGCAGGTCTTCTCCAAAGTTGCCCATCGCCTACCAGAAAACGATTCGAATCCGTAAGGGCTTACCCACTCCACAATAAACCGGAGTGCTCTTCCCGTCAAAAGCATTTTGAGCCTTTTTCCTTTTGTTTCTTGAGTCTGGCAGATTTCCGCGCTCCGCGGGGTATTAATCAACTATTCAACCTTGAGGTTGCAGTGATTTCTCCCCGGATACGGGCAGGTCCGGACCCAACGAATCTGCTCTCACCGGCGAGTCTGGCCGGGCAACGAACTCCAATGCCTCATTGTTGCGACTTATTTGTTTTGGCGCAAGGTAGGGTAACCTCGCCTCTCGCCCGGGTCACTTCCAAAGTGCCTCCGAGCCCGGTTCCCGCGCCTTTTTTCTGGCGCGGACCGCCCGAAGGCAGTTGGCCGCACCGCAGGTGGCCGGGGCTGATACCCTTACTAACGAGGGCGTTGAAGCAACATTCCGCCCCGCTCGGAGTCATCTTTTGGGAATGAATAAGCTTATTTTTGCCAATCTGCTGCACCGGCCGCTTCGCTCGATCATCAGCGTGATGGCGGTGGCTATTGAAGTGGTCATGATTCTGTCCATCGTCGCCATTTTCATGGGCATGCTCGACGACCAGAAGCAGCGCACCAACGGCATTGGCGCCGACCTGGTGGTTCGGCCCTCCAACGCCAGCTTTGTCAACGGGATGAGCGGCGCTCCGATGCCCGTCAAGATCGCCGAGGTCTTTGGGCGCATGAATCATGTGACCGTGGCCTCGCCGGTTTTTACCAACTTTGCCATGAGCAGCTCGGTCGAAATTCTTTACGGCATCGACTACCCCAGCTACAACGCGCTGAAGCCCTTTACCTGGGTGGCGGGCGGACCGTTTCAGGGGCCAAACGATGTGATTGTGGACGACGTTTTCGCCCGAACCGGCCAAGGACATCGCGTGGGCGAGCAAATCGAGATTCTCAAGCACCCCTTCCGCATCTGCGGCATTGTGGAGAGCGGCAAGGGCGCGCGCAAGCTGATTCCCATCGAGACCATGGGCGCGCTGACCGGCTCGGACGGCAAGGCCTCGGTTGTGTATCTGAAGAGCGACAGCCTGGCCAGCCAGGACGCGATCCGCCGAGAGATTGCCGCTACCCGAGGACTGGAAGGCTACAACGTTCAGACCATGGACGAACTGATTTCGCTTTATACGCCGGCCAAGTTTCCTGGCTTCGATCTGGCGCTGAATGTGGTCATCGGCATTGCCGTCATCGTGGGTTTTCTGGTCATCTTTCAGACGATGTATACGGCGGTGCTGGAGCGGACACGGGAGATAGGCATCTTGAAGTCAATGGGAGCCTCCAAGCCGGTCATTGTGGGCGTGCTGCTGCGCGAGTGCGCGGCATTGGCTGTGGCTGGTGTGCTGGTGGGCATCGCGGCCACCTATGGCGTGCGCACCTTCCTGAGCATGAGATTCCCGGCCTTCAGCTTTGAGCTGACCTGGCTATGGATGCTGCGCGGCGCGGGCATCGCCTTTGCGGGAGCGATATTGGGAGCTCTCTACCCGGCTTGGGTGGCGGCCCGCAAGGACCCCATCGACGCGCTGGCCTACGAATAGCGCCTGCTGCGACAAATGATGCAATGAGCTTCATCTGGCTGCGCCTTGCGCAGCCAGATGCGTTTTCAGGCAGACATACATCTCCTTCAGAGGAACTCGTCCGTGAGGCGCGCCACCGGCGTCCGGTCGCGCGGCGGTATACTCGAAGTAACCCTGCTGACCTTTTTCCCCATGTTTTGTTTCATTTCGCGGAGAGATAGTCTTTGACGAAGTCTTCCAAACGCTGGCTCTATGCTGCCTGGCTGATCATCCTTGCCGGCTTTGCTCTGCTGCACGCTGTCCATCTCCGCGCCGACTTTCCCAACCACACCGAGTGGGTCTCTGACTGGGCCAAGTACACCGACGAAGGCTGGTACGGCAACGCTGCAGTGCGCGCCCATCTGTTTGGCAACTGGTACCTGCCGGGGGACTTCAATCCTGCGCCGGCAGTACCCGTTTGGCCGTTCCTGGAGTGGGTGCTGTTCTTTTTCACCGGGGTCACCATTCAGGCGGCTCGCGGACTGGCGGTCGCGTTCTTCTTTATCAATCTGCTGCTGAGCTACCTGCTGCTCAGGACCCGGGGACCGCGCTGGGTTGGGCTTCTCGCACTCACTCTGCTGGTCACCAGCCCCTTTCTTTACTGCTTCAGCCGCCTCGCCATTCTGGAACCGCTGCTCACCGCTCTGGCCCTTGCGGCGTTCAACCTGGCTGTTCGGCTGCCGCGGTTGCGCCGTCCGCTTTGGGCTGCAGTGGGCATCGGCCTGGTCTTCACGCTGATGATGCTCACCAAAACCACCGCCGTTTTTCTGCTCCCGGCGCTGGCGTGGGCCATGGTGATGCCGTTGCGCAAAAACATCAAGCTGGGCCTGCGCTGCTCGCTGGCCGCGGCGGCAACTTTTGCGGCCAGCTTCGGCCTGTGGATGACGCTGGTGGTCACCCACGGCCTCTTGAACGACTACAAATACCTCTTCTTTGTGAACAAATACGTCAAGCCACCGGAGTTCTACTGGCCGCTGCTCAGCTTCTGGTGGTCCTTCCACGGCACTCTATGGGTCGACCACATTCTGATTCCGCTGGCCGGCGCCGTGCTGGTGGGCGCAGCTCTGGCGTGGCGCAGCGCATGGGCCCGCAAGCTGCTACTGGACCCCGTTTTCGGCCTCTCTCTTCTGGCGGCGGCCGGGTACATCCTCTTCATGACCTACCAGAATCATCCCCAGCCGCGCTACTTTGCCGTGGTCGCGTTCTTCAGCTTCTTCATGGTTGCGTTGGGAGCCGGGGCGCTGGTGGAGACAGCGGGCTGGACGCGACGCCTGGGGTGGGCAGTGGTCGGAGTGGCCGCTCTGGCTACGGGCTCCAACGCCGCGCGGACACTGGACTTCGCGCTGCATCCTGAGTACACCTTCGTCGACGCGGCCCAGCGGCTCACCCACTATATTGATGAACACCCCAACGGCAAGCGCCTGCTGGTTTCAATCAGCGGCGACGAAATCACGCTGGTCACGCATCTACCCTCAATTTGCGACGACTTCGGCACCCAAGAGCTGGTCACCAAGCTCGCCGACTACCAGCCCGGGTGGTATGCCACTTGGAACGACATCGATCCCGGCACTCTCGAGGACCTGCACAACCGCTTTTCCCTCGAGCAGGTGGCCAGTTTCCGCACCTTCGATGACCCGGACCGCAATGTGCTGGTTCTCTTCAAACTCCATCCCCTGCGCGATGGCCAGGTGCGCGACGCTAGCCAGCAGAATCTGCAAGTCCCGCTGCCCGGCGACAAAATCGACATCGAGGTCGAGTAGGCGCAACTGAAGCGTAGAGCGGCTGCGCCTTAAAACGGCATCCGCAGCGTGCCGATAAAGGCGTGATTGAACTGGTTGTAATGCGTGGTGGCGATCTGAAAGCCCGCCCCGGCCACCACAGCAACCCGCTTGTGGATCGGAAACCGACCAAAAATGACACCCGGCGTGGCGAAGGTCTGCTTCTTTCCATCGTTCGTGCCACCCTCCCAGAAGGTCGAATTGATCTCCGCCTCCGGCCACAGTTGTTTGAGCGCATGGAATTGAAGCGCGGTATTGGAGACCACCGTGCGGCCCAGCTTGTTCACGCTGTTCACTGGAAACGTCCCCCCCAGTGTGCTCTGCACGTCAAACTTTCCCCAGCCCTTGCCGCCCGCCAAAGTGGGCGTGACTACGGCGCTGATGGATCCGTTCTTGTAGGTTCCCGTGGGCACGCTGCCGCCCAGGAATCCTGTCAGGATCGCCCCCCCATGCTGCTCGTTGCGCGCCAGGAAACGATATTTCAGCAAGAAAGAAACGTCGCCCCAGCCGTCCACCGTCTTGGGGTTTTGGTGGAGCAAATAGGGCGGTAGATTGAAGAGCAGCTCGGTATGACGGGTGGGAATCACTTCCAGTCCCTTGCCGTTGCTCAAATTGGTGACATTGCCGGTGGGCGTCACCTCGTGGAGGACATCGAAGCGGAATTCCTGCTCCAGACGAGGAGTCACAGTGGCCACAGGCGTGACCCAGTGAGGTTGTTCGGCCTGGGTTGCGGAGACGCGCTCCAGCCAGGTCTCGCTGCGGCTTTGGCCATAGAGAGTGCCGGAGGCCGCAAGGACAAGGGAGAGAGAAAGAATCGCTGCGGGGAATCTCAATGATCTTCTCCTGAAATATGCGGAACTTCGGTTGCATTCTAAACGACAAAGTTCCATGAATCACAGCCGGGAACACAAGGTTTTGCTGGTGGGTGCCGCAGGTGGCAAGAGAGCCATTGCAGCATTCCCCGCCAGCCATATGTACGGCCCGCGCAAGCCCCCGCACCCAAGCTGGCAGGCCCTCCGGGAAGCCTGTGACTGCAATCACTCGACAGTGTCACATGCTGGTGTTAGGGTTCTGGTGACTTTTCCCCGGGGTGTAAAGGGGACGCATATTTCGCCGGTCGTTTGTCAATGGGCTTCAAACCTTTAGTTTGGGAGGACTTGTGACTGTTCAGTATTGGGTGTGTTTATTCCTGGCCGTGAGCGTCTTATCGCTTTTCGTGGCCTCCTTCTTCGCGCGCCAGGCAATGCAGCAGGTTGTCGCGGCTTTCAAAATGAGTACTGGCGCTTTGCTGAAGCATCGGACTGCAACCGTGGCGGCTCTTCTGGGCCTGCTGGTCCCGACATTCGCCAGCGCCCAGGAACAGGGTGGCGGAGGCGAAGCCAATCTGGTGCTGCCGGATCTGTCGTCTGTGAGCTTTTTCGGCATCACCGGACATAACCTCCTGATGATCGGATTGCTCTTCTGCGCCGCCGGCCTGCTGTTCGGCCTGGTGATCTATCAGCAGTTGAAGAATCTGCCGGTTCATCGCTCCATGCGCGAAATGTCCGAGCTCATTTATGAGACCTGCAAAACCTATCTGGTGACGCAGGGCAAGTTCATCATGCTGCTCTGGGCTTTCATCGCCGTCATCATCGCTCTCTACTTCGGCTGGCTGGCGCCGGTTCCCGGAAAACCGATTGCGGTTACATTGCCGGTCATTCTGCTGTTTTCGCTCATCGGCATCGCGGGCAGCTATGGCGTGGCGTGGTTCGGAATTCGCGTCAACACCTTTGCCAACTCCCGCGTGGCATTCGCTGGATTGAAGGGCAAGCCGTATCCGCTCTTTGCGATTCCGCTGAAGGCCGGCATGAGCGTCGGCATGATGCTGATCTCGGTTGAGCTGCTGATCATGCTCTTCATTCTTCTCTTCATCCCCCGCGATTTTGCCGGCCCCTGCTTTATCGGCTTCGCCATTGGCGAGTCGTTGGGCGCCGCGGCTCTGCGCATCGCCGGCGGCATCTTCACCAAGATCGCCGACATCGGCTCCGATCTGATGAAGATCGTATTCAAGATCAAGGAAGACGACGCGCGCAACCCGGGCGTCATTGCCGACTGCACGGGCGACAACGCGGGCGACTCGGTTGGCCCCTCGGCCGACGGCTTTGAGACCTACGGCGTCACCGGCGTGGCCCTGATCACCTTCATCCTGCTGGCAGTCAGGACCCCAGACACGCAGGCGCAACTGCTGGTGTGGATCTTCGTGATGCGCGTGGCCATGCTGATCTCCAGCTCCGCCGCCTACTTCCTGAATGGCTTCATCGCACACGCTAAATATGGTCACTCCGACGAGATGGACTTCGAGGCGCCTCTCACCTCGCTGGTCTGGATTACCTCCATCGTTTCCATCGGCCTGACGTACGTCGTCACCTACCTGATGCTTCCCAATCTCGGTGGTGACCCCACTCTCTGGTGGAAGCTGGCTTCGATCATCTCCTGCGGAACCTTGGCAGGCGCGCTCATCCCCGAATTGGTGAAGGTTTTCACTTCAACCAACTCGGCCCACGTGCAGGAAGTGGTCACCTCCGCAAAAGAAGGCGGAGCTTCGCTGGGCATCCTGTCTGGCCTCGTCGCCGGCAACATGTCGGCCTACTGGTTGGGACTTAGCATGGTGGCGCTGATGGGCTTGGGCTATTTCTTCAGCCAGGGCCCGGGCATGGCAGCCATGATGCTGGCTCCGGCCGTCTTTGCCTTTGGCTTGGTGGCCTTCGGCTTCCTGGGCATGGGACCGGTCACGATTGCGGTTGATTCCTACGGCCCGGTCACCGACAACGCGCAGTCCGTCTACGAGCTGTCGCTGATCGAAACCATCCCTGGCATCGAAGCCGAGTTGAAGAAGGACTACGGCATCGACGCGAAGTTCGAGCGCGCCAAGTACCTGCTGGAAGCCAACGATGGAGCCGGCAATACCTTCAAGGCTACGGCCAAGCCGGTGCTGATTGGCACCGCTGTTGTGGGCGCAACCACGATGACCTTCTCGATCATCATGGCCCTGACCCACGGACTGACCACCAACGTTGAAAAGCTCTCTCTGCTGCACGCGCCCTTCATGCTGGGGCTGATCTGCGGCGGCGCGGTGATCTTCTGGTTCGCCGGCGCTTCCATGCAGGCGGTGACCACAGGCGCTTACCGCGCAGTGGAGTTCATCAAGGCCAACATCAAGCTGGAAGGCGCAGAGAAGGCGTCGGTCGCGGACAGCAAGAAAGTGGTCGAGATCTGCACGAAGTACGCGCAGAAGGGGATGTTCAACATCTTCCTCGCTGTGTTCTTCGCAACACTCTCGTTCGCGTTCATGGAGCCGTTCCTGTTTGTCGGCTACCTGTTCTCGATTGCGATCTTCGGCCTCTACGAGGCGATCTTCATGGCCAATGCCGGCGGCGCATGGGACAACGCGAAGAAAGTCGTCGAGGTTGACCTCAATATGAAGGGGACGCCGCTGCACGACGCAACCGTGATCGGAGACACCGTCGGCGATCCGTTCAAGGACACCTCGTCGGTGGCCATGAACCCGATCATCAAGTTCACGACGTTGTTCGGATTGCTGGCGGTCGAGTTGGCCGTAACACTCACAGCGACCAATCCGATGCTCACACATGTGCTCACCGTCGCCTTCTTCCTGGTGTCGGCGTTCTTCGTGCGCAGGTCGTTCTACGGCATGAGGATTGAAACCAAGGAAAGCAACTAGTTCCTGAGTTCAAGAATCGCAGCAAAACGCCGCCCGGAAACGGGCGGCGTTTTGTCTGCGCAGTGCGGCGGAACCTGAACGATCTGCAAAGGAGTGAAAAGCTGCTGCAGGTCCTTCCACTGTACGTCAGATGACAAAGGTTCTCTGTAAAGAAGAAGGTTGGATGAAGAGTTTTATAAACAAAATCAGAAAGTTAGCTTCCGCTTCGCGGAATTCGCGAGTTTGCGAGTTGGCGGCAGTTCCTTCCAGTCATTACGCGCCCGAGCGAGTCAAGATGATCCGGATGAACGGGGCCGGAGCAGGGCTCGATTATTCCGATTCCGCACGGAGCGTCTGAATTTGCATTGAACGCAAAGCTTGGCGCTGGCTGCCCTCTGGGTCGAAATTGGCGGGGTCGAGCCAGAATTCGAAGGCGCGTTTGCGGGCGGGCCACTCGCGGTCGAGCATGGAGAACCAGGCGGTGTCGCGGTTGCGGCCCTTGACCACCATGTGCTGGCGGAAGATGCCTTCAAAGGTGAAACCGAGCCGCAAGGCGGCGCGGCGGCTGGGAAGGTTTTCGGCGTTGCACTTCCACTCATAACGGCGGTAGCCGAGGTGGTCGAAGATGTGGCTGGCCATCAGGTACATGGCCTCGGTGGCGGCGGTGGTGCGCTGCAGGCGGGGCGCGAGCAGGATGTTGCCCACCTCGACGACGCCGTTGACTGGATCGATGCGCATGAAACTGGCATAGCCGGCCGCTTCCCTGCCCTGTGGACGGGAGGCTGCCTGGGGGGCTTCCGGGTGACTCGCCGGAACGGGCACAATGGCCAGAAAAACAGCGTCCGGGGCGGACTGCTTGGCGGCGATGGAGCGGCGGAATTCCTCTTCGGCGGCGTAGGGGCCGTCGCCCATCCAGGACCAGAGCTCATCGTGGCCCTGAACGGCTTGCCAGAGGGCGGCGGTGTGGCGCCCTGCGTCCAGCGGCTCCAGGACGACGAACCGGCCGCGCAGGGTGACCGG
>Ga0255356_1001563_pt1 | contig 14303 bp, 8 predicted proteins | sample HBST100metaG_FD_189944 | JGI IMG/M metagenome (GOLD analysis project Ga0255356, IMG submission 189944) | Peat soil microbial communities from Stordalen Mire, Sweden - H.B.S.T100 | ecosystem: Environmental > Terrestrial > Soil > Wetlands > Peat | place: Sweden: Norrbotten County, Stordalen Mire... | reverse complement strand
CATGGGAACTGGTGAATGAGGCGGACGGGGAGCCCAAGCCTGGTCTGCCGCCCATGGCGCCGCTGCCGAGAAGATCCCGGTAAGACAGGCGGAAATTGCCGATGGAAGTTTTCGAGGACAGGTTCAGGCCACCACCGGTCAGTTGACTGAAGGCGGGCAAGACGCCCAGTGCCGTGCCCAGGGCTCCGTGTTTTCCCGCGCCCAAATCGCGACTCAGGCCGCTCGCCATCCGAAAAAGTGAATCGAGGTCTGCGGGATTTCCACCCGGAACGGCGCGGTTGGGCTGGCCGCCGGGTTGGGATGCGGCTCCACCGCCGTAGCCTTGGCCGCCGCCATTGAAGCTTGTGCCGCCTTGAGGTCCGGAGAGATTGCCGGAGCGCATTCCGAGCTGGAAGGCACCCAGAAGCAGATCGTTCCAGAACGCAGATCCGGAGAACGAGCCACTGGGCGGAGTTCCAGCCCGACCGAAGCGGGACGGCGCCGCTGTTTCCGCGCTAGGAGCGGAAACAGCGGTGCCGTCCTGTGCATCCATGCCGCCAGACACGGATGCGCCCTGCCCGCGGGTGGTAAGCGCACCTTGCGCGTGCAGGAATCCTACGCAGGAAAAAACCAGAAGGATGACAGTTTGCCGCAAGCTGCGAGAAGAAAATAGAATTCCGGAATGCAAGACACAGCGCACAGTCATAGCCCTCAGCGGCCTGACGCATCACAACGGCAAGCCCTCATCAACCAGTGAGACGCGTATAAGGACGGCGGCGATTACAAGACAGGGCTAACAAAGTGGAATGAAATCTGTATTTTCGCTGGAGCGACGACGGCTGATCAGAGATGCCCGGCGGCAAAGCTACGCAATCCAGCCGCCGCCCACGACCTCGTCGCCGTCATAAAACACGGCGGACTGACCGGGTGTGATGGCGCGCTGCGGCTCGTCGAAGGTGGCCAGCACCTCATCGGCACCCGCCGGCTCCAGAGTGGCCCACGCCGGCTCATGGCGGTGGCGAATCTTAATCCGCACACGCATGGGCTGCGTCAGCTCAGGAATGCTGACCCAGTTCAGACGCCTTGCGTGCAGGGTGCGCGTCGCCAGTTCGGCGTCCGCGCCCACGGTGACGCGGTGGCTTGCCGGATCGATGTTGAGCACATAAAGCGGCGTGGGCGAGGCGACGCCCAGCCCCTTGCGCTGACCGACGGTGAAGTTGAAGATTCCGTCGTGACGGCCCAGCACCTGACCGCTGGAAGTCACCATCTCGCCGGCTGTTTCCGGAACCGGCCGGCCCTGCTCCTCCATGTAGGCGGTGAGGAACTGCTTGTAGTCGCCGCCGGGGATGAAACAGATTTCCTGCGAGTCGGGCTTTTCGGCCAGCTTCAACCCATGCTGGCGCGCAATTTTCCGCACCTCGGGCTTGGTCAGGCCGCCCAGCGGAAACAGCGTGTGCGCCAATTGCTCCTGCGTCAGGCCGAAGAGGAAATACGTCTGGTCCTTGGCCAGGTCGGCGGGCCGCTTTAAAATCCATCGGCCGCGCTTGGGGTCGAACTCATTCACAGCGTAATGGCCGGTGGCGATGCGCTCTGCACCGATGCTGCGCGCCGTCTTGAGCAACTGATCGAACTTGAGGCAGTTGTTGCAGAGCGAACACGGAATCGGCGTGCGCCCGGCAAGGTACTCGGCGACAAACGGCCGCACCACATCCTGCTCAAAACGCTCTTCCTCGTTAACCACGTAGTAGGGAATATGCAAGTGCTCGGCCACGCGGCGCGCGTCGTACACATCGTCCAGCGAGCAGCAGCGGCCAGCCCCAGAAGTATTTGTTGCCGCGTCGGGAATGCCGTTTCTCCCGGCCAGACGCGTCTGATCCCAGAGCTGAAGCGTCAGCCCAACCACCGTTTCGCCCGCGTTGGCGAGGATTGCCGCCACCGTCGAGGAGTCCACCCCTCCGGACATGGCTACCGCAATTGTTGTGTGCTCATTCATGGGGAAGATACCTGTTTAACCCAGTGTTCCGGCGACCTCCGGCGAAAGTGCGCGTAAATGTTTCACCGCCTCCGGAAGCACCTCAAAAACATGATCCACGTCCGCTTCAGTGGCCATCTTCAGCAAGCTGAAGCGCAGACTGGCGCGGGCCGCATCCTTGTCGAGCCCCATCGCCATCAACACATGGCTGGGCTCGGTTGAGCCGGAGCTACAGGCAGACCCGCCGCTTACGGCCACGCCTTTCAGGTCCAGCGCAATCACCAGCGCTTCGCCTTCCACCTGGTCGAAGTGGATGTTGGTGGTGTTGGCCGTGCGCGGAACGCGCGTACTGCCGTCCCACGCGCCATTCACGCTTGTGCCTGCAATTTCAAGAATTCCTGCTTCCAGACGATCGCGGAGGGCGGCCAGCCGTTCGATCGCGCTGCTTTCCAAGCTCTCCATGGCCAGTTCCGCGGCTTTGCCCAGGCCCACAATGCCGGGCACGTTCTCTGTCCCCGCGCGCCTCCGACGCTCGTGGTTTCCGCCGACCAGCAGCGACTCAAGCGGGGTTCCGCGGCGCACAAACAGCGCGCCTACGCCCTTGGGGCCGTACATCTTGTGCGCGCTGATGGAGAGCAGATGACAGCCGAAGCGCCGCACGTCCAGCGCGATCTTCCCCGCACCCTGCACCGCGTCAATATGGAAAAAGGCCCCCGCATCTGCGGCAATTTTGCCGATCTCATCGACCGGCTGCAACACTCCTGTTTCGTTGTTGGCCAGCATCACGCTGATAAGCCTTGTTTCAGGCCGGAGCGCATGCAAAATGTCCTCGGGATCGATCAGGCCGCAGGGCCGCGGAGCTACAAAAGTCGTTTCGACGCCGTGCTGCGTCACACGTTCCGCGGCACGCAAAACAGCCGAGTGCTCAATCGACGTGGTGATGAAGTGGTCGCCGGGATGCAACATGCCGATGATGGCGGTATTGTCTCCCTCGGTGCCGCCGGAGTTGAAGACCACTTCGGCGGCATGGCAGTTGAAGAACCGCGCCAGGGTTTCGCGCGCCTGATCCACGGCCATGTGCGCCCGCTGTCCGTCGATGTGAATCGACGATGCGTTGCCGAAATTCTCCATCCAGTACGGGCGCATCGCTTCCATCACCTCCGGCAGCAGAGGCGTGGTGGCATTGGCGTCCATATAAACCCGTGACACTGCGAACATCTCCTAATGGTAGATTGTATGGTAGTTGGGAATATGCCGCAGGATGCGAATTGCACCCTGCCTGGTTATCTGGAGCAAATCATTCATGGTTGAAAGTCGAAACGTAAATCCATGCCGCATTCTTATCGTTGGCAGTGCAGGGCAGCTCGGACTGGAACTTCAGCGCAGTTTTGCTGATTTTGGTTCCATCGTGGCCGTCGATCGTGAATCCATTGATCTGGCAGACGCGGAACAGACGCGCGAACTGGTGCGTCGCGTAGAGCCTGATCTGATTCTCAACGCCGCGGCGTACACCGCCGTGGATCGCGCTGAGTCCGAGCCTGACGTGGCCATGGCCATCAACGCCGAGGCTCCGCGCGTGCTGGCCGAAGAGGCGCTGCGTCGCAATGCGCTGTTCGTGCACTACTCCACCGATTATGTTTTTAACGGACAGAAGGACGAGCCCTGGGTCGAGACAGATGAGCCGGACCCGCTGAACGTTTATGGAGCCACGAAGCTGGCCGGCGAACGGGCCGTCCAGAACGTCGGCGGACGGTATCTGATCTTCCGCACCAGTTGGGTTTACGGCCCGCACGGCAGCAACTTCCTGCTCACCATGCTCCGCCTGGGACGCGAACGGGATCGCATCTCTGTGGTCGACGATCAATTGGGCTCCCCAACCACCTCCATCGAGCTGGCTGACGCAACGCGCACAATCGTTAGTGGAGTGATGGCGGGCAGATGCGGAGCGCCGCAACTCTGGGCCGGTCTTTACCACATGACGTGTTCGGGCACGACCAGTTGGCACGGATTTGCCGCGGCGATTTTTGCGCGGGCTGGCAAGCTTCTCGATGGCAAGGCGCCGGAAGTTCTCCCCATCGCCACCTGCGACTATCCCACCCCAGCCCAGCGCCCGCACAACTCCGTTCTGTCCAATGCCAAGCTGCATGACCAGTTCGGCGTTCGGCTTGCCTCGTGGCAGGCCGCCCTCGACTCCGTTCTGCAGATTCTGAGTTCCGCGAAGGCTGCAAACAAATAGGCCCGACTATAGATCCGGCAAATAAATACTGCCTTCGTGCTACCCCCATCCTAGCCACAAAAACAAAGACGTGGCGAGGATGGGGCACCCGAATATTGTTGGTATTTATTTGCCGAAGCAATAGAACTGAAGGCAACAGAAGATAGCGGCAACTGACGAAAGTTATTGCCTACGTGGTGCTTGTCTTGTGCACAAGGAGCCGCTCCTCGGCAAGCTCCTTGTAGGCAGACCCAAGAGTCGACCTTCGCGCAATGAGCTTTGGAGGAATAAGGCAGCATTTTTCCGTGGGCTTTTGCTTCCGCGCGATCAGGGACAGCGCCAGTTTGGCCGCCGCTTTGCCCTGTTGCTGGGGGGACTGATCGATGGAACTGAGAGAGACCTCAAGGTATGAGGACAGAAGCAGGTTCCCGCAGCCGATCACGGCCACATCTTCAGGAACGCGCAGCTTGTTTGCAAGCAGGCAACGAATAGCGCCCACGGCCGTGAGGTCGTTGTAGCAGAAGACCGCGTCCGGACGCTTCTTCAATTTGAGCAGCTCTTCCATTGCGCCATACCCGATCTGAACGCCGGCTTCTTCAAGGCGGGAGCGAATTGCGACAAGATCCTGGCGGAACGGAATGTGACTTGCCGCCAAGGCCTCCTTGTAGCCACGCAACCTCCCAACCGACGTACTGATCAGCTTGCAACTGATATGCGCAATGTTTCGCCGCCCCAGGCTGATGAGGTGCTCGGTTGCCAGGCGTCCGGCCGCAACATCGTCGGTGCCCACAAAACATGTATTGAGTCCGGCAAGATTCCGATCAATCAGGATGTAGGGAATCTTCGACTTCAGAAGTGACTTGTAGCCACGCGCATTGTTCTGGCAGGACGCAATCAGCAGAGCGTCGACCCCGCGCGCGAGCAGATGCTCAATCTCCTGCCGTTCGATCCCGGGCTCTTCCTCAGCCGAAGCAATAATCAGCTGATACGATTCCGATCGCAGGCCTGCGCTGACGCCCTTGGCCATTTCAGCAAAGAAGGTGTGGAGCAGGTCAGGAACGACCAAGCCGATGGTATAGCTCTTGCCCGAAGCCAAACCACGCACCAGCATGTTGGGCTGGTAATCCAGTTCCCTGACCCGCTTGAGGACGCGTTTGCGCGTAGCGTCACCAACGTCCGGCTTATTACGGAGGACTTTGGAGACCGTAACGAGGGAAACACCCAGATCCTCGGCGATGTCTTTCATTCGAACTGCCATGCGGACATTTCCTTCGTACAAAGTCGGTAAAACTGGAAATACGTAAGCGCCACTTTACCACAATCGATAGCACAACATTATCAATGGGTGGGAATTTTCCATGCTGAGCAAACACTCCCGAAAACTCCATGTTCACAACATCGCATTTTTAGCTCAATTCATCCCCAATTCATCTTCCATCAATCTTTGATGAGATAGTCTGACGGTGCAACAAAAGGGCGCGCACTACAAGCAAAGGCAGAGATCCGGAAGCTTGGTGCGAAAAAGCACCTTAATAGTTGCAGACTCGGGGACAAAGCAATTCCAATCCATCAATCTTTCAATGTGTTAACGAAGGCAAGAAACGACGACAGCAAGGGCAGCACAAATTTTATGAAAATTTCTTGACAGCTCTCGCCCGGTTGAACTAACGTTCTTCCGACGTAAGCGCTAACGCATTTACTGTTCTCTGCAAAAGGCCATCGGAAAACGGGGCGAACGAGGTAGTGTCTCTGTTCGGATTATATTCGTATGCCCTTTGCATTTCTATAATTTGGGCGTTTCCGGTGCTCAAGGAAAGGCGTAATTCATTTGCTCTTAACCAGAGCGTGGAAACAAACCGGAATTTGTTATGCCGCCGCTGAAGCATTTTCACTATCTTCAGCGGACTTTGAGCAGAGTACCAATAGCTTCATCGCAAGCAGTTTCAACGATGTTAGCGGGATGCTCTCCAAATGCCACTCGGAAGCTGCGGTTCCTAGATACAGCAACTCTGGAATCGCTGTAGTCATGGTGAAGTTCTCCGCCGTCGTTATTGCGACTCAGGAGGCCGTCCATTGCACTCAACTCAAAATGAAGACAAAACCAGTACACAGAAAGGAATCCAAAGAGATGACCAGTTCAAGTCTCTTCAAGAATTTTTCCTGTATGCAGGGAAAATTCGGCAGGCTTGCAGTCGGCGCCCTTTTCCTCGTGTTCAGTTTCATCTGCCTTCCGGTTTACGGGCAGTTTGAAACAGCATCAGTCCTTGGCTTTGTTCGCGACAGTTCGGGAGCTGTGATTCCCAACGCCAAGGTCACACTGATCAACATGGCGACGCAGGTGTCAACAGAAGTAACGACGGACACACAAGGGCAGTTCCAATTCACCAGCGTTCGTATTGGCCAATACAAAATCAGAGCCGGTTCGACAGGATTCAGCGACACTGAAACGGCTCCGTTCACCGCTGAAGTCAACGCGCGCCTACGCGTGGATGTGAACTTGAAACCCGGCGCGGCGAGCGAGACGATTACCGTGACCGGTGCAGCCGCACTGCTGAACACGGAAGACAGCGAACGCGGTCAGCTAATTTCCTCGCGCGATGTCGACAACCTTCCACTGAACGGGCGCGCTTATGCCGATCTGGCGCTGCTGACGCCTGGCGTTCGCGCCAACGTTTTGGAAAACCAGTCTGTGACAAGCCGCGACGCTTCATACAACGTAAACGGCAACCGCAGCGAGATGAATAACTTCCTGCTCGACGGTCTGGATAACAACGCTTACGGCACGTCGAACCAGAGCTTCTCCAACCAGGCCATTCAGGCCTCACCGGACGCGATCAGCGAGTTCCGCGTTTCGACAGATAACTACAGCGCAGAGTACGGACGCGCCTCCGGCGCCGTTTTCAACGTGAGCATCAAGAGCGGCACCAGCAAGCTTCACGGCAAACTCTGGGAATACAACCGCAACACGAAATTCAACGCGATCGGCCCCTTCCTTGGGTCGCCTAGCGCCCTCACGGGAAAGCCAGAGAAGCCGGTCCTGGTCAAGAACCAGTTCGGCGGCTCCATTGGCGGTCCAGTACCCATGTTCCTGAGGGGCAAAATCTTCTACTTTGGCGACTATGAAAGCAACCGCCAGGTCCAGGGCCAGTACAGCACAGCGACTATCCCAAATGCCGATCAGCGCGGAGCCACAGATTCGCTCGGAGGAGCGGTATTCAAAGATGGCAGCGGAAATCAAGTTCCACTGCACAACCCGCTGACGGGCGCTGTGTATACCAACGGCATTGTGCCCAAGTCAGATTGGACCCCGCTGGCAAAGCTGGTAATGGCTGCGCTGCCGTCGACCAATGTTACTGGCTTCTCGAACAACCTGGTGGGTATGCCCAAAGCCGACTGGACTGATCACAAGGCCGACGCGCGTTTCGACTTCTTCCTGAATCCGCGCACAACGGCCTTCTTCCGCTGGAGCTATCATCATGGCGATATCGTGGATGCCGTACTTTTTGGCGGCGACGCGGGCGGAACCGGCAACGGCACGATTCACGACTACAACAAGCAGGTTGCTGCAGGCTACACCTTCATGTTCAGCCAGAACTCCGTTCTTGATGCGCGTGTTGGCTTTACATGGACCCTGGGCGGTAAAACGCCTTATGGCCTTGGCAAGTCCAGCCTTATGGTGGCGGCCGGCATTCCGGGCCTGCCCACAGATCCAACGGTTTCGCGCAGCCTGAGCGCCGAGGCGGTCAGCGGCTTCACTCAGTTCGGAGCGCAGACCAGCAATCCTCAATTCCAGAATCCGTTTGTCATCGATCCAAAGCTGAACTACACGTTTGTGCACGGTCATCACAGCCTCAAAGTGGGCTATGAGTACCAGGCCATCAACACCGAAATCGACGACTTCAACCCGGTGTATGGAAATGACACTTATGGCGGCGCCTTCAGTTCCGGCCTGACAATAGCTAACAGCGGCAGCTACTCCAGCAACAGCGACACAGGCATCAAGGAAGCAGGGTACTTGGCTGATTTCCTGCTAGGAGCTCGTAGCGCCTATCAGTTGAACAACTTTGTTATTGTCAACTACCACCAGATGATGCACTTCATGTACGTTCAGGACGACATACGGCTGACGCCCAAGTTTACGGCCAACGTCGGGCTGCGCTATGAAATCGCCACACCGCAGTGGGTAACTGGGAATCATTTGGCCAATTTCGATCCAACGAGCAGCACGCTGATACAGGCGAGTTACGGATCGAGATACAATCGCGCTCTGGTCAACACGCCCAAGGATAATTGGGGACCGCGTCTTGGTTTCTCTTACCAGATAACGCCCAAGATCGTAGTCCGCGGTGGATACGGAATCACCTACAACCAGTTCAACCGTGAGGGTGGCGAAAACCTGCTGGCCTACAACGGTCCCTACATCGTTAACTCCTCCATCACACAAAATGCGATCACGAAGGTGAACGGTGCAGTCGCTATCACTCCGGCCTGCGCGACCAACGCTCAGAACGCCAACTGCTTCAGCCCCACTTCGGATGGCTACGGCGTCAACTTCGTCAGCCCCGCCAACTTCAGCACCCTTCTGGCCCAGACCCGCTACATCCCCAAGGACATTCACACCGGGTATGCACAAGCCTGGCATTTCGGCATTCAGAAACAGATTAATGAAAGCACGCTGTTCGATATCTCCTACGTGGGCGAACACGGAGTCCGCATCTGGGTGCTGGACGATATCAACCAGGCCCCAGCCAATGTCGCTTCCGCCACATGCAGCAGCACGGTAACCACAGGCTGCGTATCGCTGCTGAGTCGCCGGCCCATCACGGGATTCACAGGTATCGAAGGATCGTCCAATGCTGGCATGATGATCTACCACGGCATGCAGGCCAGACTGGAACATCGTTATGCGAACGGCCTCTACCTGCTGAACGCCTTCGCTTACTCCAGAGATATCGACAACGCTTCAGGCCATCTGGACACGCCCAACGGTGACAACTCTCGCGTCAATCTGGCAAACCTCAAGGGTGAGCGCGGCCAGTCTGCCTACAACCAGCCACTCAACGACACGTTGACAGCCATCTGGGATCTGCCTTACGGCCATGGACGCCATTTTGGCGCCAAGGCGAACCGGTTCATGCAGACCGCCGCAGGCGGCTGGCAACTTTCAGTCATCAACACCATGAACAGCGGCGCGCCTGTCAACATTTACTACTCTGAGCCGACGCAGTTCGATGTTAGCGATCTGCTTACCTACCGGCCCAACGTTAACGGCACCCCGAGAACCCCGAGGAGCCTGCAGGTTAAGACCGACACCAATCTGAAGAATTACCTCAGCACGACGACCGTCACCGTTCCCACCGATGTATCGCAGCCATACGGAAACATGGGCAGGAACTCAATTCGCGACAACCCGTTCTACTCGATGAACATCGGCCTGCACAAGGTATTCACGCTGTGGAACGAAGGCTCCAACTTGGACTTCAGAGCTGAAGCCTTCAACGCGTTGAACAATGTGAATTACCAGAACCCAACCTCTGACCGCCAGAGCGGTTCGTATGGCGTCATCACCGGGTACTTCCCGCCACGTCAAATTCAGCTGGCACTCAAGCTGAATTTCTAACCAAGCGAAGCTAAGTTGACGGCCATTGCGTCGGCAGCTTAGCTTCATTTTCGGCAGTAATTATTGGTCGACCCTCGCGCGCTCGTCATGGGCGCGTGAGGGTTTTTCACCGTCAGGCGCAAAGTACAGCAACTAGAGCGAAACCAGAGTAACTATATCCTGTTAAGTTTTGTGCAAGGTCGCAGCTCCCTGGGGGTCGCGTCGACTTGAGCGCTGCGGCTCCGGGATACATCAACTCTGGTTCCGCTGTAGGCCGTTGACCGCGTGATTTCGTTCCTTCAGGTTCGTGGGTTCCCACCCTTTCGCCAGGAAAAAGGCGAAAGGATGGGGCACGGAAGATGGTACATAAACTAGCGGCCATAGACCAGAGCAAGCCGTATACTCGCATCCAGGATTCCATGAACAGGAGCCATAATGTTTTCCAGACAGTTTGCACTGCCTTCATTCACCCTTGGTTTAGTGCTGAGCGCTCTGCCCGCCCTTGCACAGCAGGGCGATCAGTTGCGCATCAATCAGATTCAGGTCATCGGCAGCCACAACAGCTATCACGCCGGCATTGCTCCCAATGAAAGCAAACTCTGGCAGGCAAATAACGCCGACAACTACAAGAGCCTCGACTATCAGCACCAGCCGCTTACGCAGCAATTCGACAGCGGCGTCCGCCAGATTGAACTTGATATTTTTGCCGACAGCAAAGGGGGCCTTTTCGCGCATCCGACAGGCCCGGCGATGGTTGCCGCAGCCCATCTGCCGCCCGATCCAGACTTCGATCCCAACGGCGTCATGACCAAGCCCGGCTTCAAGGTCCTGCACATGCAGGATGTCGACTATCGCAGCACTTGCCAGCCCTTTACCGCCTGTCTTAAAGAAGTGCGGCAATGGTCCCATGCGCATCCTGAGCACATTCCCATCTTCATTCTCGTGGAAGCCAAGGATAGCAAGCCGGAAAGCGAGCTGCAAGTGGCCATACCCGAGCCTTTTGTAGCCAGCACCTTCGACGCGCTGGATGCGGAGATTCGCTCCGTCTTCCCGCCCGAGGAACTTATCACTCCAGACGACGTGCGCGGCAGCTATCGCACACTGAACCAGGCGGTACTGGCTGGCAACTGGCCAACACTCGCCCGCGCGCGTGGCAAAATCATTTTCCTCATGGATCGGTTCGTCGATGGACCGACTTATCTGGCTGGACATCCCTCGCTTCGCGGCCGTGTCCTGTTTACAAACGCAACACCCGGCAATCCCGACGCGGCCTTCATGGAGCGCAATAGCGGCCCCGCAGCCGAGATTACCGCACTGGTCCGCAAGGGCTATCTGGTTCGCACACGCACCGACGAGTCGACCAAGCAGGCTCGCACCAACGACACAGCCCGGCGCGACGCCATGATCGCGAGCGGAGCCCAGTGCATCAGCACGGACTATCCCGTCAACGAGCCCGCGCGCTGGCCCGGGCACTACGTGGTTGCGCTTCCCAACAAGGAAATTGCGCGCGGCAATCCCATCAATGCTCCCGCCAGAGACCGCAACAAGCCATTGAAATAATTCGCAGCTTTTTTATTGAAGCGCCGACCCGGTCCGCAGATAACGCGGCTCCCGGGCCGGTGCTGTATTCAGTCCTCTGCGGGCGAATCCCAGGCGGCATCGTAGCGGTCCGCCGACACCATCAGCTCCTCAATCGCCGCGACCGTCTGGATGCCGCCCCGTGCGCCTGTCGCCATGCAATTGATGGCCGCCGCCGCGCAGGAGAAATCAAGTTGCCGGTCCAGAGGCCAATCCTGCAGCAATCCATAAATGAATCCGGCATGGAAGATGTCTCCTGCGCCGGTGGTATCGACTACGGGAACCCGATAGGCCGCGCGGTGCAGGAATTGTTTCCCATTCCATGCCAGCACGCCATCCGGGCCAAGCGTTGCAGCCGTCAGCCGACAGCCATAACGGGCTTGCATCCCGCGCAGGTTTTTTTCCAGGCTGCCCGGCCCCATCAACCGCCCGGGGAAATCGCGACTGGAGATCAGGTAATCCACGTTGGCCAGAAGTTCGTCCACGCCGGGATAAGTTTCGTCGATATCGGCGAGAACCGGAATACCAGCCTCGTGCGCCCAACTGGCCGCCAGCGTGGCCGCAGCCGTGTCGTGGCCGTCCACGTGCAGCGCCCGCGCATTCTCAATCCAGGCGCGATTCAGCTCTTCGGGGAGCAGTGTCATCCGCTCGTCGCGCCGGCCAAGCACCGTCCGCTCGCCGCCGCCATCCACCAGGATCAGCGACTGCGGACTCACGCCGCCCGCCACCGTCACCAGTTGCGCCTCGACGCCCGCCTTCTCAAACGCCGTGCGGTGCAGCCGGGCCGCATCGTCATCGCCCAGCTTGCCCACGTAGCGGGTGCTCAGGCCCCACGTCTGGCAGACAATCACAGTGGTTGCTGTTTGACCTCCAGGCATCACGCTGGACGCGCCGTACTCCGTTTTGGAACCCCGCGCTGGAAACTCGGGCAGAGCAATCAGCGTATCCGTGGCGTTCAATCCCACGCCTACAAGGTCAACTTTTGGCAACGACTCCATGGTGTAATTGTAATGTCCTAATGGTCCTGTCAGGGCAGCGGGCCGGACAAACCACCGCCATGTTTGTTTCAGCAAACGGAGAAGCGGCGGCTTCCCTGTTCTATTGCAAAGCAAAGGAAGCAGATATTTATAAGCTGGAGTCGGCGGAATCGAACGGCTTCCAGCAAAGAGGGAGACTTTACTCCATGTATTTGGAGGACATAGCCGCAATTCGTCCAATTGCCAGACGCAACATTTTATGTTGGTTCTGCCCTCATGACGCCGCCGAAACGGTTGACCAATTCGATGAGATGGCGGTCACATCTCACGCGAACGTGGTCCCTTTATACTCGATCTGATTGCTGGATTGCTGCAGATGTTTTGATCCAAAAGATATTCCGGCGCCGTACAGTGCCATCGAACTCGATGAATGCTGGTTTTCAACTTAACCGAACACAAGGAGCGTAACTCCAGATGCATACGCATGAGATTGAACAGATGTGCGTAGTTGCCAAAGGGCCGAATCACGGCCCGGCACCTATTCCACAAGAAGGTCGTTGGACCAAGGTCAAGGAAGTATCCGACGTTTCGGGTCTAACCCACGGTGTGGGTTGGTGCGCGCCCCAGCAGGGGGCCTGTAAGCTGACGTTGAACGTCAAAAAAGGCATCATCGAGGAAGCGCTGATTGAGACCATTGGCTGCTCCGGAATGACGCAGTCCGCCGCAATGGCCGCGGAAATTCTCCCCGGCAAAACCATCCTTGAAGCATTGAATACCGATCTGGTCTGCGATGCGATCAATGTGGCAATGCGCGAGCTGTTTCTGCAAATCGTATACGGCCGCACGCAGACTGCGTTTTCAGATGACGGGCTTCCGATCGGCGCGGGCCTGGAAGATCTGGGCAAGGGCTTGCGCAGCATCACCGCAACGATGTACAGCACCAGCGAAAAGGGTGCGCGCTACCTGGAGCTGGCCGAGGGCTACGTGACCGAACTCGGTCTCGATGCGGACAACGAGATCATCGGTTACAAGTTCGTTCGTCTAGGCGTCATGATGGACTCCATCGCCAAGGGCGTGGATGCACAGACCGCGCTGACCAAAGCAACCGGCACGTATGGCCGTTTTGCCGACGCCGTCAAAACCATCAACCCCCGCAAGGAGTAAGGAGAAGATTATGGCTTTGTTTGAAGGATACGAAAGACGCATAGCGCAGATCACCCCCTACCTTGCCGCTGCCGGTATTGAGTCGCTTGAGAAGGCTGAGAAAATCTGCCTGGACAAGGGCGTTGATGTACGCAAGATCGTGAAGGGAATCCAGAACATTTCTTTTGAGAATGCGGGCTGGGCCTATTTGATTGGGGCAGCCGTCGCCATCACAAAGAAACAAACCGTCGCGGCAGAAATTGCCGAAACCCTCGGCACTGGCCTGCAGGCCTTCTGCATTCCGGGTTCTGTTGCCGATGATCGCAAGGTCGGTATCGGCCATGGCAATCTGGCCGCGATGCTGCTGCGCGAAGAAACCGGCTGCTTCGCTTTCTGCGCCGGCCACGAATCGTTTGCCGCGGCTGAAGGCGCAATCGGCTTGGCCCGCTCCGCGAATAATGCGCGCAAGACTCCCCTGCGCGTGATTCTCAACGGCCTGGGCAAAGACGCGGCGATGATCATCTCGCGCGTCAACGGATTCACTTATGTCCAGACCGAGTTCGACTACAAGACAAGCAAGTTGAAGGTCGTTCGGGAAAAGGCATACTCCAAAGGCGAGCGCGCAGCCGTTCGCTGCTATGGCGCTGACGATGTGCGTGAAGGTGTTGCGATCATGCACCTGGAGCAGGTGGATGTCGCCATTACCGGCAACTCCACGAATCCGACCCGGTTCCAGCATCCGGTGATGGGTATCTACAAGAAGGAAAGGCTGCTCGAAGGGAAGAAGTTCTTCTCCGTCGCTTCCGGCGGAGGCACGGGAAGAACGCTTCATCCCGATAA
>Ga0255356_1001561_pt1 | contig 14322 bp, 8 predicted proteins | sample HBST100metaG_FD_189944 | JGI IMG/M metagenome (GOLD analysis project Ga0255356, IMG submission 189944) | Peat soil microbial communities from Stordalen Mire, Sweden - H.B.S.T100 | ecosystem: Environmental > Terrestrial > Soil > Wetlands > Peat | place: Sweden: Norrbotten County, Stordalen Mire... | reverse complement strand
CAAGCCTTTCGTAGACAAAACGGTCACATTGACGGGCTGGAAGAGCGATAGCAGCCCTGTCGCGGCCTTTGGTGCGAGCGTCTCATCGCAATCGGCCGTTCTCGATAGAGCCGAAACCACTTTCGGAGTGGCGCAGGCACTGCCGAAAGCACCGCTTCGGATCAGTGCCACGGCGCTCAGCCATGAGGACGTGGTGAAAAAGTACGGCAACCTTGTCACTGTCGGGAATTTTGGGCGCGAACTTTTCGACTGCAGCCAGGCAGACTTCCAGACGTACGTCGACGGCTTAAGGGACGCGGGATACAACTGCTTCATCTTCCGCCTTTCCTGGCGACGGCTCAACCCGTTGCCCGGTGTGGCCGACTTCTCGATACTCGACCAGCGCGTGGCCTATCTCGACAAGATGGGCATGCCGTACATCTTTCAGATCAACTGGTCGTTTGACGATCAGCCAGATTGGCTGGCCTGCGATCTCATGGCCGACCAAAGCGGCGACACCCAGGTATGGGATGGGAGGCAGCAGCTTCCCACTGCGGCAGATCCCACGCTCCGCACGGCAATTGCCAGCCTCATCCACCTTGTACAGGGGCATTATCTCGGTGACAAGAATCTGATCGCGTACGAGTACCTTGGCATTGCCGACGATTGGCTGCAGCCGGATGCCCCGTACCGGGGCATAACGGTGGACTATTCCCGCTCGGCAAGGGCAGCGTTCCAGCAGTACCTACGAACCGTGAAGCATTGCTCAATTGAATCCCTGAACTCTCGCTACAGCACTTCCTACGACCGTTTGGCCGACGTCCCATTGCCATCGCCCAAGTTCTCGGCCGATCCAGACTTTAGCCCGCAGTGGCGGGATTTCATGGATTTCAAGCGCTGGTTCCCGCGCGACTACATCCGATTCCTTGTTGACGCCACCCGCAGCATGGATCAGCGGCGATATATTTCTCTCTATGCCATGGGCGGGGTATGGATGCCTCTCGACCTCTGCAAACAGGACGGCATCTACATGGCGAATGGCGGCGCGGAGGGCGAGCATCAGCCAGCGCCCCGCTTCTCGCGAGAGCTCCTTCATGGCATGTCGGACCGTAGCGAAAGCGTTTCCTGCGACTTCGCCAGTGAGACACGTCTCGATTCCGACATCTTCAACATGCTGAGCATCGGCGGTCTTGGCACGTCCATCAACAACTTCTGGCCTGCGGGAACGCCGGTTTATGCTGGCGACGCCGGTGCAAAGCAAAAGGCGTACTGGCTCAAATGGATCAAAATTCTCGATGAGCTGAAGCAGTCCGTGCCCCAGGTAGACGACGTCGCGGTCATCGCCAGCCCAGACAGCCTGTTTTATAATGATCGCACTGTCTTTGGCGACGTCGCTTGGTTTCCGGAATGGGAACAGGAACGGAAAATCGCGAACGACGAAAACCTGAGGCCGCAATGGGTCTATGAGGACGATTTGGCACAGGCGCTTCCCGGCAAGCGCCTCGCCGTTCTTCTCGGCACGTATTCCCGGATCATCGACCCAGACACGGTGCCGAAGCTCGTTGACTACGTGACGCGCGGTGGGACGCTTGTGACAGACATCGCCAGCGGGAGCCAAATTCCCGGTGCCAAACCATATGCGCTTTGGACTGCGCTGAAACTGCCGGAGCCACTGCCGGACGCCACAGGCTTCGCCACAAAAGCAAACAGCTACACGTCGCTGGTGCCGGATGGCCATGGAATGTGGCCAAACAATGGCACAATCGCGTTTGACGGTCGCCTGTGCTCTTTCCCACGCCTTGCCGGTGCCACGCCGTTGCTGACGGATACAAATGGCAATATCGTCTGCTGGCGGATCGGCATCGGCAAAGGTGCGGTGATCGCGTTTCCCGGCGAGCTCGACTATCCGAAGTCTGCCCCCTTCCTAGGCATGCTCTATGCCACGCTGGGCGGACACGTTCCAGTGGTTCCTTCCCAGCCGGAAATCAAGACAGTATGGCTGAAGACATCCGCCGCATATTATCTGGTGGCGCATCGCTATCTCCCGCCCGGCTACATTGGTGACGCATCGTCCGACGACCGTATCCGTGCCCTCGGAGTTCTGTCTGGCACAATCGCGCTGACCATGCTTCCTCCCGGCGCCTATACGGCCGATTGCCTCACCGAAAGCGCCGTTCCCCCGCTCGCGTCCTCAGCAAAAGCGTTGGCCGAGACAGGCGTTCACTTCACCCTGCACCGAGGCGAAACGACTGTTTGGCGAATAAAGCCAGAAGGCAATTAGGATACAGTCGCACGGCAAAATTCATCACTCTTTAACATAAGGAATGTAGAGTACGTCTGAGCTCTGTAGGCGTCGCGTCGTGATCGGTAGTGATGTGGCGCGGACAAGCTTTACAAGGAGAACAGCAAGATGTCAGTTCAAGCAGAAAAGGCCGGGGGGGTCACCCGGCGTCGATTCCTTAACTTGCTTTCTATCGCTGCCGCATCCGCAGCAGCATTTCCTGTGATCTCCGTGGCGGCCGATGCCGACCTTGGCGTTCCCGATATGTTGCAACGCCCGCCTCAGCCTGGAAACAACCCACACGGGTACACCATTGCCCAAGCCACGTCCGACGGGGCGCAGTTGCACACAATCGCGTTCGACGCCTTGGCGTTTCTCACGGGCGATTTTGGATGTGACACTTTTTTGCCGCCCGGCAAAATATCGGACTTCTTTGGCTTTCAATACATGCGCGACATTGACGTCGGGCAAATGGGCCACAACACGTCGTTCCTCAGCCGTATCGCAAACGACACACTTAGCATTTTGAGCGCCGATCAGAAGGCGCAATTGGTTGCGCTAGGTGAGTTGCAAGCACCGGTCATGCAACAGGTCGCGGTTCGCCGCTTTGCGCTTATTCAGGCGTTTCGCCGCAATCTAGCCGCTGAAATCCCCACAGGGAGCAAAGGGCTTGATCGCGCGGCAATTATGAAATACACGTCCGGCATTTTCGAGATCAGCGGGCAATTGGCATTTCAGAGAGCGCAGACAGTCGGTAAGATTGCGCGTTCCCTTACCGAGCAGCAAAAAACCGAATTAGCAAAGCTCAAGTTCGGCGATTCAAGCACTTGGCCGGAGCTTCCAGAAGCATTTGACAAGCGCACCGTGTCGCACGAGGTACACGTCGCGGTCGAGACATATGCCAGCGAGTTCTTTAGTTGGTATGCTGGATCGGTCGACGCAGACACATACTTCTGCCCGGAAGGACACGGTACCTACTTCGGCTCGTTCTTCATGAAAGATGCACCTGCAGTGCGCCATGACAACTATTCGATCAGCACGTCGATTACCGGAGATAGCGGTCAAAACTTCCTGGATGTTCTCACTCCCGCTCAGCAGGAACAAATCACCGGCCTTGTGGATCTTCAGCGCAGCGACTTACAGGGTATCGTTCAAACTCGTCGCGCGATCGCCACAGAGCTCCGTCGCTTTTTAATCGACGATTCTGCAAGCATAGACAAGGTGCTGTCGCTCTGCCGCCATTATGGAGAGCTTGACGGTGAGCTTTCATACTTCTATGCAACCCATTTTGCCGAAGTGAACAAGACATTGACTCCTGTTCAGCGAGCCGCACTTGTAAAGTTACGTGGCTTGGAAAACTACAAGTCTCCTCCGGCGTTCATTTTCGCAGACGCGGTCGACCTGCCCAAGATCCAAAACACCGACTTCTTGTTTGGTGTGTCGAATTGACGTGTCGTTGAGGAAGGTACGTTAAGTGACCATTCGATCAAACCGACGAAGCTTTCTGGGAATTCTCGCTTCAGCATGCGCTTGGTTGATGTGGCCCGGCACTGGCAGGGCACAGAATCCCGATGACCGCCCTCCGGGGCGTGGAAGGCGGCGAAACGGCACCGATGAATACGTGCTTCCGCAGGAGTTCGCGCAGTGGGGCGAGGTGTCTCTGATACTCGGGCGCGTCACGGCGACGTCTGTCACGGTCAGCACTATGGCTGCACAGCCTGCGGAGGGGTATTTCGAATACGGCAAATCGCCAGGCCGCTACACGAGCAAGACCAAGTTGATCGAGTTTCCAGCCAACGAGGCTGTCGAAACGACAATTGGCAACTTAAAGCCCGATACCGGGTACGTCTACCGTTTGCAGTGGCGCGAACCAGGGACGGCAAATTTCACGGAGCGCCCCGAATGCCGATTTCGGACGCAGCGGAAGGTGGGCAGCACTTTTGTCTTCGCCGTCCAAGGTGATTCACACCCAGAGCGGCCTCAGATGAGCGATCCGGCATTGTATGCCCGGACGTTGCACCATGTAGCGTTGGATAGTCCTGATTTTTATGTTTGCATGGGCGACGACTTTAGCGTGGACACGATTTCTACTGTGTCACCAGAGACGGTTAACGAGCGGTACGCGCTTCAACGGCCGTTCCTCGGTCTGGTAGCCCAGTCGTCGCCGCTGTTCCTGCTCAACGGCAACCACGAGCAGGCGTCCCTGTTCAATTACAGTCAGGCTGACGTTCGACATGACGTCGCTGTTCTGGCCCAGAACGCGCGCAACCGATATTATCCAACCATAGCGCCAGATGGTTTCTACACGGGAAACCCTGAACCGATGAAAGCCATCGGATCACTGAAGGACTATTATGCGTGGACATGGGGCGATGCGCTCTTTGTGGTCCTGGACAATTACTGGCACTCTCCCGCTCTCGTCGACAGCCCGTTTCAAGGCGAGGAAGGCGGTGGCAGCCAAAACGGCGACTCAGGAAACAGGAGCCGCGATTGGTGGGCGCTCACGCTTGGGGACGCGCAGTACCAATGGTTCAAGCGAACATTGGAACAGAGCAAAGCAAAATACAAGTTTGTTTTTGCACATCACGTGCTTGGATCCGGTCGGGGTGCCGTCGAAGAGTCGTATTTGTACGAATGGGGCGGCATGGACAAACGGGGCGACTGGCTGTTTGACGATGCGCGACCAGGCTGGGCGATGCCGATTCACCAGCTTATGGTCAAACACGGTGTTACGATCTTCTTTCAAGGGCACGACCACCTTTTCGCGAAGCAGGATCGAGATGGAATCGTCTACCAAGAAGTTCCCATGCCAGCCGACCCTGCCTATATGGCGCGGAACAGCGACCGCTATGAATCGGGCACGATCCTGCCAAACTCGGGACACTTGCGAGTGACAGTGTCTCCAGAGCATGTCACAGTCGATTACTTGCGCTCCTACCTGGCGGGTGATGAGACGCCTCAACAAAAAACGGGGGACGTCGCATTCAGCTACACAGTTAAGAAAGGCAGCAATGCGTAAACTGTCGCTGGCAATTCTGCCACTCCTTTGTGTCCTCGCTTTGCCAGCGCTCTCTGCGCCGGACACCGACTTATCGGTGAGAGGAGGAAATGGCAATAACGGCCCGGCAAGCGTGTTCAACGTTGCTGTGCCAGACCATCCATTCGATCTCATACTGGCTCGGCCAGAAAGCGAATCGGTAACACTGAGCGTGCTCGCTTATAGAGACATGCACGGTTCTGTGGCATTTGGCACTCGGCCAGGAGCCCTGACTGAACAAACCAAGGATCGCAGCTTCCAAAAGGGAGCTCCGACAGACTTAGTACTGGGCCCGCTAAAGGCGAACACGCGGTACTATTATCAGTTCAGATCTTTTTCCTCCGGCACGGAGCACGTCACTGCCACCCCGACAAGCAGCTTTCACACCGCGAGGCCACCGGGCAGCACGTTCACGTTCACGCTAACGGCAGATTCGCATTTGGACGAGCATACCAGCCCTGCGGTGTACCTGCAGACATTGTCAAATATCCGCGCAGACGATCCCGACTTCAACATAGATCTCGGCAACCTTTTCATGACTGACAAGCAGGCTAGCCGGGCCGACGCAGCCAAGCAATATCTGGCACAGCGATATTATCTTGGCCAAATCGGTGCCTTTGTCCCGATCCTTCTCGCGCTTGGCACCCATGACGCCGAAAGCGGCAGGTATAACGATGGTTCGAGCGACTGCCTCGCCGTTTGGTCGAACACGATCCGAAAAAGCTACTTTCCGAACCCTGTTCCAGACGGATTCTTTTCAGGAAACAGCACCAAAGCACCTCAGGGCGACCTTCTTCAGGACTATTACGCGTGGCAATGGGGAGATGCGCTCTTTGTCGTGCTCGATCCTTTTTGGTATTCGACCCAGCAGGCCAACGATGGCTGGGGATGGTCGCTGGGAACGGTGCAGTACCAATGGCTCGAGGAAACGTTGGAAAGGAGCCGGGCGAAATTCAAGTTCGTGTTTGTCCACAACCTGCTTTCGGGAAACAATGCCGCACGCGGCGGAGTTGAAGTCGCCGGGTTCAACGAGTGGGGCGGAAAGAACGCCGATGGGAGCGACGGCTTTCAAGAACACAGGCAGGGATGGGACATGCCGGTGCATGCGCTGCTCATCCGCAGCCACGTTACAGCCGTTTTTAAGGCGCACGACAATTTCTACGCGAAACAGGATCTGGATGGCATCGTGTACCAAATGGTGCCGCAGCCAAGTTTTGCAGGGAACGACCGCATTCGTGATCTCGGCACGTATGGTTACAAACACGGGACTTTTATCGGCAACTCAGGACACGTCCGCGTCACCGTGTCGCCCGATCAGGTGACGGTGGCATATGTGCGCTCCATTCAGCCGGACCAAGCCGGTGGAATACACGGGAACGCTGAAATTGCATCCAGTTACTCGATCAAGCCTGATTAGCCGATTCTCCACAAAATGGCGGATATAACCGTCGCGTCGCGAGGAATCAAGGGGGCCAATGTCAAACTTTAAGGCATTCTAATATTTTATGCAAGGAACCAATGATGCATCGACGTATCGAATTGCCACCCAACAAAATGCCCACCGCTTGGTACAACGTCCTCGCGGACATGACCGAAGTCCCCGAACCTTACCTGCATCCGGGTACCAAACAGCCGCTTGGCCCTGACGATCTCTCACCTATTTTTCCAATGGCGCTTATCGAGCAGGAAGTGACCACACAGCGATATGTGGACATTCCTGGCGAGGTGATCGACGCGTACAGGCAATGGCGCCCGTCGCCGCTGCACCGAGCTCTCCGGCTTGAAAAGGAGCTTGGCACTCCCGCACGAATCTACTACAAGTACGAGGGCGGAAGCCCTGCGGGCAGCCACAAGCCGAACACGGCGATTCCACAGGCTTATTATAACAAACAGGCTGGCATCAAACGTCTTTCCACAGAGACAGGCGCAGGGCAGTGGGGATCCTCCCTCGCACTTGCGTGTCACTGGTTCGGCCTTGAATGCATGGTCTACATGGTGAAGGTGAGCTACTTCCAAAAGCCGTACCGGCGCACCATGATGAGGCTCTGGGGGGCTGACGTCGTCGCATCGCCCAGCAACCTCACCCATGCGGGCCAGGCAGTGCTTGCAGTTGATCCAGATTCCAACGGCAGCCTGGGTATCGCGATTTCTGAGGCCGTCGAAGACGCGGCACAGCGCTCAGATACCAACTACGCTCTCGGATCGGTGCTCAACCATGTGCTGCTCCATCAAACCGTGATCGGGCAAGAAGCAATCGCGCAGATGGAGATTGCCGGAGATTATCCTGACATAGTGATCGGATGCTGCGGCGGAGGATCGAATTTCGGTGGGATCGCCCTGCCTTTCATCGGTCAAAAGCTGCGCGGCGAAGCCAAAAAGAACGTAACGTTCCTAGGCGTCGAGCCGGCTGCATGCCCCACCCTGACCCGTGGCGAGTACCGATACGACTTCGGCGACGTCGCCAAGTACACACCGCTCGTCGCGATGTACACTCTCGGCCACAACTTCATGCCGCCAGGAATCCACGCCGGCGGACTGCGCTATCATGGAATGTCCGCGATCATCAGCAAGCTGGTAAAGGACGGCATTATCGAAGGCAAGGCATATCTCCAGAATGAATGCTTCGCCGCCGCCAGGCTGTTCGCGCAAACGGAAGGGATCGTTCCCGCCCCGGAAAGCAGCCATGCCGTTCGCGCGGCAATTGACGAGGCAATCCTGGCCAAGGCACGAAACGAGGAAAAGACCATCCTGTTCTGCCTCTCTGGCCACGGCTTCCTCGATTTGGGCGCCTATGAAGCCTATCTTGACGGTGGCCTGCAAGACTTCGACCTTACCGACGAAGCACTCCAAGCCGCGCTGGATTCTTCCGCCATATAGCACAACCCTCTGTTTCGTCGGGCCGCCCGACACTCTCCGCGCACAAGCGGCGGGCAGACACTAGGTTCGCCCGCCGCTTGCGCTCTGGCCAATACCTCTCTATTGCGCCGTTGCCTTTGGTGTAAGGGTCAACGAGCGAAGGTTCATCACCGCGAGTCCAGGTTTGGATTTCGGCACGATCGTCACCGTGTGCGCCCCGGCTGACAGGTTCAGCGTCCCGCCGAGGTTCAGGTTCGCAAAGTCTGTCCAGCTACGCGTCGCGGCAACGATGCCGGTGACAGTCGTGTCCGTGCCGTCAACTTGTATCACCACCGTGCTGCCCGCACTGTTCGGTGCGCAGGAGCAACTCAGCGATGCGGAATACTCACCGGCCAGCGCCGTTGTTATCCGCCAATGAACCGTGCCAGACTGGTTCATCCAGCTTCCCAGGTTTGCTTTCGCCCCATCGCCCTGCAGCCGTGGCCCATTGCCGTCACTCACCGCGTCGCCCGCACCAAGCGTGTATTTGCCGTTTGCGGCAGGGGGAATCAGGTATTCGGGTTCCGTCACCGATGGCGGCCCGTCAAGCGCCACTGCAACCGTCGTCGCATTCGGATCTGTCGTTGAAGGCGCACTGATCGACAGCTCGCCGTCATTGCGTTTGGTCGCGACCAGCTTTTCGCCAGTCGCCAACACTTTGGCGCCGTATACCTTGTTGTTCAGGCCCGCGAGCACCAAGCCGGCCTGCGGCCACGTAAACACGTGCAGATAGAGCGTCCTACCTTTAACTGTCGCACGCCCGTCAAACGGCAGATGCTTGTAGGGGCTCGCGGTTGTGCCGTAGATGCCGTCGCCATTGGCCTTGAGCCATTTGCCCATTGCGAGCAGCCTATCGACTTCCGGCTGTGGGATCACGCCATTTTGGTCCGGCCCGACATTGAGCAGATAGTTGCCGCCCTTGCTGGCGATGTCAATCAGATTGTGGAGCAACGTGTTCACAGACTTGAAGTTGGTGTCGTCGGACTTGTACCCCCACGTGTTGTTGATCGTCATGCAGGTCTCCCAGTCCTTGCCGGGATATCCGGTAGCGGGGATATACTGCTCGGGAGTTTCGGTATCGCCGGGGACGCCGCCGCCAAGACGGTTGTTTGCGATCAGCCCTGGATCGTCGGCAAACGACGCCGTGAGCAGCTTGACCTCGTCAGGAGTGAACGGCCCGCGGATGTCCCACCAAAGCACGGCCGGGTGGTAACGGGTGAGGAGTTCCTTCACTTGCGGCGCGGAGATTGTCTTGACATAGGTGTCGAAGTCGCCCTTTTGCGCATCGTCCCACGCCGGCCCCGCCGTCCCGCCGCCCGGGTGATGCCAGTCGAGGTTCTGAGAGTAGTAAACGCCAAACTTGACACCCTGTTTCTTGGCGGCGTCGGTCATCTCCTGGATCGGGTCCCGCTTGAACTTCGTGGCATCGTAGATATTGTACGGGTCTGTCGTCGAATGAAACATCGCGAACCCCTCATGGTGCTTTGCAGTCATCACGATATACTTCATCCCTGCCTGTTTGGCTATGCCCACTATCGTATCGGCATTGAACTGCTCGGGATCGAACTTCTGGGCAAATGCCGCGTATTCGGCCACGGGAATGTGAGCCGTGTGCATGATCCATTCGCCGGCTGACGGCACGGGGGCACCGTGATAATGCCCTGCCGGCACGCTGTACAGCCCCCAGTGTATGAACATCCCAAACCGCGCCTCGCGCCACCATTGCATCCGCGCGTCCCGCTGCTGTTTCGTCTCGTTGGCATTCGGATCAACAGACTGCGCTCTGGCAGGCCGCCCCGATCCCATTGCAACGATCACAGCACCAAGCACAGCGGCAAACAACAGAAATCTACAGCAAATTTTCAAAGCTCTAGCCTCTCATAAGTTGAAAGTTCCACTCACCTGCTTAGCCGCATATCGGCATCATCAAACGACTACCATCGGGAAGAAACAATTATTACATACTTTGACATCATTCAAATGCATGAGACGGCGACAAATCAGACAGGTTCATTTTGAGTCGATGTTGACGAGAAGCTCCGCCTCGGACACCAAAGTAAACCGTGGAATATTGTCACTCGTATATGGTATTGTCTACTTATCACATGGGAATACTTGACCATCGCGGATTCATAGGGTATCATCGCGTTGAAACGGGCGGTCTTACTGTTGGTTCAAGGCTGCTCGACCAAGTTCCATGGTCACACTTTCGCCACGGTCGCGAACTATATAGAAGGATAAATACACCATGAAGAATCGGTCTCTAAACATCTTGCTTGCATTGCTGCCGCTTGTATCGACAGCCGCATTCGTTGCTGGATCAGTTCCAGCACGAGCCGACGATACTGCACAGCCGCTTCCTTTCCACACGATTGAAGGTGTCGGAGGCGGTGCCATCACCCCGATCGCCATTCTGGTAAACCCGGCATCTGGCAACGACGGGCTTGGCAAACCATCTTTTGCGATCTCCTATGTCGGGCTCGGACAGAAGTCTCTTTCCGCGTTGACCGCAACCGAAACTCTGTTCCAAAGGGTTGAGATTGGATTTGGCGCCGATCAGCTTGGCCTTGGCACGCTCCCGAGCGCAATCCGTACCGCAACCGAATCCGAATCGAATCCCGGCGGTATCGACATTGGCAAGAGTTCCGTATGGCTTTACAACTATAACCTGCGTGTTTTGGCCGTCAAGGAAACACCGAACGTGCCTGCAATTGCCTTGGGAGTGCAGTACAAGGACAACACGGACATCAAGAGCATCAACAGCACGCTTGGCGGTGCCTTATCGTCAATTGGCTACAAGGACAACACGGGGTTTGACTACACGCTCACAGCCACCAAGGTGTTTCCGCTGCCTGAGAAGCAGGCAATTATCCTCACGGCCGGCGGGCGAGAGAGCAAGGCGGCCAACCTTGGGTTCCTAGGTTTTGGAAACAGCTACAAGACGACGTTCGAAGGAAACGTCGTTTACTTGCCAGCTCCAAAATGGGTGCTCGCCTATGAGTTCCGCCAGAAGACAAACCCGTTCACCGGCAAAATTGCCGATGGCCAGGGCGGCTACCTCATCGGGAACGAGAACAACTGGAACGCGTTCGATGCGTCCTATATCGTCTCCAACCACGCCACCATCGTTGTCGGCTACGGGCAGTTCGGCACGCTTGCCAACGCTACCGCAAACAATAATTACTGGTTGCAGTTGAAAGAGAACCTTTAGCCCAGGCTCCCTTGCTACGAAAAGGGCGCTGCTCCATTACGGTGCAGCGCCCTTTCGCATTCATGAACAGATGGGATGCATGCTGCGCTAGCTTATCGTCTTCGTCTCGACAATGGAATGCATTGCGCTTACTATGGCTGCGACAGTTGGCTTGATTCCAAGACGATCTACCTGGAAAATGATATCGTAGTTTGCCGGCGCCTCTATTTCTTGATGGAAATGCTCGAAGATAAAATGCGCACGATCTCTGTCCACACTCGCGATCTTTTTCCTTGCCTCGTCAGCATTTAGTCCGTCGCGCTTGCAAATCACCGCTATCCTGAAATCAAGCGAAGCCTGAAGACGAATGCTCAGGGACTTGCGCAAGACGAAGTTTGCGCCTCGGCCAATTATCACCTTCTTGCCTTGGTATCCAAGCGCAAACAATATGTCGGTCAGATGCCGGTTGTACTGGTCTGGCCTCATGCCGTTTTGCAGGAGCAAATTGACGATCTGCTCATGGGTAGACAGTGCCCGCTCATCAAACATCGACACAAAATCGGCCACGACTTTGGCCCTCTTTGAGATTTCGTCGACGATTTCCTTGTCCCATATCTGCCAAGATTCGCCCAGTGCCTCAACAAGTTCCAGCGCAACGCTGTGTCCGCCGGCGCCATATTGCCGGGAGATAGTGATCACCGTGCGTTGTGGGTCGACTTTTGGCTCATGAGCGTGCTTCTCTGCCTCTTTCTGCGCCTGCTGCATCAGCATCCATTCGGTCACCCTTTGGTTTGCAAGCCGTCTAACGTAATCTTCCGACATGTCGTCCACCTCCACCACAATATCCGCTGGGAAACCAGTTCGCAATCTGCGTGCGTTCTTCCTGCTTCGCTCGGTCGTTGCACCTTCATAACAGACGATTTTGACCAAAGCAACGCGGTGACTGCCGGCTCTTGGCAATCATGGGTAAAATCACTTCACACGCGTCGGTTTGAGCATTAGACGCCTACGGCGACATGTTCGTGTGAAACGATGCAGGACGTGATTCTTGAGCAGCCAAGTTGACAAGAACAAGCGCTTTCTGACGGCGCTCTTTACGGGCGAGTTTCCCGGGCACGCCGTGATAATCAATGCGCCGGGACGAGACGGCATACCCGGCGATTTCACGGTGAACGATGAGCGTGTCGCCAATCGCGCGAGCCGCGTTGAGCGCGATTACGAATATATATGCAGCTTCCACGAGGCCGTTGGCGATGATTCTGTGCCGTTCGCCCTTCTGCACACGGGCACTGGGGTCTTCGCCAACGCATTTGGCTGCCCGATCGTGGAGTTCGAACACTCCAATCCCGCCTCCCGCCCGATTGTCCGCACTCCCGCAGAAGCGGACGCTCTTCAAATACCAGACCTTTGCGGAACAGCCCTTGGAAAGCACCTTGAACTAGCTGCCGCAGTGCGAGGAAGGCTTGGCGACGACGTCCCTGTAGGTGGGCCGGACATGCAAAGCCCGTTGGGCCTTGCCGCGCAGTTATGGGAGAAGGAGGCGTTCTTCACCGCGATCATCGAAGCACCCGACTCCGTGCTCGCCCTTGTCCATAAGTGCCATGCCTTCATAAAGGGTTACCTCACCGAGCTGCATCGGACAGTGCCAAATCTCAACCCCATACACTGCCCGACCATCTGGGGCCCCACAGAGCTTGGCGCGTCAGTTTCAGAGGACGAGGTTGGGGCAATCTCGCGCCGAACATACGAGAAGTTTGGGCTCTGGTGCTTGACGGACTTGAGCGAGACGTTCGGTGGTCTCGTCATGCATTGCTGTGCCGCCGCAGATCACCAATACGCTGCGTTCAAGACGATCCCAAACCTTCGCGCACTTAACAAAGTCTACACGGCATCGGGTCCGGAGCCCGTATTGCGTGGTTTTGGAGATCGGGTCGTGCATATGCAGGCTTGGCAGAGCCTCGACTTATACCGAAGGCTTCTCGATTACGATATTCCCGGCGTCCGATTCGCCTTCTGTTATGACGCCCAATCCGTGGACGACGGCAAACGCGCATTGGAAACTTTGCGCAACTGGTGCCCCAGAACCATATCCTGACGCCTTCTCATCGAACGCCCGCTTGCGGTGCATACGTGCCATAATAATATTTGAAGAGCGTTGTCCCTCAAAGGCACGAAAAGCAGCGTGACAAGCTCGAGCCGGCCATCCAACCGGCAACAAACACATGTTCCTCACCAACCCCTACCATTTCGATCCAACCTACGGTTATGACCTTGATGCTTTGCTGAAGATTGCGCCGCCCCAAGGCCCCAGCGACTTGGAAGACTTTTGGGCAGACACGTACAGTGTCGCCACGAGGCTTCTTTCGCAGATATCTTGCCGGCAGATCGGCAGCGAACGCCCCAACAAGGTGAACGTCTTCGAAATAGAGTTCAATTCGCTTGGTGGATTCCGGATCGGCGGCTGGCTAACCTTGCCTGTTCACGACCCTCCCGTGCGCGGCGTGGTGGTCGGCCATGGCTACGGCGGGCGCGATGGCCCGGACTACGACATACCTGGCCCTCCTGCGGCCGTGATATTCCCCTGCATGCGCGGACAAGGCCGGTCGCGAACGCCCGAGATTCCCGAATATGCGCACAAGCACGTGCTCACGGGCATCGAATCGCGGGAAACCTACGTGCTGCGAGGATGTGTCGCGGACATTTGGTGCGCCGCATCCGCTCTCACCGAGTTGTTTCCCATTGCCCACGACTGCCTGCACTACATGGGCACCAGCTTTGGAGGGGGGCTCGGCGCATTGGCGCTTGCCTGGGACCGCCGGTTCTCCGCAGCTTATCTTGGCCTGCCCACCTTTGGCAACCATCCCTTGCGCGTCACCCTCCCATGCTTGGGTAGCGGCGAGGCCCTGCGCAAGCGCTTTCGCCGCCATCCCGACGTAATGG
>Ga0255356_1001559_pt1 | contig 14331 bp, 10 predicted proteins | sample HBST100metaG_FD_189944 | JGI IMG/M metagenome (GOLD analysis project Ga0255356, IMG submission 189944) | Peat soil microbial communities from Stordalen Mire, Sweden - H.B.S.T100 | ecosystem: Environmental > Terrestrial > Soil > Wetlands > Peat | place: Sweden: Norrbotten County, Stordalen Mire... | reverse complement strand
GTCCGGGCCAAGTGAATCGCGCTCTTGCCCTTTATGAAGCCCACCACTTCCGACACCGCATACTTGGGCGGAATCGAAAGCAGCATATGCACATGGTCTGGCATCAGGTGGAGACGCTGCCGGGGTTATCGCCGACCTTCAATTTGTTGGCGACGCGTAGGGGCTTTCACTCACACAGGCCAGCACAGGAACGTGAACGCGCGGAGACTTGTCCCAAGTGAGCCACGCCTCACGCTAGAAGACATGGGTCTTGATACGCCGTTGATCGCTGGGTGCTCAGCGAAGACCCTGGATGCCTGATTGCCGCGGTGTAACAATGCAGAGGACAGGGCACGCCAGGATGGGAATCCCTAGCCACGCCGGGACCGTGCGTAGCGTATCTCGTTGCGCATTTCGAGGAGTGCGCGGCGAGTTATCTACTGGATCAGTCCGAGGATCTCCGCTTGATCAAAAAGTGAACAGGACACCTGCCCTTGGACGCCACATCCATGGGTCTTCTCCGGGGCGCAAATCTCTTGCCGGGTACGTCGCAAGCGAGCTGAATCCCACCAGACGTCCGTCATAGTTCTGGCCCACAACCAGCGTGGCAAACGGAGTTACATATTTGCCGGTCGAATATTTGAAGGTGAAATCATGCCCGCGAATATTGGTGTGCCACTGATCACAATTCACGTAGTCCAGCATTGCATCGCTCTGAATCAGCACCAGTTTGTAGCCTGCGGCAAAGTGCCCAGGGACAGTTGCGTCACCCACCTCAAATCCCAGAACCAATCCGTCTCCGCGGTGCTGAGCAAGCGCCTTTACGGTTCCCGCAGTTGCCGGGCCGGTGATATTGTCGCCGGCTCCGATGTTATGGCTCCATTCCCCGAACAGGCGAACAGGCAGGCGCTGATTGGAGCGCAACGTGATGCCGCCGAAGCCATCGACGATCCGATAGGCGGAAGCATCTCGATAGGTCACCAGCGCAGTGGGCAGCGCGGGGCCGATGATGGAAACAATGCCATTGCTGTCCACCGGCAGAACAGCGGGAAGATTCGTCGAGGTTCCGTCCGGCATGCCGGCCAGTCGAAGGCCATCGATGCCGAGCAAGCCAGTCGCGCCTTCGAAGAGAGGGACGTCATTGGCGTGCGATACGTTGAGGAATTCGAAAGAGCCGCGGAGCTTCACCGAGGGGGAAGGTTGATAGTCGCCGGCAACTTCGGCGACGTAGGCATTTGCGCGGGGAGGGCCATTCTGATTTACGTCGGAGATTTGTCCGCCGCCATAGCCTCCAACCACGGGATACAGTTGGCGATCGAGAGCGTCCACAACATTGGCGCCATCGTTGGTCACGAATCCGATGGCGGTGAGCAGCGAAATCTTTGCCTTGGAATTGAGATTGTAGCCGGCGAGATGCGCAAACATGGGAAGGCCGAAGTCTTCATCCACCAGCATCTCGGTTGTTCCCTTGGCCGCCGGAACATTGGCGACTTTTCCACCGATGATCGTGCTGCTCAAACGCTCTCCCTTGAATGCCGAGATGATCACGTTGTATTCGTCGAAGCCGACAAATCGCCTGTCGCCGGGGTCGGCAAACGACGTCCACGGATCAGCGCCAATGGTGCTGATTCCGGTAGAGAGCCGCATTAGGTAAGAAATCCTGCTATTAATTTGTCCCTTGATGCCGAAGCGACCCATCACCTGGGGCTGGTTCTCGATGTTTGTGTAGCCGGCAGGCGTTCCCTGATTGAACAGGCCCTCGTAGCGCAGGCCGAATTCGCCAAAGGGCTGGATCATGGGAAATGTGGGCGGTGCCTCGGCAAGCGACTTCGCGCTCGTCTGCGGAGCGGGCGCCGGAGCCGGGGTCCTCGCTTCAAGCACCGCGTTGGTCAAGCGTGCCGCGGCTTGCTCGCCTTTCGCTCCTTCAAGGTCCGACACTCTTTTTTGCAATGCGCGATTCTCTTCGCGAAGCTGCCGTACTTCATCAAGCACATCCTTCATCTGCGACTGAAGCGCGAGAGCACCGCCCTGGGACTCGGCAGGAGGCTGCGTCACTGAGGCTTCAGCGGCAGGCTGCTGATTGTCTTGTGCGGTTAGTTCATGCGGGCATAGCAGGATGCCCGCTACAAGGGGAGCAATGACATGCATCGTCGTTTTCACGCAAAAGTCCTCCTGCCCGCAGCGGGGTGCATTTGGCAACTCTGGGACTGCAGTAATCTAGTGCGATGTTTCTTCGAGTGTGTAGTCGAGGCCGTACCTCTCCGCGCCGCCCCCGCGGGCCGGCCCGCTAGTTGGGTCGGAAGCGTCAACTTTATCGGCAATCAAAGTTTGCGTTCCGAGCACCAGCTTCGCTACCGACAGTGCGTTGATCAGGGCAGTGGAAGTGACTTTGAGGGGATCGAGAATACCTTCGTCAATGAGATTGCTGAACGTACCTGTTCGGGCATTGAGCCCAAAACCATATTCGGATTCGGCAATCCTCTCCAGCACCTTTTGAGAGTTCAGGCCGCAGTTGCGCGCAATGCAAACAAGCGGCTGCCGCAGCGCCACCAGCACAGTGCGAATGCCATCGCGAGAGTCCTCGGGAGACGAAGCGGCCAACGCTTCAAGGTCTCTTGCTATATAGGCCAGGGCAGTTCCACCACCAGCCAGGATGCCCTCCTCGATAGCAGCGCGAACCGCGTTGAGGGCGTCCTCTGCCATTTGGAGTCGCCGTTTCTGCTCCACCGGAGTGGATCCACCAACATGAATCACAGCCGCTGCGCCGGCCATGCGCGCAAACCGCTCCTCCAGCTTGTCGCATTCGATCGGCTGCGCCATGGTCTCAAGTTGCCGTTGAATCTGATTGCGGCGCGCTTGAATTGCGTCCGCCGCGCCTTCGCCGCCCGTGAAAGTTGTTGTCTCCAGCGAAACTGCGATCTCCCGCGCACCGCCGAGATCAGCTTCCACAACATCCTCGAGTTTGTCGCCAAGTTCTTTGGACAGATAGCGTCCCCCGGTGAGAATGGCGATATCTTCCAGTGCGGCCTTCCGCCAGTGGCCAAACTCTGGAGGATGGACCGCAACAATCGCGATCTCGCCGTCTTTGCCGCGTGCGAGCAGATTGCCAAGCGACGTAGGTGTGACCTGCTCGGCGATGATCAGGAGCGGTCGCCTCGCGCGCACTGCGATCTGGATCACTTTCTCGATCTGTCCGGGTTGCTGGAGAACATGGTCGGTCAGCAGGATCAACGGATGATCGAGGATCGCTTCCATGCGGTCGGTCCGATTCGCCATGTGCTCTGAAAGATAGCCGCGGTCAATGGAGAAGCCGCTGAGAATGTTGAGCTCGGTCGTGGCCTTGGACCCGGCCTCAACGTGGACCGTTCCCTCCCGGCCGGTGCTATGCACGGCTTCGGCAACCGCTCGGCCAAGTACGGGATCCCCGGACGAAATCACAGCGACCGATTGCAATTGATCGTCCGAGTCGACCGGCGCGGCGAGAGTCTTCAATTGCTGCAGCGCCGCTTGAACGGCGAGGTCCATCCCCTCGAACAGCAACACTGTGTTGTTGGATCGGCTGAGGAAATTGAGTCCCTCCTGAATGAGAGCATTGGCAAGGACCACCGCAGTCGTCGTGCCGTCGCCGGCAACCTCGTTGGTCTGCTTCGCGACTTCGCGGACGATTTGCGCGCCCATGTTTTCAAATCGATCTTCGAGTTCGATCTCCTCCGCAATGCTGACCCCATCTCGCGAAACCAGCGGCGTTCCAAGCGGGCGATCAATCACCGCATTGCCGCCTCTGGGGCCCAGTGTGGCCTCAATGGCCCGCGCCAACTTCTCCACGCCTCGGGCAAGTGTTGTTCTCGCAGACTCTCCGTAAAGCAACATCTTTGGCATACCACTCCTTCACGCTGTTGTTCGATAAAGTGCGAAAGATCAGGCCCGAGTTTTGTTCACGCGGCGCTCAAAAAATCGCCGCAACTTCACGCACGGCCATGCCCTCGATCTGTACCAGGCCATCCTCGTGCCTCACGCCATAACGCGCTTCCAGGAGTCCCCGGCAGATCATCGAGTTGAATTCCGTGTTGAGCCGCACGCGACGAAGTTCGCGAAGATAGTCGGGAAACTCGTTCGCTTTCAGAGCTTTTCCGTCGACATTGTGAAAGGCGCATTTCGACCGCATTGGCTCACATTCGAGCCATGCCCTGGCCTGCAGGTAGCGACTCCGCAGCACTTGGCCTTCGTCATTCAGTTGGAAGGCTTTCAAGCCGGCCAGAGACATGGTCACCAGCGCAGAAACTGCTTCTCCGCGACTGAGGAAGTGGTGCAGAAGAATCTCCTGCCTCTTCTGAAAAGACTTCCTGCGAAAGAGGAGGCGAATCCCTTGAAGATCCTCGTCCGCCTCAGCCGCGAAGCTTTCATGAAACGACCTGCCTGCGGAGGCACCGGTGCTCACTTCCTTCGCGGTGAAGTGCTCCCGCAGCTGGATGTTGGTCTTTTTCACCCAGGGAAGGCTAGCGATTGCGTCGTGCATGTCGCTCGCCATCAGATAGGCGAAATTCGCCGAACACCAGTAGGTCGGAAGCCGAAAGCTCACTTCGACATCTCCCCCGTTCGTAATGCGCACCTGCTCAATGAAGCCAAGTTCGGTCACCGGCTCATCCAACTCCGGATCACAGACCGTCAACAAGGCTTCCCGGACTTCCATCAGGCATTGATCAAGATCGAGCACTATCTGTTTCATCTCTGCTAGCCTCTGCCGGAATCCGCACCGACCAATTCAGTTTTGCGCGAGGCGGACTTGCCCGTTTTCTCGGCCTTTTCGATTCGCTGCTTTTGATCTGCGACGTCGATGCCATACAGGCGGGCAGCATTCAAACCGAGAATCTTCTTCTTCTCCTCCAGACCGAAGCTGATCTGATATTCGTCCAGCAGTTGTTGCGGAATCTGATATTTCATGAATTCCTCAACAATCCACTTGGGTTGATAGATGGCATAATCGCTTCCATACAGCAGCCGTTCAGGGCCCAGCCAGTACAACAGTTCCGCCATGACCTGGCCAAAATACGCCGGACGCAGCGCGACAAAAGCGGCAGCCACGGCCAAGCCGCCGTAGATGTTTTTGTCCTGCTTCGCGATCCAGCAAAAGTCATCGACGCGCGGCAAGCCCACATGCTCAACAATGAAGGTCAGGTTGGGGAAATTCGTAGCTGCATCGTCGACATCGTGCACATCGAATGCATCCTTGTTGAGCGGCCGAATGGTCGGCCCCTTGTGCACATGGATGTTCGTAATTCCAAGTTTCTCGCAGCGCTCCAGATAACGAATGGCCCATGGGTCACTCAGTTTGTAGCCCTTTGAGTCTCCATGCCATTCCGCCGTATAAAGCTTGACGCCTTTGAGCTTGTACTCTGCGGCGAGTGCATCCAGCGCATCAAGACCAAGGTCTCCATCGCGCGGATCGAAAGCCCCATTGACGATGAACCGCTCCGGATAGAGCTTGGCGATGGTCGCATTGGATTCCGTCGTATTGAAGCCGTTCTTGTAGAACTCCTTCAAGTACGTCGGCTGGAAGATCGCCATGTCGTCGTAGCCGCGGACAAACAGATCGTGGTGCATCGTTTCCGGAGAATACTTGTCAAACTCCGCCCGCGTAACCAGGTAGTTCGCAGGCGTCAGCGCTTTGTGGTAGTCAAAGAAGCAATCGATAAATGCTTCCCCGTAGGCGTTGCGCTGGTTCTCTGCCGAACCGTCCCACCAATGCACATGCCCATCGATGATGAAGAGTTCCTCGCCGTTTTCGGTAACAAACATTATCCTGCTCATCCTTTCATCGGCAAATGCTGCCGGGGCTCATGAGGAGGCGCGACGGCCTCCTGGATTATTCATAGGCAAGGGCGTCTTCAAGTTTGCCGAACAGCACAATGCGGTCATCGAACAAAACCATTCGGCCATAGTGCGTGGACATCTCCACCTGGAAGGTGTACGGATCCATCTCGCGGCCCAGAGCTTCGCTGATCTCCTTCATGTCAAAATCGAGCTCATCATGTCCGTCGATGCGGATCATGGCGGGATAGTAGGTCACAGTCACGCCTGGCTTGTGCTCCATGATCTGTGCCACGATCCGGCCTTCCACGCTGTCATTCATGGTGACGCCGCACATGGTGGAGATGGTGGCGTCGAGCTTTAAGTCGCGTGCTGCATGACTCGGTTGTGTCGCTGTACTCACAGTTGCACCCCTTTCGGTAGTTGTGCTCCGGTTTGAGCAAGATTCGCCTCGACGCGAACCTTTGCTGCGGCGTAGGCATCGGCGAACGAGCTGACCTTAACGCGCGGCTGGGACCAGATGGGCTGCAGCAGGTTGGCGGCTTCGTTGCACAGGGACAGATGCTTCGAGAGCCAGCCCTGAACGACCGTCTGGTTGTGCGCGGCGTTCTCCGGATCGTGCAGGAGGATATGGAATAACTCGACCGTGTTGGCGAGATTCCGTTCATAATCCCCTTCGGCAATCGCGACGATTGACGGAGTGACAAAGTCTCCGTGTGCCGCCGCAAACTGCATAATCAGGCCGCTGCGGACTAGTTCATTTACCAGAGGTTCGAAGAGAAGGTTGCCCACGAAGTATTGCTCGAGGTAGTCCTCCGCTCCGAGTATCTCTTCGGTCGCTTTGCGAGCGCCCTGCCAGATCGGATCGTTCAACCAGTGCTCCTTGCCGGCGTCGAGATCGAGAGTCGTCAGATCGAGCGCAACTTCAGACAGATAAACCGTCAGGTCCTGAGCAAAGCGGAGCTTGTAGGATGAGTTCATCAGGATCGACGTGTTGATCATCTGGGTCATGCCATCTCTCTGCGCATACATGTACACGGTCCCCAACCCGTATTCGGCATGCTTGAGCGCGCCCACATGATTTTGCAGCACCCCGACCCAGCTCTTATCGAAGCGCTTGATGCCGCCATTGCGGCGGGCATTGTCCACAACCAGCTTGACCGCGGTCTCGGCTTCAGCTTGCCTTTGGTAGTGGTTTCTCTCCCACTCCTGGTCTGGCGCGCGATACTTGTGCCAGTTTGCGCTCTTGATGGCGGTGCGCGAGGGCGAATAGGTTGGAGTCCCATCGGCGAACGAGAGAATCCAGTCCTGAATGAGGTATCGGGCCGGATCAGGCTGAACATCGACGGTGACGTCCTCGTAGAGCGTCGCCTTCCGTCCTTTCGGCTCGAAGTAGTTGTAACGCCGGCTATCAGAACCGGCAAAGGTTTTGGCACCGGCCGCTGCCGACCGCTCTTCTACTGTTTCCGTCGCTTCTACTACCTGTGTCGCCATGGTGGATTTCCTTTCCATCAGTTTTTGAAATCGTTGATGCGAGCTGTGCGCTCTCAGCGCACCGCCGCAGTGAATTTATCGAAATGAATGTTCTCCGGCTCAACTCCGCCCATCTGCAGAACGGGCAGGACCGCGTCGATCATGGGCGGCGGTCCGCAAGAGTAGGCGTCGGCTTCGGCCTCGAGCGGCTCATTCTGCAAGTGCTTCCGAATAATTTCGTGCACGAAGCCTGTCTCGCCTGTCCACTCAGCTTCAATGTCCGGCCCGGAAAGAACCGGAATGAAGCGGAAATCATGCAGGCGTGAACCGAGTTCCTCGATGCGCTCCACCATGAACAGGTCGCGTTTGGTGCGAGCGCCATAAAAGAATCGAACGGGCCGCTGCTCGCCGCTCTCCACCAGATCGGTCAGGATGGAAAGCAGCGGGGCCATGCCCGATCCGCCGCCTGCCAGAACCATCGTGCTGTCTCTCCCCTCATGACGAAGGCAGGTTCCATACGGTCCCGTGACTGTGATCTCGTCCCCAGCGCGCAATTTGTCGCGCAGCAAAGAAGAGAAAGCGCCCTGCGGATAAACCTTGATGATGAATTCAAGTTGGCGCTGCACGCTCGGCGGGTTGGCCATGGAGAATGAACGTGTGACGCCGGTGTCTGGAATGGTGATATCAACGTACTGCCCGGCCCAGAACTTGAGCGGCTGGGCGGTTTCAATCTTCAATTGCCGAATGTCGTGGGTGAGGGACTCGACAGCTCGAATGGTACCCGCATAGGAACGAACCGGGATCGACCGCGAGAGAAGATATTCATCGTAATTCAGCAGTTCCACAACCAGGTCGCTGTAGGCCTGAGTCCTGCAGAGCAGTATCTTGTCCTGTTCCCGCTCGGCGTCGGAAAGAGCGAAGGTCGAGTATTTCATCATCTCGATGTCGCCCTCCCGCAGAACCGACTTGCAGGCCGCACACTGTCCCTCTTTGCAGCCGTGCATTAGGGTCACCCCCTGACGGAAGGCTGCATTCAAGACAGTTTCGCCTTCTTCGATTTCCATTTCAACGCCCACCGGTTCAAAGCGAACTGTGTGCGTCACCTTGTCTGGCATAGCTGTGTCCCCGAGCTTTGAAAGATGTGAAGAGACCATGGAACTGCAGCTTTGACATTGCAGCCCACGGAGCGAGTTGTGGGCCATGTGTGTTCCCTAGCGCATGAGCGGAAAGCGTAAAGGTGGAGTGGCTTGCTCCCGCGGAAGAAGCCACTCTTCGCCGAGGTTTGCGATTCATGCGAGTCTGGGGAATGCCCTACACAGCCTTCATCGTGAAGCCTTTGTGGTATTCGGCAATATGCTTTTCGCGCTGATCCGGAGTCATGTTGCGAATATCCACCAGCGGGCAGCGAACCTGGTATCCGCGAACATGGTCCAGAGTCCACATCTTGCTGTTGTCGAAATCAAGATGAGGCTGAGGCACGAGGGTCTTGCCGTCGTTGCGCACGAAATCAAGATCTTTGACAACGTCGGCCAAGTCCCACTCGTGATAGAGTTCCTCCCAAATCCGCTTGCCGCTGAAGCGCCCCATTGCAGGCGTCGGGCGACCTTCATACTCGCCGGAGAAAGCGACTTGATGCGTCCAGCGGCATAGTTCGGAGCAATAGGTGTAGAGCTTCCCGTCGACTTCGCCCACGCAGAATTGTTCGCGGATGACGCACGGACACATGCAACTCCAGCAGCGATGCGGGTAGACGTAGCCGGTATCAACCCAGGCAAGCGGTGGGTTCTTGGGATGACTCAGCTTGCGATAGTCCTCCCAATAGGTGCCGAACTCGCTATACCAGCCGGGATACTTCGCTTCGAACCATTCAAAGTCGCGCTCATCCAGCGGATCGATGCGCCAGAAGTTGAGCGGCCATCCAACGGAGAAGAACTGGGCGATCTTGTGGTGGTAGTTGTGCTTGACGATCCGGTCCCAGGCGGCCTGCACATCTTCATGGTGAATCTTGACCCCGTATTTCTCCAGCGGAAGCAGGTAAGTCCGGTAGTAATCGTCGAAGACCCACTTCTGCCACAACTCGGCGTACGATTCTTTTTTCTTGCTGCGGTCCTTGGTTCCGTACTCGATGATCGCTCCGATCGCCGCGTCCACAATGCAGTGGTTCTGCCAAAACGCGTAGCGGATATCGCGTTCAAGCAGAGCATGATTCTCCGGATTGTTGATGACCGACATCAGCATCGAGTGCCCATTGCCGATGTGGCGGGACTCATCGGACTGCACGCTCAGGAAGACCGTGGGCAGTGCATAGTCGCCGTTGCGGGCCGCTTCGGATGGCATGGCGACAAACAGCGTATTGGTGAACGCCGTCTCCGCGACGACTTGCAGATAGATGTTGGTCGCAGTGATCGCATCCCCGGTAATGAATCCTTCGGCAAACTGCCGCCCGATAGTTGCGGCATAACACCTGCCGAACGCGGCCTCGGTAATATCGAATCCGGCAGGATCGATATAGTTCTCCATGTACCACTTCTTCAGGTTCATCTGGATCGTGGAGTGGCGCATTTCGTCGATCATCTGCATGGTAAAGCCGGTCTTCAGATCGTCGCCCGGAGCGATGCGCGCCTCAATCGCCATGGAGCGAGCCGCAGAGATCTCGGGGAACGGGATGATGCCGAGGAACAGCTTCATCCACTCGATCCAGCGAGGCTGAACATTGCGGAACATATCGCCGCGCAGCGCGGCGTCGAGCGCGCCGTAAACGCGGTTGTCCTTTTCCGCCTGCATGGGGAAATAGGAACGCAGGACCTGTTTCATTGGATCCTTGGGCGGGCGCGTGATCTTGTAGTCGGTTGGGTATTTCAGCTTCTGCTGCACATAGGTTGGAGTCCAACCCAGGTCCGAGACGCGCCGTGCGGCTTCTGCGATGGTGATGCCTGGCTGCGCCGTAATCTTTGGTAGCGATGTCTGTGTAGCCATTTCCTCTTAACCTCCAGGTCGATGTTTGTGAATTCTGCCCGGGCGGCACTCGACCCGGACGCAGCATGGTTTAGGGGATCAGTACGGCCCGGCCTCTGACTTTTCCAGCCTTCAGGTCCTGCAGCGCGCGATTTGCGTCGTCCAGGCGGTACTCCTGGGTCGCAAGGTCGACCAGGCCGCGATCTGCCAGGTCCATCAGTTCCACGAGCTCGGGATAAGTTCCGACAAGATTGCCGACGATGGTCTTTTCCGTAGTAATCAGGTCCATGGTAGGGATGCGGAGTTCGCCGCCGTAGCCGACCACGTAGTAGTACCCGCCGTTGCGTGTCATGGCGAGGCCGGAGCTGACTGAATTCCCTTCTCCCACGAAGTCAATCACCGCTTCGGCTCCTTTTCCATGGGTCAACGCCCAAACCTCCTCGACGCCATTGCCGTCGGCAGCAACTGTATGGTCGGCTCCCAACTCTTTTGCCAAAGCAAGCGCTGGGGCCGAGCGGTCAACCACGATGATGGTCGCAGCGCACAGAGAACGCAGCACTTGCAGTCCAATGTGCCCCAGGCCACCGGCTCCGATGATGACGGCAAACTGACCAGGAAGCAGATGGCGCGAAGCTTTTTTTGCCGCCCGGTATGCGGTCAGTCCGGCATCCGCGTACGGGGCCACATCCTTGGGAGCCAGGGTGGTGGACAGCTTGACCAAGGCGCGCTCTGAGGTCTTGAGTAACTCCGCATAGCCGCCGTTGGCGTCTATGCCGGGGAAGACGCTGTCCGCCGAGTGCATGTCGTCGCCGCGGCGGGCGGCCAGATCGTGTCCGCAGGTCACCAGCGGATGACAGATCACGGGATCGCCACGCTTGATGCCGTGGACTTCCTTGCCGACGTCCTCCACCCATCCAGCGTTTTCGTGCCCCATCACATAGGGCAGCTCGACATGGACGCGGTTTCTCCACAGGCCCTCGACCACATGCAGGTCCGTCCGGCAAACGCCAGCGCCGCCTATCCGGACAATGACGTCAGTAGCCTTTTCAATCTTTGGGTTTTGGATCTCTTCGACGGAGACAAACTCCGGGCTGGAAAGCTCTTCATCGTATTGGTGCAGGACCGCTGCCTTCACGATCGGACCTCCGGAAGGAAACAACTGGAGCCAAATACGCGACGAGTGGGTGCAATCGTCGTGCCAATTCCAGAAATCGCCAAAAATCTGAGGAACCTCCGATTTAGCTCTATAGAATGCGTGGTCCAGTGTTCAACCGCGGAACATATGGTGCGGGCAAAACCGTTCCGTCGCGGAACAGCGACTGAATTTAGTTGGCTCCGCGCGGACACCTGATGGACGCGCAAACTTTGCTATTTCAGCGGAGTCCGGCGCATTTTCTCGCTCTGCTTGACAACCAACAGCGGTCGCTAGTAGAACGTCTCTCGTCGGAGTTTCGGTGCGGGCCTCTTCCCCCGGCGCACTGCAATGCCCGCAAACTCCTGATCCACAAGGCATTCAAACGATGCTGTCTACAGCAGATCACCTAGCCCGCGCGCGAGCGTTGCTGGAGCGCTCGCATTCAGCCGAAATCTCTCACGACCTGCTGCGGACAGAGATCCGCGATTCGTGGCAGCGATGCCTCGGTGCGGGCCTCGATCCGCTCCACCCGCCGCGCCCGGTGCGCCTCACGTCCCAGGAGTTGCAGGCGCTCATCGAGCAGGATGCCTACCTGGTGCATCTGGCCAGGGCGGAATTCCGCAAATTGCAAAAGCAGATCCCGGGCGAGAATTTCGTCCTCGCCTTTGCCAATCGCGAAGCTGTTCTGCTGGATGTCATCAGTTCGCAGCCCTCCGGGAATGCGGCCTCGGACGTTCTGCCCGGCTCCTGCTGGCGAGAAGGGATTCGAGGCACAAACGCTCTCGGAACTGCGGCTTTCACCCGCGGCCCCTTTTCTGTGCATTCCCTGGAACATTTCTTCCGCGACTACGGAGGACTCACATGCACCGCGGCGCCCGTGACCGATCCAGACGGCGAAGTGGTTGGAATCCTGGATGTATCTTCAGACTGTCACTCGCGTCAGCAGCACACTCTGTCGCTGGTTTGCATGTCGGTTTTGCATGTGGAGGCAGAGCTGTTCCACGAGCGTTTTCGCTCTGACATCGTCCTCCAGTTTCATAGTCGCGACGAGTTCGCCAATACCATCGACGCCGGACTGATTGCCCTCAATGAGGAGGGGATGATCCTGCAAGGCAACCGGCAGGCAAAGTTCTTCCTAGAAGGATTGCCGATCGAGGCCGGCCATCACTTCGATGAAGTCTTCCGGATCCCGTTTCGGGATTTTGCTTCCCGTCCACACTCCGCGGGTAACCTCGCGCAGTTAATCGACAACAAGGGAAGCAGCTACAGTGTCTGCGTCCACAACTTGAGCATCAGTCCCCGCGTTTCGTTTTCCACGCCTCGTCCAACACCTACCGACCTGGCCGAAAATCTTCCCGTGGGATTTGTTTGTCAGGATGCGGTCGTCTCTCGCGCCGTCTCCATGGTCAAAAAGGCAGCGGAGTTGGGCATCCCCATCCTTATCCGAGGGGAGACTGGAACCGGCAAGGAGATGCTGGCGCAATATGCGCACCGCTTGAGCAGAAGAAGCGGCCGGTTTGTCCCCATCAATTGCGCTGCGGTTCCGGAGAATCTCGTCGAATCGGAGCTGTTTGGATATCGCGACGGCGCGTTTACAGGCGCGCGCAGCGGAGGATCGGCGGGCCTTGTCTCCCAGGCAGACGGCGGCACGCTTTTTCTGGATGAGATAGGCGACATGCCTATCAGCTTGCAGCCCGCTCTGCTGCGCTTTCTGGACAACTGGACGGTGCGCCCGATCGGATCGCAGAAGGAGCAGCGGGTCGATGTGCAACTGATCACCGCCACGAACTGCGATCTGGAACAAGCAGTCAACGAAAGACGATTCAGGCGCGACTTGTTGCATCGCATCGGCAGCGTCGAAATCTGTCTCCCCCCGCTTCGAGAGCGGTCCGACTTTGAGCAGATCGTATGGGACCTGCTGGGCCGGATCTCGCCGCGGAGCAGTATCACCGAGGATGCAATGCTGTTGCTGAGGGAGCAGCCCTGGGATGGAAACATGCGCGAACTGCGCAATGTTCTCACGCGCGCCATGATCTCGTCCTTCGGATCAATTCTGTCGACAAAGACCGTAGAGTCCGTGCTGCACAACGGCCACCGCTACGCAGCGTCCCCGCATTCGCGTGCCTCTGTCCTTCTTGATATGCGCAGGCACGCGGTGCTCGATTCTTATCGAAGAAACGGCGGCAACATCTCCAAGACAGCGCAGGAACTCTGCGTTTCACGCAATACGATTTATCGGGAACTGCGCCGCGCTGGAATTGCAACCAAAGAAGATCCGGAGCCGGATGGGCTGGAGGGAAATTATCGCCATCGGGCCAAATGAGCGTTGCGCAGGATGCACAACGCTCGTCAGGAGAAATGGCCAGTCTGTAGACACTCCCGTTGCAGTTCCCTGCCCTTGGACTGCGGCTCACCGATCCCAATTCACTGCCCTTCACCGTCCCAACACCTGTTTGGCGATGGTGGCCAGTTGCATATTCGACGTGCCTTCGTAGATTTTGCCGATTTTGGCGTCGCGATAAAACTTCTCCGCTGGGTAATCGCGCACAAAACCGTTTCCGCCGAAAACCTCAACGCACTGGCTGGCCACGCGCTCGGCCACCTGCGACACGAAATATTTGGCCATGGCCGCCTCGCGTACAAACGGCTGTCCGGCATCCTTCAGACGCGCTGCGTTATAGACCATCAGCTTGGCGGCCTCAATCTCCGTGGCCATCTCGGCCAGAGTAAACTGCACTGCCTGGAACTCGGCGATAGGCTTGCCGAACTGGCGCCGCTCTCTGGCGTAGCGCGCCGCATGGCCCCATGCGCCCTCGGCAAGCCCCAGCATCTGCGCGCCGATGCCGATGCGGCCCTCGTTCAGCGTTTCGATAGCAATCTTGTAGCCTTTGCCCGGGGCGCCCAGCAGGTTCGCCGCCGGGACCTCGCAGCCATCAAAAATCAGCTCGCATGTGCTGCTGGCCCGGATGCCCAGCTTGTCT
>Ga0255356_1001558_pt1 | contig 14331 bp, 9 predicted proteins | sample HBST100metaG_FD_189944 | JGI IMG/M metagenome (GOLD analysis project Ga0255356, IMG submission 189944) | Peat soil microbial communities from Stordalen Mire, Sweden - H.B.S.T100 | ecosystem: Environmental > Terrestrial > Soil > Wetlands > Peat | place: Sweden: Norrbotten County, Stordalen Mire... | reverse complement strand
ATAAAGGAGAGAATGATCTCTGCGTTGGCAAAATCCGGGAGTTCACCCAAAGCGCTGCCGGAGAGTTTTTCTCACGAGCGTTCAGGTGCAAAGACGTTGCCCTATGCAATTCTGCTTGCTGACGACCTGACGGGCGCCTGCGACAGCGGCATCGCTTTTGTGAAGGCTGGACACGAGGTTTCCGTTGGTTTTTCAGCCGCCAGCCCCGAGGATGTGGCGGGTGCGGCAGACGTGATCGCACTCTCTGTCGAGACGCGTAATCTGCCTCCTGAAGATGCGGAAATTTGCCTGAATCAGCTTGGAAACCTGAGCCGGTTTGCCGGATCGCTCCTGTTCAAGAAGGTCGACTCGGCAGGCCGCGGCAATCCTGGTGCAGAGATACTTGCCATTCTGCGGCTTTCCGCTTGCGATGGCGTTGTCTATGCGCCTGCTTTTCCGTCCGCTGGACGCACAATCAAGAACGGAATCCTGCGCGTACAGGACGTGAGCGGACAGGATGCGGAGGTGGATCTGGTTTCGCTGATTCCCGCGAGCGCCAGAAGCAGGGTGATGCCGATTCCTGTCGAGAGCGAGGTGCATTTACGTCAAACGCTGCTGCGCGCGCACCGTGATGGGAAAGACATCTGGCTCTGCGACTCGACGGAGCAGGAAGATTTGCAGCGAATCGCCCGCGTTGCCTCGGAGCTTCCTTTGCATTTGCTATGGGCGGGCTCGGCCGGGCTGGCAGAAGCCATCGCTGAATTGACGGGGGCGGGTCATGCTTCAGATGCAGCCCGTGCAACGGCTGCTTCAGCTTCGGGTTGCACACTGCTGTTTTCCGGCACAACGCATTCGGTCACCCTCATGCAGTTGAAGCAACTTGCCTCCAGCACTTTGCCGATTGTTCCAGGCAGCGACGCGAGCCTGCTGCCATCCAGTTGCGGAATCGTGCAGTTGGTTTGGGACGAGGAGACAGGGGAGTCCAACCGTAAATTTATCCAAGAATTATGGAGACATCATCGGCAGCCGGGGCGCCCGATGATCGACTCACTTGTGCTTACGGGAGGCGATACGGCCGCGTTTGTACTGAAGGCGCTCGGCGCGACATCGCTTCGGCTCCGCGGAGAGATTGAGCCCGGCATTCCGTGGGGCGTCGTCGATGACGGATTGGCGCAGGGCTGCGCTGTCATCACCAAATCCGGAGGTTTCGGCGTCGAATCTTCCCTGAACAATGCGATTGAATTTTGTAAGAGGTTGCGCTTATGAGCGAGAAGATTGCGATCACCATTGGAGACCCGGCAGGTGTGGGTTCTGAGATTGTGCTGAAGGCACTTTCTGATCCACAAGTTGCACAACTTGCATCCTGGGTTGTTGTGGGAGACAAGGCGGCAAGGCAGGCGGCTCAACGCATTACAGGCATCGATCCTGAATCGCTGCCTTGTACCTTCGTCGATGGCAATATGCTCGATTCCGGCGAGCCGGTTGTTTTCGGAAAGCTGCGGAAGGAATACGGCCTTGCGGCAGTCGACTATGTGAGGCGCGCGACCGAAATGTGCCTGAGCGGGGAAGTCGCCGCCATGGTCACTGCGCCTATCAATAAAGAAGCCGTGACGCTGAGCGGTAAACCGTTCTCCGGACATACGGAATACATTGCAGGCCTGTGCAAAGCCACGGAGTCGCGTATGTTGCTGGCGTGCGAACGGATTTCCACCATTCACGTTACGACGCATGTGCCGTTGGCGCAGGCATGTCTGGTCGATTCGCAACGGGTTCTGCGCACCATCGAGTTGGGCAACGAAGCACTGCGCCTGATGCTTCAGCGGCCGCCGCGCATCGGAGTAAGCGGCTTGAATCCTCATGCGGGAGAGCATGGCTTGTTTGGCCACCAGGAACAGGATGTGATCGCTCCAGCAATCGAGCAGGCCCGCGCCGAGGGGATTCAATGCGCCGGCCCATTTCCTCCCGACACTATTTTTGTGCGCGGTCTTCGCGGAGAGTTCGACCTGATTGTCGCCATGTATCACGACCAGGGTCATATCCCGATGAAGATCATCGACTTTAACGAAACGGTAAATGTCTCGCTTGGGATTCCGATCATCCGCACCTCTGTTGACCATGGAACCGCATTCGATATTGCAGGCCAAGGCAAAGCCGATGCGCGAAATATGAAGGCTGCCATGCGGCTTGCCGTCCGTATGGCCGAAGGCCGACGGGTTCTTGGGCAGGAGGCCCGTTAATATGCATTGGCAAGACATGCTTGTGGTGGCGCTCTACATGATGGGCTTGGTAGCTATCGGCTTGAGAACGGCGCGCCGCCAGACAACCACTGCTCGATATTTTGTCGCGGAGCGCTCGATCCCTGGCTGGGCGGCGGGCATGTCGCTGCTTGCCACCATTATTACCAGCTTGACGTTTATCGCCTATCCGGGGGCAGCCTATGCGGGCGACTGGAGCCTGCTGGTTCCGGGCATCATGTTCGTCATCGTGGTTCTGCTGATCGGGCGCATCATCATCCCCTTTTTCCGTCACGCCATTTCGATGAGCGTGTATGAATACTTTGGCCAGCGGTTCGGCATTCCCGTTCGCATGTATGCGTCCTTCACTTTTGCGTTGGGGCACTTCGCCAAAATGGGCTTTGTGCTTTACCTGTTGTCGCTTTCAGTGAACGGCATTACGGGCTGGCCCACGGGCGCCATCATATTTGTGCTTGGCATCGTCACGGTTTTCTACACCATGATCGGCGGCTTGGAAGCCGTGATCTGGACGGATGTTATGCAGGGCTTTGTTCTATGGACCGGCGTAATCGTCACCATCGGCATTCTGCTTTTCGGCAGCCACTTGCCGGCCGGCCAGATGCTGCAACTGATTGTTGACAATCACAAAATGTCGCTTGGCAGCCTCAAGTTCAATCTCAGTGCGTCGGCGTTCTGGACTCTCTGCCTCTATGGCTTCTTCTTTTACCTGCAGAAGTACACCGCGGACCAGACGGTCGTGCAGCGCTATCTGGCTGCGCGTACAGACAAACAGGCGCTCAGGGGCATCAGCATGGGTGCGTTTCTCTGCCTGCCCGCATGGACGGCGTTTATGCTGATTGGCAGCCTGCTCTGGGCGTTTTATCGCCTTACCGGCGAAGTATTGCCCGCCACCATTACCAAAGCCGATCAGGTGTTTCCGCATTTCATGGTTACGCACATGCCTATAGGCCTTGCCGGACTTTTTCTGGCGGCCTTGTTTGGCGCCGCCATGTCGATGCTGGCGTCGGACCTGAATTGCCTGGCAGTCATCACCACCCAGGATTTCTACGCTCAGTTTTTCCCAAGGAAAACTGACAGGCAGAGACTCTTTTTCAGCAAGAGCGCGATTGTCGTTTGCGGATTTCTAACCGTCATCGTTGCGATGCAACTGGCGACAACAAAAGGCGCGGCACTGCCTCTTTACTACACCGTCACGGCCATTGTCGCCGGTGGGCTGGCGGGGCTCTTCATCCTGGCTTTTCTAAGTAAAAAAGCCGGGAAGGCTGCTGCGGTTACAGGCATCGTGGTCAATCTGATTTTTACAATTTGGGCCGTTCTGACCATGAACAACGGCCACATTGTCGATCTGCATGGCTGGAACTATCCGTGGCATGAGTTCACCATCGGGGCATTCGGCAACATCCTGTTAATGGTTACCGGCTTGTTAGCCGCGCAACTTATTCCCGCGAAAGCCAATCAGCCGTCGCGGCTTACTCTGTGGGCTTGGCTCGACATGCGTCGCCAAGCCCTAAACAACACTACGAAATAGGTGGGGGAACCTGAATGAATCGTTTGCGGAAAGCGTTGGAGAAGAATGGCGGCAAGACTTTGTTGGGTGCCGCGGTATATTTTTACGACCCGATTTTTCTGGAAATCTGCGCGCGTCTTGGCTACCAGGCAATCTGGATAGAAATGGAGCACGCGCACATCACCATTCCAGAAGCGGCGGATCTGTGCCGGATGGCGAGCGGCAGCGGAATGCTGACCATGATCCGCATTTCAGACACACGCCGTGAAAGCGTTTTGAAGGCCGCCGAGTGCGCCCCGGATATTCTCGATGTTCCCATGGTCGAGACCACGGAGCAGATGCGTGAGCTCCGGAAATATGCGCGGTTTGCTCCTGCCGGCGAGCGTGGATATTACAGCGTTTCCCGTGCGGTGAATTACGGCATTGGGGGAAGCGTACCAGAGATGCAGCAGCAGGTGAACAATGACCTCTGCCTGTTGGCGCAGATGGAAACCACCGCTGCCCTGGAGCGGGTGGACGAACTTGCGGCTGTGCCCGATGTAGATATGTTCATTGGACCTGCGGACATGGCGGCCAGTTTGGGGCATCCCGGCAATACAACTCACCCGGAGTCACGGGCTGCGTACAGCCGCGCGGTGGCCGCTGCGAAAAAGAACGGAAAACTGGTCGCGACGGCGTGTTCCGTTGCCGACTACAAGTTCTGGATCGATGAGGGCGTCGATCTGCTTTTCTGCACAAACGATATAGTCTGCCTCAAGTCCACCGGAGCCGATTCGCTGAATGCCGCGCGTAAACTGCTGGCACAGAATTCGCTTTAAGAAAGGCGTAGAAATGAAGACCATTACTTTGTTGCAAGTGCCCAAGTTGACGATTGGCGGCAATTGCCTGTCCGGATGCCGCCAGTATCTTCTGGAGCACGGTGTGAAACGGGTATTCCTGATCACGCCGCCTTTCGGACAGAAATACGCCGAGCGCCTGTTCGAGGGCGTTCCAGACACGTGCATTGAAAGCAGCATCGAGGCCGAACCCACGGTATCCGGCTTCAGCCGCATTCTCAGTCGTGCACAGGCGTTCAGGCCGGATGCCGTGGTTGGGCTTGGTGGCGGAAGCGCTCTCGACGTTGCCAAACTTGTTGCGGCGCTTCTCGACGGGAAGCAGCAGATTGGCCAAGTCTTTGGCTCCGGTCTGCTGAAAGGCCGAAGCGCTTTATTGATTTGCGTGCCGACAACAGCCGGCACAGGCAGCGAAGTTTCGCCCAACGCAATTTTGCTGGATGAAGCCGATCAGAGCAAGAAGGGTGTTGTGAGTCCCTGGCTTGTTCCCGATGCGGCTTTTATTGACGCGGAGTTGACGCTGAGTGTGCCGCCGACGGTAACGGCCGCCACCGGCGTCGATGCTCTGACGCACTGCATCGAGGCTTACACAAACAAGTTTGCGCATCCTGTGGTGGATACGTGGGCTATCGAGGGCGTCCGGCTGATCGCAGACGCTCTCGTGGATGCCGTCAAAAATCCCTCCAGCATGGCTGCCCGGGAAAAGATGTCACTCGGAAGCCTCTATGGCGGTCTCTGCCTGGGGCCGGTGAATACAGCCGCGGTTCATGCCCTCTCTTATCCGTTGGGCAGTAGATTCCATATAGCGCACGGACATGCGAACGCTATCCTGCTGCCGCATGTGATGCGCTTCAACATGTCTGCTGCCGCGGATCGCTATGCTGCTGTGGCCCTTGAGCTGGGCGCTAGGCCGGAAGCCTCGAAGGGGGCAACGGCCGAAGCGGGCATTCGCCAGATTTGGTCTCTGATTCACGCAACGGGTCTGGAGATGCGGCTTTCCGCACTCGGAATCAGCGAGAGTGATGTCTCCAGCCTGGCCAGGGAAGGACTGGCTGTTACGCGGTTGATGAACAACAACCCACGCCAGATGTCGCAGCAGGATGCGGAAGCAATCTATCGTGCGGCACTGGTTGGGACGGATAAGTGAGAAGGACGGTTTTTCCAATTGCTGTATGCCGAACCACGATGTGCAGTTTCAACAAGTGCGCGTAAATCGGAAAACGGCGCTGAATAACAACGTACATTCAAAGTGTCATGGAGTTGATGGAGCCAATATGAAACGTTTTGCCGTGGTTCTAAGTTCGTTATTACTTGCATCTTCCTTTGTCCAGGCGCAGGTTGCAGTTTCGCCGCAATTGGACGGCGTAATGCGAAAGACCGCATCCGGCGCCGAAGAGGCATATATACCAATGATCGAGCGCTCTTCTCACGCGGCTAACCTTCTCCAGTTGAAGAACGGAGATCTGCTCTGCGTCTGGTTCTCTGGAGTGTGGGAAGGCCAGTCCGGCGTCTCCATCGTGTATTCACGCCTCAGCGCAGGATCGCATCAGTGGACCCTGCCCAAGGTCATCAATCGCCAGGAAGGCGCGAGCCTCCAGAATCCTGTTGTGTTTGAGGCGCCGGATGGCGACATCTGGGTCATTCACACCACACAGCCTGCAAATGAGGGGCAGAAGAACGCAAAGGTTCTTGTCGTCAAATCGCACGATCAGGGAAAAACCTGGAGCAGTCCGCAGGTCATGTTCGACAAGCCGGGTGCGTTTGTGCGGAATCCAATCATGATTCGTCCAGACGGCTCCTGGCTTCTGCCCATGTATTTCACTCCGAGCGAGGGAATTACGGATGGCGCGGAGACAAACTACTCCGTCATGAAGATTTCCAAGGATCACGGCGCCACCTGGTCGGATTGTGCTGTTCCAAGCTCCAACGGCTACGTCCAGCCCAGCGTTGTTCATCAATCCGAGTACATTGCTTTTTTCCGCAGCCGTTTCGCGGACTCAATTTATCGCAGCACCTCGGCGGATGGATGTACCTGGACGGCTCCGAAGGCAACATCCCTGCCTAACAACAACGCGTCAGTTCAGTCCTATGGCTTGAAGGATGGGCGTATAGCGATGGTCTTCAACAACACCAGGGCCAGCGTCGTGAACGGAAAGCCTACAACCGGTCCTCGCAAGCCGCTGACAGTCGCTCTGTCTGCGGATGGAGGCGAGACTTGGGGCCCCATGCGCGATCTGGAGCTTGGCCGGAATGTTAAGCCCGACGATCCTTCCTATGCGCATCTCATGGATGATGCGCCAGGGCGCGACGAGTACTCCTACCCGACCGTTCTGCAAATGAGGGATGGTTCCATCGTTGCGGCCTATACCTACCGTCGGCAGACGATCAAGGTTGTCAGGTTCTCAGAATCCTGGATTGGGCAGGCACCGGCGGTGAAGCACTAGGCAATCAATGCGCCTGCTGGGGGCCTGCGATCAATTGCAAGCCCGTGTAAATTGCCGTGCCTTTCCTACGGCCAGTTGTGCCTATGCAGGTTGTCGTGAGGCTCTGCCATGTAGCGAGTACCAAATGGGAAGCCAAACGTTATCTGCAGAAGAACCGGCTGGCCGCAGGCAGAGCCATAGCTGAAGCGCTTGGCTGCTGGCCCCATGAGGCGCCAGCAGCCAAGCATTACTAATCAAAGGTCTTTCGTGCTTTACGAAATGGTGCAACTTTGAGACGTATTTGGAGCAACGTAAAATTAAGTCAATTTGTTAAAAATAAACGTTGACAATTTTCTATATTCAGATGAATAATCCAGATTGCACAAAATTGACAGATAGTTATGCCGGTTTGTGCCCTTTTAGGAGAAACTGCAATGTCAACAGAAAGTTCAGGAGGAGTATCTATGCCAGTGTTTTGGCGCAAGATCTTTCCAGTGTTGTCACTTTTAGCACTATTGATATGCCAAATTCCTTGTCTTCATGGGCAGGTCAATACAGCAGGAATTCGAGGCAGTGTCGTTGATCAGAGCGGTGCCGTCATTCCGTCCGCCGCACTTGTTCTCAGGAATGATGGAACAGGCCTTGAGCGCACGGCCACGACAAACGATGTTGGCCAATATGCGTTTGATTATGTGCCCGTCGGAACATACTCCATCACGATTAATCAGACGGGTTTCCAGTCCCAAAAGCGCACTGGCATTGAGTTGGTTGCCGCACAGACAGCGCGGGTGGACTTCTCGCTGAAAGTTATAGCTGAGCAACAAAGCGTGGTGGTTTCAGCGGATCAAGAAGTCATGAACACGACAACTTCCGAGCAGACCAGCACCATCGGCCAAGTCAGAGTCAACGAATTGCCTGTGCAGCGTCAGGACTGGACCAGCCTTCTGCAGTTGGGCGCAGGTGTCTCCACGCAAGGCGACTCGCAGACTCCAGCGGGCACGACGATTACCATGAACGGTCTGCCGCCGGCAGGATTCAACCTGACCCTCGACGGCACCAATGCGACTTCAGATCCTGAAACGCCCGCATTTGCTTTCTACCAGGGCCCGAACCTCATCAACACCATCAATAACGACGCGATTCAGGAAGTTAGCGTTGTAAAGGGAATTGCACCGGCAACTGTCGGCGGCACAATGTCAGGCAATGTGAACATCATTACCAAGAGCGGCACGAATGCATTTCACGGCAGCCTGTATGAGATCAATGAGGTCAGCGTCTACGATGCGCGCAACCAGTTCCTCACCAGCAGACCCAGGACAACCTTCAATGAATACGGAGGATCACTTGGAGGGAAGATCATTCCCAACAAGCTTTTCTTCTTCGGAAGCTATGAGGGCGCAAGAGTCAGCTCATTTACCACCGTCAGTGGAACGGTTCCGACTCCGTATTTGAAGAGCATCAGCCCTTCAGTTTATAGCGACATCTTCGCGGCATATCCGACAGTTACACAGCCCTCAAGCGATCCGACTGCGGAGACTGTGGAATATAACGGCACCGGTTCGCTCAAGCAGAACGATGGAAATGCCATGGTCAGGCTGGATTACAGCTTGAACAGCAATAACCTCATCACTGCGCGTTACACGAGAGGCCGTCCTTACAAAAATAATCCCAACGTTGTATCAATTGATAACCGCATCACAACCGGCCACACGGATGCTTACAATGCATCCTACACGCACTTGGCGAGCAGATGGACATCATTTACCCGCTTTGGTTACAACCGGCTGCGTCTGAGCCGCGTTGATCAGGGAATGACGACAGATCTTGAAGAGATCGTGTTCAACGGAATTGATTCAAATGGAGCGGAGTCGTTCGACAAGAGCGGAGCGTTCTATACCGCAGAAGAAGGCATCGCAGGAAGCTATGGGCGTCATGCGATACAGATTGGCGGAATTTTCCAGCGCCAATCTGCAGGCCGCACTGACTTGAACACCGCGACCATCCAGTATTCGACAGAAGCAGAGTACTTGGCGAATACTCCAAGCAAGGTGATACTGACTCTCGATCTGACGCCATTCAACCTGCACACAAACCAGTATGGTCTGTATTTCCAGGACGACTACAAACTGGCGAATAATCTTACCTTGAACCTGGGCGTTCGCTATGATTATTTCTCTGTGCCCAAGGAAGATAACGGCAGAGTCTACAATCGCGGTATTGATACGTCCGATCCGTCACTTGGTGCGGGTTTTGGTGACTACCGTTCTGCGGACTCAATGTACAACGCGGACTATAACAACTTTCAACCACGCCTTGGCTTTACGTGGAATCCAGGCCAGGATCAAAAGACCATTGTACGTGGAGGCTTTGGTTTGTTCGTAAGTCCCCACCCGATATTTGGCGGCCCAATCGAGGAAGTACAGACTTCAGCTACCCAGCCTTTCCGCATTACCTTGAATAGCCAGCAGGTTGCCAATGCGGGTTTGCAATATCCTCTGGTTCGCGGCGACTTTAGTCAGATTTTGACCGAACTGCAAACTTCAGGTACGATTTCATCGGACTTCGCGAATACCGCGATCAATGCCAATTTCCCGAATCCCTACAGTATCCAATGGATGCTTGGTGTTCAGCGTGCACTGCCTTGGGGCATGTCTCTTGAAGTCGACTACACTGGCAACCGCGGCCTGAAGGAAAACTTCAGTCTGACGGGCAATCTGCCGGATCGCATTACCGGAGTTGCGCCGAAGGCAACGTTCTCCGAGTTCCGTCTGTATACTGCGGGCGACGCCAGCAAATATGACGGTTTGCAGACAGCGCTTAACAAGTCTGTTGGAAGAGACTTGGTGTTCGGCGTCAACTATGTTTGGTCAAAGGCCATGTCTCTGGGAGATTCCAATCTGCTCCTGGAAACAGCGCCACAGGATGCTGACAATATCAAGGCGGACTATGGCTTGTCTCCGTTCGATGTGAAAGAAACCTTTAGCGGAAATTTCCTCTGGAACATGCCGTTGTATAGGTTGATGAATCTGCAAAACCGCGTTGTGAAGACGGCGACGGATGGGTGGCAGCTTTCCGGAGTGATCTCTGCGAACACCGGCATGCCAGCCAACGTTAAGGACAACAACTCAGCTTATCCGAGTGATCGTCCGGACCCGGTCTCCGGTGTGAATCAGTACCTGGGCAATTCCAACGATACGCTGAAATACCTCAATCCTGCTGCATTTTCAACACCGGCAATTTCTTCACTCAGCGGTGCTCAGATTCGCGGCGGATATCTTGGCCGCGATGCTGTTCGTCAACTCGGTGCTGCTACCGTGAATGCGTCGCTCGCCAAGAACTTCTCTATTACGGATAAGTCAAAAATACAATTCCGTGCCGATACATTCAACCTGCTCAACCACACTAACCTGTCAGGCTTGGTAACGGATATCAGCTCAGGCAGCTTTGGACAACTCACCAGCGCAACTGCGCGTACTATGCAGTTGGCCCTGCGTCTCACATTCTAGAGGATGTCATCGTAGTAACAAAGGCTCTGCTATAACATCGGTACTGGGTTATAGCAGAGCCGCAGTAATAATGGATAGCATGCACGGCTGGAAAGTGGAGGAACCTGTTCTTTGCGCGACGGATAATAGTTCAGCAGCATATTACTGTTGCAAATATTATCAATATACTGGGTAATAAATACTTGGATTGCCCTTGTTCCTGAGAATGGTGAATTTAATGGATGAACATAGTCATTGGCGACGGAAGGTCGACGCGTCAAGGCATTGGCACAGGCAAAGTTCCTTCAAGTGGATGCAGGTTGCGCAATTAGAGAGTTTGAAAAATGAGTCATAGCAAGAACGCCAAGCCGCAGAATGCAGAGCCGAAATACAAGCAGGTCTACGATCTGCTGCTCAAAGCACTGCGAAACCATGAGTATGCCACGGATGACCGGTTGCCCAGTGAAAACGTGCTTGTTACACAATTCGGCGCCAGTCTGCCTAACGTTCGCCGCGCGTTGGCGCGGTTAGAGGCCGAGGGCTTGGTGGAGAGCCGCACAGGTTCTGGAATTTTTGCGTTGGCGCAGAATCGCGGCGAAGGTTACGTCTTTGGCCTGCTCATTCCTGGACTTGGGACTACAGAGATTTTCGAGCCTATCTGCCGGGGTATCTCTACTGCCCGTGTGGATTGTCATTACGACCTGTTATGGGGGACTTCTATTTCACTCTGCTCCTCCGAGGCAGATCAGGCAGAACAGCTCTGTAAGTACTATGTGACGAGGGGCGTCTCCGGAATCTTCTTCGCACCCATGGAAATGACCGGGTACAAGGACGAGATCAATCAGCGCATGGTGCATGCTCTTGATGAAGCACACATTCCGGTGGTGCTGTTGGACCGCGATATTGTGATCTATCCACAACGCAGCAAAGCAGCAAATATGATCTGGCAGCCATCGACAATCGCCGTGCTGGGTTTGTCATTACCAGCCATGTCCTGGAGTGTGGTGCGCGGCGCGTGATCTTTCTGGCGCGGCCTAACGCTGCGCCTACCGTGGCCGAGCGAGCGTTGGGCTGTCAAAATGCCATTGCCGTCACGGGAGATTCCGGCATTGAGTGCTGGACGGAGTTTGGTAATCCGAGCCAAATTTCTTTTGTTAGTGAGATGCTCTCACACCATCGTCCGGATACGTTTGTCTGTGCTAACGATTACACTGCGGCCAAGCTAATGACGTCACTCAACACCCTGGGCATATCCGTTCCCTCACAGATCAAGGTGACCGGCATGGACGACATTCGCTACGCCAGCATGTTGCAGACTCCGCTTACCACCATACATCAGCCCTGCCTGGAATTGGGTGCGGCGGCCATGACCATGATGCTGAGTCGCATCTCTCATCCAACCATGTTGGCGCGTGACTGTTTGGTTAACTTTCAGTTAGTGGTTCGTCAATCGACTGATCCCAGCAGCGCAGATGTTTCTACGGGAAATTTGCGAGACCCAGGCGTGGATGTGTTTTCTGTTTCTCCAAGCAGGAATTGAAGATGACATCATAGCTGCTTGATCTGTTTCTCGCGCAATTCTGTTCACCAGCTAGTCCTATTCCTTATAGGGTGTAGTGCATATCGCAGGAATTAAGCGCAGATGCTGGGCTATCTACCAACGTTGCAGTAATGTGTGCTGATAAGGAGATATTCATTGCAGATCGTGAGCATTGGCGAAATTCTCTGGGACGTATTTGGTGAAAAGGAGTACCTGGGAGGGGCCCCACTGAATTTTTCTGTCAACGCAGAGCGGCTCGGCAATTCTGTGACACTGCTTTCTGCCGTAGGCGCGGATGCGCGCGGCAGTCGGGCGCTTGAGAAGATGCGTAGCCTCGGCCTGACGACGGAGATGGTGCAAACTGCTTCTGAAAGACCAACTGGCGCCGCGATCATTGCAACGGATTCCGCTGGCAATGCCAGCTTCACGATCGGCCGACCGGCAGCCTTTGACTGCTTCCATGCCGATGATGTTCTGTTCAGTTATCTGCAGCGCCTCCGCCCAGAATGGATTTACTGTGGAACTCTGGCGTTTACCGATGAACACACTGAGCGTATTCTTCTGCAACTGTTACGGTGCTCGCCTCGTGCGAAGTGCTTCTACGATATGAATCTGCGCACAGGCCACTGGAATCTTCCTCTGGTCCAGCGCCTTTCTGCTCTGGCCACGGTGCTTAAGATGAATGAAACCGAGGCAAAACAACTATTTGTACTAACCTTTGGGGCAAGTGACTTCAACATGGAAACGTTCTGCAGATACTGGTCATCCAGTTATAAGATCGATACCATCTGCGTTACATTGGGCAGCAAGGGATGTGTCGTTTTTCATGCGGATGAACTGCAAACCTTCGCCGGGTTCTCCGTTCATGTCGCCGACACTGTGGGCGCAGGAGACGCATTTGCAGCCGCTTTTCTTCACGGCCTCGATGCAAGATGGCCTTTGGCGCGGATTGCTGCGTTTGCCAATGAGCTGGGAGCGCTGGTGGCTAGCCGCCCAGGCGCTACGCCTGACTGGAACGTCGATGAATGCCTGCAACTTATCCCTGGGATGGAGTTATAGTGTAGTTCTTCCTTGGAAGCATTAACTGCAACGTCATGCGCGGTAGAGGAAATTGATGAAGAATCAGGTTCAACTTATTACCTATATTGACCGGCTGGCCAGCGGGGGACTTGGCGAGCTTACCACGCTGCTGAATGGTCCGCTGGTTGGGATCTTTGCTGGAGCACACCTGCTTCCGTTTTTTTATCCCATCGATGGCGTCGACGCTGGTTTCGATCCTATCGACCATACCTCGGTGGATCCACGGCTGGGCAGTTGGGACGATTTACGTGCGCTGGGAGCGACAGTGGAGGTGATGGCAGACCTTATTGTCAATCATATTTCCAGTCAGTCACCGCAGTTTCAGGACTTTTCACGGCGCGGTTCTGATTCTCCCTACGCAGGCATGTTTCTGACCTACGACCGGGTCTTTCCCGAGGGAGCAACGGAGGCAGATCTGTTGCGCATTTACCGTCCACGCCCCGGTCTTCCCTTTACTTATGCAACGCTGGCCACAGGCGAAAAGCGCTTGCTTTGGACGACCTTCACGCCGCAGCAAATAGATATTGATGTTACGCATCCGCAGGGAAAAGCCTATCTGGAGATCATTCTGGCACGCTTCCACACGGCAGGCATCCGTGCTATCCGTTTGGACGCGGTGGGCTATGCTCTGAAGAAGCCTGGAAGTAGTTGCTTCATGATTCCAGAGACCTTTGATTTTATTGCTGTCCTGACGGAGCAGGCTCGTACGCTGGGGATGGAAGTGCTGGTCGAGGTGCATAGTTACTACAGAAAACAGGTGGAAATCGCGCGCCATGTGGACTGGGTCTACGATTTTGCGCTGCCGCCGCTGGTGTTGCACGCTCTTTACATGGCGGACGCGAAGCCGTTAGTCGCATGGCTTGCGGTGCGTCCGAAAAATTCGATTACCGTTCTTGACACTCATGACGGCATCGGTGTGATTGATGTGGGCGCCGATGGGCCGGAGAATCCCGGTCTTCTTGAACCCGCGGCCATCGACAATCTTGTCGAGACCATTCACAAACTGAGCAATGGAGAGAGCCTCAGGGCCACCGGCGCAGCAGCTAACAACCTTGATCTTTATCAAGTCAACTGCACGTTTTTTGATGCGTTGGGGAAGGACGAGACACGTTATCTGATGGCGCGCGCGATGCAGTTTTTTGTGCCCGGCATTCCGCAGGTTTATTATGTGGGACTTTTGGCGGGCAGCAACGACATGGAACTGCTGGCGCGAAGCGGCATAGGTCGCG
>Ga0255356_1001545_pt1 | contig 14389 bp, 9 predicted proteins | sample HBST100metaG_FD_189944 | JGI IMG/M metagenome (GOLD analysis project Ga0255356, IMG submission 189944) | Peat soil microbial communities from Stordalen Mire, Sweden - H.B.S.T100 | ecosystem: Environmental > Terrestrial > Soil > Wetlands > Peat | place: Sweden: Norrbotten County, Stordalen Mire... | reverse complement strand
GCAAGATATTGGGGTTGAAACAGCGAATTTTGTATTACTCAGACACGCTCCTAGAGTCAAACAACGGCAGCGCTTGACGATTAAGACGCACGATGACATCGCCGCCCGAACCGAGCACATGCGCCACTCCTGACGGCGCCGCATAGACACGACCGCCAAGCATAATGTCGCCTTTGCTCTAGCTTCTCTCTGCATTGGCGGCGGGGAGGCGACGGCCGTTGCCTTGGAAAGGATCGAGTGATCCGAAAGGGTGCGGAACGAAGCCGCAACCCGCAAGCGGCGGACCAATCTATCTCTCGACAGACTCGCCGTCTTTACTCTTGTATGACTGCCTGACGATCGCGCACGATTGCCTTGGTGAAGGTCATACGGATTCCGTGCTTCGGTCGCAGAATCACCATCGCGCGCGGTTCAATCGTCTGCCCCGGAGACAGTTGAAAATCGTAGCGTTCAAGCAACGTACTCACAATCATCAGAATCTGCAGCATCGCGTAATTGCCGCCGATACAGCCCCGCGGTCCACCTCCGAAAGGTAGATAGGTGAACGGCGTTTGCAGCTTCTCGTTCGCTGGGGTGAAGCGGTCTGGGTTGAAGCTCTCCGGGTTCTGCCAATAGTGCGGCGCGTGGTGCGCACCGTAAACGAAGACAATCACCGTCGATCCGCGGGGGATGACGAGATCCCTCACCCGGTCTTCCTTGACGGCCATGCGGTCGATCATCCAGAACGGCGGATAGATTCGGAGCGCCTCCTGAATGACCCGAGAGGCAAACTCAAACTTCGGTACGTCGCTGTAACGCAGAGGCGCTCCACCCAGCACGGAATCGAACTCCTGCCGTAGCCGTTCCACGCAATCCGGGCGCGAACTCAACAGATAGAGGAGCCACGAGAGAGCATTCGACGATGTTTCATGACCGGCAACCAGCAGTTGCATGCTCTCGCTCAGGACCTGCGCATCGCTCATGCCTTCGCCGTCGCTGTAACGGGCATCCATCAAGGTTTGCAACAGGTCGTGGCCGGGCGGCTGATTGCGCCGCCTCACGATGTATTCCAGCAGGACGCCGTCCGCACGGACTCGCATCTCTTCGTGTTTGCGCAGTTCACCGGAGACAGCAAACCAGGGATTCAGGTAGGGCTGAAGAGTCTGCCGAACGATGAATTCCTGGACGGTGGAAATGGTGTGGCTGACCAGGTCGATGTCTCGTTCCTTCAGCCGGGCGCCAAACAGCGATCGTGCGACCATGGCGAAGGTCATCTTCATCAGCTGGGGGTAGATATCGACGGGGCCGGCACTCACTTGTTTGTCGAAATCCAGCAGCGACTCAGCGAGCGAATCCTGCATGATCGAAGACAGATCCTCAAGCTGTTTTCGGTCGAAGCCCTTTTGGATAAGACGCCGCTGGGTGCGCCAGGCTTCGCCGTGGGTGGTGAGAAGACCTTTACCCAGAAAGTGGCCCATGCGCTTTACTTGAATTTCTGATTTTTGGTAATTCTCCGCGTTGGTCTTCAATACATGCTGAATCACATCAGGATTGGTGGTAACGATTGCCTCTTTGAGACCACCCAAATAGATCCGGAATGTGTCGCCGAGGAGTGCGGTGTACTTTGACAAGACCTGCACGGGATTGCGGGCCATCGCGCGCGAATCCGCAAAGGAGCGAAATCGGGAAACTATCGGAATGGGTGGGGCCAACCTCATACCTCGCCGTTGGGTCGTTGGGAAGAACCGTGGGGAAAATCAAGGGTCTTGCTGGATAGGGCTGGGTCGACCCAGGAAAGGAGTCAAGCACTCAAGTTTGATCTTCGGCGCCAAGTTGCTTCAAGAGCTTCAGATGATGCACAATGGCCCGCGTCATGGTGGAGTGCTCTCGATAAGGAACTCCAAACTCTTGTGCGGTCTGCTTCACGATCCGCGTAAGCGGAGCATAGTGGGTGTGGCACACGAACGGACACAGATGATGGACGATGTGGTGGTTGAGCCCGCCGGCCAGCCAGCCAACCAGCGGACTGCTCGTCGCATAATCGGCCGTTGTGGCGAAAACGTGATAGACGCCGTTGTCGAACTCGCTGCGGTCCATGGGGAAGTAGGTGCCATCGACGGTATGCGTGGTCTGGAAGACCAGGGACACGGTCAGACCGACGATCAAATGGACCAGCACAAACGCCGAAGCCACCAGCAGAGGCGATTTTCCCAACGCAACCACCGGCAGCACCAGCATGTAGGTGAGGTAAAAGATCTTACCCGCAAAAAGGAGGACGTATTCCCGCGGTGGATGCCGGGTGCGTTTCAGATATTCGTGGGAGGCGAAGAAAAAGCATTCGAAGTCTCTCAGGAAAACGTAGTCGAGAGAGAACAGCGCATAAAAGAACAACGCATAGATGTGCTGGAACCGCTGCAGGGGCGTGCGCGGTTCATGGGGCGTAAACCGGAAAATGCCGCGTCCCGTAAGTGCGTCGTCTTCGCCGTGGAGATTGATGCAGGAGTGGTGGCCGCGATGATGGAGAATACGCCACATGTAGGAGTTGATTCCGCAAATGTCGAAAACATAGTTGAGGGCTTTATTGACCGACGGCACAGACGAGATGGCGTTGTGGTTGCTGTCGTGCGCAATGTTCAGCAAAAGGAACGTCTGGGCCAGGCCGCTCAAGAGATAGAGGCCAACAAACTTACCCCCATCCGGATTCAGCACATAGATGGCAACCCAACTGCCCGCCAGCACAGCCAATCCCGCGGCGACCTTGAACCACATGGTGCGGTCGGCTTTGGGAGAAATCTTACTGTCGACAAAGAACTTGTCGAGACGCCGGCGCAAGACTCTCGGGAACGAGGACTCTACTGCCGGCTCGCAAACGGACTGTCGCGGCGAGGCCTCAGGTGGCACAAGATCGTCCAACTCCGGCTTTAGAGCGATCACCGCTCCGGTCTCGGACATCGCCCGCGCCTCCAGAATCATGTGAATTCAGCCAGCCGTATTCCGGCCGATTGCATCCGTTGCCTCTGATGGCAATGGATTTAGCGCCGCCATCGACCGCGTCGAGTGCTGATATTACCGCGAACATTTGTCGAGAATCAAGGAAATTCGGATCGAATGAAGCCGGTATGGGGCGGCCTATTCTTTGAAACGAGAATTCATTGCGTTATCTTTTTTCTCCCTGCTGGCATAAACCAGCGGATCGGATAGAATGAAAGAACTTTGAATGGGAAGATAGACGCCCAGAGGGTCCCCGAAGGAATTTCTTGCAATTTCTTGCCTCGTGCGTTTGGCCGTCAGGTGGCCCTACCTTGACTTCAGGGAGCGAAACACGGCACCGAACGGTTATGCCTTTGTTCTCAAGTCGGACTGCACTTTAGTCCTCCGCTCCGAAGCTCCGTCCTTTTTGACCTCGCCCATGGACGGGGAAAAGCAAGACAGTCAGCGTTTCTTGCGTACTGAGTTTTCCCACTCCCCATCGGAGGTCTCGGTAAATCACTATGGCGTCGATACTCGACCAATTGGGCCGGCTCGGAGACGAGCACCCACACAAGCTCCTTTTCTCGTACATTGACCTGAACGGCAATCCAATCGAGAGCTATTCCTACGCGTCGTTTCTCCACCGGACGAAAGCGATAGGCGGGCACCTGTTGAAAGACCATCGTTTCGCGCCAGAAGATCGGCTGCTGCTCGCCTACCCCCCGGGGCTCGAGATGATCTGCGCGTTTTTTGCGTGTGTGCGTGCCGGATTGATCCCCGTGCCGGTCTACCCTCCCGGTTCGCGCGGCTTCCAGAGCGCTCTCTACAAAATGGTCCACATCGCAAAGGACTGTCAGGCTGCAGGCGTTCTAACGAGCAAAGACTACCACGGCTCTCTGAAAACCAATCTCGCCAGAAGTGGAGTCTCGGCATCCGGCGTCGACGTCGACTACATTTCCACCCTTCCCTGGATCGTAACCGAAGACTTCGTGGATACGGTTCCCGACGAACTTCCCAACGAAGTATCGAAGATACTGTTTCTTCAATACACGTCAGGGTCCACCATGGAGCCCAAGGGCGTGATCGTGACACACGATAACATCCTTGATACCTGCCCGCTCGTGATCGACCATCCCGCGCCCGTGGTCGTCTCCTGGCTTCCGCAATATCACGACATGGGCCTGATCGGGTGCTACATTTATCCCGCGCTCAAGGGCGGCACGACCTATGGTTTCTCCCCCATGGACTTCATTCAGCGACCGGTTCTCTGGTTCGACGCGATAAGAGCCTATCAGGCAACGGCGACTGCAGCCCCCAACTTCGCATACGACTATTGCCTGCGCGCCGGGAGGCTTTCAAAGATGAGCCTGGAGGCCTGCGACCTAAGTTCGCTTCGTGTGTTGATGGTCGCGGCGGAACCAGTAAAAGCGGATACGTACACACGGTTTCTTGAGACGTTTCAGCCGTATGGACTCAAGTCGGAGAGCTTCTATGCCGCGTACGGGCTGGCCGAGAATACTCTGGCGGTTACGCTCGGCGGCCGCACAGTCGTCTCCGTCAACAAGCGCGCCCTCGCCCTGGGGAAGGCCCGCATGACAACCGAAGTTTCCGAGGTCAGCGCGGCTACGCAGATTGTCAGTTGTGGAACTCCGCTCCCTTGTCTCGATCTTAAGATCGTGGATCCGGAATTGCACATGGCCCTCAAACCCGGACTTATCGGCGAGATTTGGATCGCCGGAAGCGGCAAGTGCCTGGGTTACTGGAAGAACCCCGAACTTACACTGAAGCAGTTTCATGCGCGTCTGGTCGACGACAGCCCCTATGACGATGGCTATCTTCGCACCGGTGACATGGGTTTCTTCCACAATGGCGAGCTCTTTGTCTGCGGCCGCATGAAAGACATGATTATCCTCCGTGGGCAAAACTACTACCCCCAGGACATCGAGAATGTTGTGGAAAGTGCGTCCGGCCTGATCCGGGCCAATTGCGTCGCAGCATTCCAGATACATGAAGACACCGAACCTGGGTTAGCAATCGTGGCCGAAGTGAAAAATCCGCATGCGCTGCCGGAGGCCAGAAAGATCGCCACGGCGGTCCGGAATTATCTCAACGTGGAAGCGGCGTTGATTGTGTTTATCGCTCCTCGAGCAATACCTAGGACCAGTTCTGGAAAGATCATGCGCCAGGGGACCAAGCAGATGTGGCTGGAAGGCCGGTTCACCGTTCTCTCCGAATTTTCCAGGGAGAAAGATGCAGGCGTCTCCGCGCCAGCTTCCGACATACAGTCGTCCTTCGACGTGCTGAAAGCCAGATACAACCTGAGCGGGACGGAATCGTACAACCTTGTCGAAGCCGGATTGGATTCCTTGGACCTTGTCGTGTTCATGCATGAGCTCAAGGAGTTATTGAAGGACAAGGGCGCTGAGATGCTGGCGAAGCAGGTAGATATCGGTGTCATTCAGCGGGTCAGCGTTGCCGATTTGTTTCGCCTGGCCGAGCAGTTGGAACAGGCTCCTGCGGAAGCACTGGTCGGCCTGCGGCAATCCCTGGCGGCTTTCCGTGAAGAACAGCGCTTAGCGGAAAAGTTGATGATGAGCAACGACAGGAAGCTCATCTTCACCCCACAGGCGCCTGCGTCCTTGCCCGAGAAACCAATTCTGAATCATGTGCTGCTCACGGGCGGCACGGGCTTCATCGGACCGTTTCTCATCAAGAGTCTGCTGGAGCAGACGCGGGCCAAAATCTATGTTCTGGTCAGGTCTTCAGACGAAGTTCAGGGCAAGCAACGACTGAGGGCTGCGATGGAATCGATGGGCCCGTGCGGGGCCGGCCTGATGCTGATGTTTGAGGCTCGCGTGATTCCCATTTGCGGCGATCTCGGGCAGCCCAAACTGGGGCTCATGCCGGATGTCTGGGATTTTCTCGCCAATGAAATGGACTCGGTCTTCCACAACGGCGCAACCGTCAACTACCTTTTCAACTACGACCGCATGCGCCAAGCCAACGTACTGGGAACCAACGAAGTCTTGAGACTGGCCTTCGAAGGGCGGCCCAAGGAACTCAATTACATCTCCACGACCTTCGTCTTTGGGTGGGCTGTCAAGAAGGTCCTGTATGAGACCGACATGAACGAGAACATGGAACTTCTCGATTTCGGCTACAGCCAATCCAAGTGGGTAGCGGAACAGGTGGTTGCGGACGCACGCCGCCAGGGACTTTCGGTGCGGATTTTCCGGCCCGCCCTGGTAAGTCCTTCCATTACAGGCGGGGGCAACAATTTCGATATCGCGGTCCGTCTGGTTGCGTTTATGGTGAACCATGGCATTGGAGTCGATGCTCTGAACCAGGTAAGCTTCGTTCCCGCGGATGTTATGGCGAATAACATCGTGGCGATTTCCACCACTCCAGGCACGGAGAACAAGACTTACCATGTTACGCGGGACGACTACGCCAACATGCTGGATATCACCGGGCTAATTACCAAAGCGACCGGACGGCGATTCGAAATCTTCAGTATTTCCGAATTCGTTCCCGAGTTGATCCGGAGATGCCGGAAGGAAGACCTTCTCTATCCCTTGCTGGATTTTCTGGTGGGATCCGTAGACAACATCACCGCGATGGAGTTCAAGCGCTATGAAAGCTCCTCCTATCAATCGGCTCGGAATGCCTCTGCGTGGGGAAAACCGGATCCGTCTCTCGAAGATACGGTCAATGGCATCCTGAAATTCATGCATCGCAAAGGGATCATTTCGGTTGCGGCCCGCGATAGCAACACTGCGTTGGACATCGGTAGCCGTCTGACTTTTACGGATGCGAAGTCCGTTACTGCTTTTTGAAGACCAGTTTCTCGGTGATGCGCTGGCCTGACTCATACATGCCGGTGGTGGTTACCGTCATCTGTCGCCCATCGGCGGAGACCACCGACCTGTCCTTTTGAACCACTTGATTGTCTCGCCGGTAAGTGGAATCCACCGTGTGAGGATCGACAAGGTCAATCGTCACGGTATCGTTGCGGGAGTTTTTCAGATCGTATTGCTTTCCGTCAAAACGGGCGGTGTAACTGAACTCACCCGAAAAGAGGACCCCATTCTTTCCGTCCGCTTCAATCCTGAGCTGCAACCCTTGCCGCAGGCGAGTCTTGCTGAGATCCTCGGCCCACTCCCCTGCGAGTGGATCGCCTGCAATCTTCGCGCCTCTGCTTCGCGTCCACACCGTGATTTGGTCGGGATGGCCTTTGCTCGCAGTTGTGACCGTCAGTTCGTTTCCATCGCTCGAGAGTTTCTCGCGAACCGTCGCCACTAGGGCTCCATCCTTCTTCTCCGTGACTTCGGCCTGCTTCTTGTCGATCCTGTGCAGCTCGATTTGATTGAACGCCGGATTGCCCTGGACAGGCGTTGGGTGCCCATCGGACTTGGCCGAAAAGTCTAGATGGGTGTCCCCTGACATAACGACATGCACACCATGTTGAAGATGTGTAATCGACAATTTGTTGGGAGGATCTAGCGTAGATTGAGTAGAAATTAGCGTCCAGGAGCCGATGCGGGGATCCGTGGCTCCAAGTTGAATGGCGACAATCAGTCCGAGCAACGCGAATCTATGCATTGGTTCTCCTCAACCGCGGATGGGATCAGATTTTAGCAGATTCAAATTGATAGGATTGGTGAGTGCTGCGGGGGCGCATCCTCAGCATACCCGAACATATCTGACGACGATATTGAATAACTTCATCAATCTCGTGCACGTGCGCCGATTCTGGATGGCCGGAGTCGTCTTCGCCGCGGTGCTTGCGCTGCTTCCATTCTCCTTTCACGCTGAGCGGCATCTGGAAACGGCAACCCGCGTCGAAGGCAGCGAAGCAGATCGTGTCCGCGAAGAGTTGGCCAGCCGTTTTCGTTCGCCATTTGTTGACCGCGTCGTCCTGGTGATTGAAGGACTCCCACCCGCGGATTCTGAGGAGGGCGAGCAAGCGCTGGCTACCATTGTGTCGGGACTGAGAGACTTGCCCGGCGTCTCCGGCGTCGTTTCCCACATCGAATTGCGCGATCCGATTTTCCTGGGCAAGAACGGCGGAACGTTTGTCTTGGTGGGATTGGCGTCAACAGAGGGCCCCGTAGAGTCGCTCGTTCCCAGCCTTCACGAGCGGACGCACTTCCTTGAAAATCAATTGCGGAGCCGATATCCGGCCGTGAAGCTCGAACTAACGGGCGAGATTCCGCTGAACTTCGACATTCGGAAAGCCAGCGCCGATGACGTTCGGCACGGCGAAAGTCTGGTGATTCCCGCGACGCTCATACTCTTACTGTTGGCTTTTGGAAGCCTGGTCGCTGCCGTCATTCCATTGGCCGTGAGCCAGCTTGCCATCGCGACCACTCTGGCAATTACAGTATTTCTGGCTCAGCGTTTGCACCTGTCCATTCTCATTCAAAACTTGGCCACCATGCTTGGTCTAGGCTTGGGAATCGACTACGCCCTTCTGATGGTGAGCCGCTTCCGGGAAGCGATTTCCGCAGGGCACGACGGCCCTGCGGCCTCGATCATCGCGGCGCGACAGGCTGGGCGCACACTCTTGATTTCTGCCTCCACGGTAGCAATCGGATTTCTTGCCCTCCTGACGGTTCCCATCAGCGAAATCCGTTCCATCGGCATCGCCGGATTTCTAGTGGCGGCCGTGAGCGCAGTGCTGGCAAATACCCTCGTGCCCGCCGTGTTGGCGTGGCTGGGGCCGCGGATCGACGCGGGCCGCTTGCCCTTTACTCCAAGATTGGATGCGCATCGGGCCGCACACACGGGAAATCGCTGGAGGCAATGGGGAAACGTGATCGTCGCTCATCCCTGGCTTGCCATCTTTCTGGCTGGCACACCCTTGCTCCTGCTCGCCCGGCAGGCCGCGCGGCTTGATACAAGTCTCCCCCGCGGGAATTGGCTTCCGCCGGCGTCAGAATCGGTTCGTGCGCTTCACTCCCTTGAACTCATGAATCGCTCCGGCGTTGTCGAGTCGTTGCGGGTGATTGTGGAACTGCCGACAGATTCCATTGCACAAAGCGACGCGGCCTGGAGTGCGCTCGACCGCATCTCCAAGGTTCTCGCGAGCGACTCTCGTTCCGACCGTGTCATTTCGATCACCACAATTGCCGAGAGCAACCGCTCTTCCCTGTCTAGCCTCTCGCGGGAAACGCGCCGGACGTTTCTCAGTAGCGACGGGCACGCTGCACTGCTTGAGGTCGTGCCCGTAACTTCGGTTTCCCTGCGCGACCAAGTCAGCTGGGTTCGCGAGCTTCGCAACACCGGCGCGGCAGCTCTCACAGGCGTTCCCGGTGCCACACTGCGCATCGGTGGCATCCCGGCGCTCAATGCCGATTATCAGACAATCGTCGCCGACCGCTTTGTGCCGGTAACTGCGCTGGTTGTGGCGGGAACTCTTCTGGCGCTTCTCTGCGGCTTCCGATCGATCTTCGTCGCAGTGAAGGCGATCGTACTGAATCTGCTCTCCGTTGCGGCCTCCTTTGGAGCCTTGGTTTTGGTCTTCCAGGACGGAATCGGGAGCCGCATTTTGGGAGTTCCCGGGGGAACGGGCAGCATTTTCCCCCTGGTTCCTATCGTCGCCTTTGCCATCGTCTTCGGACTGAGCATGGACTACGAAGTGTTCCTGGTCGCGCGGGTACTCGAAGCCAGAAGGAGCGGCCTCGGCGAATTGGACGCGATCCCGGAGGGATTGGCTAGAACCGCGGGCCTGATTACCAGCGCCGCCGCAATCATGATCGTGGTGTTCGCTGCGTTCACCTTCGGTAATTTCCTCGTGGTCAAGATGATCGGATTTACGTTAGCAATCGCCGTATTCATTGATGCGACACTGGTTCGAATTGTCATCGGCCCCGCGCTTCTGCGCATCGCAGGCGATTGGAACTGGTGGCCCGGGGGACTCCGCAAGGCGCCCAGTGCGCCCGACGCGAACCAGGAATGATCTCTCCTATGAGCGCCGTTCAGCCAGTTCCGCCATCGCCGCCTCGATCTCCATAAATATCTTCCATAAATATCTTGGGGATACCTCATTTGTGAGCAAAAGTGAACAGTACCGGGCGCCGCCTTGCAGGTATCATGTGCCGGAACGTCCGGGGTCAACGCCCCGGAAGGGTGTACGATTCCCAGGCAGAAGCAAGCGATGATGCTCTGATTTCATCCTCGGCGCAGTACTGGAATCGCAGCTCGATCGCGCATGGACAAGCCACTTTTCTCCGGGTGACGACGAGCGTTTTTCCCGGCTCATCCTCCCCGGCCACGGCGGCAGTAACATACCCGTGATCGAAGCGCTGTCGTGGATCGTTCAACTCGCTCAGGTTGACTGGACTCTTCTCCGATCGATGGTCAAGGCGCGTCCCCAAGGTCATTCGGGAGGTTACCAATGAGTTCTCCGATAGACTCGATCTATCGTTCTCTCCTGCATCGCGGTGTTTCCCGTCGCCGTTTTCTGGAGTTTTGCACTCTCATGACGGCAACCCTCGCCCTGCCGCCGAGTTATGCAAAAGCAGTCGCCGCAGCGCTCACACAAAAGAGGAAGCCGATTGTCGTGTGGCTCGAGCTTCAAGACTGTGCGGGGAATACCGAAGCGATCCTCCGCTCACCACATCCGGTGGTTGCGGACATTGTGCTCGAACTGCTTTCGTGGGAGTATCACGAAACCGTCATGGCCGGGGCCGGCAAGGCCGCCGAAGATGCGCTGGCCCGCGTGGTTCGCGACGAGAAGGGCAAATACATCGTCATGGTGGAGGGCGCCATTCCCACCGCGGACGGCGGCATTTACTGCACCATTGGCGGGCGCACCGCATTGAGCGTGGTGCGTGAAGTATGCGCCGGAGCCGCGGCAACCATTGCCGTGGGCGCGTGCGCTTGGGATGGCGGCATCGTAGCGGCAGCGCCCAACCCAACCGGCGCGATTGGCCTGCAAGAGGCCGTGCCGGGTGTAAATGTGATCAACCTCGGGGGCTGCCCGCAGAATCCGGCGAACACTGTTGCATTGCTGGTCCACTACCTTACTTTCGGCGAACTGCCCGCGCTCGACCAGTACAATCGGCCGCTCTTCGCTTACGGCAACATCATTCATGACCAATGCGAACGCAGGGCGCACTACGATGCCGGCCGCTTCGTACAGGCGTGGGGAGACGAAGGCCATCGCAAGGGTTATTGCCTCTACAAGATGGGCTGCAAGGGCCCGGAGGCGACGTATAACTGTCCTTTGGTTGGATTTAACGATGGGACAAGCTGGCCCGTAAAGTCCGGGCATGGTTGCATCGCGTGCGCATCGCATCGCTTCTGGGATACGCGGTCTCCATTTTACGAGAGACTTCCCCACGCAACAGGCTTCGGCGTGGACGTACCGGTCGGGATGATCGGCGGAGCAATCATTGGGGCCGTTGCCGCGGCCACCGCCGCGCATGGCGCCATCACCGCTTACCGCTTGCACGGTCCCGGCGCGGCTGAGCGATCGAACCCTCCAAGCATCGAAGCCAAGGAGAAAGCGGAAGCCAGATCCGAAGAGAAGGAGAACTGATCCATGGCACGCGTCGTGATTGATCCAGTTACTCGAATTGAGGGTCACCTCCGCATCGAAGCGGAGACCGATGGCCACGCCGTAACAGATGCCTGGAGCTCAGGCACCATGTTTCGCGGCATTGAATTGATTCTCCGCAATCGCGACCCGCGCGAGGCGTGGATATGGGCTCAGCGGATTTGCGGTGTCTGTACCACGGTCCACGCTCTGGCCTCGGTCCGCGCCGTTGAAGATGCCCTCGGCATTGAGGTCCCGGACAATGCGCGCATCATTCGCAACATTATTGCGGGCGCGCAGAATGTTCACGATCATGTCGTGCATTTCTATCATCTTCACGCCGTGGACTGGGTCGATGTGACTCTCGCATTGAAAGCCGACCCAGCCAAGACTTCCACCATCGCACAATCCATCTCCGACTGGCCCAAATCGAGTGCGACTTACTTCAAAGGGGTACAGACTCGACTCAAGACTCTGGTGGACAGCAAGCAGTTGAGCCTCTTCACCAGTGGTTACTGGGGACATCCTGCCTACATCCTGCCGCCGGAAGTAAACCTGCTGGCGGTGGCGCACTATCTTGAAGCTCTGGAGTTTCAGCGTGAGTTTATCCGCATCCATGCGGTGCTCGGCGGCAAGAACCCTCACCTGCAAACGTATCTCATGGGCGGAATGGCGACCTCGATGGATAGCAATGAGCCCGATGCCACCATCAACCCTGAACGCATTACGCAGTTAACCGCCCTGGCGACATTGGCGCAGACTTTCGTGCAGCAGGTCTATGTTCCAGACGTGCTGGCCATCGCGGGATACTATCGAGACTGGTTCTCGCGCGGTGAGGGCTTGGGGAACTTCATGGCGTATGGATGCTATCCGATGGGCGGCATTCATGAATCCAGTAAATTTTTCATACCACGCGGCATTATTCTCGGCCGTGACCTCTCGACCGTGCATCCCCTGGACACGAAGAATGTCGGCGAGTATGTAACTCACTCCTGGTATGAATATTCCGATGGAGACGGCGTCGCAAAGCACCCCTCCGTCGGCCAAACTAACCCCAAATACTCCGGCCCCACGCCACCGTTTGAGCAGCTTGACACCGGGCAGAAATATTCCTGGCTCAAGGCTCCGCGCTACAACGACACGGCGATGGAGGTAGGCCCACTGGCGCGCGCGCTTGTGGCGTATGCGTCGGGCAACCAGGTCGTCAAGCAACATGTGGACGTAGCGTTGGCCAAGCTCAATGCACCGGCGACTGCCCTGTTCTCCACCTTAGGCAGGATTGCGGCGCGCGCCATTGAAGCCGAGATCATGGCTGATCAGTTACCGGCGTGGATCGCCGAACTGGACGATAACATGGCCCACGGAAGAGTTGCAATTCACGCCGGCGAAAAATGGGACCCCGGCACTTGGCCGAAGCACGCCGAGGGCGCTGGATTCCATGAAGCACCACGCGGCTCTCTGGGCCACTGGGTAGAAATCGAAGACAGGGTGATCAAGAATTACCAGGCGGTGGTCCCCTCCACGTGGAACGCCGGTCCTCGGGACGCGCACGGACAGCGCGGCGCGTACGAGGCGTCGCTGGCGGGAACGCCGGTTGCTGACCCGGCTCGCCCGGTCGAGATTCTGCGCACAATTCACTCTTTCGATCCGTGTCTGGCCTGCGCCGTGCATGTTGTCGACGCAAACGGGCGCAAGGTCAACTACCAGAAGCTCTGAAGGAATCGGAGGGACGCTATGCAACAGGCTGTAACTCCTCCTACGGCCAGGACGGACCCATCGAGTCCCGATGTGGTGCGAATTTATGTGTGGCAGTTACCGGTCCGGCTGGCGCACTGGGGAATCGTCTGCGCCCTCATCGTTCTTTGTCCCACCGGATATTACTTGCACAATCCATTCATCGCCGTGCATTCCCGCACGGCATGGGTGATGGGAGATATCCGTTTCGTCCATGTGCTCAGCGGCTGGGTACTGCTGGTCTCTCTCATGTTTCGCGTCTACTGGCTCTTCATGGGAAACATCTGGGCTCGTTGGCGGGCATTCATTCCGTTGACGGCGCGCCAGAGAAAGAGTCTCCGCGGAGCCTTTCAATACTACACATTCCAGCGTGGCGAGCCGTTTCCTCAAATCGGTCATAATACGTTGGCGGCACTCACTTATCTCGTGGTGCTCGGGATCATCGCCTGGGAGTGCATAACTGGCATCGTGTTATATAGCGATGTGGTGGGTAGTCATGCCTTGACAATATTGGTCGGCTGGATTCCCCGGATGATCGATATCCAGGTTCTGCGCATGTCGCACTATCTCTGCATGTTTCTCCTGATCGGCTTCGCCATCCACCATGTTTACAGCGCGATTCTGGTTGCGCGCGAGGAACGCAACGCACTGATGGAGAGCATCTATACCGGCTACAAATTTGCTCCCGAGTCCCTGCTCGACGAAGAGATCGAGGCCGCGCTCACCGGGAACGAGTCGTCCGAGGCTGCACATGCGGCGATTGCCAATCCCCTGAAGGTGCGTCGAAATGCATGAGTCACAGCCGCAAAGCATTGTCGTGCTTGGTCTCGGCAACCTGATGCGCACAGACGACGCCGCAGGCATGATCGCGCTGGCGCATCTCGCCGCCGACAAGCGCCTACCTGCTGGAATTCGCCTGGTGGAAGGTGGAACTTTGGGATTGGAGTTGCTCTACCACGTCGAAAATGCATCGCTCTTATTGGTACTGGATGCCGTAGACGCCGGTGAGCCGCCAGGCACGGTCATGCTTTACAGAGGCGGAGAGGTGGAGACTCTGCCCCGTAACCGCAGCATTCATTTACTCGGGCTGGCCGACCTGCTGGGTGCCTTGCGCCTCACCGGCAGGGCTCCTGAGCAAGTGCTCCTCTTAGGCATTCAGCCGGA
>Ga0255356_1001542_pt1 | contig 14393 bp, 16 predicted proteins | sample HBST100metaG_FD_189944 | JGI IMG/M metagenome (GOLD analysis project Ga0255356, IMG submission 189944) | Peat soil microbial communities from Stordalen Mire, Sweden - H.B.S.T100 | ecosystem: Environmental > Terrestrial > Soil > Wetlands > Peat | place: Sweden: Norrbotten County, Stordalen Mire... | reverse complement strand
ATGCGGCGCTGTTGGACGAGCTGGTGCCCAAGCGCCGCATGTACGGCAATACCAACCGTGTGTTCTTCTATTTCCGCGCCGTGCCCGAGGATAACACCATCGTCTGGGGCGGGCGCACCGGGCATCTCGCGGGCCCCGATTCGCCGCGCGCCTATGCGCATCTGGCCAGAGACATGCTGCAAACTTTCCCGCAACTGGCACCCTACGCCATCACCCATGGCTGGTCGGGCCAGATAGGCTATACCTTTGACGAGCTGCCGCATCTGGGGGCAACGCCTTCCGGCATTCATTACGCCATGGGGTATTGCGGCACCGGTGTCTCGCGCTCCACCTGGTTCGGCCACCAGATCGCGTTGCAAGTTATGGGCGACAAGCAAGGCCGCACAGCCTTCGACGATATCGCCTTCCCTAGCCATGCCTTTCACGCATTCGCCCCCGCCATGGTGCCGGCGGTCGCGACTTGGTACCGCATCCGTGATTCCGCAAATTTTTAAAACAATACAGGACACAACAATATGAATTCAAACACAACCCGGCAGAATATCTCCTCCGGCGGCGCCTACGAGGCCGTGTTCGGCTACTCCCGCGCTGTGCGCATGGGCGCGCATATCCATGTCTCGGGTACCTGTGCCCCGGCGGGGCACGAGAAAAGCGATGTGTACACGCAAACCCATGCGGCGTTGGCCATTATTGGCAAGGCGCTGGCGGAAGGCGGGGGGAGCTGGGCGGATGTCATCCGTACCGTGGTGTATGTGAAGGACATGAACGAGGCGGAGAATGCGGCCCGCGCGCATGTGGAAATTTTCGGCGGCATCCGCCCCGCCAGCACGCTGGTGCAGGTGGATGGCTTCATGCGCCCCTGGCAGAAGGTCGAGATTGAGGCTTACGCCATTCTCAGCGTGGCGCAAGCGTCTGCCTGACCGCATAGCGCCAGCCGGGCACGTCTGGCGCTACAGCATTTTGAACAGCGGGCTCTTGGTGGTCTTCTTGGTGTCGTTGGCCGTGAGGAAGCGTTCCGTGAGGATATGCTTCTCGAACAGCCGTCCGCGCATCAGCGTATTGACGCAGTGCTCAATCATCGGCGGCGGGCCGCAGAGATAGGCGGTGAGGCCTTCGAACAGCCCGTCATAAAGCCGGGCCGCCACATCGTGCACGAAGCTTCGCTCGCCGCGCCAATCCGATGTCTCAGGCTCTGAGGACAGGGCGGGGATGTAGCGGAAATTCGGATGCACCTTGGCCAGGGCGGTGAACTCCGCTTCGCCATACAAATCCGCGCGGGTGCGCACGCCGTGGATCAGCGATAGCGGCTCGGCATAGCCCTCGGCCAGCAGGTCAAGGATCATGGCGCGCGGGCTGGAAACGCCGGTGCCGCCAGCGAGAAACAGCAATGGCCCGCCACGGGATTTGCGCACGAAGAAGCGGCCATATGGGCCTGAGAGCGCCAGTTTGTCCCCGGCTTTTAACGTCTGGTGGACGTAGCTGGTGCCTTGCCCGCCTGGCAGCAGGCGGATTTGTAAATCGACATAGCCGCTCTCCTGCGGCGGGTTGGCGATGGAGAAGGCGCGTGTACCTTCCACCCCCGGCAGAGTGAGGTTGATATACTGCCCTGCTTGGAAGTCGATTGTCTGTCCTTCTAGGCGCAGCCGTAAACCTTTCACATCATGGGTCAGGCTATCAACCCGCTCGACCGCGGCGGTGAAATCGCGGATCGGGATGCGCCGCTGGTCCGGCTCTTCCTCGATATCCGCTTCAATCGTGACATCACTCTTCAGCCGTGCGGTGCAGGCTAGGGTCTTGCCCTCGCCACGCTCGAAATCCATCAGCGCGAAATCCGAAGCATCGGCATGGTCGATCTCGCCGTCGAGCACGGAGATCTTGCAGGTGCCGCACAGCCCATGCCCGCAGGCGTAAGGCAGATACACGCCCTGGCGCAGGCAGGCATCGAGGATCGTCTGATCCTCCGCGACGTCGATGCACTCGCCCAGGGGTTCGATGACGAGTTGGTAGGTCATGGCGCGAATCCTTCAGGAGTAGGCAATGCCGGAAAGACCGGGTGTCCAGAACCGAATGAGTGATTTATGGTGCAGGCCATTTTCCGCCAGCGAGGCATTGAAATCCGGCATGGTGGTTTCACCGTCGATGGACCAGACGGCTTTCCTCCAGTCGATCTTCGCCGCGTCCGGGTGCGCCGCGTAATGCCGGGCGATGACATCACTCACCAGCGCGCTGAAAGGCATGCCGGACGGCAGCGTAAAGGCGATAGCGGAACAAAACGATAAATGCTGCTCCCAATGCACGAAGATCAGGATATTGCCATGGAAATTCTTCTGCACATCGCGAATTTCAGCATAGGATTCGTAATCAGGTACAATCGCGGTCACCGGCATGGGATCCTCCTTCGCGGGTTCCGCATGGCGTGGCGGCGCCATGCGTCCCGGGTTTTGTTGTATATTCGTTCAAACAGCCTTACGGGATTTCTCCGCGTGCCATTCGTTCCAGATTTTCTCATCCGGCGAGCCGACATAATCCATGTTGTCGACGCCGTTGTTGAGATGATACCAGTTCAGCACATCCGGCACGGTGGGGCCGCCGCAATTGCCCTGGAAGATCTGCTGCACCGGCAGCCAGGCCTGGGAGAATTTTTCGGGCGCGGCATCGAAGATATCCTTACAGCCATCCGAGCAGAAATGGTAAGTGTCGTCTTTGTATTTTGAGGATCGGAAGCAGGTCGTCGTCGGGTCGCCGGGTTCGGTATAGGCCATGGGGATCTGGCAGCACTGGCAGAGTTGCGGGAGGGCACTGTTGTAGAAGCGCTTGCCCTCCTTCTCCATTTTTGCCCACATCTCCCAGCGGGGCCGGTAGTATTTGTCAAAGGTGTTGGGATATTTGGCTGAAAGCCAGTCAAGGTGTTCGGCATCCGGCATCCAGGTATGGAAGGCGGCGGCATGGGTATACTGGTAGAATACCGCCCAGTTCTGGTGTGAGATATGCTCGGCTTCCTCCGTGGCGATATCGGCATATTTCGGCATCTTCAAGCCGTATCGCCCGAGATCCTGAAACAGCGAGCCGCCTGCCTCGACGAAATAAATGTCCCACGCCTCTTTCCAGGACATAACCTTTTTCGGCAGCATGTAATCCATCATCATGGCCACGAGGCCAAGCAGGCGGTGCCCGCGCCAGAACCATTTATCCACCCATTTCTGCACGATGGGCAGATTATCCGGGTGCTGCTCCAGCAGGAATTTGATAACCTCGATGCCGAGCGTCATGTGCCGGCTCTCATCCGATTGCGCGGAGAAGCCGAAAGTCACGGTCGACATGTCGCCATTATAGGCAGCGCCGGACATGAACGGCACGAAGAGCAGGTTGGTGAGCAGGTACTCGAAGGCGAAGCCGATGGCGATCATGAATTCGAACGGTCCGGCCGAACGGGCGTCGTCGAAGAAGCTCTTCGGCACTGAGAGGTACCATACACGGTCGTGCATGTGCGGAAACTCAGCCAGCCCGTCGAAGAATTTATTGTAATGGCTGATGGTGTGCACCTGCGTCTGCAAATGCCGCAATTCGTCAATCGACTGCATCTGCGCCGCGACGCGCGTGCCCGCCCCGCGTAAGTGCCGCCCGGCGAAGGCGAAGCCGCGATGCGCCTGGTATTCCTCCGGCGAGATGCCGGTGAGGAACAGCTTCACCGCATTGATATAGCGGGCGTCGGAAATATTGGTCTGGCCGTTATTCTGGGCAAAGCTATCCAGCACGGCGTAGAGTTTGCGTTCCTTTTCTGCTTGGAATTTCCAGTATGAATCCATGGTCAGGCGGAACGGATCTTCCCAGGCGGACCAGTCCTTGATCTTGATGCCCTCGAACTGGTCGTAGGGGAACACCTTATCCATCGGCTGGTAGCTGGTCTCCCAGTCCAGCCCCCGCGTCATGTATTCATAGCGCTGCCGCAGTCCAAGCTTTTTCACGCTCATATCCCGGTCTCCTCGATTCTGTGTTTTTAGTGGCGCCAGCTCAGAGTGAAATGATCGTCATCCTCGTCGAGATTGCCGGCCATGGAGACCAGCACGAGCTGGATCTCCTGCGGCTCCCAGGCGCGGCCGAGCCGCTCCTCGACGGAGGCGCGATTGACGGTGATGCTGTTGTCGCAATCAAGCTTGACGACACCGGGCATGTTGAGAACGCGCACGCCGGGATTGTCGGCGATGATCGCCTCAATGATCGGGCGGGCGTCGTCGCTCTGCACGAGCGTTATGGAGGCGGTTTGTGCCATATTTCTGCGCCCTTTCCTTAAACCGCGAGACCGAGGCTGGCAGCTTTCTTCAGCACCGCCGCCCCCGCCGCATCCGCCCCCGCGCCGGTATCGTTCAGCAGCGCTATGGAGAGGCCTTTCGCCGCGGCGGTGGCGCGCCCGATCCACAAGCTGGCCCATTGCGAGATCAGTGCCTTGTTGGCCTCAGATTCCGCCGCCACGGTCTTGATGACATGGTCGCTCCAACGGGCCTCCTCCGCGCGCCAGTCGCACATGAACTCGGTGAGCAGTGCCACCGGCAGCGCTGCATCGGCCCAGGCCGGTTCGGCATTCTGGTAGGCAAAACCAAGCAGAACGCCATTAACCCCAAGCGTCTGCGCGACAAAAAGCTGAAACCAATCGCGCTCGACGAAGCTGTCCTCAATGAGCTTGCGCGTCTCCTGCCAGGCGGGGTCGGTGAGCCAGGTCTGCTTGGCGGCGTCGAGCGAGTCGCCGGTCTGCTGGTCCAGCACGAGGCCGATACGGCTGATGATCTGCGCCATGCCGAGCTGGTCGCCAGCGGAAAAGATGGCGGGAGCGGTGATGGCGGTGCCGTAGCCGCGCTGACAGATCTCCGCCATGTTCATATTGCCGCCCCAGTGCAGATGCCGCAGCGGCAGCAACCCACGCGCCAGCGCCGCGCGCGCGGTCTCTGAAATTTTGTTGAACAGGCCGCGCTCTTCCACAAATGTGAAGTTGCGTTCCACCGCCTGGTTCATGTTGGCGCGGGCGATGTTGTAGGTGGCATAATAATACTGGCGCGGGTCGAGCGGCTTGTACCAATCCTCCATTACAACCGCGGTCTTGCGCGTGTCATAGGTCCAGAATTGCGGCTCCCATAGCGGCTTGTAGTGGAAATTGGCGGTTGCTTGGATGTCGAGCGTCGCCTCCTGATAGCGCGAGGCCGGCTTGTCGCCGCCCAAACGCCGCGCGATATGGCCGAAGGTGTTGCGCTTTGGTGTGATATCTACGGTCTTGATCTGTACGGTCATGACTCTCCTCTCCGCGAAGCTGCAAGGCTCCGTCAGCTTGTTATTCGTTAGTGCGGCTCCGGCGCTGCCGCGGTGTTAGTGTTCCGGGCGGCGCAGCAGGCCCGGCTGGCCGGCGCGCCAGGCAAGGCGGTCCACCTCAGCGGCGACATCTTCCGCCGGAGGTAGCATGCGGGCGTGACGGTCCCGGCAGAATTCCTTGAAGGCGAGGGGCGGCAGGATCAGTTCCACCGCGAGGTCGCCATTGCCGAGCGAAAATTCGAATTCAATGAATCGTCCCAGGCGTGTCCCAAGAATGCGGACAAAAGCCTGGTTGTTTTCCGGAGAGTTACACAACTCCCTGGCCACCGGGGGCTGCCGGGTTGCCATATCAGATCTCCTCTTGGACCACGGCGCGGATATTATAGGTGCGCGTCTCGCTTGGGTGATGTCTAGGAAAGTTCCCCGCCCCCGTCAACAATAATTTCGAGATTTACAGGAAAAGCAAAAAATCGCTATTTGTCGGTAACCAGGGGCGCGTGGCTGAAGCTGCTGACCAGGAAGTCAACAAACACCCGGACTTTGGCCGCTACATAGCGCCCTGGCGGGTAGACCAGCCGGATCGGCACCCCCGGCGTTTTGTACTCCGTGAGTATCGCCACCAGCCTGCCCTCGCTTAACGCCTGCTCCGCCATGAAATCGGGTTGCAGCGATACCCCCTGGCCCTGCAACGCGGCGGCGAGCTGTGCGGCGGCGCTGTTGCAGCGGAGATTGCCAGTGACCTTGATGCTCCGCGTGACATTGTCCGGCCCGGTGAACGTCCATGGCTTGGAGAGCGGTGCTGAGAGATGGGTAAAGCAGTTATGGCTGAGCAGATCGTCGGGTGTTTGCGGCCTGCCATGGGTGACGATGTAGCCGGGCGCGGCGCAGATGATTGTGCGCATCGTGCAGAGCAGGCGGGTGATGTAAGTGGAGTTCAGCAACTCATCCATGGTGATGGCAAGGTCGAAGCCTTCCTCCACCACATCGACATAGCGGTCCATCAGGATCAGCTCCACCGTCACGCCGGGATGCGCGGCGGCGAAGCCCGGCAACACGGCGGCAATCTGCGAGGCGCCGAAAGCCAGCGGGGCGCTGACGCGCAGCACGCCGCTGGGCGTGGATTGCAGCCGCCCCGCCACGTTTTCCAAATCTTCAAGCTGCGTCAGCAGCTCCGCGCAATGCTCGTAGAATACACTGCCGATTTCCGTCAGGTTCACCTTGCGCGTGGTGCGGTTGAGCAGCCGCACGCCGAGCGATTCCTCAAGCTCCCGCACATGCTTGCTGATAATGGTCGGCGACAGATGAAGCTGCTGCGCGGCCTTTGTGAAGCTCCCTGTTTCCGCCACCTTTGCAAAGGCGGTCATTCTGGCGATCTTGTCCATTTCTTCCCATTATAAACTTATTGTTCATGGTTTAAGAAAATTTTTCGATATTATGCCGTGAGCGGCAAGAAATATATCCCGCTGCGTGGAGGTGACCTCGAAGCGCTAGCTGCTCAGTCAGGGCGCTCGCCGCCTTTGTCCCGATTTACCGCCCCGGCGCGGCGGCTTGTTGTTCGGCCTGATTCATCTGGTTGCTGCCGGCAGTCTGTTGTCTCAGGGACCGGTGTGACCGTCGCGCAGTATATAAAAGCTGGAATGGCGTTGCCTTCAAAAATAGCAAAACCTTCCAAGGTCACACGGTACATTCGTAATTCCAGAACCGATATCGCCTCTCCCTTCTGGTTATTGATTTTCCGGCTACTCTAGCCAGGGGACTAGTCTGTATCAAGTTTTTTGCATCTTGTGGCCGGGAGTTGCCGCCGCGCGGGGGGATGGCTTTTTCAGGGTTTCAATGCAGCCATTCTTTTCTTGCAATAGTCAGGATTTTTTGAAAGTCACGTCAATCATCAGTGTTTTTCCTACGCTTTTTGATTATGAACTATTTGTTGATGGTTTAAGATAAGATTCAAGCATTATCAAAGTCGCGAGTGGGGAACATATGCGCTTCCGAGAGGCGACCAGAGGGCCACCTCAGACAGCACTCCTCCAGAAAGGACTTCCCGATGCGCTCGCATCATGTTTCGCGTTTTACCGGTGCCCTTGCGGCTGCCGCTCTTGTCTTCGGCCTTAGCCATTCGGCCAATGCCGGTATGTTGTTCTCGCAGGTTCCGGTCGTGCGCATGGCCATTACAGGTGTCGAGAGTCAGGCCAAACTGGCCGACCAACTCCGCGCCCAGGGCTATACCGATGTGGTGCTCGCCTCGCGTTATCCCACCACGACGAATCCTTGCCCGCAATTGAATCCGGCCCTGACCAGCGACACCGCGCGGACGCCTGTCCACCCGGGCTGGAATGGCGTGGCCATCAAGAACGGTACAACTTATCAGGTTTACGCCAGCCAGATGTAACGCCTCGGGGTGCGCTACGCCGCGGCGGGGCCTGCTTGGCCTAGTCCGGTGAAGCGCACCCCGGCATCGTGCAGCGCCGCCAGCCCGGCGGCGATGCCCGCGCCGCTCTCCCGGTGCGGTTGGTTGATGTGCCCCTCGATGACATCGCCATCCAGCGCCGCCTCAATCCGTCTTGCCACGCTCGCCGCAGGCAGTGATGCGCCTTCATCCGAATTTAGCGAATACCCGGCCACGCGCACACCCAGCGCTTCAATTGCCGGGATCGCCTCCGGCGAGTACAGCCCTGCTGCCCCCCGGTACCATATTGGCTGCCGCCCAGTTGCGCGGGTTATGGCGGCAGCGCCGTCCAGCACCTCGGCGCGGATTGCCTCCAGCGTGCCCGCCACCGGCAGGCCGTAAATCGGGGCGCTGCCCAGCACTGGTGGCAAATGCTTCGCCCCGTGATTCTCTAGCGTGAAAATATCCGGGCGGGATTTCAGGAAGTCCAGTGGCCCCGGATTCCACCCCATCCAGATCTCGGTGACGAAAATCGTCGCCGGGATGTTCCGCGCCGCCAGCACGTTGGCAATGCGCCAGTCGAACCTGCCCGGGCAGCAATCCAGCGTCACCGCCACGGTACGTGGCACCCCCGGCGTGCCGGCCACGCGCAAGCCAGGCTCCAGCACTCCGCCGCGCCGGCGCGGGCCGGGCAGGGCGGGCAGAAGGGCGGCACCGCCGCAAAACCCGCGGCGGGAGAGCGAGGCGCAGGACTGGCACATGGCTTGTTACTCGCTGCCGCTCTGGCGGTTTTGCGCCTGGGAGATGAAGCTGCCCGGCGGCACGCTCTGCGTAAGCCAGACATTGCCGCCAATGGTGGAATCCCGCCCCACGGTGATGCGCCCGAGGATGGTGGCGCCAGCATAGATCACCACATTATCCTCAATGATCGGGTGGCGAGGTTCGCCTTTCACCAGCGCGCCGTTCGCATCGGCGGTGAAGCGCTTGGCCCCTAGCGTCACCGCCTGATACAGCCGGACATTCTCGCCAATGATCGCAGTTTGGCCGATCACCACCCCAGTACCGTGGTCGATGAAGAAGCGCCCGCCGATCTGCGCCTGTGGGTGGATGTCGATTCCAGTTTCCCCATGCGCGATGCTGGCCAGTAGCCGGGCGACGAGCGGCGCGCCCAGCAGATGCAGCGCATGCGCCAGCCGGTGGTGGATGATGGCGCGCATGCCGGGGTAGCAGATAAGGATCTCCGCCATGCTGGAGGCGGCCGGGTCGCCCTGGTAGGCGGCGTGCAAATCCCCCGCCAGCATGCCGCGTATGGCGGGTAGTTGGGCGGCGAATTCGCGCACGATGCGCCCGGCCTCAGGCTCCGCCGGGTCGGCCTGCTGCTCCGGCGGCAGAAACAGCAAATCCCGCCGTACCTGCTCGTTCAGCGCCATTAGGGACCGCGAGAGCGTATGGCCGACGAAATAGTCAATGGTCTCGTCGGTGAGGTCCGGGCAGCCGTAATGGCTGGGGAACAGGGCGGCCATCAGCCCGTCGCGGATCTGCACCAGTGCCGCGCGCGAGGGCAGCTCCCGCAGATAGCCCCGGTGGCGGATCTTGTGCGTCACCTCGCGCGAAAGGCGCAGGCTGGTGACAATTGCCACCAGATCCTCAGCGGAGGTCTGTGCCGTGGGCGCCAGGCCCGGTTTCTGTTCGTCAATGCCCATTGTCGTTACCTGGGGTTCAGCTCCGTCGACTTAAAGCCTGGGGTAGAGAAAGCGGCGTGCGGTGTAAACCGTTCGCCCCGCCTCACGGCTTGTTGGTCAGTTCCGCCAGCTTGCTGCCGAGGATGAGCGTCACGGTAAAGATTGCCGCTCCCGGAGCGGCATGGCCAAGCAGCACCAGCCCCGGGCCGGGGCAAATGCCGGCGAGCCCCCAGCCGATGCCGAAAATGGCGGCGCCGCCGAGCAGTTTCGCGTCTATGCGGCTGGATGTCGGTAGTGAGATCGGCGCCCCCAACAGGCTGCGCGGGCGGCGTTTGGCCAGCGCGAAGGCAGGTAGCGCAACGGCGATGGCGCCGCCCATGACCAGCCCGAGGGCCGGGTTCCAGGCCCCGGCAACGTCCAGAAAGCCGAGCACGCGGGCCGGGTCCGTCATGCCCGAGAGCAGCAGCCCAAGGCCGAAGATCAGGCCGAAACCGAAGCCGGAGAGGGTGATGGCGCCGCGCATCAGAGCACGTGCCGCCGGATGAAGACCGTAATGGCCGCGCAGGCCATGAACATCAGCACCGCCGCCAGGGAGCGCGGGCTGAGCCGCGCCAGCCCGCACACGCCATGCCCGCTGGTACAGCCGCCGCCCAGGCGCGTGCCGAACCCCACCAGCAACCCGGCCAGCGCCAACATCGGCCAGCTTTGCCGCGTGAGCGCCGCTGGGACCGGCAGCCCCGCCAAAGCCGCCAGCGCGCCCGCGGCCAGCAGCCCGGCCAGGAACGCCCATTGCCAAGCCTGTGCGCCGCGCCGCATGGCCCCGGCCAGAATGCCGCTGATGCCCGCGACCCGGCCATTCACCAAGATCAGTCCGCCGGAGGCAACGCCGATAACGACGCCGCCCGCGAGGGACTCAACCAATACTGCCGGGTCGAGGACGATGCTCATTCAGAACTTGTACCCTATGCCGAAGCCGAGCACTTTCTCGCTCAGCTTGATGTTCGCGTTACCACCGCCGAATGCGGCGGGGATCGAGCCCTCGCCGTGCACCGTCTGCGGCAAAGCGTACATCCCATAGGCGCTGAACTGCAACCCGGCGGGCAGCAGGCCGCCATGGGAGGTATAAGTGGCGCCCAGCGTGAACTGGTGCTGCACCACGCCGGGGGCGAGGATGTTAAAGAAGGTCTGGTTCTCCGGCACTGGCTGAGTGGTGTAGCTGTAGCCGCCGCGCACGGCGAGGGCCGGGGTCAGCTGGTAGTTCACGCCGAATTTCACGGTCGTGGTGTCTTTCCAGCCAAAACCCGGGCCGCCGCTGGCCCCCAGAGGCGTGCCGGTAAGCAGGCTTTGGAACGAGTTGCTGATGGCGGAGACGGCGCCGTAATTGATCCGCTGCACATCCAGTGCGGTGTCCAGCCCACGCAGGGGTTTGATGTCGATGCCCGCGCCATAGGTGGCCGGTGTGTTGAAGCCGCCCTGTCCGGCGAACAGCCCCTTATATCTCTCAAACCCGGCGCCATAGGCCTGGGATTGATAGGACGCGCCGATGGCGAACCATGGCGTGAGCTGGCCCAAATAGCCAACCCGGAAGCCATAGCCGAAGGCGCTGTCCTCGCCCTCATTGGTCACGCTCCCCGGTGCGTCAGAGAAGCCGGAAAACACGCCCAGACCATGGCCGCGGAAAAACTCATCGACCACGTTCAGGGAGACACCAACGCTTTGCCCTGGTGCGAACTCCCAGGCCAGGGTGGGGGAGATGAATATGGTTTCCAGATCCACGCCCGCCGACCCCTTGGCCCCGAAGCGCGCATAAGGGTTGGAGCCGTAATCGGTATCCATGCCGCCATCGCCATAAACAGCGAGCCCGGCGGCCAGATGGTGCGGCAATTGGTAGATGACGCCTGCCTCGGGCGAGATGAAGATCTTGATCTTGTTGCCGTTGAAGCCTTCATCCGGGCCGTAGGCATTGCCGTAGATGCTGGCGCTGCGCTGCGGGGCGAAGAGATCGGCGTCGAAATCCACGCGGTTGCCGAGAAAGCTGGCGGAGGCCGGGTTGCTGGCCACCGAGAGCGAGTCCATGGGCAGGGCATAGCCAACGCCGCCCATGCCCTTTGATTGTGTACCATAACCATCGGCAAAATATCCTTCAGTCGCCCGCGCCTGGCTGGCACCGAGAAGGCTGAAAATACCCAGAAGTGGCAAAATCCCTGTGCGGATACGCATAACACCCTCATTTTATTTATATAAAAACAACCGATAAAATAGAGTTATAGGCCAGGCAAGTCTCCGCCGTAAAAGATAAGATTGCTCTCTAAATTCCAGCATGAACGGGTCTAAATTCCAATGAGCAGTAAAAATACGAAAAACAAATCTTATTTACTGTCAAAAACCACCGTTTGTAAAAATTTTCTTTCCCAAGCTGGTGGTTGCCCTGGACGGGGCGTAAAATTGCTTTATCTGGCATCCAGGGTTCGAGTGTAGGAAAGCGACAGCGTAAAAATGTCTTTACATGTGATTACCGCCAACCGCTTGCATGATGGCGTCTCCGTCTGGTTCGCTGAAACTGGCTGGGCCGAGCATGTGGGCGCCGCCACCGCGTTCGAGGATGCGGCGCTGGATGCTGCGCTGCGCGCGGCCAAGCCGGCAGACGTGGAAGCGCATGTGGTTGATGTGCGCGCCGTTGAGGTGACGCGCGAGGCCGGCGGGTTGATGCCCGTGGCGCATCGCGAGCAGATCCGTGCCTCAGGCCCCAGCGTGCGCGCCGACCTGCCCGCCGGACCGTGGCGCAATGATACGCCGCTGCCGCCGCTGCCCTCCGCCAGCTCCACTTCGCCCTTCGCCGGTATCTATCGGTACGACGAATACGACCGCCAGTTCCTGCGCGACCGCGCGGCGCAATTCGCCGACCAGGTGGCCCGCCGCCAGTCAGGCGAGCTGTCCGAGGACGAATTCAAGCCGCTGCGGCTGATGAATGGGCTATATCTGCAATTGCACGCTTACATGCTGCGCGTCGCCATCCCCTACGGCGTGCTCAGCGCCACGCAGCTGCGCCAGCTCGCCTACGTGGCCCGGCATTACGACCGCGGCTACGGCCATTTCACCACGCGCCAGAACATCCAGTTCAACTGGCTGCGGCTGGAGGACACGCCCGAAGTGCTGGCCGCCCTGGCCGAGGCCGATCTGCACGGCATCCAGACCAGCGGCAACTGCATCCGCAACGTGACGACAGATGAATATGCCGGCGCGGCGGCGGATGAGCTGGTCGACCCGCGCCTCTACGCCGAGATCATGCGCCAATGGTCCACCGACCATCCTGAATTCACCTACCTGCCGCGCAAGTTCAAAATCGCCATCATTGGCGCGCCGCAAGACCGCGCGGCGGCGCGGCTGCACGATATCGGCATCGAGGCCCACAAGAACGCGGCCGGTGAGCCGGTATTCCGCGTTTTCGCCGGTGGCGGGCTGGGGCGCACGCCATACGTCGCCATCAAACTGCGCGACGAAGTGCCGGTGGCTGAGCTGCTGCGCTATAACGAGGCGATTCTGCGCGTCTACAACGCGCTGGGCCGGCGCGACAATATATATAAGGCGCGGATAAAAATCCTCATCCGCGAGATGAAGCCGGAAGCCTTCATCCAGATGGTCGAGGACGAATACGCCTCCCTGCCGCCGGATTACTGCCTGCTGACGCCGGAGATCGTGCAGGCCGTCGCCGCGCGCTTCGTGGCCCCGGATTTCCCGCGTCAGGACACGGGCGTGCTGGCCAAAGCCTTGGCCGAGGACCCCGCTTTGCGCGCCTGGGCCAAGCAGAACACCCACCCGCATCGCGCCCCCGGCTATATCTCGGTGGCGATCTCGCTGAAGCCCGTCGGCGGCATCCCCGGCGATGCCAGCGCCGACGAGATGGACGCGGTCGCCGCCCTCGCGGATAAATACTCCAAGGGCGAAATCCGCGTCAGCCACGTGCAGAACCTGGTTCTGCCGCATGTCGCCAAGGATGATCTGCCGGCGCTGTTCGCCGGGCTGGTCGAGGCCGGGCTGGCCTCCGCCAATGTTGGCCTGGTCACGGACATCATCGCCTGCCCGGGTATGGATTACTGCGCCCTCGCCACCGCCCGTTCCATTCCGGTGTCGCAGCGCATCGCTGAGCGTCTGGCCCCGCGGCAGGAGGAGATCGGCACGCTATACGTGAACATCTCCGGTTGCATCAATGCCTGCGGGCATCACCATGTCGGCCATATCGGGCTGCTCGGCGTCGATAAGAACGGCGAGGAGGTCTACCAGATCACCCTCGGCGGTGCGGCGGACGAAAAAGCCTCCATCGGCTCCATCATTGGCCCGGCCGTGCCCACGGCGGATGTGCCGGATGCGGTTGAGGCGATCGTCAACGCCTATATTGCCGCGCGGCAGGAAGGCGAGCGCTTCATCGACACCTATCGCCGTCTCGGCAACAAGCCGTTCAAGGAGGCCGTCTATGCCGCTCATTAACGCCAAGGCGGAGCTCATCGAGGATGCGGGCCTGCCTGCCCTGCGCTTGGCGGGTGACGCCAAGCCGCAGGATGTGCCGCTCAGCGCGCCGCTGGTCGAGATCGAGTTCCCCAAATTCCGTGATGGCCGCGGCTTCACCCTGGCCCGCGCGCTGCGCGAGCATTACGGCTTCAAGGGAGATATCCGCGCGGTCGGGCATTTCATCCCCGACCAGTTCGTGGCCCTGGTGGCTTGCGGTTTCACCTCCTTCATCCCGCCCGAGGAGCACAGCCCGGCGCAATTCGCAGCGGCCCTCAGCGCCACGCCGGAGACCAAACAGCCCGGCCAACTGCTCCGCCGCATGGTGAGCCGCGCCCTGGAGGGGTAGTTTTCCGTCAATTCAATCGGTTAAGAAATTTTTGCGCCGCTGGCCCCAAAGCCGGCGGCGTTTTTTTGTGTCTGGCGGGGGAGCTTTGTTTGCCGTGGATATCTTAAAATCGTTCTTTTTAATCTAAAAAGGCCGATTTAACTTAAAAAAGCCATTTTTATGGTTTAGATATGAG
>Ga0255356_1001541_pt1 | contig 14396 bp, 16 predicted proteins | sample HBST100metaG_FD_189944 | JGI IMG/M metagenome (GOLD analysis project Ga0255356, IMG submission 189944) | Peat soil microbial communities from Stordalen Mire, Sweden - H.B.S.T100 | ecosystem: Environmental > Terrestrial > Soil > Wetlands > Peat | place: Sweden: Norrbotten County, Stordalen Mire... | reverse complement strand
TCCTGGCCCCGGCCAGTGCGCCCGGGCGACTCGCTGCTCGTGGCGTGCGAGGTGCTAGAGGTCACGCCCTCCCGCTCCCGCCCCGAGCGCGGCATGGGCACAATGCGCTGCGAGACGCTCAACCAGAACGGAGAAACAGTGCAGGTCTTCACCTGCAAGGTCGTGTTGCAGCGCCGCCCGGCTTGAATTTCCACCTCATTGTTGTAGGCCAGCGCAATGACACGCAATTCCGAACTCAGCCGCAAGACCTCCGAAACCGACATCCAGCTCCGGCTCGACATTGACGGCACCGGGCAGGCGGATATCACCACCGGAGTCGGCTTCTTCGACCATATGCTCACGGCCTTCGCGCGGCACGGTTTGTTCAACCTGAGTGTTAAGGTCAAGGGCGATTTGCATATCGACGCCCACCACACGGTGGAGGATGTCGGCATCCTGCTCGGCCAGACGCTGGAGACCACCCTGGGCGAGAAGCGCGGCATTCAGCGCTTCGGCCATGCCGTGGTGCCCATGGACGAGGCGCTGGTGGAAGCGGTAGTGGACCTCTCGGGCCGGCCCTTCGTCGCCTGGAGCGTGAATTTCGAGCGCCCGATGCTGGGGCAGATGGACACGCAGCTGGTGGAGGAATTCTTCCGCGCTTTAGCCGGTAACGGGCTGTTCAACCTGCATGTGCGTCAGCTTGCCGGGCATAACGCCCACCATGTGGCCGAGGCCGCGTTCAAGGCGGTGGCGCGGGCGCTGCGCGCCGCCGTGACCATAGAGCCGCGCATGGCGGGGGAAATTCCCTCCACCAAGGGCGTGATCTGACCCCGATGCTGATCGCGGTCATAGATTACGCGAGCGGCAACCTCGCCTCCGCCGCGCGCGGGCTGAGCCTTGCCGCCGAGCAGCGCGGCATCAAGGCCGATGTGCGCATCACCTCGGACCCGGATGTGGTGGTGAAGGCCGACCGCATCGTGCTGCCCGGCCAGGGCGCCTTCGCCGATTGCGCCCGCGGCCTCGCGGGGGTGGACGGGCTGGAGCAGGCCATGTTCGCGCGGGTGGATGCGGGGGCGCCGTTCCTGGGCATCTGCGTCGGCATGCAGCTGATGGCCGAGCGCGGGCTGGAGCATGGCGTGACCAAGGGCTTCGGCTGGGTGCAAGGCGAAATCGCCAAGATGCAGGTGGGCAATGCCCGCCTGCCGCATATGGGCTGGAACGAGCTGAATTTTGAGCCCGGCGCGCATAAGCTGCTGGAGGGCCTGGTGCCCGGCGACCACGCCTATTTCGTGCATTCCTACGCCCTCACCGGCGGGCGGGCGGACCAGATCATCGCCACCACGGATTATGAGGGGCCGGTTGTGGCCATGGTCGCCACCGGCAACCGCGCGGGCACGCAGTTCCATGCTGAAAAGAGCCAGCAAGTGGGCCTCAGGATTTTGGGCAACTTCCTTGCCTGGGAGCCGTGACGGACAAGCCGCTTGATTACACGGCCAGACCGCGCGATGAGGCAGCCGTGAAAACCGATATGCCCCCTCCCGCGTCGCTGCTGGCCGAGCGGATTGAAAGCTTCGAGGACGAAGCGGATATGCACGCCCTCTCGGAGGCGGCGACCGCCGCGATCCTGGATGGCGGCGGTTTCGGCTGGGTCAAGCCACCCAAGCCGGCGGTGATGGAGCAGTATTTCCGCGGCGTCGCGCTGGTGCCGGAGCGGGAGCTTATCGTCGGGCGCATGGACGGCGTGATCTACGGCGCCGCGCAATTGCAGAAACCCTCGCGCAATAACGAGGCTCAGGCCTTCGCGGCTCACCTCATGCACCATTTCGTGGCGCCTTACGCGCGCGGGCACGGGCTGGCGCGGCTGATTCTGCGCAAGGCGCAGGAGCGCGCGCGGGCGCTGGGCTTTCTGGTGCTCAACCTGGATGTACGCGAAACCCAGGCCGGGGCGATGTCGCTCTACGAATCGGAAGGCTTCATCCGCTGGGGCACCCATCCCGCCTATGCGCGGGTGCGGGGCAACACCGTGCAGGGACATTTTTATTACAAGATGCTGAAATGACACTTACCCTATACCCGGCAATCGATTTGAAGGACGGCGCCTGTGTGCGCCTGCTGCGCGGCGAGATGGACCAGGCCACGGTGTTCGGCACCGACCCCGGCGCCCAGGCGGCCGCGTGGGAAAAAGCCGGATTCGGCTGGGTGCATGTGGTGGACCTGAACGGCGCCTTCGCCGGCAAGCCGGTGAATGAGGCGGCGGTGAAATCCATCCTCGCCAATGTCGGCATTCCCGTGCAGCTCGGCGGCGGCATCCGCAGCATCGCGCAGGTGGAAGCCTGGCTGGATGCCGGCATCACCCGCGTTATTCTGGGCTCGGCCGCAGCCAAGAACCCGGCACTGGTGAAGGAGGCCGCGGCCAAATTCCCCGGCCGTGTGGTCGTCGGCATCGACGCCAAGGGCGGCATGGTGGCCACCGAAGGCTGGGCCGAGACCTCCGACATTGCCGCCGTGGAACTGGCCAAACGGTTCGAGGATGCGGGGATTTCCGCCATCATCTACACGGACATCGCGCGCGATGGCATGAAAACCGGGCTGAACCTCGCCGAGACCACGGCGCTGGCGGCTGCGGTGAACATCCCCATCATCGCCTCCGGCGGCGTTGCCTCGGTGGCGGATATCGTGGCCCTGAAAGCCGCCGCCGCGGCGCAGCCGAATTTGAATGGTTCCATTCTGGGCCGGGCGCTGTACGATGGCAGCCTTACCCCCGCCGAGGCTCTCGCCGCATGCTGAAACTGCGCGTCATCCCCTGCCTGGATGTGAAGGACGGCCGCGTCGTCAAGGGCGTGAACTTCGTATCCTTGCGCGATGCCGGAGACCCGGTGGAGCAGGCCGTGGTGTACGACGCCGCCGGGGCGGATGAGCTGACCTTTTTGGATATCACCGCCAGCTCCGACAACCGGGATACCATTCTGGACGTGGTCCACCGCACGGCGGAGAAAGTCTTTCTGCCGCTCACCGTCGGCGGCGGCATCCGCGCGGTGGCCGACATACGCCGCCTGCTGCTGGCGGGAGCTGATAAATGCAGCATCAACTCCGCCGCCATCTCCCGCCCCGAGCTGGTGCGGGAAGCGGCGGAGAAATTCGGCAGCCAATGCGTGGTCGTGGCTATCGACGCCCGGCAGAGCGCGCCCGGCAAATGGGAGGTATTCTCCCATGGCGGGCGCACCAATACCGGGCTGGACGTACTGGAATGGGCCAAGCAAATGGAGAGCCTGGGCGCGGGCGAGATCCTGCTCACCTCCATGGACCGCGATGGCACCGGCAAGGGGTTCGACCTGGAGCTGCTGCGCGCCGTCTGCGGCGCCGTGCGGCTGCCGGTCATCGCCTCCGGCGGGGTCGGCACGCTGGAACATTTCGTTGAGGGCGCCAAGGCCGGGGCCACCGGGCTGCTCGCCGCCAGCGTGTTCCATTTCGGGCAGTTCACCATCGCACAGGTGAAGGACGCTTTAACACAAGCGCGCTTGCCGGTGCGCAATGCCCGCGCGATACTTCCGGCATAAGGAGTCTACGCCGACCATGGCCAAAAAAGCCGAGAAAACCGTTCCCGCCGCCCCGAAAGAGAAAGCCGTCACGGTGAAGAAAAAAACCGCCACGGCAAAAGCCAAGCCCGCGGCACCGAAGCGCGACGTGACCATGCCGCCGCCCTTCAACGCGCCGGATGCGCGCGTGCTGGACCGGCTATGGGCCACCGTGCTCTCGCGCAAGGATGCCAACCCGAATGAAAGCCACTCCGCCCGGCTGCTCTCCCGCGGCACGGAGAAGGTGGCACAGAAATTCGGTGAGGAGGCGGTGGAATGCGTCATCGAAGCCGTTGCCGGCAACAAGACCGCGCTGATCGGCGAGAGCGCGGATGTGCTCTACCACCTGCTCGTGCTCTGGGTGGATGCCGGGCTGCGCCCCGAACAGGTCTGGGCGGAACTCGCGCGGCGCGAGGGCATGAGCGGCATCGCTGAAAAAGCCGCGCGCAAACCCGCGAATATTGGTTTTCCCACCAAGAAAATTCCGTGAGGAGGCGATATGCCCTACGACGATACTAACGTCTTCGCGAAGATCCTGCGCGGCGAGATACCGTGCACAAGGCTCTACGAGGATGAGTACGCGCTGGCCTTCCCCGACATCCGCCCGCAGGCGCCGGTGCATGTGCTGGTGATCCCAAAAGGCAAATACGTTTCCATCGCCGATTTCGGCGCCAAGGCAAGCCCAGAGGAAATCACCGGCTTCTGGCGCGCCGTGGCGGCGGTGGCGAAGCTGGCGGGCGTTGAAGAGAGCGGCTACCGGCTGATCTGCAATGCCGGGCCGGACAGCCGCCAGGAGGTCCCGCATTTCCATGCCCACATACTCGGTGGGCACAAGCTCGGCACTCTGCTCGCCCCGGTATGAACCGGGCTCGCGCGGCGATCGAGGTACTATGGACGTTCCTGAAGCTGGGCGTCAGCTCGTTCGGCGGTCCGGTCGCGCATCTGGGCTATTTCCGGCATGAGTTCGTGGAGAAGCGCGGCTGGATCTCCATGGAAGATTACGGCGCGCTGCTTTCGCTCTGCCAATTTTTGCCCGGGCCGGCCTCCTCGCAGACGGGCTTCTGCATCGGGCTGAAGCGCGCCGGGCTGGCCGGCGGCGTGGCCGCCTGGGTGGGGTTCACCCTGCCCTCCGCCTTGGCCATGGCGGCCATCGCGCATTATGTCGGCCTGTTTCAGAGCTCAGCCATGGCGCGCGGCGTGCTGCACGGGTTGCAGCTGGCGGCGGTGGCCGTGGTAGCGCAGGCGGTGTGGCTAATGGCACGCAGCCTGTGCCCTGACACACCGCGCCGGGCGCTGGCGCTGCTGGCCACGGCGGTGCTGGGGCTGATGCCAAATACGGGCGGGCAATTGCTGGTGCTGGTCATCGGCGCCTTGACCGGTTGGGCCACGCTGGATGACAGCGCCCTGGCCCGCCACCGCGAGACGCGCCGCCTGGCCCGCGAATGGCCGGACCCGAGGCGCGAAATAAAATTGCACGGCCCGGCTTTGCTCTGCCTGGCGCTGTTCGCTGTGCTGCTGCTGGCGGCGTTCCTGATGCCGGCTTCCGGCCCCTGGGCGCTGGCGGGGGCGTTCTACCGCTCCGGCGCGCTGGTGTTCGGCGGCGGCCATGTGGTGCTGCCACTGCTGCGCGATGCCGTGGTGGTGCCGGGCTGGGTCTCGCCGCAACTCTTCCTCTCCGGCTACGGCGCGGCGCAGGCCATGCCGGGGCCGCTTTTCACCGTCGCCAGCTTTCTGGGCGAGATCGCGGGCGGCAATGCCGGGGCGGCCATCGCCACCGTTGCCATCTTCCTGCCCGGCCTGCTGATCGTCGCCGGGGCCCTGCCCTATTGGCAGCAATTGCAGGAGCGCAGGGTCATCGCCGCGATGGTAAAGGGGTTGAACGCCGCCGTTGTCGGCCTGCTGGGCGCGGCCTTCATCAACCTGCTCACGCTCAGCACTATAAGCAGCCCGTGGGATCTCCCCATCGCCCTGGGGGCGCTGCTGCTGCTCACCGCGGGAGAGGCGCGGCCGATCCTGGTCGTGGCGTTCTGCGCCGCGGCGGGGGCGGTGGTTTAGGGAAAGCTGGCCCTTCAGCCGGCGCCGTCAGCGGCAAACCAGGCGACCGGCTGTGCCAAATCATTCAGCAGGCGGCACCCGCCGGATTTTCGGCTTTTTACACGCTGAACTGAATCACCTCCCGCACCAGCGGGTAGATTTCATTAGCCCAGCGTTTGCCGGAGAACACGCCGTAATGGCCGACGCCTGTCTGCACGTGGTGGCGCTTGAGCAGCGGGCGCAGGTTCTTGCATAAATCCAGCGCCGCGGCGGTCTGGCCCAGGCCGCAAATGTCGTCGCGCTCGCCTTCAACCGTAAACAGGAAGGTCTTCTTCACCGCCTCCGGCTTCACCCGCCGCCCCTTATAATGCAGCTCACCAGTGGCAAGCTCATGCTTCATGAAGATGCGCTCCACGGTCTCCAGATAGAACTCCGCCGGCAAATCCATCACCGCCAGATACTCGTCGTAGAAATTGCGGTGCGTCGCCGCAGCTTGCTTATCCTCGGCCGCGAGGGAGCGGAACTGGCGGATATGCGCGCCGATATGCTTGTCCAGGTTCATGGACATGAACGCGGTGAGTTGCATGAAACCCGGATAGACCCGGCGCCCGGCGCCGCGGTAACGCCACGGCACCACGCCGATCATCTTATCCTCGAACCAGCCAATTTCCTTGGTCTTGGCCAGCTTGTTCACCCGCGTCGGGTTGCGCCGCGTGTCGATGGGCCCAGCCATCAGCGTCATGCTGCGCGGCGTGGCCGGGTTGTTGTCCTCAGACATCACGGAGACAGCCGCGAGCACCGCCACGGTGGGCTGACAAACCCCGACCACATGGCTGCGCGGCCCCATGAATTCCAGAAATTTGATGACATGCTCGACATATTCGTCAAAACCAAAGGTCCCGGCCTCGACCGGAATATCGCGCGCATTGTGCCAATCAGTAATATATACGTCGTGGTCCTGCAGTAGCGTTTCCACCGTGCTGCGCAGCAGCGTGGCGAAATGCCCGGAGAGCGGGGCGACAACGAGCACTTTCGGCTGCTTGCGGTCGGAATCTTTCTTGAAGTGCACCAGACTGGCGAACGGCGTCGCGGTCACGGTTTCTTCCTCGATTTTTACCAGATCATTGCCAACGGGCACATCTTTAATGCCATAAGCCGGGCGGCTATGCGTGGTGCCGGAATAAGCAAATACTTCCAAAGCCGCGTTAATATGGCGCAGCAGGATGCCGTAAGGCTGAGATGGTGTAACTGTTCGCAGCAAGGCGCTCGTCGTCTTGGCCATTTTCCGCAGTGGATCAATAATATCGGCTTGCGCCTGATACATCTGGTAAATCATAGTGCTATCCTAAACCCCAGGCGTTATCTTTGTATTTATGTAGACAGACGAGCCATTGTACGGTTGAGTCCGCCTTGGTAATCATGAGTGCATTTTAATAAAAATGGAAGGGTGAACATGACCGAGGCGACCCTGCTGATCAGCAGCAAGAACTATTCCTCCTGGTCGCTGCGGGGGTTCCTGCTTGCAAAGCTCTCCGGCATCACGTTCAAGGAAGAACGCGTCGCGCCAGACGACCCGCGCGCGAAAGAGGAATTGCTGATGCGCACCTCCTCCATTCTCGTCCCCTGTCTTATTCATGGCGAGGTGAGCGTATGGGATACCATCGCGATCGCGGAATACCTGAACGAGATCTTCCCCGAGGCAAACATGCTGCCCGCCGAGAAAATCGCCCGCGCGCGCTGCCGTTCCATCTCCGGGGAAATGCATTCCGGCTTCGCCGCCCTGCGCTCTTCCCTGCCCATGAACCTGCGCTTTCGTAAGCCGGGTTTCACCGTGTGGTCCTCCGCCCAGGCGGATATCGACCGCATCACCTCCATCTGGCGTGAATGCCTGAATACCTGGAAAGGACCTTTCCTGTTCGGCCGCCAGCCGACCATCGCTGATGCCATGTATGCTCCCGTCGTCACGCGCTTTCTCAGCTATGACGTGAATGTCGGCCCCATTTGCCAGGAATATTGCGATACCATCCTCTCCTGGTCTCCCTTGAAGGAATGGATTTCCGACGCCAAGGAAGAACCCCAGGAGATCATCGAACTCGACCTGGATTTCTGAGATGTTGCCCTGCCTCTGGGGCAATTTCAGGGCAACGAGGCCAGAGGGAGACCATCCCCCTGGCCTTTTTCACATAAGCGCCCGCACATGCCCGTAACTATACCTGCGCCCAGGGTGTGGGTGCGGGTATTTCGCAAGGACCAGCCACATCCACGGTGCCGAAATCGGCCGGGGCAGTAATCTCCAGATATTCCATATCCGGCGAGTAATCGAACAGATAATGCGTGATGCCGGGCTGCTGGTGCACGCAATCCCCGGCGGCAACGAGGTGTTCCTTGTCCCCGTACATGAAGCGGGCCCAGCCCTTGGTCATGAACACGATGTGAAAATCGGCGATATGCTGATGCCAGCCCGTGCCCTGTTCCGGCGGAAATTCCGGGTTGGCCTTCACCAGCTGCGCCAGAACGCGCCCGCCGGTGGCGCCCGCCACCCCTAGGTCACGATAGAGGAAGAAGCTGCGCAATCCATCCATGCGCCAAGGCGTATCCCCTGGTTTTACATGCGAAAACTCATTGACAATGGTTTTGTCGAGCATTGGCCACTCTCCTTAAGCGTGGAAAGCGGAGTTTGGCATATTTCCAGGCAAAAACACCAGAAAATCTTGCAGTGCACAAAAACCGGCCGTAATCCCCTGGGGGTATTTGCTCAAGCGTTAAGCATCGTCCCGCTCGGCGCGCACCAGCACCTCGCGCTTGCCCACATGGTTGGCGGGGCTGACGATGCCGTCCTTCTCCATCTGCTCGATGAGCTTGGCGGCGCGGTTATAGCCAATGGTCAGGCAGCGTTGCAGATAGGATGTGCTGGCCTTGCGGTCCCGCGCCACAATGGCCACGGCCTGGTCGTAAAGCGCGTTCTCGCTATTGGTGTTGCCACCGACGGAACCGGGGGTCGTGCCCGGACCGTCCTCGTCTTCCATGGGTTCGGTGACCTCGTCCAGATAGGCGGGCTCGCCCTGCTCGCGCAGATACTCCACCACGGCCTCCACCTCCTGGTCCGAGACAAATGGCCCATGCACGCGGGTAATGCGCCCGCCGCCCTGCATGAACAGCAGATCGCCCTGACCCAGCAACTGCTCCGCCCCCTGCTCGCCCAGAATGGTGCGGCTGTCGAATTTGGAGATCACCTGGAAGCTGATGCGCGTGGGGAAATTGGCCTTGATGGTGCCGGTGATAACATCCACCGAGGGGCGCTGCGTGGCCATGATGACATGAATACCAGCAGCGCGGGCCTTCTGCGCCAGGCGCTGCACGCAGATCTCGATCTCCTTGCCGGCGGTAATCATCAGATCCGCCATTTCGTCGATGAACACGACAATGAACGGCAGCGGCTCCAGCGCCAGCGGCTGCTCCTCAAACACCGGCTTGCCGGTCTCGGAGTCAAAGCCCGTCTGCACCCGGCGGGTGACGACCTCGCCGCGCCCCCGCGCCTCGTTCACCCGCTCATTATACCCGGCGATGTTGCGCACCGAGAGCTGGCTCATGGCGCGGTAGCGGCGGTCCATCTCGCGCACCACCCATTTCAGCGCCGCCACGGCCTTCGGCGGCTCCGTCACCACCGGGGTGAGCAGATGCGGAATGCCGTCATAGACCGAGAGTTCGAGGATTTTCGGGTCGATGAGAATAAGGCGGCACTGCTCGGGCGAGAGCCGGTAGAGCAGGCTGATGATCATGGCGTTCACGCCGACGGATTTGCCCGAGCCGGTGGTGCCGGCAATGAGCAGATGCGGCATGCGGGCGAGATCCGTTACCACCGGCGCGCCGGAGATGTCCTTACCCAGCGCCAAAGAGAGCGCGCCGTGCTGCTCGTTCCAGATCTCGGCCCCCAGCAGCTCGGAGAGGTACACGGTCTCGCGCTTGGCGTTCGGCACCTCGATGCCGATGACATTGCGCCCCGCCACCACGGCGATACGCACAGCGATGACCGAAAGAGAGCGGGCGATATCCTCGGCCAGCCCAACCACGCGGGCGGAGCGTATGCCGGGGGCCGGTTCCAGCTCGTACAGCGTCACCACCGGGCCGGGGCGGATTTCCACGATCTTGCCCTGCACACCGTAATCCTGCAGCACGGTCTCCAGCAGGCGGGCATTGTTTTGCAGCGCCTCCTCGCTCGGGCCGGTATTGGCGCGTGGCGGGGCCGGGCGCAGCAGGCTGAGCGAGGGCAGCGTCCAGCCGACTTCCTGCAGCGGCAGGCGCTCCTGCCGTATCGCCTGCTTCGCCGGGGCAACCGCCTTCACCGTTGGCCTCTCCGCCCGCAAAGGCTGCGCCACGGGGGCAAGCGGCATGGCCACGTCATCGTCATCATCCTCCGGCTGGGCCGGCATTGGCACCCAGCTGCGGCCAGGGGCCGCGGGGTGCTGCGGGTCGGCTGCGGTTTGCATCATCGGCGTGATCCAAGAGGACAGCGCCTCCGCCCCGCGCCGCCCCTGCTGCACCGAGGCCACCGCCGCGCGCGCCGCGCGCTGCCCGCCATTGCGCCACTCGCTGGGCGTAAAGCCCAGGGCAACGCCGAAGCACACCAGCGCAATGCCGAGCGTGATGAGCATGACCACTCCCGCCCCGGCGCGCCCGGGCATGGAGCTGCCCGCATGCGTGACCAGACCGGCGAGGATATTGCCGGCCGCGCCGCCAATACCAGCCGGCACCGGCCAGGAGAGACCCGGGCCAGGGATAATGGCCAGCCCCATGGCCAGCGCCGCCGCAACCAGCGGCATGGAGAGCCCGCCCAGCACGACGCGCATCTTCAGATGCCCGACAGCCCCGCGCGCCCCCAGCCTGTAGCCCCAGGCGAGCAGAATAAGCGGGGGGATAAACCCGGCCACGCCAAAGCCCTGCAACAGCAGGTCGGCCAGCGCCGCCCCGGCGGACCCGGCAAAATTCCGCGTCGGCGCGGTGGATGATGTGTCGAAGGACGGATCGCCTGGATTATAGGAGACCAAAGCCAGCAAAATGGTGAGCGCCACCAGGGCGCAAAGGATGGCGACGAACTCGCTCATCCGCCGGCGCAGCTGTGCCCGCAGGGAAGAAGAGATGAAACGCCGCGCTTCCAGATTGACCGCCATGCCCGCCTTCATACGCGGCAAGGGCTGATTTTCAAAGTTTATTTGCGGTTATCAGAGAGCGCCAAGGGCCGCGATTCCAGCGGCATCAGCGGCGATGGCGCCCCCCTCCACCGCCGCCACCGGGCGCAGCGCCAGCACGCTGCCAATGCACATACCCTCAGCGGCCTTCAGGTCATCCGGGCCGAGCCGGCCCTCCCGCACCAGCCCGGACTCAAGCAGCCGGGCGCGGCGGATGCCGGGCAGCACGCCCTCGGCCAGAGGCGGGGTCAGCCAGGTGCCGCCCAGCTTGAGGAACACATTGCCCGCGCTGGCCTCCGCCACGCGCCCGGCATGGTTGAGCAGAATCGCGTCATCGGCCCCGCGCTCTGCGGCCTCGATCCGCGCCAGGATGCTGGGCAGGTAGTTCAGGGATTTTATCCCGCTCAGGGGTGAATGCTCGTCCCGCCGCACGGTCGCAATAATGACCGAGAGCGGCAAGCCTGAGGGCAGTGGCGGAAAGGCGGTGACCAGCACGGTGGGGGCAAGGCCCGGTGGCGGCAGCACGCCCCGCGCCCCGGCGCCGCGCGTGAGGGTCAGGCGCAACCCGCCCTCATCCAGGCGGTTGGCGGAGATAACCGCGTTCAGAACCACATCCATCCCGGCGGCATCGAACGGCACAATCAGCCGCAGCAGCGCGGCCCCGGCGCATAGCCGGGCATAATGCCGGGCAACGTCCCGCGACTGGCCCCGCCGCACGGCGATGGTCTCGAACAGCCCATCCCCCAGCAGCAGGCCGCGATCCATCGGAGAAATGCAGGCAGACTCCGCCGGCAGCAATTCGCCATTCAGCCAGATCTCAGCCATGCCCAACCGCCAGCAGGTTCGCCACTTTCAGCCTCATCTCGTCATACTCCGCCGCCTTGTCGCTGTCCCAGGTAATGCCCCCGCCCGCCTGGGCGAACAGCGTCTCTCCCGTGGCGACAAGCGAGCGGATGATGATGGCGCTGTCCATCGCGCCGTCAAAGCCAATCCAGGCCAGCATGCCGCAATAGGCGCCGCGCGGCCCCGCCTCCAGCTCGTCGATAATCTCCATGGCCCGGCGCTTCGGCGCGCCGGTGATGGAACCGCCGGGGAAGCTGGCGCGCAGCAAATCCACCGCCCCCAGCCCGGGGCGCAGCCGCCCGGTGACGGCGGAGACCAGATGATGCGCCTGGGCAAAGGATTCCACCGCGAACAGCTCTGGCACCGCGATGGAACCAGTCTCGCAAACCTGCCCGAGATCATTACGCAGCAAATCCGTGATCATCAGGTTTTCCGCGCGCTCCTTGGGCGAGGCCAGCAGCGCCGCCCTCGCCGCCCGGTCCGCCGCCGCATCCTCATGGCGCGGGGCGGTGCCTTTAATCGGGCGGCTCTCCACATGGCCATCGGCATGCAGACGCAGAAAGCGCTCCGGCGAAGCGCCGCAAATGGCAACCCCATCGCCGCAGCCGATATAGGCGGCGAAAGGGGCGGGGCTGCTTTGGCGCAGGGCCGCGTAATAGGCGGCGGGGCTGAACCCCGCTGGCCGGGGGGCGATGAAGCGCATGGTGAAATTGGCCTGATAGACATCCCCCGCGCGGATGTATTCACGCAGGCGCTCTATGCGGGCCTCGTACTCATCACGCCCCAGCTCCGGCACCCAGGCGGGTTTGGCCAGGGGCGGCGGGGCTTCGGCCGGGGCCCAAAGGGCGGCAAGGGCGTGCAGCTCCCCCTCGGGCGCCAGCAGAAACATGCGGCGGGCCGCGTGGTCGAAGCCGATAATGGTCTCGTACCGCCCGAACCAGCCCCCGGGCAGGCCGGGCACCGGGGCAAAGCGGCTCGCCAGCCCCATGGCGGCGCGCCCCAAATCATAACCCAGCCAGCCCACCGCCCCTCCGGCAAAGGCAAAGGGCCAGCCCGCCGGGCGGGGGCGCGGCTTTGCCGCCTCAAGCCAGCGCCCCAGCATTGTGAACGGGTCGCCCTGCTCCGGGGCGAGGCTCAAAATATCAGTCGGGTTCAGGCAAATATAGCTGATTTCGCTGCGTCTATCCCCGGCGGCGGCGCTGTCCAGAAACGCGGTGTACGGGCCATCCGCCACCGCCAGAAAGACGCGCTCCGGCGCCAGCCAGGGGAGCTCCAGGCACTTTTTCTCATCAGGAACTGAAATTTCGCACAACGACATAACAGCCAGCCGTAACCGATAGCCGATTCGGCCCGGCCGGCAAAGCGCGGATTACCGCACCAACGCGATCGCCCAATGCAGGGCGATCGCAACGGCCTCGTAGCGCGTGCGCGCCACCATGTTTTACTGAACGAAAGCGGCGCTGATGGTCAGCGTCACGTCATCGCCAATCAGCGGCACATAGGTCTTCTGGTTGAAGTCCGAGCGCTTCAGCTCGCCCGTGGCGTTGAAGCCGATGGTGTACTGCTTGGAAAGCGGGTTGGTGCCGCCGGCGTTGAACGTCACTTTCAGCGTCTCCGGCTTGGTCACGCCATGGAAGCTCAGCTCGCCGGTCACCAGTGCCGTGTCCTTACCGGTGCGGACGATCTTCTCGGATTTGAACTCGATGGTCGGGTATTTCGCCGTATCGAACCATTCCGGGGAGTTCAGCTCGCCATCCAGCTTGGTGTTGGTGGTGCTCACCGTATTGGCCGGAATGATGATGTCAAACGAGCCGCCCGCGACGTTCTTCGGGTCCAGCGTCAGGCTGCCGGAGACGCCGGTGAAATCGCCGTACCAGGTGGTGAAGCCCATATGGGAGACGGCGAACAGCACGCGGGTATGGCTGGGCTCAATCTGGAAGGTGCCGGCCTTTACATGCGCCGGGTTGGGGTCGGCGACCGTCTGCGCCAAAGCGAGGGACGGGGCCGCAAGCACGGCGAGGGCAAGAATGGTGGTTTTCATGAAAAATCTCCAGTTCAGGAAAGTGCGGCAATCGCGGCTTCGGCATTGGCGATGGCGCGGGGCTTGATATCCGGCACGGCCACGCCTTCGGCGCGGATGATGGTGACATCGGTCAGGCCAATAAAGCCCAGCGTCGCCTTCAGATGCGATTCCTGATGCTCATAAGGCGCGGCCGGGTTACCCTCAGTGTACAGCCCGCCGCGCGAGGAAGCGATGATCACCTTCTTGCCGCCCGGAACCAGACCCACCGGCGCGCCATCCGCACCATACTTGAAGGTTTTGCCCGCGACGAGGATACGGTCGATCCACGCCTTCAGCTGCGTCGGGATACCGAAATTATACATCGGCGCGCCGATGACGATGATGTCGGCGGCGAACAGCGTGTCGATGAAGCCGTTGCCGGTGGCAATATCCGCCAGCGTGGCGGCATCGGCGGGCGGATGGCCGAACATGGCGCCAATATGCGCCGGGGAGAGATGCCCCACCGGGTTGGCGGCGAGATCGAGATAGGTGACCTCCAGCCCCGGATGCAGCGCGGCCTCGCGCGCGACAATGCCGGCGGTGAGCGCGCGGGAGACGGAATTCTCACCCAGTACGCTGGAATCGATGTGCCAAAGTTTCGTCATGACCACTCCTATGGTGCTTCGTTGGCCCGGACGGGCGCGATGACGAATAACTAGGGGTGCGAAAACACCGTTAAAAGACTATATATTATGATAGATACCATCTGTATTACCG
>Ga0255356_1001539_pt1 | contig 14401 bp, 16 predicted proteins | sample HBST100metaG_FD_189944 | JGI IMG/M metagenome (GOLD analysis project Ga0255356, IMG submission 189944) | Peat soil microbial communities from Stordalen Mire, Sweden - H.B.S.T100 | ecosystem: Environmental > Terrestrial > Soil > Wetlands > Peat | place: Sweden: Norrbotten County, Stordalen Mire... | reverse complement strand
GGTGAACATGGGGGCGGCAGGGGAGCCACGATTGCGGACAGGCTGGCCGCGCTAAAGGGCGAGTTGAACATCACGTCCGGCGAAATGGATGCCTGGAACACCTACACGGCGGCGGTAACGGCCGCGCACGACAAATTGTGGGACGGCATGAAATCCGTGTGGCAGCCTGCCGCCAGCGGGGCGATGACGTCCGATCAGCGCTTCGACGCTATGAACAAGATGATTGCGCTGATGAGGCAGAGCTATGACCAGAACAAGGACGCGGCGGCGGCGCTCATGCCGCATTTGACGCCGTATCAGCAGGGACAGGCCAGTGAAATTCTGCCCGGCCTCGCCGCGCCGCGCGGCGGCCATGGCTATGGGCCGATGTGGGGCGGTATGTCTGGCGGCTGGTAGGCCAGGAGCGGTTAAGGCCCGCTTCACGTGAAGCGGGCCTTTTGCTGGTTTAGTGCGCGCCACCGGGGGCGGAGTAGCGCTCCAGCATTGTGCGTAGCGGGTTGGCGCCGGGGTTGCTGCCCTGGCCGTCCACCACGATCTGCCGGGCGTCAAGCGAGGTGCCGTAATATTTCTGGTTGGCCCCGACATTGTCGGAGAGCACCGCGCCGCTGAGCGAGACGCCGCCATAAAGGCCCTGCGTGCTGGAGATGCTGACGATGTCCGCGTTCAGCGCGGTGGACATGGCCCCGTTCACGCCGGCGCCCAGCGTGGCGACGGTGAGCCCGGCATCGAGCCCGAATTTGAACTGTGAGTTGAGCAGCGCGTTCAGCCCGCCATTGGTCATGATGAGCATGATCACTTCCGCGCTTTGCACACCGATTTGAAAGCCGACGCTGCCGCTGCCCATGCCGTAGATTGCGGGGTAGGACCAGGTGCCGTCGCCGGTGCGTCCGCTCATCACGCAGCCGCCGCCTTCGCCGCCGATGAGGAAGCCGGCGCGGAAGATGTTCGGGCAGATCACCACGGCCTTGGCTTTGCGCAGCAGGTTCTGCGCCGTGGAGTTGCCGCTGTCACCCAGCAAATCTTCCAGAGCCAGGGTGGAGCTGTCCACCAGATGCTGGGGCGAGTCCGCCAGGGCGGGGGTGGCGATTCCAAGGGCCAGCACGGCCGTGAGCATAAGACGTTTCATGAAAGGGCTCCTTGTTTGTGGCTCGGCGCGGCGGCTTGCGGCGGTGCGGCGGGCAGGGTGGACAAATGCTCATTAACCGAGAGGACGCGCCAGCCCCGGTCGTTATGCTCAAGCCGGGTGAGCGAGATATTGTCGATTTGCAGGCACAGCGCCTGGTGCGGGGTCAGCCCCAGCGCGTAGGCGCAGGCGGCGCGGATGGCCCCGCCATGGCTGACGACGATGGTGTGCTTGCTGGTGGCGTCGGCGCGCAGCGCCTCCAGCCCGGCGCCGACGCGGGCGATGAGGTGGGAGAAGCTCTCGCCGCCGGGCGGGGTTTCGGCGGCGTGGATGGGCCAGAACGGGTGGCGCTCCGCCGCGTCTCGCGCGTCGAACTTGGCGATGGGCATGCCCTGGAGCTGGCCGAAATCCTGCTCGATGAAGGCGGGGTCGATGATTGGGGCCTGGGCCGGGTAGCCGGCGCGGATGATGGCGTCGGCGGTGAACCGCGTGCGCGAGAGCGGGGTGCAGACCAGCCGCGCCGGGCGGGGCAGCCGGGCGGCCAGGGCGGCGTAGCGCGGCGCCTGCTCGGCCATGGTGGCGGTGCAGATCGGCACGTCCTCGGTACCGTAGAGATAGGCCATGGAATCCGGGTGCACGAGGGCGTGGCGGATGAGCCAGAACTGGTGGTGCAAGTTTATTCTCCGATGGCGATGAGCGCGCCGCAGATGCGCGCCCGGCGGAACTCCGCGGCGAAGACGGCGATGGCGGCGAGCGCCCAGCCAGCATTCAGCGCGGCGGCCAAGGCGAGCTGGGGCCAGTCTGTGGCGTGGGTAGTGAGGGCGGCGCGCATGCCCTCGAAGATATGCGCGGCGGGGAGCGCCTGGGCGGCGGGTTGCAGCCAGGCGGGCAGGGCGGAGATGGGGTAGTAGACGCAGGCCAGCGGGGTGACGCCGAAGGCGATGGTCCAGGCCAGGGCTTCCGCCCCCGCACCATAACGGAACAGAAGTGAAACAATCCCGAGCGCGACCCACCAGCCCATGACGAGAAGGTTGAGGAAGAACAGAAGCATCACCGGCCCTAGCGCAAAAACATTGTAACTATACAACAGGTAGGCGATGATTGTGGCAGGAAACAGGCCAACCACGGTGCGGATGCCGGAAACAACGGCCAGGGCGGCGAGCAGCTCCGCCGGGCGCAGCGGGCTGACGAAGAGATGCCCGAGATTGCGCGACCAGATTTCCTCCAGGAAGCTCATGGTCACACCAAGCTGCGCGCGCAGCATGATCTCCCACAGCAGCGTGCCGGCGATGAGCGCCACCGCCGCCATCACGCGCGGCCCGGCATGGGCCTGCCCGAAATATTGCGCGGTGAAGCCCCAGATCAGCAGCTCCAGCGTCGGCCAATAGGCGATTTCCACCAGGCGCGGCCAGGAATGGCGGTACATGGCGGCGTGGCGGTACACCATGCCCCAGATGCGGCGAAGGGATTTCACAGCGATTCACTCCGGGCGATGTCTAGGAATACTTGTTCCATATTTTCCAGCCCGTAGCGGGCGATCAGCTCTTCCGGCGGGCCGCGATCCACGATTTTGCCGGTTTTCATGATCAGCACGTCGTCGCACAGGCGCTCAACCTCGGCCATGTTGTGGGAGGCCAGCAGAATGGCGGCGTTATGCGTGCGCCGGTACTCCTCCAGCACGCCGCGCACGTAGTCGCCGGTGTCCGGGTCCAGGCTGGCGGTGGGTTCGTCCAGCAGCAGCAATTCGGGCTGGTTGATGAGGGATTTGGCCAAAACGACGCGGATTTTCTGGCCGGCGGAAAGCTCGCCCGCCGGGCGGGAGAGTAGGGGCGTAAGGTGGAACTGCTCGGCCAGCTCGGTGAGGCGGCGCTTGAGGTTGGGCACGTTGTAGAGATGGCCGTAGACAGTGAGGTTTTCCTGCACTGTCAGCCGGGCGGGCAGGGCGATGTAGGGGGAGGAGAAATTCATCCGCGCCAGGGCGGCGAAGCGGTTATGCGCCATGTTGTGCCCCAGCACGGTGATGCGCCCGGAGGTGGGAGTGAGCAGGCCCAGCAGCAGCGAGATGGTGGTGGTCTTGCCCGCGCCATTGCCGCCAAGCAGGCCAAGAATTTTTCCGGGCGCCAGGGTGAAGGAGATATCGTCCACCGCCAGGGTGTGGGGGTAGCGCTTTATTAGGTTCTCAACCCGGATTGCTTCCATGAGGCAGGGATACGTGGGGGCACGGGGTGTGCCAAGGGGGCTGCTGCTCCCGCACTGTGTCTAGTCATGCCTATGGGGAGCGGGATTTACAGATAATCCATTAGGCGGGATCGGATATGCCATGCGCTGCGAGTAAGTTCTTGGCTTCGATCAAGGCTTCTTGGTTATCCCGAAAGTGTGCGTTTACAAAAATTGGAATTTTAAAGGACACCCGATGCGTCTGCTCCGTTGATGCGTTGGCCCCGACCTCAAACTTTCCAGTCCCGCCAAAATTGGCTTTTATTATTGAGGCAACTTGTATTTCCGTGCCAGCGTTTCCGCCACCGCTTCTAGTCTTGGAGTCAGTTTCATTTACAACGACTGCTACATCAAAATCGACGTAAGTTTTTTCGGATACTTTTTCGCCATCGATGGTTTTTGGAGCAATAGCAACCAATTCCCGTGCTCTTGCCCGAGCAAGCTGAACACCTAAACTGATTTCATAAAGCGTGTCATGAATAAAATCGCTCAGGCGCATGTCATAGCCTCCAAATTTGTGCGGACATTACCGCTCTAATTGAATGAAAAGATTGGAAATTAAGCGACGGAACAATTAGTGCAAGCGCAATCTGCCGTTGTGGTGATTCGAGGGGCAACGGGCTGAATTAACCCCAATTATTCTATAGTATTTCACTTGGCCTCGTCTTGATAACATGAAGCGCTTAAAGCTAGCTTATGAACCCCCTCGCCCTCTACATCCATTGGCCCTTCTGCCTGAGCAAATGCCCGTATTGCGACTTCAATTCGCATGTGGCCGAGCGTATCCCGCAGGCGGAGATGCTGGCGGCCTTGCGGGCTGAGCTGGCGTGGGAGGCCGCGCGGCTGGGGCCCCGGCTGGTCTCCTCCATCTTTTTCGGCGGCGGCACGCCCAGCCTTATGGCGCCGGACTCCGTCGCCACGCTCATTGCCGATGCCGCTCGGTTCTTCACCCTGGCGGAAAATGCCGAGATCACGCTGGAGGCCAACCCCACGAGTATTGAGGCTGGGCGCTTTGCCGCCTACCGCGCTGGCGGCGTTAACCGTGTCTCTATCGGTGTGCAGAGTTTTGACGCGCAGGCGTTGCAATTCCTCGGCCGCCAGCACTCGGCGGAACAGGCCATTAGGGCCATAGAACTGGGGGCGAAAATCTTCCCGCGCATCTCATTCGACCTCATTTACGCCCGTCCGGAGCAGACCGAAGCCGCTTGGCGGGCCGAGCTGCGCCAGGCGCTCTCTTTGGCGGCGGACCACCTCTCACTTTACCAGCTCACCATTGAGGACGGCACGAAATTCGCCACGCTTTACGGGCGCGGGGAATTTTTACTCCCCGATGAAGACCTCGCCGCGGCACTTTATGAAGCCACGGCCGAGGAGGCGCAGAAATTCGGGCTGCAATCCTACGAGGTCTCCAACTACGCCAAGCCCGGCGGGGAGTCCCGGCACAACCTCGCCTATTGGCGGTATGAGGATTACGCGGGCATCGGCCCCGGCGCGCATGGGCGCGTGACGCTGGGGGGGAGGTTGCACGCTACCGCCCGGCACAAGGCCCCGGAAGCCTGGATGGCCCTGGTGGCGCGGCATGGTCATGGCACGCAGCGCGAGGAGGAGGTTTGCCCGCCTGACCGCGCGCGTGAGGCGCTGCTGATGGGGCTGCGGCTGGAGGAGGGGATTTTGCTCTCGCGCTTTGCCCAGCGCGCCGGCATGGCGCTGATTGATGCCGTGGAGGAGAAAATTCTTATCGCCTGTATTGAGGAGGGCTACCTGACCCTGACCGGGACGCATCTGGCCGCCACGCCACAAGGCCGCCAGCGGCTTGATGCATTGCTGCCTGCCCTGGCCCGATAGTATAGGCCAGCGGAAAGAAGGGATTTTCGATGCGCTATCATTCAACCCGCGGCCAGGCGGACCAGAAAGATTTCGCCGGTGTGCTGCTGGCCGGCCTCGCCACGGATGGCGGGCTGTATATGCCCGAGAGCTGGCCGCAATTCTCCGCCGCCGAGCTGCGCGCCCTGCGGGGCCTGCCCTACCCCGAGCTTGCCGCGCGGGTGATGGCGCCGTTCGTGGCCGGGAGTATCGAATTTGCCGACCTGCAGGCTATGTGCCGCCGCGCCTATGCGGGCTTCGCGCATAAGGCGACCGTGCCGCTGGTGCAGGTGGATACCAATATTTTTGCCCTGGAGCTGTTCCATGGGCCGACGCTGGCGTTCAAGGATCTGGCGCTGCAGCTGGTTGGGCATCTGTTTGAGCATGTGCTGGCCCAGCGCGGTGAGAAGGTGCGGATTGTTGGCGCGACCTCGGGCGATACCGGCTCGGCGGCGATTGAGGCCGTGGCGGGGCGAAAAAATATCGACATCACCATTTTGCACCCCTTTGGGAAGACCTCCGAGGTGCAGCGCCGGCAGATGACCACGGTGGGCGCGGAGAACGTGCTGAACATCGCCGTGGACGGCAATTTTGACGATTGCCAGGATCTGGTGAAGGCGATGTTCGCGGACGCGCCGTTCCGGGAGGAGATGAACCTCTCCGCCGTGAACTCCATCAATTTTGCCCGCATCGCGGGGCAGATACCTTATTACTTCTACGCCGCGCTGAATCTTGGCGCACCGGACCGCGAGGTGGCGGTGGCCGTGCCGACGGGCAATTTCGGCAATATCCTGGCCGCCTGGGCCGCGCGGCAGATGGGCGTGCCGATTTCCCGCTTCATCGTGGCGAGCAACCGCAACGACATTCTGGCCCGCTTCCTGGAGGCTAACGACATGTCGGTGCATGGCGTCGAGCCCAGCCTTTCACCCTCGATGGACATTCAGGTCAGCTCGAATTTCGAGCGGCTGCTGTTCGAGTTCCAGGGGCGGGATGCGGCGCTGACCGCCAAGACCATGGCGGATTTCCGCGCTACCGGTAAAATGACGGTGGGCGATGAGGTTTGGCGCGCCATCCGCCGGGATTTCGTGGGTTTCCGCCTGTCGGACGATGAGACGCTGGCGGAAATTGCCCGCTCGTACCGGGAGAGCGGCTATCTTGCGGACCCGCACACGGCCATTGGCCTGGCGGCGGCGCGGGAGAAGGCGCCGGTGGGGCTGCCGGTGATTGTGGCCGCCACCGCGCACCCGGCGAAGTTCCCGGATGCCATCGAAAAAGCCGTGGGCAGCCGTCCGCCTCTACCGCCGCACCTTTCCGACCTATATGACAGGAAGGAAGTTTTCTCCCGCGCACCGAATGATCTGGCCGTCATCGAGACTTGCGTCCGGAATTTCGCCAACAGGAACGTATAAATGGTTGAACAGGTTTCCATCACTACCCTGCCCTCCGGCCTGACCGTGCTGACTGAGCGCATGGAACGAGTGGAGACCATCTCCTTCGGTGCCTATGTGGGCGCCGGCACGCGGCATGAGACCGCCGCCGAGAACGGGGTGGCGCATTTTCTTGAGCACATGGCCTTCAAGGGCACGGAAAAGCGCTCGGCGATCGACATTGCCGAGGCCATCGAGAATGTGGGCGGGCATATCAATGCCTATACCTCCCGCGAGCAGACGGCTTATTACGTGAAGCTGCTGAAGGAGGATCTGGCGCTGGGGGCCGATATTATCGGTGACATTCTGTGCCATTCCACCTTTGAGCCCGATGAGCTGGAGCGCGAGCGTGGCGTGATTTTGCAGGAGATCGGGCAGGCGAATGATACGCCGGACGATGTCGTGTTCGACCATTTCCAGTCCGCGGCCTATCCGTCACAGCCCATGGGGCGACCGGTGCTGGGCACGGAGCAGATCATCCGTGGCATGAAGCGCGAGGCGCTGCCCGGCTTCATGAGCCAGCATTATACGCCGGACAACATGGTCATCGCCGCCTGTGGCAATCTGCGGCACGAGGAGGTGGTGGAGCTGGCGCAGCGGCATTTCGCCGATTTGCCCCAGGCGGAGCGCCTGCCGCCGATGCCCTCTGACTATATGGGGGGCGAGTACCGGGAGGTGCGCGACCTCGACCAGGCGCATATCGTGCTGGGCTTCAACTCGCCGGGTTATGGCGAGCCTGATTATTACCCGGCCATGCTGCTCTCCACCGTGCTGGGCGGCGGCATGTCGTCGCGGCTGTTCCAGGAGATCCGGGAGAAGCGCGGGCTGGTGTATTCCATCTACAGCTTCACCAGCCCGGCGCAGGATGGCGGGTTGTTCGGCATTTACGCGGGCACGGGGGAATCTGAGGCCGCGGAGCTGATGCCGGTGACGCTGGAGGAGCTGGCCAAGGTGCAGCACGAGGTGAGCGAGGCCGAGCTGGCCCGCGCCCGCGCGCAGTTGAAGGCCGGGCTGCTGATGAGCCTGGAATCCACTGGCAGCCGCTGCGAGCAGCTGGCCCGGCAGTGGCAGATTTTTGGCCGCATCATCCCGGTTGCCGAGACGGTGCAGAAGATCGAGGCCGTTACCACCGCGGACGTGCGCGCGGCGGCGGCGGCGATTTTCCGGCAGAAGCCGACGCTGGCGACCATTGGGCCGATTGGGCAGGTGCCGAAATTCTCCACGATCATCGACAGGCTGGCGGCGTGAGCGCGTTGCGGACGGCGGCCGAGGGGCTGCTGCGCGCCGCCAAATCCGCGGGGGCGGAGGTGGCGGAGGTGGTGCTGCATGAGGGGGCGTCTGTCTCCGCGCAGCGGCGGTTGGGGCGTATTGAGGAAACCGAACGCGCGGAGACGCGCGAGGTGGGGCTGCACGTATTCATTGGCAAGTGCAGCGCTTCGGTCTCGGCCAGCTCCATAGACCCGGCTGCCTTCGCGCGGCTGGCGGAACAGGCGGTCTCGATGGCGCGCGTGGTGCCGGAGGACCCGTATGCGGAAATCCCCCACGCTCCCGCGCCCATGGATGCCACGCTGCTGGACCTCGACGATCCGGTGGAGCCCAGCATGGAGCTGCTGATCGCCCGCGCGGCGGCGGCGGAAGAGGCGGCGCTTGCTGTTGCGGGGATCACCAATTCAGAGGGCGCCTCGGCCAGCTGGTCGCGCGGGACCTCGTTGCTTGCCACCAGCCATGGCTTCATGGGCGAGTATGCGCGTTCGTATCATGGTGTTTCCGTCACCGCGATCGCGGGCACGGGCACGGAGATGCAGCGGGATTATGATTCCTCATCCGCCCTGCATGGCGAGGATCTGGAAGACCCGGCGGGGCTAGGGCGGGCGGCGGCGGCGCGGGCTTTGGCGCGGATGAACCCGAAGCGCCCGGCCACGTCGCGGTTGCCGATAGTGTTCGACCCGCGCGTGGCGGGGAGTTTTCTAGGGCATCTCTCCGGCGCCATTGCCGGGGCCGCGATTGCGCGCGGCACATCCTTTTTGAAGGATGCGCTGGGGCAGGCGGTGTTCGGGCCGGGGATCACTATTGTGGATGACCCGCTGCGGGTGCGCGGACGCCGGTCACGCCCGTTCGACCGCGAGGGGTTGCCGGGGGCGCGCCGCAACTTTATTCAGGGCGGGGAGTTGACGAGCTGGATTTTGGACACGCGCAGTGCCAACCAGCTGGGGCTGAAGAGCACCGGCCATTCCGGCGGGCTGACAAATTTCTACCTCGAAGCGGGCGTGCTCACGCCGGAAGTCTTGATGGCGGATATTGCCGAGGGGCTGTACGTGACTGAGATGATCGGCATGGGCGTGAACGGCCTCACCGGTGATTATTCGCGCGGGGCGGCGGGGTTCATGATCCGCAATGGTCAATTGGCCGAGCCGGTGGCGGAATTCACCATCGCGGGGAATTTGAAGGACATGTTCCTCAATCTCACCCCTGCCAATGACCTCGTATTCAAGCGCGGCACGGATGCGCCGACCCTGCGGATAGAGGGTATGACGCTCGCCGGAGCGTAATCAGGTGCCGCAGAAGGTGCGGTACGGGTCCTGGTCCGGCGGTGGTGGCGCGGTGAGGGCGGCGAAGCGGGGTTGCTCGGTATAGGGGTTGGCGAGGGCTGTCAGCAGCTCCTCGAAGCGCGTGAAATCGTCATGCTCCACGGCTTGTTCCAAAGCCGCCTCGACGAGGTGGTTGCGTGGAATCAAGGCGGGATTCACGGCTTGCATCGCGGTCCGGCGGGCGGCGGGGGGCATGGGGTCACGCGCGAGCCGGGCCCGCCAGTTCACGGCCCATTCGTCGTAGGCGGTGGGGCCGGTGAAGAGGGCGCGGACATCCGCATCGGCGGCGGGGTCTAGGGCGGCGTCGGCCAGGCGCCGGAAGGTGAGAGTGAAATCAGCCGCGTTGGTGGCCATGCGGGCGAGGAAGTCTTGCATGAGCGCGGTGTCGCCCTCTTGCTCCTCTGAAAGCCCGAATTTTTGCCGCAGGCCGCCGAGATAGGCGGCGTTAAAATGGTGGGCGAAATTGTCCAGGGCGGCGTTGGCTTCAGCGACGGCCTCGGCCTTATCCGGGGCGAGCAGCGGGAGCAGGGCCTCGGCCAAGCGCGCCAGATTCCAATAGGCGATGGAGGGCTGCCGGGCGTAGGCGTAGCGCCCGTCATGGTCGATGGAGCTGAAGACGGTCGCGGGGTCGTAGGCATCCATGAAGGCGCAGGGGCCGTAATCGATGGTCTCGCCGGAGATGGCCATGTTATCGGTGTTCATGACGCCGTGAATGAAGCCCACAAGCAGCCAGCGCGCGACCAGGGAGGCCTGGGCCGCGATCACGCCTTCGAGCAAGGCCCGGTATGGCGCGGGCGCTGCGGCGGCTGCGGGGTAATGCCGGGCGATGGCGTAATCCGCGAGCTGGCGCAGGGCGGCGGTGTCGCCTTGTGCCGCGAAGAACTGGAAGGTGCCGACGCGGATATGGCTGGCGGCGACGCGTGTGAGGATGGCGCCGGGGAGAGACCTTTCCCGGAATACCGGCTCACCGGTGGTGACGGCGGCGAGGGCGCGGGTGGTTGGGATGCCGAGTGCGGCCATCGCCTCGCTGACCAGATACTCCCGCAGCACCGGGCCGAGTGCGGCCCGGCCATCGCCCCGCCGGGAGAATGGCGTGCGGCCCGCGCCTTTGAGCTGGATGTCGCGGCGGGCGCCGCTGGTGTCGATAACCTCGCCCAGCAGGATGGCCCGCCCGTCGCCGAGTTGGGGCACGAACATGCCGAATTGATGCCCGGCATAGGCGGCTGCGATTGGCTCGGCGCCATCGGGGATGCTGGCTCCGGCGAAAATTGCCGCCCCCTCGGGCGAGGCGAGGTGCTCAAGGTCGAGCCCCAGCGCTGTTGCCAGCGCTTGGTTGAGCTTGACCAGCCGGGGGGTGGGGGCTGGTGCCGGTGCGACGCGCGCGAAAAACGCCTCCGGCAGCCGGGCGTAGGAATTGTCGAACGGAATGGGTGCGGGCATTGGGGCGGTCTCCGGGTAGGCGAGGCTGAATGGTTTTGCGTGGGATGTCCAGCTTGGCACGCGGATTGCTGGGTAAGCAAAATGGACGCCAGCGCGTTCGACATTGTCTGAAAAGGGTAAGGCCATGGATGAACTTTTTGTCGTATGCCGGACAGTCGAGGTTGATGACGGCCAGGCGCTGGGGTTTGTCCTCATGCGCGCCGCGGAAAATGGCGAGCCGGTGCCCTGGCCGATTTTGATCACCCGCAAGGGCAACCAGTTTTTCGGGTTCGAGAATGCCTGCCCGCATAAAGGCGGGCGGCTGGATACGGTGCCTGGAGAGTTTCTGGATGAAGAGGGTAATTTCATTACCTGCGGTACGCACCGCGCGCAGTTCGACCTGGATACAGGGCTTTGCTTCATCGGCCCCTGCCAGGGCCAGAGCCTGACGCCGATTGAGCTGGTGATCGACGATGGTGATGTCTGCATTACCGGCGTGGAGCTGGCGGAGGAGGATGGGTTGGATATTCCTGACCCGGGTGAGATGCCTGAAGTGTTGATTTCAACGGATTAAGGGCTAGCGCGCATGGATATGGTGGAATTGAAAAAGCGCAAGCAGCCGTTGAATCTTGCGATTGTGTACGTGGACCCGGAGGCTTACCTCACGCATTTGATGGGGTGGCTGGAGATTACCAGTTACCTCTCAGCCTTGCGGAGCGGTGAGGCCGCGCCAGCGGCGGATGGGGCGATTCCCGCATTATCCGCCGAGCAGCTGCGCGGCGGGGCGGTTGCCGAGATCGGCAATGATGCGATGTTCGCGTTTTGCATGACGGCGGCGCTGAACCGGGACAAGGCGGCGGTGGACAAGGTGGAAGCCGCGCTGGTGGAACAATTCGGCAAGGACTTCCCGGGGTCTTTCGCCTTATGGTATTTCCGGGGCGCGATTGAGGCGCCGGTGACGCTGGACGATTTTGTCGGGCAGGCGGGGCGGAAGATGCTGGCGGGGGAGATTCCGCCGCCGCCGCTGCGCGCCAAGGAAAACTGGAGTGCCGGGCTGCGATTTCTGGAAAAGGCGCGTAAATCTAATTTCGTGCACGAAATCATGTATCCGCTGGCGGTCTGGCACCGGGCGCGGTGGACCGAGACTCAGGCGACGGGGGTGGCGTTTCTTCAGCATATTGAAAATTCCGTGCCGGTTTTACGTGAGGTTTTGGCGGAAACGCGCAATGATGAGCCGTTTATCGCTGATCTGCTGCTGAAAATGGCCCCGGCTGTGGATATGGAGCTGGCGGACGATATGCAGGGGTATCTGCGGTCTTTGGCCAGGCGCGGTTAGGCTTACTTCACCAAATAGAACGGGTTGCCTGCCTTTGCCGCGCTGCCGGTGTGAATGGCGATGGCTTGTGTCACGGCTTTGGCGATCTGCCTTGCCCTGGTGTCGATGCCGGACCAGACCGCTGTGCGGCCGCGCGGATCGACCTCGAGTAGTTTGGTGCCCGCCAGGACTTCAGTACCGTCGCGGACGACGCCTCTCAAGATGCCATCGAATGGCGCGGTAATGGGGGTTTTGCCGAGAAATCCGACCGTATAGTCCTTGAAGATACGGGTGCCGATTTCAAGCGCGGTGTGCCAGTGCCCAGGGGCGCCCGCGAAGGCGAAACGCTCGGCACCGCGCCCGCCGAGGAGGGGGGGGACGCCGTCGGCTTGGTCGGTGGCGCCACGCTCAATGATCTGGCCTGCCTTGGCCGGGCGGGTTTCGATGGCGAAGTCGCAGTTCTCACCCGCGGCAAAGCTGGGGCCGAGGCCGATGGTGAAGCGGGCCAGCCGGCGGAGATCCGGCGTGATCTGGTATTTCTGCATGCGCGCATCAATGAGGATGGCGGGAGTCTGCACGATAATGAGATCGAGCAGGCCGAGTTCCGTAATGACGATGCTGGAGGCCTGGGCGCGCAGGCGAAGGATTTCGAGGCTACTATCAGCGCGTTGCGCGGTGAGGCCGTCAAGAACGATCTGATCGTCGAACAGGGCATCGTGAAAGGCCATCTTCCGCCGGATTACCGGGGGAAAGGGGTCGTGCGAGAGCACGGTGAAATAGCCACTCCGGTGCAGGGCCACGGCTACGGCTGAGGCGATCTCGTTGGTGCCGAGGATGACGGCGAACGGCGAGGGGCTGCTATGTGGTCCGGCGGATCGCATCTACAAAAATCCCTTTTGTACCCGGACTATAAAAGCAAAAACCAAGCCAGTACGACAGACGGTAAATAACATTTCGTAAAAGTAAAATATGAGCCGGTTGAGACGGTTATTCACGCCGATTGTCGGTATCACGACATGCGACAATGTCGGGTTTTGGGCTGCTGCCGGAAAGCCGACGAAAATCCGCAGTGTGGCGTGCCGTGAGGATTGGCGCTGTATTTGCATGGTCTTGCTCCGTGCGAGCGTATTTGTGGAGGTTGTTATGGCGATGACTGGTGCCGAAATAGAAAAGCTTCTCGGTGACGCTTTTCCGGATGCGCGGATACTTGTCACCGATTTAGCCGGTGATGGTGATCATTTTTCGGCTGAGGTCACTTGCGCGACATTCAAGGGCAAAAGCCGGGTTCAGCAGCATCAGATGGTTTACGCGGCACTTAAGGGCGGGATGGATGGTGCGCTGCATGCGCTCGCCGTGCAGACATGCATACCTGATTGAGTGCGGGACAGACATCGATCCAGAGGAGAAAATCATGACGAATCCAACATTTGAGCGCATTGACGGCATTATTGCCGGTGATCGCGTGGTGCTTTTCATGAAGGGCGTGCCGAATGCGCCGCAATGCGGGTTTTCCGGTGCGGTGGTGCGGATTCTCGAAGCACTCGGCACACCATTCGCCAGCGTGAACGTGCTCGCCGATCCGGAGATTCGTGAGGGGATCAAGGAATTCTCCAACTGGCCAACAATTCCGCAGCTTTATGTCGGCGGTGAATTCATCGGCGGCGCTGATATTGTGCGAGAGATGTACCAGGCTGGCGAGCTGGAGGCATTGCTGAACCAGAGCGGAGCCGCGGCATGACGCAGGTGGAGGTATCCAGCATGGATGTGCCGCAACTCTATAAGCGGCATATATTTGCGTGCCATACGCAGCGCCCGCCGACCCACCCGCGTGGAAGCTGCGGGGCGGCGGGGGCGCAGCCGCTATGGGACCGGTTGCTCCGGCGGATTGAGGCGGAAGGCCTGGCGTCGGAGGTTGGGTTTACGGCCTCTGGCTGTCTCGGCTTCTGCTCCGTGGGGCCTTTGATGGTCATCTACCCTGAAGGGGTGTGGTACCGGCCGAAAACGCCCGAGGATATCGACGAGATCGTGGAATCGCATCTCAAGGGCGGTCGGCTTGCCGAGGAGCTTGTTGTGGTGTTGGCCCGCTCCTAGCCGACGAGCGGGGGGCTGGCTTTGTCAGCCCAGGCGGCACGGCCGCCATCCAGGCTATAAACTTCCAGAAAGCCGAAATCTGAGAAAATCTGGGCGTATTCCTGGCTGGCATGGCCGTGATAGCAGTAGATCAGCACCGGCATGGTTTTCGGCGTGGTGCTGATCACGGCAGAAATGTTGGCCATGGACAGGTGCTGCGCGCCGGGGATGGGGTCGTGGTAGAAGGCGGCGCTGTCGCGCACGTCCAGCACAAGGACGTTGCAGCTGGAGAATAGCGATTCCGCCGCAGATGGCGTAATTCGTTGAAAAGCTAGGCGATGTCTCATGCTTCGCGATCCTTGTTATGGGGTGGTGGGCA